>ERZ795053.1977-NODE-1977-length-25395-cov-9.535991_pt1 | contig 25395 bp, 27 predicted proteins | sample MGYA00375137_ERZ795053 | MGnify/ENA primary metagenome ERZ795053 (study PRJEB30182, sample SAMN05720284) | activated sludge metagenome | isolation source: Anaerobic digester | place: Hong Kong | collected 2014-12-17 ...
ATCCTCACCGGCAGCGGCGACGACAGTATCGGCGGCGGCGAGGGCAACGACACCATCGACGGCGGCGACGGCAACGACACGATCCGGGGCAACCGCGGCGACGACACGCTCACCGGCGGGCTCGGCGACGACGTCCTCAGCGGCGGCAGCGGCGCCGACCGGATGTACGGCGGCGAGGGCAACGACCGCCTGAACGGCAGCTCCAAGGACGACATCATGTATGGCGGCGCCGGCGACGACATCCTCGCCGGTGAATCCGACAACGACCGCCTCTACGGCGAGGACGGCGACGACACGCTGAATGGCGGCTTCGGCAACGACCGTCTCGTCGGCGGCGCCGGCAACGACCGCCTGATCGGGCTGACCGGCATCAACATCGTGACCGGCAACGAAGGCAACGACGTCTTCGTCTTCACCGCCGAGCAGACGACGATCACCGATTTCGAGGACGGGTTCGACCAGATCGACGTGAGCGCGCTGGCCGGCATCGATTCCTTCGACGACGTGAACGTCGTCGCACTGGGCTCGAGCGTGAAGCTGGTCTTCGCCGAAGGCACGATCACCATGCTCGACACGACGGCGGGCGAACTCGACGCCACCGACTTCATCTTCTGAGCCGCGCCTGAACCACGGGCCGGCGCCGGGCGACAATCCGGCGCCGGCCTTCCCCGATCGCGAAGTTCCTGTTGCGCGGGCCTGCGCGCGACCTTATCCAGCCGATGCGGAATCGCGCGGGGTAAAGCGTCGCTTTCCGCCGCCCGTGCCGCCGCGGCCCGAGGCAGGAAGAGGCGGCCCGGCCATGGGCCGCAGGAGCGACACAAGGGAAGCGCCATGAAGATCCTCGTCCCCGTCAAACGCGTCATCGACTACAACGTGAAGGTCCGGGTCAAGGCGGACAGGAGCGGCGTCGAGCTCGCCAATGTCAAGATGAGCATGAACCCCTTCGACGAGATCGCCGTCGAGGAGGCGATCCGGCTCAAGGAAAAGGGCGTGGCCTCGGAGATCGTCGCGGTGTCGATCGGGGTTCGCCAAGCGCAGGAGACGCTGCGCACCGCGCTCGCCATGGGCGCGGACCGGGCGATCCTCGTCGTGGCCACGGAGAACGTCAACGAGGACATCGAGCCGCTGGCGGTCGCCAAGATCCTCAAGGCCGTGATCGACGCCGAGGCGCCCGGGCTGGTGATCGCCGGCAAGCAGGCGATCGACAACGACATGAACGCCACGGGCCAGATGCTCGCGGCACTGCTCGGCTGGCCGCAGGCGACCTTCGCCTCGAAGCTCGAGCTATCCGAGGGCAGGGCCAAGGTCACCCGCGAGGTGGATGGCGGGCTGCAGGTGATCGATGTCGCGCTGCCCGCCGTCGTCACCGTGGATCTGCGGCTGAACGAGCCGCGCTACGCGAGCCTGCCCAACATCATGAAGGCCAAGAAGAAGCCGCTGGACGAGAAGACCCCGGCCGATTTCGGGGTCGATGCGAGCCCGCGGCTCAAGGTGCTGAAGACCGTGGAGCCGGAGACCCGCAAGGCGGGCGTCCGGGTCGGCTCGGTCGCCGAACTCGTCGAGAAGCTCAAGACCGAAGCGGGAGTGCTCTGATGGCCGTCCTCATCCTCGCCAAGCACGACAATGCCGCGCTGAACGATGCCACCGCCAAGACGGTGACCGCGGCCAAGGCCATGGGCGGCGACATCCACCTTCTCGTCGCCGGCAAGGATTGCGCCGCGGTGGCGGCGGCGGGCGCCGCGATCGACGGCGTCGCCAAGGTGATCCATGTGGAGGGCGACGCCTATGCCCATCGCCTCGCCGAGCCCCTGACCGAGCTCGTGCACGGCCTGGCCGCGGGCTACGAGCATATCGCCTTTCCCGCCACCACCACCGGCAAGAACGTCGCCCCGCGCCTCGCGGCGCTGATGGACGTGATGGTGATCTCCGACATCACCGGCGTGGTCTCCCCGGACACCTTCGAGCGGCCGATCTACGCCGGCAACGCCATCCAGACGGTGCAGTCGCGCGACGCCACCAAGATCGTCACCGTGCGCGGCGCGAGCTTCGAGGCCGCCGGGTCCCAGGCGCCCTGCCCGGTCGAGAGCGGGGCGGCCGCCGCCGATCCCGGCATCTCCGCCTGGGTCGAGGACCGGGTGCAGGAGAGCGACCGGCCGGAGCTGACCTCGGCGCGCATCGTCGTCTCCGGCGGGCGCGGCGTCGGCTCGGAGGAGAATTTCGCCATCATCGAGAAGCTCGCCGACAAGCTCGGCGCCGCGGTCGGCGCCAGCCGCGCGGCGGTCGATTCGGGCTTCGCCCCCAACGACTGGCAGGTCGGCCAGACCGGCAAGGTGGTGGCGCCCGAGCTCTACATCGCCATCGGCATCTCCGGCGCGATCCAGCATCTCGCCGGCATGAAGGATTCGAAGGTCATCGTCGCCATCAACAAGGACGAGGAGGCGCCGATCTTCCAGGTCGCCGATTACGGTCTCGTGGGCGATCTGTTCCAGGTGGTGCCGGAGCTCGAGGCCGCGCTCGGCTGAGGCCCGGGCGGGCCGGTCGGCGCCCGCCTGAATCCCGGAAGCACGTCCCTCACTGACCGATGGGCCAGACCCCTCCGCGCAAGCTGCGCGGAGGGGTGTCCTGCCGGCCGGATCAGCTCTCCCGGTACCAGATCGAATGCTCGATCTGGTCGCCGAGTTCCGGATAATCCGCCGCGTGGAAGATCGGCTCCTTGCCGGCCTTCCGCTGCTCGAAATAATCCTTGGTCAGCTTCACCACCGTCCCCGACAGCGCCAGGATCGCGATCAGGTTGATCGTCGCCATGAGCCCCATGGAGGCGTCCGCGGTGTTGAACACCGTCGCCACCGCCTGCAGCGACCCCCAGACCACCATGAGCAGCACCACCACCCGGAGCACCACCAGGCCCTCGTGCCGGCCGATCCCGAGATAGACCATCGCCATCTCCGAGTAGGAGTAGTTGCCGATGATCGAGGTGAAGGCGAAGAAGAAGATCGCGACGGCGACGAAATAGCTGCCGGCGCTGCCGATATGCTCCCCGAGGGCCGCCTGGGTGAGCTGCGTTCCGGTCACGTCGCCGCCGGGCACGTAGGCACTGGAAAGCAGGATCATCATCGCCGTGCAGGTGCAGATCACCAGCGTGTCGATGAAGACGCCGAGCGCCTGCACAAAGCCCTGGCTCGACGGGTGGTGCGGCACCGGCGTCGCCGCCGCCGCGATGTTCGGCGCCGAGCCCATGCCCGCCTCGTTGGAGAAGAGCCCGCGCTTGACGCCGTTCAGCATCGCCGCGGCGACCCCGCCGGTGATCCCGCCCGCCGCCTCCTGCAGACCGAAGGCCGAGCCGATGATATGGCCGAACATCCCCGGGATCTGCGGCAGATGCGTTAGCAGGACCCAGATCGCCACCAGCAGGTAGATGCCCGCCATCACCGGCACGATGTATTCCGCCACCGTCGCGATCTTGCGGATGCCGCCGAAGATCACCACCGCCGTGAGCGCCGCGACGACCAGCCCGGTCACGATCTTCGGCACGCCGAAACCGCCCTGCATCGCCTCGGCGATCGAATTGGCCTGCACCGCATTGAAGACGAGGCCGAAGGAGAGGATGAGACAGACGGAGAAGACCCCGCCGAGCCAGGGCATCCCGAGCCCCTTGGCGATGTAGAAGGCGGGCCCGCCCCGGTACACCTGCTCGGGCCCGTGCACCTTGTAGAGCTGTGCGAGGGTCGATTCCGAATAGGCGGTGGCCATGCCGACCAGTGCCACCATCCACATCCAGAAGATCGCGCCGGGCCCGCCGAGCGTGAGCGCCACCGCGACGCCGGCGATGTTGCCGGTGCCGACCCGACTCGCGAGGCTGGTGGCCAGCGCCTGCAGCGGCGTGATGCCTTCCTTGTCGGTCTCGCCGGCGCTCAGGATCACCCGGAACATCTCGCCGAAATGCAGGATCTGCTGGAAGCGCAATCGGACGGTGAAATAGATGCCGACCGCGAGCAATCCGTAGATCAGCACGTAGCCCCAGAAGATCGTGTTCAGAAAATCGATGATCGCGTTCATGACCGTCCCCCGCCGTCCCTGATCTGATCACGCTACGCCGCGTACTGGCGCCTGTCCATCGCGCAGCCTGCAGGCCGGCGTCCCGCCGGCAGCCCCGGGGCGGATCGGGCGGCGCGCCGAAGGGCGCCGCCTTCCCGAGGGACGCGATCTCCGTTCGCCGGTCGCGATGCGATGCCGCGGCTGCTCCTACTGGCTGGGAGAAGCGGGCACGGGCGCCTTGGGCGGGCCTCCGGCGTCGCTGCGCTCGAAGACACGATCCTTCACCGACTGGATCTCCTTCGGTGACAGCGTCCCGTCCCCATCGGAATCGGACATGATCATCAGCATCCGCATCAGGAGGCCCGCGGTCAGATGTCCCTTGTCGGGGGGCGAGCCGGTTCCCGGATCCACCGTCAGGGAATCCGACCATTCTCCGGTCGTGAGACAGCGGTCCAGCATCCGATCGCAGATGCCGAAGCATTCGTAGCGCAGGTCGCCGGTGACCTCGCCGCAGAATTGCGTGCAGTCGGAATCGCGCCGGTAGCATTGCTGCGGCGTGAGGCCGGAACTGTTCAGGGTGGGCGGAACCGCCCCGGCCGGGCCGAGGTCGGCCAGCAGGACGATCGACGCGAGCATTGCCGTACCGGCCGTGCGCAGACTGCCAATGGAACCGATCATCGCAGACTCCTGTCGAAGCATGGATCCCGAATCTCTCGCGGGTCCGGCGCCAAAGCAATGATTCCTCTCGGCGCCGCCTGCCCGGAGAACCGGGTTGCCGCGGGGCGTTTCGTCGGGACAAAGCCTTGCACGCCCCGGCGACGCTGCCTAATCTGGCCGCCGAACGGCTATCGGGGCGAAAATCCATGGAAATCAAGCAGGTCGGCGTGATCGGCGCCGGGCAGATGGGCAACGGCATCGCGCATGTCTTCGCCCTTGCCGGTTACGACGTGCTGCTCAACGACATTTCCGAGGAGGCCGTGGCGCGGGCGCTGGAGGTGATCGGCCGGAACCTCGAGCGGCAGGTCTCGCGCGCGCGCATCACCGAGGCCGACCGGGAGGCCGCGCTGGCGCGGATCCGCCCCGAAACAGATCTCGCGGCGGTGGGGGCCGCCGATCTCGTGGTGGAATCCGCGACCGAGAAGGAGGCGATCAAGAACAGCATCTTCGAGAGCCTCGCGCCGTATCTCGCGCCGCAGACGATCCTGACCACGAACACCTCCTCGATCTCCATCACGCGGCTGGCGGCCCGGACCGACCGTCCGGAACGCTTCATGGGCTTCCATTTCATGAATCCGGTGCCGGTGATGCAGCTCGTGGAGCTGATCCGCGGCATCGCCACCGACCAGGCGACCTACGACACGCTGCTCGGGGTGGTCGAGACGCTCGGCAAGACCGCCGCCAGTTCGGAGGATTATCCGGCCTTCATCGTCAACCGCATCCTGATCCCGATGATCAACGAGGCGGTCTATGCGCTCTACGAGGGCGTCGGCTCGGTGGCCTCGATCGACATCTCGCTCAAGCTCGGCGCCAACCATCCGATGGGGCCGCTGGAACTGGCCGATTTCATCGGGCTCGACACCTGCCTCGCGATCATGAACGTGCTGCACGAGGGGCTGGCGGACACCAAGTACCGCCCCTGCCCGCTCCTGGTGAAATATGTCGAGGCCGGCTGGCTGGGCCGCAAGTCGAAACGCGGCTTCTACGACTATCGCGGCGAGACCCCGGTCCCGACCCGCTGACCGGCCGCCGCGCCGACGAGTTCGAACCCGATTTCCCCGAGCGCGCTGCCGTTCGCGAGGATCTCCAGCCGGTGCGCGCCGTCGTGGTAGACCCGCGTGGTGATGCGCCGGATCGGATGCCGGCGCGCGAGCTCCAGCGTCTCGCCCGGGGCGAGCGAGAGTTGCCGCCATTTGAAGACCTTGGCCGAGGTTCCGCCGTTGGCCTTGCGGTGATGGATCGCGTAGTCGAGCACGATCTCCTGCGGGTCCCCGCCCTCGGAGCGCGGGTGCGCGACAAATTCCAGCGCCTCGCCGAAGGCCACCACCGGGCTCGCCAGATCGAGGCGCTCGAGCCGCAGCGCCGCCTCGCCGAAGCCGAGGGCCTCGAGCGTCGGCCGGTGGCCGGCCTTGACCAGCGAGCGGCAGGCGTGGCGCACCAGCCGGCGGCGTTCCGGCGGCGCGCCCGCCAGCCAGTCCCGCGCGATCCCGGCCACGAGGTCGGGATGGTCCTTGGCGATGTCGTTGAGGCTGTTGGCGACCGAGCGCCGCACGTCCTCCGACGCATCGTCGCGCAGCCGCCCGAGCAGCGGCATCAGCGGTGCGGGATCGGCGACGAAGGGCGCGAGGCGCATGCCCCAGGGCAGCCGCGGCCGCGAGCCTTCCGAGGCGAGCCGCCGCACCCGCCAGTCCGCATGGCCGGTCCAGCGCATCATATGCCCCATCGCCCGCTCCGGATCGGCGAGGATGAAGGGGCGCACGGCGAATTCGGCGCTGAAGCGCCGGGTCATCTCGGCCAGCACCTCCATGGCACGGTCGAAATCGCCCTGGCCCCGCAGCGCCACGAGATCGGCCATGGGCATCACCGCCCAGCCGCGGATGCCGGGCCCCTCTTCCGTCGCATCCGCTGGCGCAAGGGCCGCGAGCATCAGGTCGCAGGCCGGGCCGAAGTCCGGCGGCAGGCAGGCGTCGAGCGCCCGGGTGATCTGCGCCGCGCGGGCCTTGAGTTCCAGCGCCTCCAGCCCCTCGCCGGCCAGCGCCTCGAAGCGGGCGCGATCGAAGGCGGGCGAGTGCGCCGCGAGGTTCGCGCCGATCATGGCGATGGTGCCGGGATTGAAGAAGGTCTTGAAGGGCTCGGGCATGGCCCATTCTGGCGCCCTTGCGCCGATGCACGCAAGTGTGCCTGTCTGAACCGCGATCCCGCGCTATCATTCCGGCAGGATGCAAGCGCGGGAGGCGGTCATGCTGGCACGGGTCGCGGCGTTCCTGATGATGCTGCCGGGGATGGCCCTGGCGGCGCCCTGGGTCCTCGATCCCGAGACCCGGATCCTGGTGGATGTCGCCTGGCAGGGCTCGACCGTCGAGGTGCGCTTTCCCGCCCCGACCGGGGAAGTGGATTTCGACGAGACCCGGCCCGAGGCGGCCCGCGCCCGGATCCGCGTCTCGACCCGCGAGGCGACCACCGGGCTCGCGCCGGTCGATGCGCTGGTGCGCAGCGCCGATTATCTCGACGCAGCGCACTTCCCGCAGATCACCTTCCGCCTCGACCGGCTGGAGCAGACCTCGAAGCAGACGGCGCAGATTTTCGGCGAGATCACCCTGCGTGGCGTCACCCGCCCGGCGCGCTTCGACGCCACGGTGATCCGCTACGGCCCCGACCCGGCCGACCCGAAGCGCTTCGAGGCGGGATTCGACCTGACCGGCAGCATCGACCGCACCGAATTCGGCTCGACAGCCGGCCTGCCGGAGGTGGGCGCGGAGCTGCCCGTGCGCATCCGCCTGCTGATGACCTCGAAATGAGCCCGGATTGAGGCGCTGCCCATGCGGCTCGCAAATTCCGAGAGGAGCTGGGGCTGGGGCGCGCGGGCGCTGCACTGGATCATGGCGGCGCTCATCCTCTTCCAGCTCGGCCTCGGCCTGCGGATGACGGTGTTCACCCCGGATCTCCTCGCCCGTTTCGCGCTGACGCAGGTGCACAAGAGCTGGGGCAGCGTGATCTTCGCCCTTGCCCTGCTGCGCCTCGGCTGGCGCATCGCCAATCGCGCGAGCCCGCGGCTGCCGGCGGGCACGCCGCCCTGGCAGGTCCGGGCGGCCGGGGCGAGCCACGCCCTGCTCTATCTCTTGATGATCGCGCTGCCGCTCTCGGGCTGGGTCGCCGCCGCCGCCTCGCCGGTGCAGGACATGCTCGGCATCGAGAACCGGGTGTTCGACTGGTTCGCCCTGCCCGATCCCTGGGTTCCGGGCGATAAGACGGTGGCGGATGCGGCGGCGGTCTTCCACCGCTTCGCCGCGCTCGCGCTGGCGGGGCTCCTGGGCCTGCATGTCGCCGCGGCGCTCCGGCATCATTTCGTCGATCGCGACGACGTGCTCGTCCGCATGACCTTCGGCGGCTGAGGCGGGTGCCAAGGTCCGGACGTGCCGCCGCCGCGCCCCATTTCGGGGACGCGGCGGCGGGAAGTGACGGGCCGGGAGCCGTCAGCTGGTCTGCGGCGCCTGGCGGCTGGCCATGAACTGGTCGAATTCGGCCTGGTCCTTGGCGGCGCGCAGCTGGTCGAGGAAGGTGGTGAAGGCGGCGCGCTCCTCCTCCAGACGCTTGAGCGTCTCCTCGCGATAGGCGTCGAAGGCGGTGTTGCCGGTGCGCCCCATCCCATGGCGGTCGTGGCGGTGATGACGGCGTCCCCAGGAATTGCAGCTCATGCGTTTGCTCCAGATCACGTAGAAGAGAAGGGCGAGGCCGACCGGCCAGAAGAAGACGAAGCCGATCACGGTCGCGATGATCCAGGCCGCCCTGCCCCGGTCGTCCATCCAGTCGCGGGACCGCTCGAGCGTCTCGCGGACGCGTCGGGGCCACTGCCCCGCGGGCTCGGACCATTCGTTGGCAGTGTGCATCAGCCGCTCCTTTCGATGTTAATGTGAATAACATTTACATAGATGGAAAGCCGCCGTCCGGCGTCAAGTGAGCGGAGCGAAAAAGTTGCGGGGGCGGGCGGGCGCTGCGCGGCGGTGCCCGCCGGGCGGGGTGGTGACGCCGGGAACGCCCGGACCTCCGCGGACGAGGTCGCATCGCTGGATGCGGCCGTTCCGGGCTTCCCGAGGCGGGCGGTCGCGATTTTCGGCGATCGGTGGTAGAATGGCGGCTTTCACAGGAATTGCGTCGGAGGCCCGTCGCCATGGCACAGACTTTGCGCGAACCGGAAAACGAATTCGTCGCCTTCTGGAACGATGTGCTCGTCCCGAAATTCGTGCGCTACAAGCATGTCCTCGTCGGCGGGCTCAGCCAGCACAGCGACGCGATCTTTCCCCGGCTCGAGGTCAATCCCGGCGAGCGGGTGCTGGATGCCGGCGCCGGATTCGGCGACACGGCGATCATGCTCGCCCGGAGGGTCGGGCCGAGCGGCCATGTCACCGCCATGGATTGCTGCGACGCCTTCCTGGATTTCGGCCGCCGCGACGCCGCCGCCGCGGGCATCGCCAATGTCGATTTCGTCGAGGCCGACGTGCAGACCGCGCCCTTCGCGGCGGACCGGGACCTCGTCTTCTCCCGCTTCGGCACCATGTTCTTCCAGAGCCCGGTCGCGGCGATGCGGAACCTCGGCCGCGCCCTGAAGCCGGGCGGGCGCTTCACCATGATCGTCTGGCGCCGGATCGAGGACAATCCCTGGCTGGGCGCCGCCAAGGCCATCGCCCTGCGCCATCTGCCGCCCCCGGGCGAGGACGCCCAGACCTGCGGCCCGGGTCCCTTCTCGATGGCGAGCGAGGATCTGGTACGCGCGCAGATGAAGGCGGCGGGCCTCGAGCGGGTGAGCTTCGAGCGGGTGGACGCGCCGGTGCGCATGGGGGATTCGATCGAGGATGCGATCGGCTTCCAGATGGCCCTCGGCCCCGCCGGCGAGGTGGTGCGGGAGGCCGGGGAGGTGCCCGAGGCCACGCGCGCGGCCATCGAGGCCGATCTCGCGGAGCTGCTCGCGCCGCATGTCACCGCGGACGGCATCTACATGGGATCGAGCTCCTGGGTGGTCTCCGCGCGCAAGCCGCAGTGAGGCCCCGGGTTCAGCCGGGGATCAGCCCCAGCCCGCGCAGATAGATCGCCGTGCCGCTCTCCAGCATCTCCTCGGCGGAATAGGGCGCCCGTCCGCCGGGCCGCCCGCGCGCGAAGAGCTCCACCACCCCGTGGCTGAAGGCCCAGATGTGGTTGGCGACCATGGTGGCCGGCGGCCGCCGCTCGGCCGGCAGCCGCGCCGCGAGCTGCTCGGCGGCGCGGATCAGCACCGACATCGCCCGGTCGGCGGCCCGGGCGAGATCGGGGTTGCCGGCGATCGCCACGCCGGATTCGAACATGGCGATGTAATGGCCGGGATAGGCGCGCGCGAAGGCGAGATAGGCCCGGCCGGTCGCGAGGAAGGCGCTCAGCGCCGAGGGGCGGCCGTCGTCATAGGCCCGCTCCATCTGCTCGGCGAAGAGCAGGAAGCCCTGCCGCGCCGCCTCCTCGATCAGATCCTCGCGCCCCTTGAAATGCCGGTAGGGGGCGGCGGGGCTGACCCCGGCGGCCCGGGCCGCCTCCGCCAGCGTGAAGCCGAGCGGCCCCTTCTCCTCGATCAGCCTCAGGGTCGCCTCGACGAGCGCCTCGCGAAGGTTGCCGTGGTGATAGGACTTTCGCGGCTCCGCGTCGGGATCGGACATCGGCAGCATCTAGCCGCGCCAAGGGCGTCGATCAAGCCGGGAGATCCGGGCGCGCTCCGGGCCCTGTCCCGCCATTGGCCCCCCGCCTGACCGATGCTGGGGTCGCCGGACCAGGCTACGGGAGGGGAAAACGGCCGAAGTCCGCACGGCCTGCCCCGCGTGATCGACACCGGTGGATCGGGCTGAGGATCCTCGTCCCTCGGCCCCGGGGTAAGGGCCGATCGCGGGTCAGAAGCCTTCTCCGAACCGGTCCGCCACCAGGTCCCGCAGCGCATCGGCGAGGGCCTCGGCCTGGGAGCCTTCCACCAGGATCTCGATCGAGGTGCCGCGCGAGGCCGCGAGCATCATCAGCCCCATGATGCTGTCGCCCGACACCTGCATGCCGTCGCGGCTGACGGTGGCGCGGGCATCGAAGCGCTCGACGGTCTCGACGAACCGTGCCGAGGCCCGCGCATGCAGGCCCTTCTCGTTGATGATATCGAGGGAGAAGCGCATTCCCTCTCCATGGCCGCTGGCTCAGAGGGCGATCGGCGTCCAGTCCTCGCCGAACCCGTCGATGCTGTTGATGTATTTGCGGCCCGCGGTCAAGGCGCTCGCGATCGCCTCGTCGATCGGCATCCCCCGCGCCTTGGCGAGCTTGATCAGGAGCGGCAGGTTGACCCCGTAGAGCACCTTGTGGCTGGCCTTCTTGCAGGCGCCCATCGCCAGGTTCGACGGCGTCGAGCCGAACATGTCGGTCACCACCACTACGCCGTCGCCGGCATCGACCTCGGCCACCGCGGCGTCGATGTCGGACTGCTTGTTCCGGCAGCTGTCCTCGGGCCCGATGGAGATCGCCATGACGCCCGGCTGGCGGCCCACCACATGCTCCATGGCCGCCAGGTATTCCCGGGCAAGGCCGCCATGCGCAACAATCACGATCCCGATCACGCCAACCCCATTCCCGCACCCACGGGCGCTTCAGCCGACGCGGATGACAGGTCCCGGTGCCGAGTTGACACCCGCCAACCTTCCTCCGCAAGCGTTTTTGCGATCGCCTCGACCAGAACCACCGAGCGGTGCCTGCCGCCGGTGCATCCCAGCCCGAGGCCGAAATAGCTCTTGCCCTCCGCACGATAGGCCGGGAGCAGGAAGCCCAGGAAATCCATCAGCCGCGCGACGAAGGGCGCATAGGCCGGGTCCGCCTGCACGAAGGCGGCCACTTCCGCGTCCCGGCCGTCCTTCGGCCGCAGCGCCGCCTGCCAATGCGGGTTCTTCAGGAAGCGCACGTCGACGATCATGTCGACCCCGCGCGGAATGCCACGCTTGTAGGAGAAGGAATGCAGCGTGACCGCCATGTCGCCCTGCGGCTCCTCCGTGGCGAAATGCCGCGCCATCTCGGCGCGGAGGTCGTGCGGGGTCATCGCGCTGGTGTCGATCAGGATGTCGGCGCGGGCGCGCAGCGGCGCGAGCAGCGCCGTCTCGCGGCCGATGCCCACCAGCGGCGTCTCGTGCGGGCTCAGCGGGTGCCGGCGACGGGTCTCGCTGAAGCGGCGGATCAGGGTGCTGGCGTCGCAATCGAGATAGACCAGCACCGGATCCCGCCCCGTGGCGGCGCCGACGTCGGCGATATGCCCGAGCAGGCGCTCCACGTCGAATTCCCGGTTGCGCGGATCGATCCCGACCACCACCGGATGCTCGATCGGCGGGCCGGCGAAGAGCCGCGGGAAGAGCGAGAGCGGCAGGTTGTCGATGGCCTCGAAGCCCTGGTCCTCCAGGGCGCGGATCGCGGTCGACCGGCCGGAGCCCGAGGGTCCGGAGACGATCACTATATCCTGCCCCGATCCGGGGCTTCCCGTTTCGGTCACGGTAAGCATGCCGCCGAATGTACTGCCCGAAGACGCCTCAAGCCGGGCCTGGCTGGAAGTTATCGAGTAGAATCGTCAAGATAGCGTCTAGATTTGGCACGTCCCGGCCGGAAATCAATCTTACATTCCTTCCCAGATACGTGATCCGGTCACACTGTGGCATTCGCGCCGCCGGGGCGCGGTCGAGATCGACGGCGAGGACCACCTCCGCCGCCGCCTCCGCCGGGGCCCGGAGCAGCCCCACGCCCCGCGCCTCGATGAGGCCCGCGATCGGCTCCGGCGCCCATGCCTCCAGCCGGCCGTCGCGAATCCCGATCATGACCCGGTCGTCCGCGATCAGCCCCGCGCCGAGCGCCATCATGCGCAGCGCGAGCCCCGACTTGCCCGATCCGGAGGCCCCGAGGATCAGCACGCAGCGCCCGCCGCGCGCGACCGCGCTGGCATGGAGGATCGACGGGGCCTCGCCGCCCGGGCCGGCGCCGCCGGTCACGCGGCCGCCCGAGCGGGGTCGTTTTCGCTTTCCCAGATGCGAAAGCAAGCGAACGCCGACTTCAACATCGGAGCACAGCACGATCTCAAGAATCGCCTCCCCCTGGCGGGCATTAACGCTATCTCCACCATGAATGCACCTTCGGACATGGTATAGACATGCGTGGGCCGATATCCCCTCGGGACCGGCCCCGGAAGACGAGTGGATGGGTTTCGACCCCGGCTGCACGAGGCGCAGGGGGTCTCGAAGGAGTACGGGGCGGGACATGGCAAAGGATACCGTAACGATGGACGACACCACCGCGGCGAGCCGGCTCGCGGCCAGCGGCTTTCCCGGCGTCGGCCGGGTCCACGACAACCTGCTCGAAGCGGCCCTGATCGAGGCCGCGGTGCAGCGCGGCGAAGGCAAGATCGGCCGCGGCGGCACGCTGCTGGTGACGACCGGCAAGCACACCGGCCGCTCGCCCAAGGACAAGCATATCGTGCGCGAGCCCTCGGTCGACGCGCATGTCTGGTGGGACAACAACGCCCCGATGTCGCCCGAGCATTTCGAGGCGCTGCACCAGGACATGCTGGCGCATGTGCGCGGCGACGAGCTCTTCGTGCAGGATCTCTATGCCGGGGCCGATCCCGCGCACCGGCTGAACGTGCGGGTGATCACCGAGCTCGCCTGGCACAGCCTCTTCATCCGCCACCTGCTGCGCCGGCCCGACCAGGCCGAGCTCGCCGGGTTCCGGCCCGATTTCACCATCCTGAACTGCCCGAGCTTCCATGCCGATCCCGCGCGGCACGGCTGCCGCTCGGAGACGGTGATCGCGATCTCCTTCGAGCGCAAGCTGGTGCTGGTCGGCGGTTCGGCCTATGCCGGCGAGAACAAGAAGGGCGTCTTCACGCTGCTCAACTACCTGCTGCCCGCCAAGGGCGTGATGCCGATGCATTGCTCGGCCAACCATGCCAAGGGCAACCCCGACGACGTCGCGCTCTTCTTCGGCCTCTCGGGCACCGGCAAGACCACGCTCTCGGCCGATACCGCCCGGGTCCTGATCGGCGACGACGAGCACGGCTGGTCGGACGACGGGGTCTTCAACTTCGAGGGCGGCTGCTACGCCAAGACCATCAATCTCTCGCCCGAGGCCGAGCCGGAGATCCACCGCACGACGACGATGTTCGGCACGGTCATCGAGAACATGGTCTTCGACGAGCGCACGCGCGAGGTGGATTTCACCGACGACAGCCTGACCGCCAACATGCGCTGCGCCTATCCGATGGCGGCGATCTCCAACGCCAGCGACACGGCGCGCGGCGGGCATCCGCGCAACGTGGTGATGCTCACCTGCGACGCCTTCGGCGTGCTGCCGCCGATCGCCCGGCTGAGCCCGGCGCAGGCGGAGTACCATTTCCTGTCGGGCTTCACCTCCAAGGTCGCCGGCACCGAGCGCGGCGTGACCGAGCCGCAGCCCACCTTCTCCACCTGCTTCGGCGCGCCCTTCATGCCGCGGCGGCCGGAGGTCTATGGCGGGCTCCTGCGCGACAAGATCGCCGAGCACGGCGCGGCCTGCTGGCTGGTCAACACCGGCTGGACCGGCGGCGCCTACGGCACCGGGCGGCGCATGCCCATCGCCGCGACCCGCGCCCTGCTCTCCGCGGCCCTCGACGGCTCGCTCAATTCGGTGACGTTCCGGCGCGACCCGAATTTCGGCTTCGAGGTTCCGGTCGCGGTGCCCGGCGTCGATCCGGCGCTGCTCGACCCGCGGAGCACCTGGGCCGATCCGCGCGCCTATGACGCCCAGGCCGCACGGCTGGTCGCGATGTTCTCCGACAATTTCGCCCGCTACGAATCCCATGTGGGCGAGGACGTGAAGGCGGTCGCCGTCAGGGCGGCGTGACCGGCGGGGCCGCGCCCGAGGGCGCGGTCCAGATCCCGTAATCCGCGTTGCGGAAGGCGATCACCTCCGCGGGCTCGGCCTGCGGATGCGATCGGTCGAGCGGCGCGACCAGCACCGCGCCCGGGGTCGCCGCGAGCCAGGCTTCCGCCGCGGCGAGATCGCCGATCGCGACGACCGGGTTCTGCAGGCGCCCGGCAAAGCTGAATTCGCCCTGATAGGACCGGCCGAGCACGGCGATGCCCGCGTCGTCATGCGGCGCGATCGCCGCCGCCACGGCCGCGGGATCCTGGATGCTGCCCGCGGCGCTCAGGAGGAACAGGGCATCCATCGCGAGGGCGAAGCCGAGCCCGAGCGCGGCCAGCCGCAGCCCGCGCAGCCGGAAGGCCGCCGCCGCCAGGGCGAGGAAGAGCAGCCCGGCCAGGGCCATGCCCCAGCCCGGCACCGCCTGCCGCGCGAGATGCGGATCGGGCGCCCAGCCGGTGGCGAGCGCCAGCAGGAAGGCGCCGACCAGCGCCGGGACCAGCGCCGCCGGGCGCGCCAGCCATGGCGCGCGGCCCATCGCCCGCGCCACCACCAGCGCCGCCGCGGGCATCGTCGGCAGCAGGTAATGCACCTGCTTGCCCTCGATCAGGCTGAAGATCACCAGCGCCGATCCCGCCCAGATGGCGCAGAGCCGCAGCCCGCGCTCGCCGCGCAGGTCGAGCCGGCGCAGCACCGCCCAGAGCGGGCCCGACCAGATCCAGGGCCAGAGCATAAGCGGCAGCATCGCGAGGAAGAACCACCAGGGCCGCCCGTGTCCGAAGGAGCCGGAGATCCGGCCCGCGCTCTGGGTCCAGAGCACGGCTTCGCGGTATTCCGCCCCGCCGGCCAGCATCGCCGGCACCAGCCAGAGCCCGATCAGCAGGACCCCGACCGCGAGCGAGAGGCCGAGCCCGCGGAGCATCGGCCCGGCCCGCGTCCCGGCCCAGAGTGGCATGGCCAGCGCCACCGGCAGGAGATGCACGAGGATCACCGGCCCCTTGGAGAGCCCCCCCAGCGCCAGGGCCGCGCCGAAACCGATCCAGCCGCGCCGCGACCCGTCCGAGACGACCAGCGCCAGCACCCCGAGCAGCACCGCGAAGGCGAGGAGCCCGTCGAACATCGTCAGCCCGGCATAGATCGCGAAGAAGCCGAAGCCTGCCAGTACCAGCGCCGCCCGGCCCCCGATCCCCGGCTCGCGCGGCCAGAGCCGACGCGCGAGGACCGCGGTGCCCACGATGGTCGCCATGCCGAAGGCGGGCCCGACCAGCCGCGCGGCGGTCTCCGACACGCCGAAGGCCGCCCAGGTCAGGTCGATCAACCAGAAGAGCAGCGGCGGCTTGTGGGTATAGACCACGCCGTTGAGATGCGGCACCAGCCAGTCGCCGCCGAGATGCATCTCCCAGGCGACGGCGAGATAGCGCGTCTCGTCCACCGGCAGCAGCGGCCGCATCCAGATGCCGGCGAGCGCAACCAGCCCGAAGGCGGCGATCGCGATGGCCGTGCCGGCCCGCTCGAGCATCCTGCGCCCACCTCCATCCGTTCCGTCATCCGGCGAAGGGTCGGCCGGCGTGACTGCATCGCGCAATGCGCCCGCCGGATCAAGGTGCCTCCCCCGCGCCCGGGCCGTCGGCAAGGTGCCGACATCGGCCCTCAATCCCGCGCCGTCACGAGATCGGGAACGCCGTTCGTCAGGATGCAGAAGGTCAGCGCCACGAAGGGCGGGACGTTGTCGTGCCGGCGCGCCACCTGGCGGCCGTCGCTGGTCACCACACCGCCGACGCTCTCCATCGCCTCGACGGACCTCTCCCGCCCCCAGGCTTGGGGGTAACGATGCGCCGCGAAGGGGGCCGTGACGCCGACCTCGGCATCGGCCTCGGCGACGCCCCCGAGCGCGAACGGCGGATCACTGGCATCCGGGCGTCGCTCGCCGATGGAAAGCCGGTGCAGATGCGGCGGCAGGTCGGCCAGGGTGAGCGCCACCCCGGCCCGCCCCCCCGCCTCTCCGGCCCGGTGCGGGGTCAGCCAGGCGCCGTCGGCATCGCGGTTCGCACCCGGGCCGGCCCCGAGAAGGAACCGGCCCTGCGCCTGCCGATACTCCCGCCAGGGAGCTGGGCAGGCATCGCCCGCCACCGCGATGACGCTGCCTTCGGGCAGCGCCGCCGGCCCCGGAGACGCTGGCGGTGGGGAGGCGAAGGGATTGATCGGCCGGTCCGTCAGATGTGCGGCACCGGTCATCAGCGCGAAGGTCGCCAGCGTGATCGCGATCACGCTGAGAGCCGCCGCGGTGACCGTCGCCGCGGTGCCGCCCTCCCCGTGCCCGGAGGCCCGGATGTCCTCGCTGTGGGAAAGACCCGTTGGCGCCTCGATCGGCATGGCATCGTACCTGCCCGCGCCAGCATAGCACGAAACCGCCCGAGCGACCATTGCCGGCCGCGGCATTCAGGCGGCGAAGGCCCGGCGCAGCAGGTTCAGGCCGGCGATGATCAGTACCGCCAGCGTGACCTTGCGGAACCGCTCCTGGTCCAGCCGGTCCTGCACCAGATAGCCCGCGAACATCGCCGCCATGGTCGGCAGCACCAGCCAGCTCGAGAACGGCAGGGTCTGCGCGTTGAGCACCCCGGAGCGCAGATGCGCGCCGATCAGCACGATCGAGCCGAGCAGGAAGCTCAGGGACTGCGCCCGCACCATGGCGACCTTGGGCACCCCGGAGGCCAACAGATACATCACCACCGGCGGGCCCCAGATGCCCGAGAGCCCGCCGAAGACCCCGCCGACCAGCGCCACCGCCGTCTCCACCCTGCCCCGGTTCCGCCCGGAGAAGCGCAGCTGCAAGCCCCCGAGCTGGCTCAGGCCGAAGGCGGTGATGAAGACCCCGAGCGCCCCGAAGAGCCAGGCCTCCGGCAGGCGCACCACCAGCTGCGCCGAGATCCCGATCGTCGCGACAAGCACCAGGTTCAGCCGCCAGAATTCCACGAGGCTGCCCCAGGCGGCCATGGCGCCGTTGCGCAGCGACTGGAAGGTATTGGAGACCATGGTCGGCACGATCAGGAGCGCGACCGCCACCTCGTAGGGCAGGAAGGATCCGTTGACGCTCAGGGCGACCATCGGCAGGGCGAAGCCGACGACCCCCTTGACGAAGCCCCCCGCCAGGAACCCCAGCACCGCCCCGAGCACGGCCAGCCAGCCGAATTCGGCCACGAAACCGCCAAGACCCGCCATGAACCGCCTTTCCGCGCCGCCGGCCGCTCATGACAGGGCCGCCGCCCCTGTGCAAGCCGCGCCCGCGCCGGGCGATTGACCCCCGGCCGCAACGGCCCTAGCCTCTGAGCAGTTGCAACATTCGATTCCGCGCTGCACAAGCGGCAGCGTCGCCAAGGCGCGAGGCAAAGCCATGATCCAGGCCGAAAGAGCCGCCATTCCCGAGGGACCCCTCCTCCCGGGGCTTCTCGACACGACGCGGCAGGCCTGCGAGCACGGCCGCGCCCTGCACGGCCTGGCGCGGTCCCGGCTCCGCGCCCGCCTCGGCGGCGGCGGCCGGGTGTCCGGCGCGGCGCTCGAGGCGCATCAGAGCGCGGCCCATGCGCTCGCCTGGCTCGCCACCTGCGCCGAGGGCCTCGTCCAGCTCCAGGGCTGGGCCGAGCGCCTCGCGGCGGAGGACCGGCTCGGCGAAATGGAGCAGCTGATCCTGCAGATCGGCTTCGGGGAATATCTGGCCCAGATCGCCGGCGGCATCCCCATGTCCCAGGGCGAGATCGCCCGCCCGGCCGACCTCGGCCTCGAGCCGGATGATCTCCTGCCGCCGCCGGTGGTTTCCGGGCTGATGCGCGCCGGCAATTCCGACGGCGCGCGCGCGAGGCTCGTCGAGCTGATGGAGGCCCGGGAGGGGGCCGCCAGCTTCGGCGCCACCGGCCTCGGCGACGAGGACGAGATGATCCGCGACATGTTCCGCCGTTTCGCCGAGGAGAAGGTCGTCCCCCATGCCCATGGCTGGCACCTGCGCGACGAGCTGATCCCGATCGAGATCGTCGCCGAGATGGGCGAGCTCGGCGTCTTCGGGCTGACCATCCCCGAGGAATACGGCGGCGCGGGCATGTCGAAGACCGCCATGTGCGTCGTCTCCGAGGAACTTTCCCGCGGCTATATCGGCGTCGGCTCGCTCGGCACCCGTTCCGAGATCGCCGCCGAGCTGATCCTCGGCGGCGGCACCGAGGCGCAGAAGGCCGAGTGGCTGCCGAAGATCGCCTCGGCCGAGGTCCTGCCCACCGCCGTCTTCACCGAGCCCGACACCGGCTCCGACCTCGGATCCCTGCGCAGCCGCGCCGCGCGCGACGGCGAGGACTACGTGGTCACCGGCAACAAGACCTGGATCACGCACGCCGCCCGGGCCGACGTGATGACCATGCTGGTGCGCACCGACCCGGCGACCTCCGACCACACCGGCCTCTCCATGCTGATCGCGCCCAAGCCGCGCGGCAGCGAGGCCGAGCCCTTCCCCGCCCCCGGCATGACCGGCGGCGAGATCGAGGTGCTCGGCTACCGCGGCATGAAGGAATACGAGCTCGGCTTCGACGGCTTCAGGGTGCCGGCGGCCAATCTGCTCGGCGGCATCGAGGGCCAGGGCTTCCGGCAGCTCATGCGCACCTTCGAGAGCGCGCGCATCCAGACCGCCGCCCGCGCGATCGGCGTGGCGCAATCGGCGCTGGAGCTGGCCCTCGCCTATGCCCGCGACCGCAAGCAGTTCGGCAAGGCGCTGATCGCCTTCCCGCGGGTCCACGGCAAGCTCGCGATGATGGCGGTGGAGATCATGATCGCCCGCCAGCTGACCTATCACGCCGCCCGCGAGAAGGACGGGGGAAGGCGCTGCGACCTCGAGGCCGGCATGGCGAAGCTGCTGGCCGCCCGCGTCGCCTGGGCCGCCGCCGACAACGGGCTGCAGATCCACGGCGGCAACGGCTTTGCGCTGGAATATCCCATCAGCCGGGTGCTCTGCGACGCGCGGATCCTGTCGATCTTCGAGGGTGCCGCCGAGATCCAGGCCCAGGTGATCGCCCGCCGGCTGCTGGAATCGCCCGACGCCTGATGCCTCGCCGCCCAGGCGCGGGATATGCTAGACTGGCGGCTTCCGACCGGAGGCCGACATGCTCTTCAGGCAGCTCTTCGACAGGACGTCCTGCACCTACACCTACCTGCTCGCCAGCCGGCACGGCGGCGAGGCGCTGCTGATCGACCCGGTCTTCGAGCAGACCGAGCGCTATCTCAAGCTGCTGGAGGAGCTCGACCTGCGGCTGGTCAAGGTGGTGGACACCCATATCCACGCCGACCATATCAGCGCCATGGGCCGCCTGCGCGACGCGACGCGCTGCACCACCGTCATGGGCGAGCAATCGCCCGCGGACGTGGTCTCGCTTCGGGTGCGCGACAACGATGCGCTGACCATCGAGGGGCTGAGCCTCACCGCGCTGCACACGCCCGGCCATACCTCCGAGAGCTACAGCTTCCTGATGGAGGACCGGGTCTTTACCGGCGACACGCTGCTGATCCGCGGCACCGGCCGCACGGATTTCCAGAACGGCGACCCCTACGACCAGTACCATTCGCTCTTCGACCGGCTGCTGAAGCTGCCCGACCGGACGCTGGTCTACCCGGCCCATGACTACAAGGGCGACACGGTCTCGACCATCGAGGAGGAACGCGCCTTCAACCCGCGGCTGCAGGTGCGCTCGGCCGAGGAATATGCCGAGATCATGAACAACCTCAAGCTCGCCAACCCGGCGATGATGGACGTGGCGGTGCCGGAGAACCTCAAGCTCGGCCTGCGGCTCGCCGCCCAGCACCGGGTTCCCGCCATCGAGGTGGAGGAATTGCTGGCCGCCTGGCCGGCCGGGGACATCCAGCTCGTCGATCTGCGCGAGGAGGGCGAGCGGCACCGCGACGGCGCGATCCCGGGCTCGATCCACGCGCCCTACGGGCGGTTCGACCAGTATTGCGGCAGCGCCGGGCCGCTGGCCGGGATCGCCCGCTCCAGCCGGATCCTGCTCTATTGCGCCGTGGGCGAGCGCTCGACCCTGGCCGTGGAGATCGCCGGCGAGCTGGGCCTGCGCAACGTCGCCCATATCCCCGGCGGCTTCCGCGCCTGGCGCGCCGCCGGCGGCGCAGTCGAGCCGGTCGGCTGATCCGGGCGCCTATTTCGCGCGCCCGAGGCGGTGGCCGCCCGGACCGAAAATGCGAGGCGCCGGTGGTGCCTTGCCCAGCCCGGGCGCAGTGGAGTTGCATCTGGCAACGCGACCCCGTCAGCCGGAGTGCCGGGCAGGCCAGTTCCACCACCCCGCCCGGCGGGCACCGCCGGGCAGCGCCCGATCCGCCCCCAGGCGGGCGCTGCCCTCATTTTTGGCGGAAAGGTCGCACCGGACACTATGGTTCCAAATACGATCACCCTCTGAGTCCGGTCGATCACGCTGGGGACACTTGGCCCGTGCAGACCACGAGTTGGCGGCGAGGGGCGGTGATGTCACTCCTCCCCGGGCGGCCGTTCGACACCGCGGGCGGAGAGGAAGTTGCCGAAGCTCTCGAGCACCGGGATATGCTCGCAGAGGGTGCGGATCATCACCAAGAGCGGGGTGGCCAGCAGCATGCCGGTCACCGACCAGAGCCAGGCCCAGAGCGTCACCGAGACGAAGACCACCACGGTGTTGAGCTGCAGGCTGCGGCCGACGAACCAGGGGGTGATCAGCTGGCCTTCCACCGCGGTCAGGGCGAAATAGGCGCCGCCCGCCATCAGCGCCTCGCCGGCACTGTCGAGGCTGATCATGCCGACGATCACCGCGATCAGCACCCCGATCACCGAGCCGAGGAAGGGGATATAGTTGAGCAGGCAGCCGATCACCGCGAAGAGCAGCGGGTTGGGCATGCCGAGCGCCCACATCGCGCCGCCGATGGCGACGCCGAGCAGGACGTTGATCAGGGTGATGGTGAAGAGATAGCGCGAGAGCTTGCGCTCGATGTCGTGGGCGATGCGGATGGCGCGGCGCTTGTCGCCGAAGGTCGGCATCGCATAGACGAGCTTCTCATAGAACATGTCGCCCGAAGCGAGCAGGAAGAAGAGCAGGATCAGCGTGAAGGCCATCTGCGCCAGGATCCCCGGCGCGAAGAGCGCGAGATCGGCGGCGAAGCCCGTATCCTCGACGACGACCTTCTGCACGTCCGGATCGGCGGGCTCCTCGCCGCCCTTGGCGATGGTATCCACCTGCTCGGCCGCCTCGCGCATGCCTTCCGCCGCGCCGCGAAGCTCGCGCATCCGCTCCTGAAGCTGCCGGCCGATCTGCGGCGCCTGGTCGATCCAGTCACTCGCGGGCGCCGCCAGCGTGGCGATCCCGGCGACCAGCGCCGCGAGCAGCACGCCGACGATCAGGAATGCCGCCAGCCCGGATCCGAGGCCCGCGCGTTCCAGCATGCGGCGCAGCGGGCTGAAGACCAGCGCCAGCAGCACCGCCAGCACCAGCGGCATCAGGAAGGCCCGCGCATAGGCCAGCGTATGGATCAGCAGGATCAGGAAGATGCCGATGACCGCCCAGCGCGGCGCGACGCCCCCGGCCGGTTGCGGCCGGTCCGGCGCCTCGCCGGCCATCAGATCGCCTGTCTGCGGCTCTCGGAGAGATAGATCTCGCGGAGCCGGCGGGTGACGGGCCCGGGCTTTCCGGAACCGATCGCGATTCCGTCGATCTCGACCACGGGCGTCACGAAGGAGGAGGCGGCGGTGACGAAGGCCTCGGCGGCCGCCTTGGCCTCGTCGAGGGAGAAGGCGCGCTCCTCCACCCGCATCTGCGCTTCGCGTGCATAAGCGAGCACGGCGGCGCGGGTGATGCCGTGCAGGATCGCGTTCGAGAGGTCGCGAGTGACGAGGGCGCCGTCGCCCGTCACGATCCAGGCGTTGTTCGAGGTGCCCTCGGTCACGAGGCCGTCCTCGATCATCCAGGCGTCGTCCTTGCCGGCGCGCCGGGCCATCATCTTGCACATGGAGGGGGCGAGCAGCTGCACCGTCTTGATGTCGCGACGGCCCCAGCGGATGTCGGGCACGCTGATGACGCGGATCCCTTCGCGCCCCGCGAGCGAATTCTCGAGGCCGCGGGCCTGGGTGAACATCACCAGGCTCGGCTCGGGTTCGGCCGGCCAGGCGAAGTCGCGGTCGGCCGCGCCGCGGGTGATCTGGAGATAGACGAGACCCTCCTCGAGCCCGTTCCGGGCCACTAGCTCGCGATGCAGCGATTCGAGCGCCGCGTCGCCGACCGGCGCCGGCATGTCGAGCTCGCCCAGCGAGCGGTGCATGCGGCGCAGATGCCCCGGAAAGTCGATGAGCCTGCCCTCGAGCACCGCGGTGACCTCGTAGATGCCGTCGGCGAACAGAAAGCCCCGGTCGAAGACGCTGATCCGCGCCGCTTCCTCCGGCACGAATTCGCCGTTCACATAGACGGTGCGGCCCATGCTGCCTCCCGGAACCCCCGGCCGCGCCCTTCGCGCGCCGCCGGCGATCCTGCGCCATGCGGCGCGGCGCGTCCAGAGCCCCGCCGCGCCGAATCGCGGCACGGGCGTCAGAGCTCGAAATCGACCGCGGGCATCGCGCGCACCTCGGTGCGCCGCTTGAAGATCAGCCGCTGGCCGCGCCCTTCCGGGGCCGCGACCATGATCAGGCATTGGGCAAGCTGCTCCTCGCCGTCGAAGATCGCCGCATTGCCCCGCAGCGCCGCCGTCGGCGAGGCGTCGATCAGGCAGCTGTCGCGATCGAGATCGACGATCGGGAAGCGCCGCGCCCCGACCTCGAGCCAGAGCGCCGGAAGGCGCCCGCGCGGTGGCGCGAAGTGCTCACCCGTCGGCCCGGCTACCGCATATTCGTCCATGGACACCACTCATTCGCCGCGGCGAGAAATCGTCACGCCATTTCCACGACTTAGGTCATAGCACGAAACGAAGGCCGCACCTAAGGCGAAATTCCTCCCGCCCGTCGCGGGACAGGAACGGGTCTAGCACGGTTCCGTGACCGTCCCGTGACGGGAAGCCGGAGAGCCCCGTCCGGCGGGGCGGAGGGTCAGCTGCCCGAGGCGCGGGCGCGCTGATTGGTGAGATGGCGCCCGCCGTAATGCTCCACGAGCGCGGCCATGTCGTCGAGCTTCAGGGGTGCGCGCATCAGCGCGCGTGCGTTCGGGATCAGCTCGAAGATCGTGCCGTCGGAAAAGAAGCTCTCGGCGGTCACCGCGATGATGGGCACGCCGGGGTCGCGGTAGGTCGCGAAATCGGCCACCTCGAAGGCCGCGCCCGCGGGCAGCTCCATGTCGAGCACCACCGCGCCGTAGCTGCGGCTGCGCAGCGCGGCATAGGCCTCCGCCGCGGAGGTGGCCAGCGTGCTCCGCACGCCCTGGCGCCGGAGAAACCCCGCCCAGACCCCGGCGAGATCGGCGTCCGCTTCGACGATCAGGATGTCCACTCGGCCCCGCTTCTCCATTGGCGCGGCCCCCGGACCGCGCAGCCCCATGCTATCACGGGGATCTGCCGGCCGCAGCGTGGAAAACGCAAGCCCGGGCGTTTGTCGGCGGAATCCGGCGGCCCCGGCCTGCCCGGCGCCGCCCTGGGCGCCGCTTCAGGCGCCGCGTCTCGGTTCGGGGCGCAGCATCCGCAGCAGCACGTCGGTCTTGGCGACGAAATGCTGCCAGAGCGCGCCGGCGGCATGCAGCGCCACGGTGACGATGATCAGGGGCTTGGCCAGTTCGTGGATCTCGCCCATCGAGGAGACGCCGGCGAACCAGGCCAGCGCGCCGGTGACCGGCATGCCGAAGATCACGCCGTAGAGCACCAGATGCGCCGCCCCGGCGATCCGCCGCTGCCAGGCCGATTCCCCCGGCGGCGCCGGCGGGACCCCGTGGCGCATCCGGATCGCGAACCGCAGGACCGCGAGCGCCAGGACCGCGAGGCCGACATAGACGTGGAGGTTCGCGGCCGAGAGCTCGGCGGCGGTGGCTTCGGTGCCGCGCCGGAAGGCGCGATAGGCGGGGACGATGTCCTCGCCCAGGATCAGCTGGAAGATCACCAGCGCGGCGATGAGCCAGTGGAGCGCGATCTGCGCGGTGGTGTAGCCGGTGGGCCGTGTCTGCGGTGCCATGAAATCCTCTCGTCCTGGAGACAAACCGGTCATATGGCGGGCCGGCGCCGAAGGCGACGCGCCTCGTCGGTCTTCCAACGCGGCGGCGCGCCGCTTCCGTCGCGACACCGGCGAAAGCCCTTGCGATCGGCGGCGGGCCGCGCGAGGCTCGGGCCTCGGATCAGCCCGGGGAGGGAACGGCCATGCAGCAGGACATCGTGATTCTCGACGGCGCGCGCACCGCGATCGGCACCTTCGGCGGCAGCCTGGCCGGGACGCCGCCCATCAAGCTCGCCGCCGCCGCCGCGAAGGCCGCGCTGGAGCGCTCCGGCGTGGAGGGCGGGCAGATCGGGCATGTGGTCTTCGGCCATGTGATCAACACCGAGCCGCGGGACATGTATCTCAGCCGGGCCGCGGCGATCGAGGCCGGGGTGCCCGACAGCGCGCCGGCGATGAACGTGAACCGCCTCTGCGGCTCGGGCGCCCAGGCGATCGTCTCCTGCGTCCAGGCGCTGGCGATGGGGGACGCGGATTTCGCGCTGGCCGGCGGCGCGGAGATCGGAAGAGCACACGTCTGAACTCCAGTCACGTTCGGT
>ERZ795053.1978-NODE-1978-length-25386-cov-5.825589_pt1 | contig 25386 bp, 21 predicted proteins | sample MGYA00375137_ERZ795053 | MGnify/ENA primary metagenome ERZ795053 (study PRJEB30182, sample SAMN05720284) | activated sludge metagenome | isolation source: Anaerobic digester | place: Hong Kong | collected 2014-12-17 ...
GGATGGGTTGCAGGATGTTCACGAGCATCTTGGCACCGTCAATGGTCGGTTCTGCGTCTGCTACAACGGACCGCGAGACGCGGGCGATCCTTCCGGCTTCAATTCGGAACTGCGGGTCAGCGCGTTCCGGATCAGTGACGGCGACGCCAACGTCGCCGACGCCACGAGTGAGTTGGTCCTGCTCGATATCAACAAGCCGTCCTCCAACCACAACGGCGGACAGCTGGCGTTCGGACCGGACGGGATGCTCTATGTCAGCGTGGGCGACGGCGGCGGGTCAGGGCTCGTCGGCGACGACGGGGCGATCGACGGCGGAACGGCACAATCCCTGACGACGCCGCTTGGCAAGATCCTTCGCATCAATGTCAACCTTGGGGCGCCATTCAACATTCCCGCCGACAACCCGTTCTTCGCGGTCTCCGGGGCGCGGGGCGAAATCTGGGCGCTGGGCTTTCGCAATCCGTGGCGATTTTCCTTTGATATGGGTGGCGACCATCGACTGTTTGTCGGCGATGTCGGGCAGAATCTGTATGAGGAGATCGACATTGTCGAGGCGGGCGGGAACTACGGCTGGATCATCCGAGAGGGGGCGCACTGCTACGACGCCGCGGCGAAAAATGACCCGCCGGCGTCGTGCGACGATACGGACGCGCGCGGCGCGGCGCTGATCGGTCCCATCATCGAGCAGCCGCAGGTTGACGAAAATGGCGACGCCGTCGGCATTTCGATCATCGGCGGCTATGTCTATCGCGGCGACGGTGTACCGGAACTCGGCGGCGACTACGTTTTCGGCCAGTGGACGTCGCAGGGGCTGGCCGTCGATGGAAGGCTCTTCGCCGCGACGGAGAACAGCGACAGCACATGGACGACGCGGGAGCTGTCGATCTCAGGGACGACTGACAGTCGCCTCGGTCGATACGTTCTGGCGTTCGGTCAGGACGCCGACGGCGAAATCTATGTGCTCTCGTCGAGCGAGTCGGGGCTTTCGGGGACGAGCGGCCGCGTCGACAAGCTGGTCATCGCGCCGTAGTCGCATTCGTGAGTCAGCCGGGAGCGCGCGTTGATGAAATAGTGCAACGCGCCCACACTGCCGGGATGATGACGGCGCCGACACATGGACATCAGCGATCGACGGACTGGGACGCCTTCAGCGCGAATTACCACGCCGAGTCCGTCACGCCCTTCGCCAGGGGTGTGCGATTTCGGCTGCGAAGCGATTTGAAGACACTGATCGCCGAATGGCGGAACAGCGAACGCCGCCGTCGCGTCTTTGTGGATTTTGGCTGTGGCCCCGGAGACGCATTGGAATGCGTGGCCGGGAGTGTCCCCCTGAGCGTGGGAATCGACTTCGCGCCGAAGATGCTTGCGCTGGCGGCCGAGCGGCTGACGCGCCGCCGTGTCTGGGTCCGCCGCTGCAGCGCACGAGTCGGGTACGAGCGCGTTTGCAAAGCCAGCGACGCGACCCTCGGATCGCCATCGAATGAGAAAGAGACGCTCCTCGTGCGAGGCGAACTGCGAGACCTTTCGTCCATTCGTGGTTGCGTGGACGCGGCGACGTCGATCAACTCGATCTGCGCTTCGAATACGCGTGACGCCACGCGCATGTTCCGAGAGATGGCGAGATCGATCCGCCCCGGCGGTCTGTTCTACTGCGTCTGGCCCGCCGTGGAGTCACTGTCCTACCTGCATGATCTCGAACGCAGGGCGGGCGACCCGCCCGAGGCCCGAAACGAACGCCTTCTTCGCAACGGCGTACACGTGGATGCGACGGGATATACGCTCAAGCTGTTCAGCCGTCAGGAAATAGAACGCCTCTGCGAACAGTCGCGATTGCGGGTCGAGGTCCTTGAGGAGCTTCGCTATCCCTGGTCCTACATGTCCAGGCTGGGCTGGGGCGCCTTCGCGGGTAAGCCACCGCTTTGGGATTGGTACACGATTGCTCGCGCCATCTAGGGCCGCGAGGACCGCCCCGAATACACTCGGCGCAGAAAGGGGCCGCCGAGTGGTGTTGTTTGGGTGTGGTGGGATTGGGAATCGGCGGCCAAAGGGTGTTGTGAATTGAGCTTCTTACCCCTCGCCTGCGAATGATGACGCTTCGCGGAACCGATTGCACGTCAGGATTGCGTAAAGATTCCGTGACAAATCACAAGGCGACTGTTAAGGGAATGTTAGCCTTCGTGCAGCGGTCGGACCTCCAATCTCCGCAATAATGGGCCGATCACGCGCCCGAGTCAGAAGCCTGCGAGAAATGGGCTCGCGCAATTCGACGGAACTTCTCGTAGAATCGTCGTTTAGGCGCAGTGGGCTGGCGGCGACTTCGAGCGAATGTCCGTTGGCGCGGTCGACGTACGGATCGTCCGGATCTCGACGGTCTCGAATGGAATTGTGACGCGTACGGTGGTGATCGAGCGCCGCCGCCTCTGATTGAGAGATACATGGCGAAGCGAATTTGCGTCATCGGAGCGGGGCGTTGGGGCGGCGCCCACATCCGCACCCTGTCGGAACTCGGACGCCTTGGCGGGTTTGTCGAGCCAGTCGCCGAGCGACGGGCGGAGATCGCCGCCAAATTCCCGCAGGCGCTTGCCTTTGAATCGGTCGACGCCGCCATTCAGTCGGGATTCGACGGCTATACCGTCGCCACGCCGGCGGAAACGCACTACGACATCGCCAGACAGATCATCGAAGCCGGGCGTCCCGTTCTCGTCGAGAAGCCGCTGACGCTGCGATCACGTGATGCGCGGGAACTTGTGTCGCTGGCCGGATCGCGCGGCGTTCCCCTGATGGTCGGCCATGTCCTGCTCTTCCATCCCGCGATTCGCAGGATTCGCGAGATGATCGACGCCGACAAGGTCGGACGCATCCAGTACCTCTACAGCAATCGGCTCAATCTCGGAACCGTGCGGACGGAGGAGAATATCCTGTGGAGCTTCGCGCCCCACGATATTTCGATCTTCCAGTACCTGCTGGATCAGGCGCCGATTCGTGTCGAGTCGCGCGGCGGGGCGTTTGTGCAGCCCGGCATTCATGACACGACGATGACAGTCCTGACCTATCCCGACAATGTCGTTGGGCACATATTCGTCAGCTGGCTGCATCCGTTCAAAGAGCATCGCCTTGTCGTCATCGGATCGAAGGGGATGCTCTCGTTTGAGGACGCGTCGCCCCGCAAGGAAGTCCATTTCTACGAAAAGGGCATCGACTGGGTGCGCGGCGAGCCGATTCCTCGCCAGGGACCCACAGAGGTCGTGGCGTGCGAGGGCCGACTCCCCCTGACGGAGGAACTGGCGTACTTCGCCGATCGACTCGACGGCGGCGCCATCGAGATTGCCAGCGGAGAACAGGGCGTGGCGGTCATGGATATTCTGGAGCGTGCGACAGCGAGTCTTCTTGGCAGGGACGACGCCGCGGGCGGCGCCGCGACTGAGGGCGCATCGACGTACTTCGCGCATCCGACGAGCGTTGTCGATGACGGCGTCACGATCGGCGAGGGAACGAAGATCTGGCACTTCTCGCACATTCAGAGCGGCGCCGTCATCGGCCGGAACTGCTCGTTCGGCCAGAACGTCAACGTCGGGAACAACGTGCGGATCGGCGATCATGTCAAAGTGCAGAACAACGTGTCGATCTATGAGGGCGTCGAGCTGGAGGACTATGTCTTCTGCGGTCCGTCAATGACCTTCACGAATATCCTCGATCCGAGATGCAGGTACCCGCAACGAGGCGGCGCGCATTACGTTCGAACATTGGTGCGCGAAGGGGCGTCGATTGGCGCGAACGCGACGATCGTCTGTGGAACCACGATTGGTCGGCACGCATTCGTCGCGGCCGGCGCCGTCGTCTCGAAGGATGTGCCGGATTACGCCCTGATGATGGGTGTCCCCGCAAAGCGGGTTGGCTGGGCGTGCGAGTGCGGTGAGCGCCTGGGCGAAGTGGCGTCGGAAACAACCTGTCCGCGATGTGGACGGGCCTATGAGCGGCGAGACGACGTGCTGGCGCCCGCGTAGTCCTGGGCGCAGCGGCGGCGTATTGACAAAAACCCCGAATTCGAGATCAATTCCCGACCATGAATCAAAAGGCGGAGGCTGTTGAACATGCGCCGCAGGACTCGTCCGCGTCGCTTCCCGTTGCCCGTTGTGGTGTCGCCGGAATCCTGATGGGGCTGGCCAACCTCGTGCCGGGCATCAGTGGCGGCACCATGATCCTGATCATGGGGCTTTACGAGGAGTTCATCGCCTCCGTGGCGAATCTGACGCGTCTGAAGTTCAGCCGTCGTTCGCTGCTGCTGCTCGGAATCATCGGCGCGGCCGCCGCCTGCGCCATCGTCGGATTGTCAGGGACGTTGTCCAGCCTGGTCACGACGCAGCCTGTCATCATGTACGGTCTCTTCATCGGAATGACATTGGGCGGCGCGCCGCTGCTGCTGAAGATGGCGACGCCGTGGCGGGGCACGACAGTTGTCGCGATGATCGCCGGAATCGCCCTGATGTTCGCCATCCAGTTTGCCGGAGGCGAAGTGGACCGGCCGTCGGATGAGGAAAAAGCCGCGCGCAAGGCGATGATCGAACGCGGCGAATATGAGCTGAAGGTCAATTACAGTCGCGATCTCGTCGCGGGTGTTCTCGGGATGAGCGCGATGGTGCTGCCCGGAATCTCCGGGGCCTATATGCTCCTGATCCTCGGGCGCTACGAGCAGATTCTGTCGGCGATTTCCCTCGGCAAGTCCTACATCCTGAGTTTTGGGAAGGCCGGCGATATCAACGCCTTCAGGATCATTCTCCCCGTCGGAATCGGCGTCGTCATCAGTCTCGTGCTCGTCACGAACATTCTGAAGTGGCTGCTCAAGACGCATGAGAAACCGACGATCGGTTGTCTTCTCGGCATCGTCATCGGCTCCGCGGTCACATTGGCGATCTCCAAGGCGCCGACGACAGCGGGCGACTGGGCCATTGGCGGTGGGATGCTGCTCGCGGGATTCGTCGCGACTATCGCCATCGAGCGTCTGTCGGGCGTCAAGCCGGAGTCGTCCCACGAAGTGGCGGGACCGCCGGCGTCGCCGGACGCCGGCGCCTGACGACGATGGTCCCGCGGGCCGCTGAGCGACGTGTCGCGCGCCGAAGTCCGGATGGTGAACTCATGACGGCGTTGTCCGATGACACATTGCAGGTCCGAGCGCCGGCAAAGATCAATCTGACACTGTCTGTTACTGGTCGACGGCCGGATGGATTCCACGATCTGGAATCATGGGTCGCTTTCGTCGATTGCCACGACGAACTCCGGATCGAACGATCCACATCGTTCCGGCTCGAAGTCGACAACGATGAGGCCGTTCCGACAGACGATCGGAACCTCGTCCATCGCGCGGCGCACGCGCTGGCGCAGGAGGCGGGCGTGAACGCCGGCGCCGTGATTCGGCTTCACAAGCGGATTCCCGCCGGCGCCGGTCTGGGAGGCGGGTCGTCCGACGCCGCGGCCTGCCTGATCGGCCTGAGCCATCTTTGGGGTTTGGGACTTGGGCGGGACAAACTCGCGGCGATCGGCGCCGGAATCGGCTCGGATGTGCCGCTGTTCTTCCATGGCGGTCAACTTGTCATGCGTGGCCGAGGAGAGTTGATCGAGCCGCTGGATCGCGCAATGGAGGGATTTGTGGCGCTGATCTGTCCGCCTCTGCATGTTTCGACGGCGGAGGTCTACGCGGCGCACGCTCGATCCGGTACGTCACCCGCGGCGCCGCGGCCGTGGGAACGAGGACCGATGTCGTGTGAGCGGATCGCGCCGCAGTTATTCAACGACCTCGAGCAGGCCGCATTCGAAGTTGAGCCGGCGCTCAGACGCCTGCACGATCGACTTGACGGTCTGGAAGGACGGCCCGTTCGCGTCACGGGCAGCGGCGCCGCGATGTTCGCTCTGTTTGACGATGAAGTTGGCGCCCGCGCCTGGGCGGACGCGGCGACGCCCGTGGCGGGCGGCGCGCTGGTGCGCGTGCATCGCATAATGACGAATACGAAGGCGATCCAAATCTGATACAATCGGCGGTTCTCTGCTTTTTGCTGGCTTGATTTGCACCCCTGGATGGATATCGCGGAGGCGACGTATGAGGATTACCGAAGTAAGGGTCAAAATGGTCGGGGAGGACAGCGAACGTCTCCGGGCGTTCTGCAGCGTGACGATTGACGACGCCTTCGTGATTCGCGACCTGAAGGTGATTGACGGCGATGAGGGACCGTTCGTCGCCATGCCATCTCGAAAAATGTCGGATCATTGTTCGAAGTGCGGAGAGAAGAACCATCTTCGGGCGAAATTCTGCAATGAATGCGGCGCGAGGCTGAATCCGAATCGGGCGCCGAGAGACGCCGAGGGGCGCGTCAAGCTCTACGCCGACGTCGCGCATCCGATCAACGTCGAATCCCGAGAGATGATCCAGGAGGCCGTCATCGAGGCCTTCAACGAGGAACTCACACTCTCGCAGGAGCCGGGCTACTTCGACGAAACCGATGATATCGACGATCACGACGAGGACTTTGCCGGCTTTGACGACCTGATTGCGGAATTGCGAAAGCCGAAGACGGATCGAGACCCGCCGCCGTCCCATCAGCGTGACTCGCGACAGGACGAGCGTGAATCGCCGCGTTCGAAGTCCCGCGGACCGCGCCAGTCAGCGGCGGCCGAAGCGCCGTCTGACAGAAAGCGGCCCGGCGACCAGGCCACGGGGCATCGTGGCGTCGCTGAGTCCGCGGAACCGGCGCGACGCGAGAAACGACGACCGGCGCCGGAAGTCACGTCGCCGCCGGCGAAGGACGACGACGATTTTGCCGCGGGACTGGATTGGACGCCGGCGCCCGCAAAGACCTCCCCGCGCGTGGAGGATGCGGCGAAGGCGGACACAAACGGACGCAATCGTGGCGGTGGGCGCCAACGACAGACGGATGTCGACAGCGAGACGGATGTGGAGCGTCTGGAGCCCGACAGTGGCGGATCGTGCGGCGCGACATCCGGCGTGGACTCGGACGATTTCGGCGCAGGCATCCTGTAGCGACCCGATACCGGTTCCATAACCGTGTGTCGCAGAACAATTTACACCTCAATTAGTTGATTTCGGCGCGACGACGTCAGATAATCGATTGCGAGCGGTTTGAGTTAGCGCGTTCATGATCCGCAACGACTCCGGTTGCGGCCGCGAGAGGTGTTCAATTCAAATGAACAGAATCCGATTCCCGGTGGGAGGGGTACAGATGTATCGATTGCGTGGCAGCGTCTGTTGGGTCGCGGCGGTCTTCAGCGGGCTCATCATGACGGCGAATGTCGGCGCCGATGAGGCGGATGCGCCGGCGGGTCGATTTTCGACGCCGGCGCTGCGTGTTGACACGACGGATCTTCCAAAGATTGATGTCGTGATTCGTCCTTCCCTTGTCACGCAGTCGCCGGGGCAGCCGGGCGCCTCGCCGCGCGGTGTGTGCCCGCCACAGGTCGTAACCTATTCCGATCAGCCCTTCACGGGCCAGATCACGGCGACATTTCCGCCGGGCATGGTCGAACAGGAAATCGCCGCGGCCACTTATACCGTGCCGGCCGAGAACTGGCCGATTGTGTTTCGCACGGCCGACATCGTCTGGGGTCAGACGCATCTGAACAGCACGACCTCTGCGTTCACGCTCATGATCTGGGAAGGCGCGCCGGACACCGGAACGCTGGTCGACTCCTTTTCCTCAGACGATTCGTTGATACAACACGTTCACCTCCCCGTAGGAACGTCGGGCGTTGCCGTCCTTTCAGTCTCCGTGGATCCGGGGGACCCGGACCAGGTCATTCTCACAAACAACGGTTCCAACAGATTTTCCGTCGGTTTCCGTATCGACGCGCACAACAATCCGGCCAGCTCGTCCTGCTCGGAGCCATGTCTCGGCCTCGGCTCGCTGCCGTCCGTCTGCTGCCCGCCCGACGAACTGTCGAACGCCTGGCCGGGAATGGACGCCGCGGGACCCGGCGCCTTTGGGTCGCAACAGTGGCTTTTTGCCCGCAGCTGCCCTGGCGCGACAGGCCTGTGTTCTCTGGCGGTGGATCCGGGGTGGCATCTGCTGTCATCGTTTCCGCTGACGGGTTCGAATGGTCAGGACCTGCTGAATGACTGGGCCCTCCAGGTGACGTATGAACCCGTGAACTGCGTGACACCGACCGGCGCATGCTGCGCGACGGACGGCACGTGTGATTCGATGACCAGCTCCGTCTGCTTCGGTCTCGGCGGGTCCTACCAGGGCGACAACACGGAATGTCAGAACGTCAGCTGTCCGCAGCCGATGGGCGCCTGCTGCTTCATGCCGAGCGGGTGCGTGAATCTGACAGCCGCCAACTGCTCCGGCGCCGGCGGCGTCTGGAGCGGCGCCGGTTCGCTGTGTGCGACGACGATCTGTTTCGCCTCGGGGGCTTGCTGCATGCCCGATGGCAGTTGCCAGGACGATGTTCTCGAAGGCGATTGCGGCTCGTCGGGTGGATTGTTCCAGGGCAATCAGACGGAATGTGCGACGACGAGCTGTCCGCAGCCTGTCGGCGCCTGTTGTCTTTCGATCGGATTCTGTCTGGATGTCATCGAGGCGGACTGCAACCAGATCGTGGACGCCGTCTGGTACGGTCTCGGCACGGATTGTACGGACGCCGATATGAACTCGACGGCGGACATCTGTGAGAGCACGGATCCCTGTGTTGGCGTGACGCTGGGTGACTTCAACTCGGACACGCTGGTGAATGGCGCCGACGTGCAGCAGTTTGTTTCGGCGCTGTTGTCCGGGAGCCCGACGCAGGGGGATCTGTGCCGGGGCGATTTTGACTCGAGCGGCTCGCTCGGCGTCTCCGACGTCCCCGGAATGGTCGCGGCTCTGTTGAACTAGGCCGTTCCTGATCACAACGAACGCAACTCGCGGCGCCAGTCCGGCTTCGGGCGGCGCCGCTTTTCGTTCGTGTCATTCGCCGATGACGTCTTCCAGCGCCGACACGCTGATCACGGCGTCGCGAAACACGAAAATCCTCGCCCGATTGGCCTGGATTCCGTGCGCCTTGGCGTCACAGACGTACTTTTCCTTCGAGACGTGGCCTTCGTGACGATCACGAATATCCGCCTGCTCCAGAACGAAGCCCTCCGCCTCGACGGCGAGGAGCCTGCCCAGATAGGTAATGGGTCCGGCCGTGTCGAAGACGACATCTCGGCCGACCAGGGTTTGAATAGTGGACGGAGGCGTATCCATCGCCTACCTTCTGATTGTAGGATTATCGGAGGTCCGCGGCGAGCGCATGTCGCCGCCGTATCATTCATATAATAACGCGCGGCGGGTGTCAGAGGGGCGCCTGCGGACCGGATGAGTCGGGGAATCAGACGCCGACGCCAACGGGAGGAGCGACATGATCGACTTTCGAAAACACGGGCGACTTGCGATTGCGTTGGGCGCCCTTGCCCTCGTGGTGTTGGGTGTCGGCGCCGTGAATTCTGGCCTCGGGCCACGGTGGGCCCTGGCGGCGCCCGACGACGAACCCGCGAAGAATGAGAACGACAATGCCGATGGGACGCCGGGGGGGCCGACGACGGGAACGCCCGATGGTGTCGCTCCGGAACCGCGAAAACTCACGGACACGGAGATCAATCGAATCCGCTTCATGGAACTCCGCGCGATGCGCGGCCTCAAGGGCGTGGATCCTGTCACTGTCAAAATCTCCCGGGACGTGCTGAACGATTTCCTCGTCGAAATGACAGGCCATGACGATTTCAAGGGGAAGAAGGCGCGACAGAACTTCCTGAAGCGAACACCGCCGCAGAAACTGCACATGATGGCCCACTACACGGGGCCGAAGTTCGCGGACAAAGTCGAGATCCTCACGGATCCGGAAATCTTCGTGGAATTCCGAAAGCACGTGATGCCACAGGTCATTCGCGGGTGCTCGACCAACGGGTGTCACAATTCGACGAACGAGAAGGCGTATGGATTCAAGTTGTTCAAGGATCCGAAGAAGGCGCCCGGCACCACCTACGCGAATTACATCACGCTCAATGACTACATGCTCGACGGCAAGCGGATGATCAATCGGAACGATCCGTCGCGATCGCTGCTCGTGACGTATATGCTGCCGGCGTCAGAGGTGCCGGCGGAGTTTCGGCATCCGGGAGATGTCGAGATTCGGCCACTTTTCCAGTCGCACAAGCACCGGCGATTCCAGCGGATTCTCCAGTGGATTGGTTCGCTGAAGATCCCGCCGGAGGATTATGGCGTTCGGCTCATTCCGATGCCCGAGATGCCGGAGGACGGGCCGACGCCGGCGGATGGGGACAAGACGTCCCCTGATGACGACTCGAAGGATCGTGCGAAGCCGTAGTGAATCCGACGTACGCCACTTATCTCATTGCGGGCATGAGCGCGATCGGTGTCGCCGTCGCGACGCTGCTGTATCGCCGGGTCCGCGAAACGTCACGCATCCGGCGGCTGGCGTCTCGCCTCGGTTGGAGTGTCCGACTCCGTGGCCGGGACGCTGTCCTCGCCCGCGCGGGCGCGCTGTCCCTGATGCGCATCGGTCACAGTCGACGCATCGGGGCGCTGTTCGAGCCACGGCCGGGCGTCCTGGCGTTTTCCTATTCTTATGAAACGGGAACCGAAATCGATCGGATGACGCACTCATGGCGCGTCGTGCTGTGTGACGTGGACTGTCCTCTGCGCTGGTCGATCCTGACGGATCAGGACTGGCTGATCGCCGCGGCGCGCGTCCGGCGGATGCGGAGTTTCGACCTGGCGCCGTTTGCGGAGGCGGACGCGATTCGATCGCCGCACGCCTTCATGACGGATGATCCCGACGATTGGCGCGACAAGATGACCCCTCGACTGGCGGCGTTTCTCACGCAGCAGTCGCGCGAGCGAAGCTGGGAAATCTCGCCCGGCATGGTGGCGGCGTTCGAGCCCGGCGCATTCCTGGAGTCGGAAATGGCCGCCATGGTCGATCAGACGTCCCGGCTGTCTCAGCTCTTGTTGACGGCCTTTGGCGCCGCCGAGGATTCCGTCGCGTCGGCGGATGCGTCGTCGTTGCCGTCGTCCGTCGCTTCAGCAACGGAACTGGCCGGCTGAGTCGAGGTTTCTGTTGGCGCCGTCGCCTCGTTTCGCTGCGCCTCGACCCGCTGAAGCCATCGAATGTAGTCCCTGACCACGGCCGGCAGCTCGTCCAGCACTTCCTTCGGCGGCGTTTCGGCGGGGCGGAGCCGCCCCGGCGGCGTGTCCCCCAGCGTGAACTCCTGATAGGCGGCTTCGAGGTCCTTTCCGCGCGGTCGTGTCGGCGCGGCGCCGGAGTCGATGGTCATGTTCGATTCATTCACGAGCGGGGCGACAAGCTTGAGTCCTTCGCCGATCGCGGGTCCGCCTTCACCGACGAGCTTCGGGAGTTCAAGGAAGGGTTTGGGGTTGATTCCGATCGTGTCGAGGATGGCCTTGTAGACATCGGCTTCCGACTTTGTCTGGTTGACCTGCTCGGCCAGCCGCCGCTTCTCCTCTTCCTGCTCCTTGAGGCGCTCTTCCTTCTCCGCAAGGATGACCTGGTTCGTGTTCAGCGCCGTGTTGATCTTGTGCCACAGGTATCCCGCGCCTCCGAACAGGACCGACGCCGCAAGCAGAATTCCGACAGCGATGCGATACCGCCAGAGGGTCTTGCGCAGCAGGTAGGCGCCTCGCGCCGGGCGGACGGAGATCGGCTCGTCCGCCATGTAATTCGTGACATCGGACAGGAAGGCGTCGACGGACTGGTAGCGATCGTCCTTGTTCTTCTCAAGCGCCTTGAGAACGATCGCCGTCAGCTCGGGATCAATGTTCGCCCTGGAGAGATGCGTTTCATCGGGTTCGCTCCTGGCGATGTTGGTCAGCAGCTCGCCGATTGAGACTTTCGTGTCGTAAGGAAGTCGCCCTGTGATCAGCTCGTACAGAACGACACCCAGCGAATAGACATCCGTTCTTACGTCGATGCCCGACGGATCGCCCGCCGCCTGTTCCGGCGACATGTACGCCGGCGTTCCGATGATCTGCGCCGTCAGCGACGTTGTGACGTCACTGAACGTTCCCTGCTTCGCCAGCCCGAAGTCCAGCAGGTGCGGTTCGCCGTCGGCGTTGACCAGCACGTTCGACGGTTTCAGGTCGCGATGCACGACGCCGCGCTGATGGGCGTGCCGCAACGCGGCGCCGACCTTCACAAACAGTTGCAGCCGCCGGGGGAGACTCGGGTTTTCGCGAACGATGAACTCCGTGAGTGGCAGACCGCGGACGTACTCCATCGCGTAGTACATGCGACCGTCGGCGCGGCCGGAGTCGTAAATCGGGATAATGTTCGGATGGCGCAGCTGGGCCGAAAGCGAGATCTCCCGCTCAAAGCGTTTGCGCGCCTGCGGCGCCGCGAAGGGCCCCTCCAGCAGGACCTTGAGGGCGACCTGACGGCCTGTCGACTGCTGGATCGCCTTATAGACGATACCCATGCCGCCACGTCCCAGTGGCCGCTGAATCTTGTAGCCCGGGATGTCCGGGATGTGATAGTCCTCGAGTTCTGAGGCCGCCGCGTGTCGGTCCCGCGCAACGGATTGCGTGCGGCTGTTTTCCAGCGGGTCTGCGGCGGATGAGGAGCCGATCCCCTTGATCAGGTCGAGGCCGCGAAGATGTTCGCGCAGATCCTCCGCGTACTCCGAATGCTGGGTGAGAAACTCCTCCTGGGTGAAGATTTCACCGCTTTCGCGTCGATCGAAGTACTCGTTGATGAGCCGGCCGACGGCCTCGTCGCGGGCGTCGTTCGGATCCGGCTCATGAATTGGCGATGGCGGATTCGTCATAGGTGGGCCGGCTGGGGCTCGGCCCGCATCTCCGTGTCACAGCGTGAGTTGCGTCAAAATCGTGGCTTCTGGAATCGTCTCAGATCTGCTGGAATGCCCGGACGCAATATCCCTCACTATGTATGTAGTAGCCTATCACGTATTGGTTCTCGTCCGATTACAATTTCTGACGCCTTTTTGAGCGAACGCGCCGCTTGTCATTCCGCTATCTTTGAACGAAACTTACGGTAATTGCAAGGGTTAGGGAAGTTGGCCGCCCCGCGCGACCGCGCCATGGCGAAGCGAGGACCGAGCGGAAACATGAGCGTCGAAGAAACGCGAATCCTGATTGACCAGGCCCGGGAGGGGGACGAGGCGTCCGCTCGACGTCTGATCGTCCTCTATCATCCGCGCCTTCGGGCGAGGCTGCTCCGCCAGATGGACGCCGTGATGCGTTCCAAGATCGAGCCCGAGGATATTCTTCAGCAGGTCTATCTGGAGGCCTTTCGCGCGATATCCCAGTTTACCTACCAGGGGCAGGACTCGTTTCTGCGCTGGATGTACGCGATTCTGGACCGAAAGCTCATTGACGAGCATCGGGCCCTTCGCGCCGAGCGCCGCGATGTGCGCCGTGAGGTGCATTCGGCGCCCTCCAGCGGTAACCAGACGACCTACGTCGATCTGCTCGCCCGGGTCATGGCCCAGAGCTCGACACCGAGCCAGGTCGTTCGAAAGGACGAGGCCCTGGGGGTGATCAGCGCCTGCGTGGCCACGCTGCCCGATCACTATCGCGAAGTCATCAAAATGCGGTTTATTGAGGGCCGGCCCGTCGCCGACGTTGCCGAGACGCTCGATCGATCCATCGGCTCGATTCACATGATCTGCCATCGCGCCCTCAAGCTCCTTCGAGAACAGGCGGAGAAACTGGGCGTTTCCCGGGATGACTGAGCCGGCGTTGACGTTTGGATCGGCCCGCGGATGATACCGACAGGGTTTTCAGGGATGCGTGGGCGGAGAGCGGCGCAGGTGGGTGATCGACATTCATGGCCGAAGGCGATTCCAATCTCGAGTCAATTCTTCATCAATCGTGGTCAGATCTGGAAAAGGCGACGGGGGAACCCAATCATCCCTGCCGGCTCGGGCAACTGGCGACGGTACACGCCGAACGCGGTGTCGCAGTTCGAACCGTCGTGCTGAGGCGCGTCGATCGCCACGCCCGCAGGATTCTGTGTTTTGCGGACGCGCGCAGCGAGAAGATCCACGAAATTGAAGCGGATCCGCGCGTGGCCTGGCTTTCCTACGATTCGATGATGCGCATGCAGATTCGCTGGAGCGGCCGCGCCAACGTGATCTTTGACGGTGACATCGTGGACGACTGCTGGGCGAAACTGAACGAGACGCAGCGTGATGAGTACGCCTGCGCGGCGTCCCCGGGGACGGTCCTCAAGGAAGGCTGGGATCGCCCCGGAACCCCCCCGGTCCGTCTGAGTGCGGAGGAGGCGCGGCGCTGGTTCTGTCTCATCGAGGTCTGCGTCAACCGACTGGACTGGCTCCAGCTGAATCCGACCGGCCACTTGCGGGCCCGCTTCAAGTGGGAGCCGACAGGAACGCTGCACTCAACATGGGTCGTCCCCTAACCAGGCGGGGCGGGTGGGGACGCGCGCGGATGCGGCGCGTCGCCACGAAATGCGATGCAATCGCGAAGTTGATAACGCCGAAATATCGACGCCGCTCGGCGGAATACACGAAGGTTCCATCGAAGGTGTCAATCGATAAGGAGTTGAACGATGAAGATTCGACATTGGCTCTGCCTGACGCTCATCGCGACGGCGCCGCTCGCCGGGTTCGCGTGTTCCAAGGACAGCCCTGCGGAAGAAGTGGTTGAGCCGCCCAAAGTGTCATCGCCCGATGAGAAGCTCGTAACGTACAAGGTGACGGGCATGACCTGCGAATCGTGCGAAGGACACATTCGCAAGGAACTCGGCAAACTGCCGAATGTGACGAAAGTCGTTGCGTCGCACGCGCAGGAGAAGGCGTGGATGATCGTCAAGGGCGAGGCGCCGTCAAAGGACGCTGTTGAAAAGGCGATCAAGGCGGCGGGGCCGCAGTACAAGGTGGTCGGCGAGGGATAACAACGTTCCTCATTTCCGCCGCAGGCATAATCAAAAAAGCGACAGGCGTCGGCCTGTCGCTTTTTTTCTGCGCCTTGAATTGTGCGGCGCCCGCTACTGGCCCAGCACGTAGGCGAAGATCAGTGGCGCGACAATGCTCGCATCGGAATTGATCATGAACTTGGGCGTGTCGACGTCGACTTTCTCCCAGGTGATCTTCTCGTTCGGAACGGCGCCCGAGTAGGATCCGTAGGAGGTCGTGCTGTCGGATATCTGGGCAAAATACGCCCAGTAGGGCACTTCCTTCTGGAAGTCCTGGATCAGCATCGGGACAACACTGATCGGGAAGTCACCCGCAATGCCGCCGCCAATCTGGAAGATGCCGACAGGCGTGTTCGTCTCGACGCGCTGGCAGTACCAGTCGGCCAGATGCTGAAGCTGCTGCGTGCCGGACTTGACGGCGTAGTGACCCTCGACGTTCCCCATCATCACGTTCGCCGTGAAAATCCCGCCGAGCGTCGAGTCCTCAAATCCCGGCGTATAGACGGGGATGTTCATTTCCTTGGCGGCCAGGATCCAGCTGTGTTCGGCGGGGATCTCGAATCCCTCCTCGATCCCCGGGATGTCGAGCAGGGCGTAGATGAACTCGTAGGGGAATTTGGGCTGCTTCGTCGCCGCCGCCTTCGACCAGAGACTCACGAGGTGCTTCTCCGTCTTTCGCATGACGGTCTCGGGGATGCACGTGTCTGTGACGCGATTCATACCGCGATCGCGGAGCTTCGCTTCCTCCTCGGGTGACAGATCGCGATAGCCCGGGACCATGGCGTAGTCGTTGTGTGCGAAGAGGTTGAAGATCTCCTCTTCAAGGTTGGCCGCCGTGCAGGAGATCGCGTGGATTTTTCCCTGGCGAATGATCTGCGACAGGGAGATTCCGATCTCGGCCGTGCTCATCGCGCCGGCCATGGCAAGCAGCATCTCACCGCCTTCGGCGACGTGCCGGCGCCACGCCTTCGCGGCGTCGACAGTTTCTCGTGCATTGAAATGGCGAAAGTGGAGGTTGAGGAAGTCGGAAATGGCGGTCAATGCAGGTCCCTTTCGCTGAGGCCGTCATGGCCGGTCGCGTATGTTCAACGAGCGGAGATGCGCGTCTCCGCGTCATGGCCGTGGAAGGGGGAAAAGGATAACGTGGTTCCGAATGGCGGGCAACGGTGGGCGTCAGCCGCCATGCCTTGAGAGGAAACCCACGCTCGACTGGAACATTCGCTCGCCGACATCGTCCGAAACGCGTTCGCTCTCCCGGGAGAGATCGTCCAGATTGGCGCGGCACATCAGGCAGCCGATCTCCTCGACGTGGAAGGCTGTGTAGGACGCCCAGGGCTCGTCGAGCACGCCAAGGAGGTAGGAGCCAAGCGTACTCCGCTTGAGGCAGCTCAGACGCCGGTCCCGCCAGACGCGGGAAACCGTCGCCTCGCTGGAGACGCCTGCTGTCCCGAGCAGATTGTGGCGTTCGTCCGGCAGTTCCTCGAGGTACTCGCGCAGTCGGTTGAGGGCCCGGAACTTCACGCCGGCGATCGCCTTCTCATCGCGATCGAGCCGTTCGCCGGCCTCCTTGTTGCGCAGTCCCACGTAGAACAGCAGCTCGATGACTTTGAGGTCGTCCAGCTTGTCCCGGTCGCGGAATTCCTCGATCAGTCGCCGGAGGATTGTCGCGAGCGCGTCGGTCTGCTGACGCGTCAGTTCGTGGTGCGCCGCCGCCTGACTTGGCGTTTCACCCGCCGCAGGGTCAGGCACACCCGGCGAGTCGTCGTCCACGTCGAATCCCGTGATGACTTCCCTGCGTCGATTCTTCTTCGTCAGAACTTCGCCGATCTTGTATCTCAGGATCGCGAAGAGGTAGGTTTCCAGCGATCGGCTTTCATCGAAATGGGCGAGACTCGTGACGAAGCCGAGCAACGTCTCCTGCAGGGCGTCCTCGGCTTCGCCGGGACCTCGAAGTCGCGCGCGTGCGAACGCCAGCAGCCGCCCCTGATAGCGATCGATCAGCTGGCGCCAGGCGCGTTGATCACCACCGCGAATTGCGGTGATGAGAAACTGGTCTGCGTTGTGTGATTCAGTCAACTCGTCGCCCACGCTTCCATCGGCGGCCCGATCCGCCGGGAACGGACACTCGGCACTCGGGAGTCACTACATGATCGCAGGTCGCATGCGGACCGTAAAGCCGAACCTCGCATCCCGCTCCGGGAATCGAGCGCTCGGCTAATGAAGGATCGGGCCGATTTTCGCCAGCAGCGCGCAGATGCCGACGAATCCCATGACGGCGATGATGCGCGCCGGCGCCGTGTAGCCGCCGTTTTTTCGTCCGTCGGCGGCGACGCGAGCCAGAACGATGAGCGCGGCAAGGGACAGCCCGATGAAGAACGGACGCGCCAGGCCGACCGAATCTCGCAGGACCTCTCGATGACGGGTCGGATCCGATCCGGACGACGTCCTGACGCGTGATCCGGCGGTGTCGGAGCCCGCCGGTGTGATATCCGCGGGCGCCACATTCGTCGGCGCCGATGTGGTCCAACGCGACTCACTGTCCATGACAAGGGTCGTTGACGTTGCGCCGCTTCGTTCGATTCGGGCCGCGGGAATGAGTAACCCCGCCAGCAACGCGGCGGCCAGGGCGCTGAAAACCAGTGTAAGAATCATCCCGCTGTGCGACGATTGCTCGCGTTTCCGCCCGGATTTTGAAACGAGGCTGACCAGGACAATCAGGCCCACGACGCCGAGTATGACAACAATGTCCAGCTTGAAGAAACTGACGTTCATGCGACCACCTCGCGATCCCGCTCGATGCCGATGCGGCTGCCCGTGTCGACGAGCAGGCGCTCCAGCTCGTCCAGCTCCTCCGAAAGGACGCGCAGTTGCTTCTGCTTCGGCGAGTTCATTTCCGCGTCCACGTCGAGGATGCAGGTGACCTGGAAGCCGCCGCTGGAGGTTGCAAAGCCGGCGCAGTTCAGCCGCGTCTTCCACTTGCGTATGTCGGAATTGAAGAACTGCGAGAACCAGGCGCCGCGCTGCATCCCCCAGAACAGGTGTCGCTGTTCCGTCAGGCGATAATTGTGCATCGCGCCGAACCGCTCAATCAGCGTTCCCAGATCGCTCGCGTCGTTCAGGGCGATCTCCCGCCGCAGCGGCAGTCGCAGCTTCTCGTTGACGCCGCCCTTTGCGTTGTGCGCGATCACGACGCCGACGCCAATGAGAATCACCCCCAGCATGCCGATTGGAATACAGATCGGCGCGACGATGTCGTCCCAGTCATACGAGGGGAGCGTCAACATCAGGATCGTCGTCAGGAGGGCGCACACGACAAGAAGACCGCCGCCCGACACAGTCAACCAGAAGACCAACGGGTTTCTTGGCTTGTCTTCCTGTTTCGCGGCGTCACGATCGGGGCGATAGGGGGCGACAGGAACCAGCCATGCAAAGACGACGATCAGCGCGCTCGCGATCGATGTGATGATCACGATCACCAGTTCATTATCGCTGAGGCGAACGAGTCCGATCGCGGCGCCCGCCGTCGCGACGCCACCGCCGCCGCCAATGAGGGCCACTTTGCGAAACACGCCGTGCCACAGACCATTCCTGTAGGGCGGAATGGCGCATGCGAGACAGAGCAGAAATACGCTCGTCGCGGCGATGCCGCCGCACATCGCCCATCCCCAGCTGTTACCGTGAAACTGCCTCGTCACGTTGGGCGCGATAAACAGAAACAGCATCGCGCCAAGCGACAGCAGGGCGCCCGCGCCCCAGGCCATTCTCGCAGAGTTCAGGCGGGGTTCCTGCACGTGACTCGGATCGACGACCGGGCCTCGCGCCGCGCCGACATTGGGGGCGCCCATGCGAGCGCCTTGCGGGGCGCCGAATCGGCCCGCGTTCGCGGGCAGCGTTTCGTTGCCGGCGAAGTCACGCTCGATCGAAGGCCGCATGTCACGGATGTCGGGCGCCTTGCCATCGGCTTCCGCCTCTGTGATCGGCGCCGGCCAGAGCTGGCCCAGTGTCTGCACGCACAGGGCGGATGTTGCGGCAATGACGACGAGCCCCCATTCCAGGTTGCCGTGGGCAAAGGGGATCGCGATGGCGAACCCGATCGCGCCAGCGAGAAAAACATGCCTGAGGCTGCGCTGATCCGACTGGCCGTTCATCAGCAGATGGCGCCATCGGACGGCCAGAACAACGAGGAACATGCCGAGCGGTTCGATTTCCGCCATCGTTGGGAATGATCGGGTTAACGCCGTCAGGATCGGGAACGCGATCAGGGCCGCGGCCCCGAGTTTCGGCCACCAGCTATTCTGCCGGTCGAACCGAAAACGGCTGAGCCATTCGGCGGTGTACATGATCGCCGTCACGATGCAGCACATCGCGAAGACGGGGGGGATGTTCCGTTCCGTGTGTCCCACTGTCACGCCGAATGCGATGGACATGCCGAGGCAGATCAACGCGCACTGCGTGATCTTCGACATGGCCTGCTTTCGCCCACCCGAAAACAACGGGACGGGGCCGCGGGGCGGGATGTTCGCCTGCGCCATCGGAGGCGGCGGCGGCGGCGCGTTCATGACCGGCGGCGCCAGCGGCGCGCCGATGTTGCTGCTTCCGGTCCCGAACGCGGTCTTGGGATGGGCGTGTTCCGCGCGAAATTCCTCCGCGGCGCGCGCCGCCCGCATGGACAGCGACTGCGGTTCGAACGCCGCGACAGAGCGGCTGAGATCCTCTTCCTCGAAGAGATCCTCCACCAGCGCGTCGACCGTCGGGTAACGATCCTTCGGATCCTTTGCCAGGGCCCTGCGAATCACGTTCGGGAACGGGGGCTGGAGTTCGTCCACTTCGGGCTGGGCCGTCAGGTGCTTCATCAGCACTTCGCCCATGGACGAACCGCCGAATGGCACACGGCCGAGGAGCATTTCGTAGAGCATCACGCCGAGGGCGTACACGTCTATCGTGCGATCGTAGTTTCCGCTGCCGACCTCCGGCGCCATGTAGTGCACAGTGCCGACGCTGACCGTCTGACCGGAATGCTGACTCGACGCCATGAACTTCGACAGACCGTAGTCGCCGATCTTGACGTAGCCATCCTCATAGAAAATGTTGCCCGGTTTGATATCACGATGAACGATGCCGCGATCGTGCAGATAGGCCAGCCCCTTGGCGATCTCGCGGGCGAAATACGCCGCCTTCTGCGGGCCGAGACCGTTGGGGGCGTCGTTCATCAGGTCGCGGAGCGACGGACCGTTGACGAACTCCATGATGACGAAGAAGTCGCCGTCAGGGCTCTGTCGGACGTCGTGAATACCGACGAGGTGCGGGCTCTTGAGGTTCAGGACGTGCTGAACGCCGCGAAGCTCGACCTGCGGATTGTCTCGCAGGTGCTTGATCGCGACCTCCTTGCCGCCATCGCTCGTGGCGTAATAGACTTCGCCGAAGCCGCCGCGGCCGACGCCGCGCTGGATCGTGTAGCCCGGTAACGGGCGATCGCCCTGTTGAAATCGATATCCCATCTCAGCCCTCTTGTGGACAGGCGTTTTCGTTCTCAGCGACTTCGGCGGCGCGCGGAATCAGCGAACGCCGATGCCAGGCTTCCAGGCCCGAACAGATCATCACGCCAAGCGCTGCAAACAGGATCAGCGGCTCCTGATTGTAAATCGAACTCCGCACCAGAATCGTCTTCGCGTTCTCATCCGTCCCGCGATATCGGTAGTAGGACGAAACACTCACGCTCTGCACGGGATTCGCATTCTCGTCTGAGAATGTTGATCCCTTTTCCCGCCATCGACTGTTGGCGTATCCGGCCGCGCCGCCGGCGAGGACCGCGATGATCAGGAAGATCCCCATCCAGGACTGCGACCAATAGACATCGCTGGCTCGCAGCGGAATGCGATCGCCACGGAGAACCCAGAAGAACAGGAACGCCGTCGCAAACACGGCGAACAGGCCGATCATGGCCGCCTGGACGTTGGCGGGCGCGATCATCCGCTGGACGACGAACGCCGCGCCGGCGATGGCGGCCGTGAAGCACATCACGCCGGGACGAATCGTCGCTCGCCACAGGGTCAATCCGCCACGATGCGAGGCTTTCCACAATCCGAAGACACCGAGCCCGAGGGCGCCGCATGCGCCGCAGAGGAAAATGTCAAAGGGATTGAACCAGACGTTGCGGCCTGCGTGATAGCCGATCACTTCGTATTCCGGCGGCGCCACAAGGGAGATCACGCACATCACGAGTGAGGCGAGGATGCCGGCGACGCCCAGCGCCCCCCAGATCGCTCGCGCAACAGAGCTTCTGTTGAACATCGATCGGGGACGTGTCCCCCGAAGGCTGCGGCCCGTCGTGTCGCGGAAGTCGTGGCCGAACAGGATTCGCAGGCCCTCGACGATGCCCCAGATGCCGCCGATACCGCCCGTGAAGATCGTCACGAGAATCTGCAGAACGCCGATGGCATTGTGTCCCGTGTAGAAACGATGCACGCCGAAGGGGCCCAGGAACACGCCCAGGAGTCCCGTCGTTGCGCGATCGCGCTGGGGAAATCCCTGCGAGTCCGGAATCGCCAGAAATCGATCGCCCTCGTCGCCGTACGCGATTCGTCGCACGCGATCACCGACGCGATGGATCACGGATGAGCCATCGCGTCCGCCCGCCTGCCCCATGATCGGAGGCGGCGGCGTCGAGCCCCCGCCTGCAAAGCCGCGCACATTGCTGCTGCCGCCCACACCCACGGCGACGCGGGCGCCGGCGTCCATGCGGACACGCTCGGCGACGCGGGCGGCAACCCTGGAGAGATTCATCGTGTCAAAGGACGCGGCGCTGCGGCTGATGTCCTCGACGGCGAAAACGTCATCCATCATTTCGCGCACCGACTGGTATCGATCCTTCGGATCCTTCGCCAGGGCCCTGCGAATCACGGCGGGGAAGGGCGTCGGCAGCGCGTCCACTTCGGGCTGCGCCGTCAGGTGCTTCATCAGCACTTCCCCCATCGACGACCCACTGAAAGGAACGCGACCGAGCAGCATCTCGTAGAGCATGACGCCCATCGCATAGATGTCGATGGTGCGATCGTAGTTTCCGCTGCCGACTTCCGGCGCCATGTAGTGAACCGTGCCGACGCTGACCGTCTGGCCGGAATGCTGGCTGGAGGCCATCAGTTTCGCGAGGCCGTAGTCGCCGATCTTGACGTAGCCGTCGTCGTAGAAAATGTTGCCCGGCTTCAGGTCGCGATGCACGATCCCGCAGTCATGAAGATAGGCCAGACCTTTGCCGATCTCCCGCAGGAAATAGACGGCCTTGTCAACGCCGAGCCCCTCGCTGTGTTCGCTCATCATGTCGCGCAGGGAAGGTCCGGCGACGTATTCCATGATCACGAAGCTGTCACCGGCCTCGCTCTGCTTGATATCGTGAATCGCGACGAGATGCGGACTCTTGAGATTCAGACACTGGGCGACACCGCGCAGTTCGACGGCGGCGTTGTCACGAAGGTACTTCAGCGCGACTTCCTTGCCGCCGTCGCTCGTCGCGAAGTAAACCTCGCCGAAACCGCCGCGGCCGACGCCTCGCTCGATCGTGTAGCCCGGCAGGGGGCGATCACCCTGTTGAAATGTGAATGCCATTTCAGTCGCGTCCTTGTCCTAGCTGACAATCGTACCCCGGGCGCCCGTGCTCGCGTTCCAGTCCGTGACGCGAAGGCTCAGCTCACCCGCATTGACCTGTTCGCCCAGCGCGATGTGTCGGCCCGCGTCGCCGCGCATGGCCTTGAAGAACAGCCGTCCGCCGCGCTCGGCCAGAATGAAGTCGCCCAGCGTCGAGCCAAGGCGGATATGGCACTCGCGCGTCGCGCCCATCAGGATGGGACCGCTCCAGAGGACGATGCGTCTGCATTCAGACGGCATGCGCACGCCTTCGCCGAGATCCAGCGAGGCCGCCGTGCTTTTCAGACTGGGCCGGGCGAATGTCAGGCGAACGCGCCGGCTCAGGCGAATGCGATCCCCGTTCTGCATCAGCGCATGATCCGTGGCGTTTCCGGCCAGTTCCACGCCTGACTGCGAGACCACGAAATAATCCTCGCCCGCGCGAACGATCTCGGCGTGGCGCTCGGACAGGTCGCTGACGAGCTGAATGTCCGCCGACGCTCCGGGACCGGCGCGACCGATCGAAACGCGATCCCCGCGGATCAGGAGAAAGCTGCCGACGCCGTCAATCCGAAGCAGCAGGCGGCGCGGAAGGCCCGCGTCCGGCCTGCCATCATGAAAGTCGCCATGCGGCGTCGCCACGTGGCGACGCGGCGGCGGTGGCGGGACCGGATGCGCCGGAAGCGTCGCGTCCGACATGGGCGCGGCGGGCCGCGTCGGCGCGCCTGGCTGGCTGACCGCCAGTCCCAGGGGGCCCGCAAAGAGGCGTCGGCGATTGTCGTCAATCGACTGAATCTGGTCGCGCGCTTCGGCGATCCACGCGGCGCCTGGCGCCATCGTCGCGAGCCGCGCAAGCAGAAGGTCCGCGTCATCGTAGGCGCTTCGCTGAAGGGCCGTTGCGGCGCGATGAACCAGTGCGACGGCGTCGTCAATGTCGCACGGCTCGGCGACATCGGCGCCGAGTTCACGGAGCAGCGCGACATGCGCCGCCGCTCGATCGATGCGACCTTCATGCAGCGCGTTCGTCGCGCCTTGGACACATTTCTGAATCAACTGCGATTCGATGTCGGACAGACCTTCGTGGCGGGCGTCGAGCCGGCGGGCTTCCAGGAGATGACTCACGGCGCTCTGAAGACGATCGTCGTCGATGGCTTTTCGCGCGGACGCCAGCGATCGACCGGCCTTCTCCGCTCGGCGGGCGATTTCGTTGTTCAGCGCGGCGCCTTCGACGTCGTTCCGCCCCGCGTGTTCCAGGGCGGCGGCGGCGCCGTTGAGGCTGCCCGCTTCCATTCTCTGGCGGGCCTCTCGCAGGGCCGCGTCGCGCTGCTGGCTGGAGGCCTGATCGTCCGCGATGGCTTTGTCAGCACGCATGATCCAGTCTCCGACGCGACGATCGTCCGGGCGGAGCTGGGCCGCCCGCGCGAAGCAACGCCGCGCTGTGGCGAATTCTCGATCCATCATGTGATCCTGGCCCTTGCGCAGGTAGTCGTCGGCGATCCGCTCCCGAAGCGGCTTGAGGCGACCTTGTGCGGCGACGTCGGACGAAACAACGATGTCAAAGGCGTCATCGAGCCGGCCCTGCTCGCAGGCGTCTTCCGCCGCCTTGATCCGGACATTGGTGAGTCTGCCGAACATCAATCGCATCTCCTGAGGTCGCCGAGCATCGCCGAAGCAGTCCGTTTTTCGTGGTTTCGGGCGATCGAGAGTTCCTAACCCTCGGTATTGTAACGGTTTCTGTTCACGGCTGCGCCGCCGTCTTCGGGCGGCTCTGACGGGATATTGCGACCATGGGTCGGAATATTCACGCCGATTTCGCGGATTTGGCCATAACCCGCCGGGTTGGGACCCGAGGGCGGCGTGTTCCGGACCGGAATCCGCCTAACCATGGCGTCGGGGATTGTGTCCGACTCCGTGAGGACGCGGGTTCGCCCGCCGCCACGTACCGGCGACGGCCTGCGGCCTGCACGCCTCGCGCAGGCTCATGGAATGGAGTGCCAACGATATGAAGTCGAAGATGAAAGCCGGACTACTTTCGCTCGCGCTGGTCGCCATGCTGACGCCGGCCGTCGCGTGTGATGATTATCTGTACGGATTTGATTCCTTCTTCATCGGCGTCGATGTGTACCCCGGCTATTACGGCGGTTGCTGCTTTGGCGGCTATTACTACGACGATGACGATGACTTCTTCGACGACCTGGAGGATTTCTGGGACGATTTCGAAGACGATTGGGATGATCTCTTCGACGACTGATTCCCGGCGGTGACGACCTGATCGTCGCGCCAGACACGGATTCCCGGCAGAGGGCTCCGGCAGACTTGCCGGGGCCTTTTTTTTTGGGCCGATTCGCAATACTCCGGCGGTGTTTTTGCGGACGCCGCATCGATCTTCCTGCCCGAACTCGAACTGGGTTGCGCCGGACGCGTATGAGTTTGCGGGCCTCTGCAACGTGCGCTAGGATGCGGTCATGAACAGGGCGGTCGTATTGACGATATCTGATTCGCGATCCAGGGGCGCGGCCGAGGATCGAAGTGGTCCTTTGGCCGTCGAGCGCATGGCGGCGATGGGGCTGGCGGTCGACGGGCCCGATGTGATCCCCGACGACCTGGAGACGATCCGTGACGCCGTGCGCGCAGCGGCAACGTCGGCGGCTCTCGTCGTGACGACGGGTGGGACAGGCGTCGGCGTACGCGACGTGACACCGGAGGCGCTGGCGCCGATCTTTGACAGGCAACTGCCCGGCTTTGGCGAGATCATGAGAACAGGGGGCTTCGCCTCGACGCCGCTGTCGATCATTTCCAGGGGCG
>ERZ795053.1979-NODE-1979-length-25379-cov-10.910638_pt1 | contig 25379 bp, 23 predicted proteins | sample MGYA00375137_ERZ795053 | MGnify/ENA primary metagenome ERZ795053 (study PRJEB30182, sample SAMN05720284) | activated sludge metagenome | isolation source: Anaerobic digester | place: Hong Kong | collected 2014-12-17 ...
CCTCGTCCTCGTCGGCATAGGCCTGAAGATCCTCCTCGAGCACCTCCTGGCTTAGTAGAAAAAACCAGGAAGAGAGGCACGGAGACACGGATAAGAGAAATGAAGAACAGATGTGTGGAGAAAGAGCAAGAAAGAAAAGGCTCCTAAGCTCTAAATCTTCTTTCCCTCTCTTTCTCTCTCTTCCTCATCTTCCTCCGTGGCTCCGTGCCTCCGTGGTATGCTTAGAATCAGGATAAGCCTATGATGCGGCCGGTGTCGGTGTCGATGTCCATGCCCATGTAGCCGGGCTTGCTCGACAGCCCGGGCATCGTGTTGATCTCGCCGGACAGCGGATAGATGAAGCCGGCCCCGGCCGCTATCCTGACGTCGGCGATCGGGAAGATGAAGCCCTTCGGCGCGCCCTTCAGCGCGGGATCGTGCGACAGCGAGTACTGGGTCTTGGCCATGCAGATCGGCAGGCGGTCGTAGCCGAGCTCGCTGAACTTGCCGATCGCCTTGTCCGCCTCGGCGGAGTACGACACGTGGTCGGCCCCGTACACCTCTCGGGCTATGCGCTCTATCTTCTCCTTGATCGACAGGTCGAGCGGGTAGAACGGCTTGACGTCGCTCGGCCTGTCTGCCGCGCGGACGACGGCCTCGGCGAGCCCGACGGCGCCGTCGCCGCCCTCGGCCCAGTTCTTGGTCACGACAGCGTCTACGGCGCCGGCCTTGATAGCCGCCTCCTTGATCGCGGCCCACTCGGCCTCGGTATCGGTCGGGAACGCGTTGATCGCGACGACCGCCGGCACGCCGAACTTCCTGACTATGCCGAGGTGGGCCGTCAGGTTGGCCAGGCCCTTCTTGAGCAGCTCGACGTCCTCCTTGACGTAGGCGTCCGCCAAGGGCTTGCCGGGCGTCACCTTGGGGCCGCCGCCGTGCATCTTGAGCGCGCGGACCGTCGCGACCAGGACGACCGCGTCGGGATAGATGCCGGAGGTCCGGCACTTGATGTCGACGAATTTCTCGAAGCCCATGTCCGCGCCGAAGCCGCTCTCGGTGATCACGTAGTCGCCTATCTTCGTGGCTATCAGGTCCGCTATCACCGACGAGTTGCCGTGGGCGATGTTCGCGAACGGCCCCGCGTGGACGAAGGCCAGCTGCTCCTCGAGCGTCTGCAGGATGTTCGGCTTGATCGCGTCCTTGAGCAGTATCGTCATCGCGCCGGCCACGCCGAGGTCCTCGGTGGTGATCGCCTTGCCCTTCTTGTCTATGGCGACGATGATCCGCCCCATCCGCTCGCGCAGGTCCTTGAGGTCCTTCGACAGCGCGAGTATGGCCATCACCTCGCTCGCTACGGCTATGTCGAAGCCGCTCTGCCTGAGCGGCCCGTTCTCAACGCCGCCGACGCCCAGGATCACGTCGCGGAGCGGCCTGTCGTTCATGTCGACCACGCGGCGCCAGAGCACCTGGTACGGGTCGACGTCGAGCTTGGTCATGCCCTGCTTCTGGAAGAACGCGTCGGACCAGCGCCCCTCGTGGTACATGCGCGCGTCGAGGGCGGTGGCGCAGAGGTTGTGCGCCGCGGCGACCGCGTGGATGTCGCCGGTCAGGTGCAGGTTGAAGTCCTCCATCGGGACGATCTGGCTGTAGCCGCCGCCGGCCGCGCCGCCCTTGATGCCGAAGGTCGGGCCCATCGACGGCTGCCTGATCGCGGCGATGGCCTTCTTGCCTATGCGGCCGAGGCCCTGGGTCAGGCCGACCGTCGTCGTGGTCTTGCCCTCGCCGAGCGGCGTCGGGCTGATCGCCGTAACGTCTATGTACTTGGCGCGCTTGGGCGCGTCGGCGTTCTGCTTCAGGAACTCGAGCCGCACCTTGGCCTTGTACTTGCCGAAGTGGTCGATGCAGTCGTCGCAGATGCCGTAATCCTCGGCTACCTGCACGATCGGCTTGATCTTCGCCTCCTGGGCGATCTCGATATCGCTGGGCACCGGGTTCCTTCTGGTTATGGACATATGGCCTCCTGGGTCTTCGGGCGTCCCGGATTCGTCTAAATCCGTTGCTTAAAGGTAGCGAACCCCGGCTTCCCCGTCAAACCGGCCCGGGCCGCGTGGGCTTTCCGGCATTATTCCGGCATCTGCGCCCTCGTCGTTGACGGCCTCGTCGGCCCCGGTTAGGATGCCGGTATGAACCAATACCGTATCGAGGGCGGTCACCCGCTCAAGGGCAGGATACGCGTCAGCGGCAACAAGAACGCCGCCCTGCCGTGCATCGCGGCGGCCCTGCTGGCCGAGGAGCCGGTTACGCTCAGGAACGTGCCGGAGATCGAGGACGTCTTCGTGATGCTCGACATATGCAGGGCCCTCGGCGCCGGGGTCGAGCGGCTCGGCGCCGACGCGTGGACCATAGACGGGCGCGGAGTCGGCCAGCCCGAGGTGCCGGTCGGCCTGGCCGCCAGGGTACGCGCCTCCATCCTGTTCGCCGGCCCCCTCCTGGCCAGGTTCGGCAAGGTCACGCTTCCGCCGCCCGGCGGCGACGTGATAGGCCGCAGGCGGCTCGACACGCATTTCCTCGCCCTCGAGGAGCTCGGGGCTCGCATCGAGGTGGACGGCTCGTTCCAGTTCACCGCCAACAAGCTCAAGGGCGCCGACATCTTCCTCGACGAGGCGTCGGTGACCGCCACCGAGAACGCCGTCATGGCCGCCTCGATAGCCGAGGGCCGCACCGTCATACGCAACGCCGCGAGCGAGCCTCACGTGCAGGACGTCTGCAGGATGCTCAACGCGATGGGCGCGTCGGTCTCGGGCATAGGCTCGAACATCCTGACGATAGACGGGGCCGCCTCGCTGCACGGCGCCGACTACTCGATCGGCCCGGACTTCATGGAGGTCGGCTCGTTCATAGGGCTCGCCGCCGTGACCAGGGGCGACATCGTCATCGAGGGAGTCGAGCCCGACGACCTGCGCATGATGAAGCTGGCCTTCGGCAAGCTCGGCGTCGGCTGGAGCCTCGACGGCGACGCGCTGTCGGTCCACTCGGGCCAGGGCATGCGCGTGGTGCCGGACCTCGGCGGCCAGATACCCAAGATCGACGACGCGCCGTGGCCGGGCTTCCCGCCGGACCTGACCTCGATCATGACTGTCGTCGCGACCCAGGCCGAGGGCACCGTGCTGATCCACGAGAAGATGTTCGAGTCGCGCATGTTCTGGGTCGACAAGCTGATAGGCATGGGCGCCCGCATCGTGCTGTGCGACCCCCACCGCGCCGTCGTCTCCGGCCCGGCCAGGCTACGCGGCGACTCGCTGACCTCGCCGGACGTGCGCGCCGGGATGGCCCTGGTCATCGCGGCGCTATGCGCCGAGGGCACGAGCGTGATCAAGAACGTGTACCAGATCGAGCGCGGCTACGAGCGCATAGCCGAGAGACTACAGGCGCTCGGCGCGAGGATAGAGCGGTTCGAAGAATAGGCCCGCCGAACGGATAGCCCCGCGGGGAGCCGGCCTAGGCGCCCCTCGTCGAGGCTATGCGCGCGGCGACGAGCAGGCTCGCGGCGACGCACAGCGACAGGACGCCTATCCAGGCGGGCAGGAACCAGACGCTCGGCGCCAGGACGGCCAGGGCCCTCGTCGCCGAGGCGGACAGCTCCGCCGCCAGGCGCAGCGGCGGTACGGCGAGCGCCACGAGCAGGGGCGCCGTCAGGTAGCGGGCGGCCGCCCCCACCGGCTCGGTCGGCCTGAAGCGCACGCCCAGCCCTACGCCGAGCAGGGCCAGCATGATCACGACGAACGGATAGGAGCAGCGCTCGGCCAGCTCCGCCTTGAGCGGCCGGGATTCGAGCCCCAGCCGCTCGGCGTCGTCGATGCCGGTCGCGAGCGTGGCGAGCGGGATATCCTCCGGCGCTCCGGAGAGGCGAATGGCCGTCAGCGCGTCTTCCTGGGTGAACGGGACGATCAGCGCGTAGCCCGGGCCGTCCTGGCCGGTCGGCCGGCGCGCGTACTCGGGCTCCCAGACCAGGTCGGGCCTCGACCGGTCCACGGCCCGCATGACGAGCCTGTCGCCGTGCAGCCTCGCGAACGGCGCGCGCGCCTCGAGCGGCGAAGCCCCGCCGAGCCTCAGCGTCAGGTCCCTGAAATAGACGGCTCCATCGGAGGCCGCCGCCCTCGAAGCGCTCAGCCAGGCGGGGCGCGGCCCGGACAGGGTCGCGGAGAACGGCCTCTCGTCCGACTCGGCGAACGCGCGCTCGTCCTCCTCGATGAAGAACGATATCTCGGACAGCCCGGCCGCGCTGCGCTCGAGGTACGCAGCCACGTCGGCGTCGTCGGGCGCCTCCTCGGCCAGCTCCGTATAGATGCGGAAGGCCTCCAGGTAGTCGCCTTCCTGGTACCGTGAATAGCCCTCGAGCTTCCGCCCGTAGAACGCCGCCGCGGCCTTCTCCTCGAGCGACGGTCCGAGGGCCTGCAGCGCGGACCAGGTCTCGGCGACCAGGCGCCGTACGTTGACGTCGTTCGCGTAGATAGCCGCGGATCGCTTGGCCAGGTAGTGAGCGTCGAACAGCCGGCCCTCGTCCCTCGCCCGCAGGGCTTCCAGGTAGAATCGGTTGGCGGCGCGCCACGGCACGTCGTCGGCGCCGTCGCCGGGAGCCTTGTCCAGCTCGCCGCCGGCGGACGACCTGGCGCGGGCCGCCTCCGCCCGTATCCGGTCGCTCAGCTCGACGTAGCGCTCGTCGAGCTGGTCGATGGCCGCGCCGGCCCGCAGCGCCAGCTCCGCGTCGGCCAGGCGGCCCTCCCGATACGCGGCGTCGGCCGCCCGAAGCGATTCGGCGAACAGCTGGCTCTGGCTCTCGTACCGATTGGACCGTTCCTCGACGCCCGGCAGCACGAGCAGGTAGAACAGCGACACCGCCGCTGCCAAGGCCAGGGCGGGCGCCAGCACGCCGCGGGCCGCGCCCGAGAAACCGGCGCCCGCGTCCGACGACTCGGTCGCGATGGCCGCCGCGACGAGCAGGATCGCCGGGGCCCAGTCGGCCAGGCTGATCAGCGCCCGCATAGCCTCCCACGGCAACGCGAATTTATACAGCACGTCGGCCCGTCCGACGGATACCAGGGCGACGAAGAAGCCTACCGCGAAGGCGAGGGACAGCAGCCCTATAGCGACCGGCAGGAAGCTCGATTTCCGCTCAGGCATCGCGGCCTCCGCCGGACGGCTTCCTCGAGAACAGCAGGTCGAACAAGGCCAGCGCCAAGGCGCCGGCGGCTATGATGGCGGACTGGGCGTATAGCCTCGGCAGGTCGAGGCCCACGAGCGAGAACGCGTCGCTAGCCGGCTCGGATAGGCAGAGCGACAGCAGCCGCACCGACGCGATCGCCGCGGCCGGCGCTACGAAGGCGCCGATGAGCGGCCTCGAGCGGGATAGCCGGGTCAGGCCCCAGAACGACGACGCGTAGGCGGCGAACGCTAGGTAGGAAGCCGCGAAGCTCGGCCACGGCGCCTCGGCCGCGGCGAACATCCACTCCGCGATCGGCCGATACCGGGCAGGCAGGTACGCCGGCGGAGCCGCTCCGGACGGTCCGAGGAAGCGCGCGACCAAGGCGGCGCCCGCGACGGCCGAGCCGCCGAGCAATAGTAAACCGAGGCAGCCGAGCGGCCTCGACGATAGCGTGCGGTTCAATAGGAAGAACGTTAGGAACGCGGCCAGGATGATCGCCGCCGGGACCGACGAGAACGCGGTCATCATCAGCGATTCGATCGTTATAGTCGATCCATCGGAACCATACGCCGCGAGCGCCCATGCGGCCGATAGGCAGACCGTCGATACGCCGAAACCGAGGAAAAAACGTAGAATCGCGGCCGCGAATTTTTTCATCGTTCAAAACTGTAGCATGAGCCATACGGCTTGACAAGCCGAATGGCCTCGGCGCGATCTGGCGCTATCGGCGGACATTCGCTACCGGTATTCCAGGACGCATTTTCTTGTCGGCGGTAGCGTTACTCGTCGTTCAATGACGTGAACTACATCGTTCATACAGAAGACTACACAAGTTATCCACAACAGCTCGACAAAAATAGCTGTATATGATTTTGAGCTTTTGGAGCTTCCCATATCGATCCGGCTCACAAGATCGAATTAGCCATATCTAATTATCTTTATAATAAAGAATTAGAAATTTATAAAAACAAGTGCCGGTTTTGAGGCGCATAGTATAAGAAATTATACAGAACACAATAGAATCACACAGATTTCAGCACAAACAATGAACAAGTTTTCCACAAGCAGGTGTTTACGGGACGCTTATCTATATCAGGACATGGAATAGGCGCCGTTTCCAGCCTTGAGCCCTCTCGCCGAGTCGACGGCGCCGACGCTCCGGAGCGCGGAGCGAAGCCGCGAGACGCGCATATCCAAGGCCCGGCCGGTGTTCGTAGCTACGCCCGCGACAGCGCCGAGCGTCGATCGGCTCACGGGCTCGCCGCGGCTGGCGACCAGCAACGCCAGCATGCGGCCGTCGCCTTCGCTCAGGATGACGGAGCGGCTCGGGCCGACGAGACGGCGGCCCTCGAGGCTTACGCCGCCGTCCAGGGCCCGGCGGCGCGAAGGCGTCCAGGACTTGACCCTGGCGAGAAGCTCCGGCTCTCCCCATGGCTCGCACAGATAATCGGTGCAGCCGGCCTCGAAGCATTCGTCGGCTATCGACGCCGGCCCGCAGGCTATCGTCACGGCGGGGGCGGCGCCGGATAGCCGTCCCGGCGGCATCGACAGGAAGCGCATGGCCGGAACGACCAGCGCGTCGAAGGGCTCGACGTCGGCGAGCCCGCCGGCATAGGCGTCGTACGATATAAAAGAGAGGGAGAACGGCTCGCCGTCCTCCCTCTCCGCTAATGACCCATAGTACTCTTCGCGTTCGCCGACGAAGAGCAGCCGCACGCTAGGCCTGCCCGGCCGGTTCCGCGCTCCCGTCGCCTATCATCTTGCGCTTCAGCTCCTCGAGTAGCACGTCGGCGCCGCCGCCCGAGGCCTCGAGCTTGGCGAACTCCTTGTCGAGCGACGACGACTGGGACAGGTCGGCCAGCTCGGCCTGGGCGTCGGCCCTGGCCTCCAGCTCGTCGACCTTCTTGGCCATGCGGTCGAAGGTATCGAAGGCGCTCGTGTTGCCGGAGACGCTGGCGAGCGTCTTCTGTATCTTCTGCTGGGCCTCCGCCCGCTTGGCCCTGGCCACCAGCATGTTCTTCTTGCGCGAGGCCTCGTCGATCTTGTTCTGGAGCTGGCGCAGCGTCTCCTTGAGCTTCTCGACCGACGCCTTCTGCGACTCCCACTGCGGCTTGAGCTGCAGGTAGTAGTTCTCCGCCTCCTGCTTGCGCAGCAGCGCTTCCTTGGCGAGGTCGTCCCTGCCGGCCTTGACCGCTATGACGGCCTTGCGCTCCCAGTCGTCGGATAGGCGCTTCTGCTCGACCAGCTCCCGCTCGAGCTTCTTCTCGTCGGCGATGGCCATCGCCACGGACTTCTTCGACTCGATCATCTGCTGGTTCATGTCGATGACGAGCTGGTTGAGCATCTTCTCAGGATTCTCGGCCTTGTTGATCATATCGTTAATGTTGGATGAGATGACCGTCTTCATCCTGTCGAATATTCCCATGGTAACGTGCCTCCTATGCTCGGTCCCGGAAAGCGCCGAGGACGCCGTAATGCTTGGACAGCGCCAAGCCGATGGAATCGATGGCAGCCTCGAATTCGCGCTTATCCATCGTGTCGTACTCTAACGTATCGACGAGGACGATGTCATCGCCGTCCAGGCCATAGGCGCCGTGTACCATGTCGGTGCAATTGAGCCTGAGGAGCTGTTCGTAGAGCGGCTCCCGCTTGCCCGCCGGTATCCGCATGACGCGGGCCCGGATGGTGACTATCGGATCGTCGAGGGACGCGACCACGCCGGGAAGGCCCTTTTCAGGGTCGTCGATATAGAATGAAGTGGGCGATAGTTCCTGATAGGATATGTCGAGATCCATCAGGTAGGATTCGATCTTGGTCATGCCGGCCATGCGTTTCCTCCTCGAGGCGCCGAGCGGATGAGGCGGGTATCGGCCGATCAGCCGAGGAACACCTGTCCCGAATTGTCGATCGCCAGTATGGTCTTGCACTCGGAGCAGCGGAAGCGGCCGGGCTTGGCCGCCTTGAGCTTCTTCGTACAGATAGGGCACGAGAATATCTTGGGGAACACCGACTGCGAACTGACCTGCGAGCCTTGCTGGAAGTACGCGACGGCTTCCTCGAGGTTGTCCTTGATATTGAAGAACTGGGAGAAGCCGAGCAGCTGGAAGACCTCGTAGACCTTGGGCTGTATCTCCAGCAGCACGATGTCGCCCGAACGCGGCTTAACGGCCTTGAGGAAGGCCGTGAACGACCCGATGCCCGTCGACGATACGTAATTCAGGCCGCCGCAGTTGAAGATCAGGCGAGAGAAGCCCGCGTCGATGGCCTTGCCGACGCGTTTCTGGAAGAAATTTGAATTGTATGTATCGATATAGCCGGTTAAGAACAGCGCCAGGCAATTCTGGTCGATTTTCTGGAGCCGGATTTTCAGGCTATCGTCCTTCTCGTCGTCGAAGCCAGGAACGATATCGTTATTTGGCATGGTGCTCCTCTTCCATCGTGAGGTCTATTGTTTTACTAAAGCACAATACTATGATCATCTTAGGCCGTCGTCAATGGCTTGTCAAATCGATACTGACGGCCCGATCGATCCATAGACCCCTTCGACGTTATTTTCGGCAAAATAAGTCGTTTACCAAAGCTATATTATATTACGCCGTTCCTAAAACGCATATAGCCCCCTATCGGCGACCACGACCGACCCGTTCGCGAGGTCCATGCCGCCTTCGAGCAGGTAGGCGACCAGCGCCGCTAGCTCCGCGGTCGGGATCAGGCCGCCCCGGGGCGATGCGCTCTCGAGCCTGGAGCGCATCGCGCCGTCGAGGTATTCGGTATCCACGAAGCCGGGGCAGACGACCGCGCACGAGACGCCGCGAGGGCCGAATTCCACCGCTATCGACTTGGCCACTACCCCGAGGCCGGTCTTGGCGGCCGCGTAGGCGGCGTTGGCCTTGAAGCCCCGCACGGCGTCGGTCCTGGTGCCGCCGAAGAGCAGGATGCGCCCGAAACCGCGCCCGGCCATCCCGACGGCGGCCTCCGTGGCTATAGTCCCCGGCAAGGCCAGGCACCCGAGCGCGGCGAGGCTCCAATCCGCCTGGCCGGTCTCCGCGAGGGGCTTGTAGACGAAGGGGCCGTAGGCGACGACGAGGAGGTCGCACGAGCCGGCGGCACGCAGGAGGTCCGGCGGGGCCACGCCGCCGGACAGGTCGGCCCGGATCGTAGCGACCGCGTTCCCGTACGCGGCCAGCTCGGAGGCCTTGGCCGCCAGGCGGCCGTCGTCCCGGCCGTGGATGGTCAGCGCGGCGCCCGCCGCCGCCAGGGACTCGGCGACCGCCGCCCCTATGCCGCCGGTCGCGCCGATCACCAGCGCGGTCCTTCCGGCGAGGCCGGTCGCGCCCCGTTCGTCGCTCTTGTTCGTCATCAGGGCTTGAACTATAGTCCGATCGGCGCCCCGCGTAAACAGCGGGGAGGCCGGCTGGAGGCCCGATGAGCAGAGAACCGGCGTTCGACCGGATCGCCGTGGCGCTGTGCCGCGTCGAAGGCTCGACGAACGTGGGTGCGGCGTGCCGCGCGATGAAGGCTATGGGAATACGACGGCTCGTACTGGCTGCCTGTCCCGACCATGACGAGACGGAGGTCCGCACCTACGCGCTCGGCGCCTACGACGTCTACGAGTCGGCAGAGCGATTCGACGATTTAGGCGAAGCCCTCGGCGGGTTCTCGATCGCGGCCGGCCTGACGAGGCGGGTCGGCCAACGGCGCAAGGAGAGCGCGGCGCTGCCCGAATTCGCGTCCCGGCTCGCGGCGCGCCTGGTCGTCCCCGCGGAGGATACGGAGGCGCCGGCGGACTCGGCCGCGCTCGTGTTCGGCAACGAGCGCGACGGGCTGTCCGACGCCGAGCTGTCCCTGTGCGACGAGGCCGTGCGCATCTGCACATCGGAGCTCTTCCCGTCGCTCAACCTGTCCCACGCCGTGCAGGTCGCCTGCTGGGAGCTGCGCGAGGCGATCCTGGCGGCATCGACGCGCGACATGCCCGAGCGAGGGCGCGGAGCCGGCAGGACGGCGGCGCCGCGATCGTCCATCGCCCGCGAGGCTTCCAGGATGGCCGACGCGATGCAGGCGGCCGGCCTATACAAGCTGGCCGGCCGATCCGACGCCGAGGCCTTCCTGCGGGAGGTAGCGGCGCGGGCGGCCCTGTCGGAGACGGAGCTGGAACGGCTATCGTCGCTGTTTACCCGGCTCGGAGCCGTAGGCTCGCTTGACCGCGGCCCCCGGCGATAGTAGGCTTCTCGTATCCGGGCGGAGTTCACCGCGCGACGGAGGGCGATATGAAACGAATCTTGTTCGCGGCGGCGATCGCCGCCTCGGCGCTGGCGACGGCGACGGCTCAGTCGGCTCCGGTCGGCGAGCCGAGCTATGACGGCAGGATCGAGCTGGGCGTCAGCGTCGCCGGACTCTCGGCCCTGGCGGAGACCGGAGACGAGGCGGCATTGGCGCCCCTGTCCGACCGCGCCATCCTGCTCCTCGGCACGCTATCGGCGCCGAGCGTCACCGGCGACGAGCCATACGAGGCAGTAGTCGAATTCATGGAAGGCGAATGGAGGGACCCGTCGACGCTGCTCCTGCACCGCGTGTTCATCGTGTTCCGCGGCGAGGAGTACAGGTCGTTCCTGAAGGGCTCCGCCGGCAAGCGGGCCGTGATCGTCGCCCGAGAGCCGACCCTCGGGCCGTCCCCGCACGGAGGCTACGCCGTGTACCTCGAGGTCGTGTCGGCCAGGACCGCGTCCTAGCGCCGTCCGCGCGGTCCGCCGATCAGAAGAGGCAGGCCTGCCAAGGCCTCGCCCCGCAATCGAATTCGATATCGGCCGGCAGTATCGTCTCGCGGCCTCCCGAGAGCAGGGCGGCCCGCCGCACGACGTTACGGAGTTCCCGGACGTTCCCGGGCCAATCCCAGCCCCATAGCTTGTCCTCCGTATCGGAGGCTACGCGCTTGTCCGGCGCGTACTCCGCCAGCAGGGCGTCGACGAGTATCGGCAGGTCCTCCTTGTGGGTCCTGAGCGCGGGCATCTCGATCACGAGCGTGCTGATGCGGTGGAGCAGTTCCGGACGGAAGCGCCTCGCGTCGCCGAGGCTCGTGGCGTTCGTGGCCGAGACGATGCGCACGTCGTAGCGCCGCTGATCCACCGAGCCTACGCGCGAGCCGCTGCCGGACTCGAGGGTCCGCAGGAATTTGGCCTGCACCGGGAGGGCCAGCTCGCCTATCTCGTCGAGGAAGACCGTGCCCCCTCGCGCGGCCTCGAAGGCCCCGCGCTTGTCGACGGCGTCGGTGAACGCGCCCCTGACCGAGCCGAACAGCGTCGATTCGGCCAGGCTCTCGAACAGCGTGGCGCAATCGACGGGCAGGAAGCGCCCTCCGCTCCTGCGCGAGCCGCGGTGTATCGCCTCGGCGGCCAGCTCCTTGCCGGTTCCGCTCTCCCCGATGATCAGCACCGGCGCGTCGTTACCGGCGTAGAGGGCGATGCGCTCGCGGACCTTGCGCATCGCGGCGCAGTCCCCGAGCAACTTCCGCCCGAACAGGGATAAGGGCGCATCGCCTATCCCGGCGGCGGGCGCGGCTTCGGCGACAGCCCGCCCCATGGCCGTCGCGCTCCGGGCCTCGGAGACGATAGCCGACTTGGCCACGGCGAGCCTGACCGCCGCATACAGGGACTCCGCCCGCAAGGGCCGCTCCAGGTAGCCGTACTCGCCGCCGGCGGGAGCGCGCCAGCCTTCGGCCCGGCCGGCCGAGGCCACGCAGACGACGCCCGCGCCCGAGTCGACGCGGGCGCAGGCCGCGATAGGGTCGAAGTCGCCGCCGGGGCCGCAGTCATCAGATCCCACGAGTATGGCTCGGGGCCCGGATGGCATGGCTTCGCCCATGGCGTCGGCCATGGATCCGAAAGCACGTACGGCGTATCGGCCTTTCAATAAATCCCGCAGCATCCTCCGATCGGCGTCGTCGCCCACTATTATGACTATTTCTTTCATCCCGATAATTCTAGCCATGCAAAAAAGCTGTCAATGATCCATAAGGTTTATATTTGCAATTACACCATAATCCCGGTCAGATAGGCCCGCCCGCCGCGCCCGAACATCCCAGTTGCGCGTCCCGCCGTGATAAAGTACTCTAGAAGGCGCGTCGTCCTATTCTGAAAACGGAGTAAAGCATGGCAGGTAATGAACTGGTCGTAGACGTCGGCAAGATCAAGAAAGCGGCGCATAGCGCGATACCGCTGACGATAACCACCTATACGCTCCCCCACGAGATAGAGGTCTATATCGAGGAGGTCCTCGCGGTATTCCTCGGCGAGCTCGGCCAGGCCAGGATCAAGGATTACCTGGTCTACTGCCTGCGGGAGCTAGCCGTCAACGCGAAGAAGGCCAACACGAAGCGCGTCTACTTCGAGACGAAGGGCCTGGACCTCAGGAACCCGGCCGAGTACGAGGAGGGCATGCGCACCTTCAAGGCCGATACGATGGAGAACATCGTCTACTACCTCCAGAAGCAGAAGGAGCGGCAGTACTACATCAAGATCATCTTCCAGGCGCGCGGGTCCAACGTGGTGCTCGAGGTGCGCAACAACGTCGAGCTGACCCGCACCGAGTACCTCCGCATCCAGGACAAGCTTGCCCACTCGAGGAAGTACGAGACCCTCGAGGAGGCCATGTCGCAGGTGCTAGACGCGTCCGAGGGCGCCGGCCTCGGCCTCGTCATCCTGGTGCTGATGCTCAAGAAGATGAGCCTCGACGAGGAGTGCTTCGACATCCATACCGATAACGGGGAGACCGTCGCGCGCATCACGGTGCCGGTGGCGGCCGCGAAGATCGAGAGCCTTTCGACCCTGACCGACGAGCTGGTCAGGCAGATCACGAGGCTGCCTCACTTCCCCGAGAACATCCTGACGATCCAGCGCCTGATTTCCGACCCGAAGAGCGAGATGGTCGATATCGCGCGGAACATATCCACCGACCCGTCGATGACCGCCGACCTGCTCAAGCTGGTCAACTCGGCCCAGTTCATGCTGCCCCGAAGGGTCGACAACATAGTCGACGCGGTCAAGCTCGTGGGCCTGCGCGGCATCAAGAACCTGCTCTACTCCTACGGCTCCCAGAAGATCCTGGCCGACGAGCGCGGCATGGACCAGCGCGCGCTGTGGGACCACAGCTACCGCTGCGCCTACTATTCGTACAACCTGGCCAAGAACTTCAAGCCGGGCAACCGCGCCCTCCAGGACGACGCGTACGTCGGAGGCATGCTGCACGACATGGGCAAGATCATCTTCTCGGCGGTGCACCCGGAGCTGCTCGACCACATCAAGGCGTTCTGCGACGCCAAGGGCATCGAGAAGTCCACCTTCGAGGACCTGGCCGGCGGCATGAACCACTCCGAGATAGGCGCGCGCGTGGCCGAGAAGTGGAACTTCCCCGAGTCGCTGGTCGCGGCGATACGCTTCCACCACGAGCCGTCGCTGATGACGACCGACTTCAAGGACGTGGTGTACACCGTCTACCTCGCGAACGTGTTCTGCGAGTACGAGAACGGCGGCATCGCCTACGACCAGATAGACAGGGACGTGCTCCAGGACTTCGGCTTCCTGAGCGACAAGCAGTTCGGCAAGACGGTCGAGCAGTTCTCCGAGGGCTTCAGGCAGGAGTCCATCAAGCAGCGCGAGGCCGCGACGACGAAGCGCTAACGGCTATAGGCGTCCAGGAATTCGAGCATGTATTGCTGGACGCCGCCGAAGAACTCGCGCTCGAGCGCCGCGCCGGCCTTCGTCACGTAGCGGAAGTGCCAGCTCTCCCAGATGTAGCCCGTGACGGCCTCCATCCCCCGGGGAAACGATAGCGAGAAGCCGAAGCGCCCGGCGTTGGCCTCCATCCATCGGCCGGCGTCGGTCGACGCGAAGGCCTCGTCTATCGGGTCGAAGTCGATCGCGGTGCCGAGCTGGTGCTGCGAGGCGCCGGGCCGCGCGGAGAACCTCGACGCCTCGGCCTCTCCGTACGCGGCCGCGTAGCGCTTGAACAGCCCGTCCTGGTACTCGTACGAACGGTAGGCGGACGCGAAGACCAGCCGCACGCCGTCGGCCTTCGCGGCCGCGTCCATCTCCGAGACGGCGTCCATGACGGCCTTCCTGAGCCGCAGGTCCTTCCTCGTCACGGAGAGCGGATAGTCGTTGAGCGACACGAGGTCGTCAGGCTCGTAGCCTGGTTCTAGCGGGCGGCGCTTGTCGACGAGCGCGAGCAGGCCGCCGGCCGCGTCCGCCTCGGCGGTCGCCTCGTCGAGCAGCTCGAAGAAACGCCCCGGCGCCGCCGATACGGCCGTGTAGACGGCCGCCGCCCGATCGGGCAGGGCCGCTTCGAGCGCGTCCGCCGCGAGCCGGAGCCGCGGGTCGGGGGCGCTCGCCTTCGCTTCAGCCTCCGCGCCCTCGCCGCCGCACGCCGCCATAAAGACTATAGGAAAAACCGCTATCATACGCCAAAACCTGACCATCGCTCGACTCTATACGATAATCGGCCTCGCGGGCAACTCGAGCGAGGCGATCGCCTAGCCTTCGCGCTGAATTTATGGCATTCTATTGTATAATCAGTATACGGACGCCGCGTCGGGCGCGCTGAGAAACGAACAGCTACGGGATAATCATGGATAAAGACTACGGTACACGAGACGACAGGATAGGCGCGATCATCGCGTCGTCGGGATATCCGCGGGCGGTCAGGAGCCTGCTCCAGAGGCTCGACGAGGGCGACGTCGTCGCCAGCGTCGCCCTTGGCTCGGGGCGCGACGCGGTGCTGCTCGCCGCCGTGGCCGCCAGGCTCCAGGCTGAGCCGAGGCTTAGGGCGCTGGTCATAGCCCCTTCGGACCGCGAGGTGGCGGGCCTAAAGCAAGCCTTCGAACGCGTCGCCGGGCCCGGGGGCCCGTCCTCCGCGACTATAGGCCGCGACGTTACGACGGAGATCGCCGACGCCGCGATCGGGTCGCTCGACGCGATAGCCTCGAGGATAGCCGCCGGCACCCTCGACCCGGACGCCTTCGGCCTGATAGCCCTGAGCGACCTCGACCCGCTCGCCGGCGCCGCGAGCGTCGCGATGCTCAGGCACGCGCTCGGATCGGGCTCGGCGGATAGGCGCCTCGTCGGCTTCGCGGCCGAGCTCCGGCCGGCGCATCGGGCCGTCGTCGCCCCGCTCTGCGACTCGCTCGTCGAGATCGAGCTGGAGGACGAGGGCCAGCGCGTCAAGGACGCCCCCGCCTCGAGCTTCGCGACCACGGCCGAGGACAAGCCCCGCCTGTTGCTCGGCCTGCTCGCGCGCGACGAGGATCGGCCGTTCGCGGTCTTCTGCAACCTCAAGGATAGCGCCGAGTCGGTGGCGCGCATGCTGCGATCGCGCGGCGTCAAGACCGAGTACGTGCTCGGCAACCTGCAGCGGAAGCGCGCCGTGCTCGACTCAGTCGTCGCCGGGGAGTACGAGGCGCTCGTGCTGACCGACGAGGGCGCCGCCGGCCTGCCGGGCGCCTGGGCCGCGCGACTGGTCAACTGGGACCTGCCGCTCGACGGCGAGCCGTACCTTACCCGTCTCGGCCACCTGAACGCGTCGGCGCGCGGCGCCGGCGTCTACAACTTCGCCTGCGACCGGTACTCGCTCGGCCTGCCGGCCATCGAACGCGCCGTCGGTTCGCGGCTCGAGCTTACGCGGGCGGACGAGTCGCTGATGGCGCCGGCGGGCCCGGCGCCGGTCGAGCCGGCCGGCCGCGAGGCCCGCGAGCAGGGCAAGGCCCGACCAGAACGCGAGAACAGGCAGGCCCGCCCGGCCGAAGCCCGCGAGCCTCGGGATCGCCGCCGGACGCAGGACCGCAGGGACCGCGGCGGCCAGTACGACGGCCGCAACATCAAGGCGATCCAGGACGACATCGCGGCAATCACCGGAGGCAAGCCGTCCGCGGCGCCGAACCGCGCGCGTAAGGCCCAGCCGGCGGCCAGGGACTCCGAGGCTCCGAGGCGCGGGAAGAGGGCCCGGAACAAGGCTGATACGACCGCGAGGCAGGATGGCGGGAAGGCTCGGAGGGGCGCGGCCCCACAGCCGGCCAAGGGCGCGGCGGTGACGCCAGGCAAGCGGCCGCGCGGCGGGTCGGACAACCGGATACGCGACCCGTACTCCATAAGCATGGAAGAGAGGATGCGCTTATATCGCGAGCGCTACGCCGGGGACGCCGAACGCGGCGGCTCGCAGCGCCAGGCTCCGAGGCAGACTCCCAGGCCGGAGCGCGGCCGGCAAGCCAAGCCCTCGTCGACCGCCGCCCGCGATGAAGCCGCGGCGAAGCCGAAGGCTCCCGATGCGAAGACGCGGACGCCTGATTCAGGTGCCGCGCCGAGGGGCGTGCTAGGCGCGTTGAAGGGCCTGTTCGGGAAGAAGGACTCGTAGCGGCGCTATCGCGCGAGCAGCTCCCGCGCCAGGGCGCAGGCCCCGGTCTGCGCGTCGCCCGCCGGCTCGACCAGCTCGACGCCGGGCAGGCGCTCGCCGATACGCGCGGCCACGGCCGAGCGCAGCGCCGCGTTCTTCCTGATGAGCCCGCCGTGCAGGGCCAGCCGCGTCCTGCTCATCTCGGAGGATAGCCTCGCGTATACCGACTCGACCAGCGCGGCGAGCTCGAGGGCCGCGCCGTCCATGATGGACCGGGCCAGCTCGTCGCCGGCCTCGGCGAGGGCCGCCACGCGCGGCGCGAAGGCGGCGATGCGCGCCTTGTCGAAGTCCCAGTACGCGAACGGTATGAACTCGGCCGGCTCCCTCAGCCCGAAATAGGCGCAGGCCTCTCCTATCAGCCCCGACGGCAGGTCGCGGCCCTCCATCGACCGGATGCCGCGCTTGACCGCCTCGAAGGCCACCCAGAACGCCGAGCCCTCGTCGCCGAGGAAATGCCCCCAGCCGCCCGCCCTGTAGGTGCTGCCGGCGGCGGTGCGGCCGAAGGCGATGGAGCCGGTACCGGCCACCAGCAGGAAGCCCTCCAGGTCCCCGAGCGCTCCGACCAGCGCGGGCTCCGCGTCGTTGGAGGCGCCGAAGCGCGCGGCGGAGGCGACGTCCGAAGCGGCTCCGGCCTCGGCGGCGGCCGCCGCGAAGGCAGCGCGCATCGCGCCGGCGAGGCTCGAGCGGTCGACGGCCAGGTCGACGCCGGCCGAGCCGATGAAGCCCGCCCCGCATCGCCGCGGGTCGAGGCCCGCGGCCAAGGCCCCGGAGATGAGCGCCCCGAGCGTGGCGGTCACCGCGTCGGCGGCGTTGGAGTTGAGGTTGGTGCTCCCGCCGGAGCCTTCGTATAGGACGGTCCCGTCGACCGACTCGGCTCGCAGCCGAGAGCTCGTCCCGCCGCCGTCGATGCCGAACACCCAATCCGTCATGGTAGGTAAAGCGCTCCCGCGCTGACGGCGCGCGACGCGCCGGTCGCCTCGGGCTCGGTATTCGGGAGGCCCAGCCACCTGAGCAGCCCGAACAGCCCGAAGGCCATGGCTTCCTTATAGTCGACGGACAGGCCCGCCTCGTCCGCGTCGCCGACGAGGCAGCCGGGCAGCGCGTCGCGCAGGGCCGACATCATGACCGGGTTCCTCGCGCCGCCGCCCGATACGACGACCCGCCTCGGCATCGCGGGGAGCAGCTCGCGGTAGGCCTTCGCGGTCGACTCCGCGGCGAAGGCCTCGGCGGTCCGCACGAGGTCGGCGTACAGCGAGTCCCGCTCCCGGCCGGCCGGCGCGCCGTCGAGCAACGGCCTCAGTTCCGACGCGTAGAAAGCCGAGCCGAACTCCTCGCGGCCGGAGCTCTTCGGCGGCTCCTTCGAGAGGAACGGGTGCCGGAGCCATCGTTCGAGCAGGTCGCGGCGCAGGGTCCCGCCCGAGCCGATAAGTCCGTCCCTGTCGTACGCGAGCCGGCCGCCTGTCATCTCGGAGACGAGCCTGTCGGCGATCATGTTCGCGGGGCCCGTGTCGAAGGCCACGAGCGGGCCGTCCTCGGGGACCCAGCAGACGTTGCCGATGCCGCCGTAGTTCTGGAACGCGACCGGCTTCTCGAAGGCCGCCGCGGCGACCCTGTCGAAGAAGGGGACGAGCGGGGCGCCGGTGCCGCCGGCCGCTATATCGCCGGAGCGGAAGTCGCAGGCGACGGGGACGCCAGAACGGGCCGCTATGACGGCGCCCGAGCCGATCTGGAGGCTGGCGCGGCGGGGGCCGCCCGGCGCGCCGGCGACGTGCCGTATCGTCTGGCCGTGAGAGCCGATGACGGTCACGTCGGCCGGCCTCAGGCCCGCGGCCCTCGCGGCCTCCGCGGCGGCGGCGGCGAACGCCTCGCCGAGGGCGACGTCGAGCAGCGCGAGGCGGTCGAGCGAGCCGGCGCCGTCCTCGAAGAGGTCGAAGATCTCCGAGCGCAAGCCCGGCGGCAGCGGCTCGCCGATCGCGGCCAGGAGCCTCGTCGACGTCCGTCCGGAGCCGTCCACGACGTGCTCCGAGACGGCGGCGTCGATGCCGTCGACGCTCGTGCCGGACATCAGCCCGATCGAGCGGTACGTCCCCCTCACGCCCCGTCCCCCGAGCGATAGGCGTCGACAGCCTTGGATAGGTGCCCGTCGTTGATCGCGACGAGCCTCTCGGCCTCCTCGGCGCCGATCCCGAGCAGCACCATCAGGATAGCGATCTTCGGCCTTTTCCCCGAGTCGGCGAAAGCCCGCTCGGCCGTCTCGCGGTCGCATTCGGCGGCTTTCATTATAAGGTTCTTCGACCGCTCGACGAGCTTGCGGTTGACCGGCCTCAGGTCGATCATCAGGTTGCGGTAGACCTTGCCGAGCCGTATCATCGCCGCGGTGGTGATCATGTTCAGCACGAGCTTCTGCGCGGTTCCGGACTTCATCCTCGTCGAGCCGGTGACGACCTCGGGCCCGACGTCGACGAGGATGCGATGGTCGGCCAGCGCGAACGTGCCGGAATTAACGTTGCAGGAGATAGCGCCGACGGCGGCGCCGAGCTCCCGCGCGCGCCGCATCGCCCCGAGCACGTAAGGCGCCTGGCCGGACGCGGTAATGCCGACGAGCACGTCGCGGCCCTCGAAACCGACGCTCTCCAAGTCCTTGACGCCCATTTCCTCGCTATCCTCGGCGGACTCGATCGAGCGCACCAGGGCGTCCCGCCCCCCCGCTATCAGCCCCTGCACCATGCTAGGCGGGGTCCCGTAGGTCGGAGGGCATTCGGACGCGTCGAGCACGCCGAGGCGGCCCGAGGTGCCGGCGCCGATATAGACGAGCTTGCCGCCGGCCTTGAAGGAGGCGACGACGTCGTCGACGAGCGCGGCGATGTCGTCGAGCGCCGCCTCGACGGCGAACGGGACCTTCTTGTCCTCCTCGTTGATGATCGCCAGTATCTCGCGGGTACCCTTCGCGTCTATGTCGAGGCTCGCGGGATTCTCCCGCTCCGTCGTCATGCCGGAAAGGTCCATCAAGCCCTGGGCGCTATCCTCTTGCTCATTCGTTCGTAGCGTTTCCATACAGTGAATCCTAGCTTTCCATAAAAATCGACCAAGTCGGTCCAGTCGATGACCATAGTCCCCACCCCCCTGCGCGCGAGGTCCCGGACGCAATATTCCAATAGCCCCAGGCCGAGCCCCCGGCCGCGCTTCGAGGCGTCTATCCCTATGGGGCCGAGCCCCCCCGGGCGCTCTCCCATCAATCGGCGCCAGTAGACCCCGGGACCGAGCAGCGGGCTGTCCGCGTCGTAGACGCGGGAGAAGCCGACTACCGCCCCGGTCTCCCCGTCTATCGCCAAGACGAGGTCGGTGCCTCGGAGCCCCGCGGAAAGCGCCTCCCGTATCTCGCCGGCCCATCGTCCGGGGAAGCATTCCCCGAGGAAGCGCAGCGTCCCTTCCCGATAGGCCGGCTCGTAGTACTCGAAGCGATAGCGGCGATCGGGCGGCCCGCCGGGCTCCCGGAGCCAAGCGAGCGAATCGAGGTCCGCCGAGAGGTCGTATTCGCGCCCTTCGCCGACGAAGCCGCTCGAGCGGAGGAACGCCTCGAGGGCCGCGTAGCCCGGGCCGCCGGCTATCGGCCGGCCGGGCAGCAGGTGGTAGAAGTCCCCGCCGACATCGATCCTGGCCGCGCCGAGCGACGACAGCCATGCCGCGGCCTCGTCGAGCAGCCCGCGGGCGACGCCCCGCCGGCGCGAGTCCTCGTCGACGGCCAGGTACGAAAGATAGCCGGCCTTCGGCGGCTCTCCGCTCGCGCCCGGACGAGCCGCTCGCTTCGCGATCGCCGCGGCTGCGACGGATCCGTCGGGCCGGCGTACGACGAGGCAGAGCCTCGGGTCGGAGTCGAGCGCCAGCTGCTGCCGCAGGAGCCGTTCGTCGAGCGGGAACTCGGCGCCGGCGGAGCGGTTCCACAGGGATACCAGCTCGGGAGCGACGGTCTCGGGATCGACGGCGACGGCCCGCACGTCAGCGCCGCTCCGTCGGCTTGAGATCCTGCTCGTGCACGGCCTTCAGGCTGCGCTCGAGCCTCGGGATCGATACCTCTATGCTTCGGCAGATGATGGTGGCGTATAGGATATCGACCATCACCAGCTGGGTCGCCCTCGACAGCGAGGCGCCGGTGCGTAGCAGCGGCTCGGTCGCCGGCACGTAGAGGGCGATGTCGGCGAGCTTCGAGAGCGCGCTCTGGCCGACGCTCATGATGCCGATCAGCTTGGCTCCCGACCGCTTGGCTTCCTCTATGACGGTCAGCGTGTGCGCCGACTTGCCGGAGTACGATACGGCCACGGCGACGTCGCTCGGTCCTATGCCGCAGGCGACGCTGACCTGGACGTCCGCGTCGAACGAGAACGAGCAGGACACGCCGATACGCGACAGCTTCTGGTACAGGTCGTAGGCGACGTTGGCCGACGCGCCGACGCCGAATATGGCGACGCTCCTGGCCCCGAGCACGGCGGTCGCCGCGGCCTCGATGGCTACCGGATTGAGCAGGCTGATCACGCGCTCGATCGCGTCCGTCGTCCTCGACACGATAGTCTTGGCGATGAGGTCGACCGGCTGGCCCGAGTCCAGCTCGAACGCCGGGGGCGGCTCCTCGGCCGACTGGTCGGCGGTCTCGTAGAGATCCCTGGTCAATAGGATCTGCAGTTCGCGGTACCCGGACAGCCCCGCGCGCTTGCAGAGCCGAATGACCGCGGGAGGATTCGTATCCGCCTGCCTAGCCAACTCGGCTATCGTACAGAAAACCGCCGTCTTGGGGTTATCGATAAGGTATTCGGCTATCTTGCGCTCTGATTCGGTGCATGTGTCGACGATCTCGCGTAGAAGCGCTACTCCGCTTGTCATCGTTGCATTGTCCTTATCATCGGGTTAGACTCATCGAGAACGCGTTAGAGTATAGCATAGTTTTTCGTTCATGGAATATCATTTCTGGAATTCATCGATTTTCATAAAATATTGTTGCGAAACGGCGACGAATAGAAGATACTTCGGGTATGGACAAGATTTCAGCGATGAGCCTCGAGGAAAAGATCGGCCAGATGATGCTGATCGGCTACCCGGCCGGGCGCGCCGGGCTCGAGACCCTTGAACGCGTCGTGGCCAAGCGGCCCATGGGCAACATCATACTATTCTCGCGCAACGCCGACGTCCCCGAACGGCTCCGCGACTCGCTCGCGTCCGTCCGCGCGCTCGTGACCGAAGCGTCGGGAATAGCGCCGCTCGTATCGCTGGACCAGGAGGGCGGCATCGTCACCCGGCTCAGGGCCGGCTTCACGCCGCTCCCGGGCGCCATGGCGACGGCGGCCGCCGTCGCCGGGGGCGCCGCGACGATAGCCGAGGTCGAGGCGATGGCGGCGGTCAACGGCGCCGAGCTCAAGGCGGTCGGCATCGACTGGAACCTCGCCCCGGTCGCCGACGTCAACGTGAACCGTCTCAACCCCGTCATCGGCGTGCGCAGCTTCGGGGAGGACCCGGAGAGCGTCGCCGAGCTCGCCGCCGCCTACGTGCGCGGCCTATCCCGCGCCGGCGTAGCCTCCTGCGCGAAGCACTTCCCCGGCCACGGCGACACGAGCGTCGACTCGCACCTGGACCTGCCGACGGTAGGCGCCGACGACGAGCGGCTAGAAGCCGTGGAGCTCGCGCCGTTCAGGCGGCTGATAGCCGAGGGCGTCTCGGCGATCATGTCGGCGCACGTGCTATTCCCCGCCGTCGAACCGGAGCGGCTACCGGCCACCCTATCCCGGCGCGCGCTGACCGGGCTCCTGCGCGAGAGGCTCGGCTTCGGCGGGCTCATCGTCACCGACTGCCTCGAGATGAAGGCCGTACGCGGGCGCTACGAGAACCTGGCCGAGCGCGCCGTGCTGGCCGGCGCCGACGTGCTATGCGTCAGCCATACCGCCTCGCTGCAGGAGGAAGCCTTCGACGCGGTCCTCGAGGCCGTACGCGCGGGCCGCATCCCCGAGTCGCGCATCGACGAGTCGGTCGCCCGCGTGCTCGCCGCCAAGGCCGCGGTGGCTAGTGGACCCTCGACCGACGGGCTGGCCGCCCTCAGGCGGCCCGAGTCGCTCGCGCTCGCCTCGAGGCTGTCCGAATCGTCGATCAGCCTCGTCTCCGGCTCCCTTCCGGACTGCCGATCGGGATGCCTGTACGTCGACCTGCGGCCCGAGCTAATGAGCGCGGTCGAGGACGAGAACGCCTCGCGGCCGTCGATAGCCGCCGCGGTCGGAGACGCCATAGGCTCGAACCCCGACGCCGCTAACGCCCGAACGGCGGGGCGCGGCTTCGAGTCGATAGAGCTGCCGGTCGACCCGGACGCAGCCGGCATCAACGCCGCCGTAGCGGCGGCGGCGGCCGGATCGAGGCCCGTCGTCATGGGCAGCTACTCGCTGGCCAGGTACCCGGCCCAGGCCGCACTCGCCGAGGCCCTCGCCGCCGCCTGCGACGCGGCGGGCGTCCCGTTGGGCTTCGTCGCGACGCGCGAGCCGTACGACGCCGCTACGCTCTCGTCGCTCGGCGGCGAGGAACGCGCCGTGCTCTGCGCCTACGAGTACACCGAGCTATCCGCCCGGGCTGTCGCTCGCGCGCTGAGCGGCGCTATCGTACCGACGGGGAAGTGCCCGGTATCGTGCCGCTTCCATTAGCCGCCCGGATTGGCGATATTCTAGGGATCGACACCGAGGAGGCGGACGATGGCGACCGTATGCATCCATAACGCGACGCTCCTGGCCGGATACGCCAAGATGCAGTCCTGCGCCGTGCTCGTGGAGGACGGCAGGATCGCCGACGTATTCTCCGAGAAACGGCTCGCGCAGAAACGATTCCCGGCCGGAGCGGCAGTATACGACGCGCAGGGCGCCTATATCGCTCCCGGCTTCATCGATACCCACATCCACGGCTTCGCCGGCTACGGCACCGAGGATATGTCGGTCGACGCCGTCATGGCCATGTCCGACCGGCTCGGCGCCTACGGCGTCACCTCGTTCTGCCCGACCATCTACCCGATGGAACTTGGGGACATGGAGCGATCGATCGAGGCCTGCGTCGGCGCGATGGGACGGGAGACCGGCGCGAAGGTGATGGGCGTCCACCTCGAGGGCCCCTTCGTCTCCCTGGCCCGGCTCGGCGTGCAGCGGCCCGAGTTCGTCCGCCCGGTCGACCTCGAGGTCATGGAACGGCTCTTCAGGGCCGGGCGGGGCCATATCACCAACATGACCGTGGCGCCGGAGCTCAAGGGCATGCGCGAGCTGGCGCTGTACTGCCTGTCCAGGGGCATCGTGCTGCAGGCCGGCCACACCGACGCGACCTACGAGAACATGATGGAGGGCATGCAGGCGGGCATACTCCACTCGACCCATTTCTTCAACGCGATGAGCCGGCTGCACCACCGCGACCCCGGGGCCGTCGGCGCCATCCTGATCAACCCGGAGCTGTCCTGCGAGATCATCGCCGACGGCCGCCACGTGCACCCCGATCTGATACGGCTGCTCCTGCGCGACAAGCCCCAGAGCAAGGTCGTGCTCGTCACCGACGCCCTTAAGCCGACCGAGCAGGAGCGCTGCCCGCTCTATGCCAACGGCGAGGAAGTCGTCATGGAGGAAGGCGTGTTCCACCGCAAGAGCGACGGCGTGATAGCCGGCTCGTGCTTGACGATGATAGCCGGGGTGCGTAACCTCGTCGACTGGGGCGTGGCCGTCGAGGCCGCCGTGGAGATGGCCGCCAGCAACCCGGCCCGCATCGTCGGCCTGGGCAAGCGCGGCCTCCTCGTACCCGGCTACGAGGCCGACCTCGTCGTGTTCGGCAAGGACTTCTCCGTGCTGGCGTCGATGGTCGGCGGCCGCTTCATCAAGAACGAGCTCGCGTGAACGGAAAGGAAGCATCGTGCGGCTGATCATACGAAAGGACTACGAGGCCGTATCGGAATGGGCCGCCGGCCATATCGCCGAGCGCGTACGCGCGACGCCGGCGGGAGCGGCGTGCGTGCTCGGGCTGCCGACCGGCTCTACCCCTCTCGGCGTCTACGACAGGCTCGCGTCCCTCGTCGCCCGCGGCGGGCTGTCGTTCGGGAACGTCGTCACCTTCAACATGGACGAATACGTAGGCCTGCCCGAGGAGCACCCGCAGAGCTACCATACCTTCATGCGCGAGCGCCTGTTCTCCCGCGTCGACATCGACCCGCGGAACGCCCACCTGCTCGACGGCAACGCGCCCGACCTCGAGGCCGAGTGCGCCCGCTACGAGGCCGCGATCTCCGCGGCCGGCGGCATAGACCTGTTCGTCGGCGGCGTCGGCGAGGACGGACACATCGCCTTCAACGAGCCCGGGTCGTCCCTTTCGTCGAGGACCCGCGTCAAGACCCTGACCCGCGACACCCGCGCGGTCAACGCCCGCTTCTTCGGCGGCGACCCCGCCGCGGTGCCGGCCACCGCGCTGACCGTCGGCGTCGGCACCATCATGGACGCCCGCGAGGTGATGATACTCGTCTCCGGCGCCTCGAAGGCCCGGGCTCTCCGCCACGCGGTCGAGGAAGGCGTCAACCACCTCTGGACCATCTCCTGCCTCCAGCTCCACCCCCGGCTCGTGATCGTCTGCGACGAGCGCGCGACCGACGAGCTGAAGGTCGGCACCGTGCGGTACTTCAAGGAGATAGAAGCCAGCAACGACGCGACGCGAGCATAGCACGACGCGCCGCCCTGAGGCTCGGGTTCATTGCCGGGTGCCGCCGTTGACCTGC
>ERZ795053.1980-NODE-1980-length-25378-cov-22.052284_pt1 | contig 25378 bp, 22 predicted proteins | sample MGYA00375137_ERZ795053 | MGnify/ENA primary metagenome ERZ795053 (study PRJEB30182, sample SAMN05720284) | activated sludge metagenome | isolation source: Anaerobic digester | place: Hong Kong | collected 2014-12-17 ...
ATCGCGCGTTCGAGGTGGAGTTGACCACGCGCGCGAACGGCGCGGTCATCCGCGCTGAGGCTGCTGCGTCCGACAAGTACGCCGCACTTGACATCGCATACGGCCGCTTGGAACAGCGCCTGCGCCGCGCCGCGGACAAGAACCGCTTCCATCGCCACGGTGCGGACGCCGTGCGCAGCCCGCGTGCCGCCGGCTTCGACAACCTCGAGACCCCCGCGGCCGAGGTGCCGGAATTGGAGGACGATCTCGACGAGGACACGGTCTGGGAGCAGGGGCCGGTCGTCGTGCGCGAGAAGAGCCACGAGACCGTGCCCATGTCCGTGGAACAAGCGGTGACCGAGATGGAGATGGTCGGGCACGACTTCTTCTTGTTCATCGACGAGGACTCCGGTGACCCGGTTGTGGTCTACCGCCGCCGCGGCTTCGACTACGGACTGATCCGGGTCCACACCGCAGACGAGGCTCAGCCAGCTGAGGAGTCGGCCTGAGCACCCCTGCCCTGAGAACCGTCGTTGTCGATCCGGAACCGGTCTTCGCCCACGGGATCGCCGCCACGCTGGCAGGAGTGGTACTCCCCGACCCCGTCGTGGGGCAGTGGGGTGGGACTGTGGTCTGGCCAGGTCCGTCCGGGGCAGCGATCATCGGCGTGCGACGCCACGAGGCTGCGGACGCCGAAGTCGTTCTGGCGGCGCTGAAATCGCGGACCCCGACCATCGTGCTCGGGGTTCCCGCTGCCGAAAGGGCGGTAGTTGATCTGTTGCGCGCAGGCGCCAAGGAAGTCCTTGCCCGCGACTGCAGCACCTCGGATCTGGTCCATGCGGTGCAGAACCTGCGTCGCAACCGCCCGGTCGCCCGGCGCAGGGCCTCGAGCAGCCCCACCGACCCGACCGCCCGGGAACTGGAGGTCACCACGCTGCTGGCGCAGGGCATGAGCAACCGGGAGATCGCCCACGCCTTGTTCATCAGTGAGCACACCGTGCGCAACCACCTGGGTCATGTCTTCTCGAAGCTCGGGGTGTCCTCGCGAACACAGGCCGTCGTCCGCGCCGGCCAGGTTGGTTGGCTGCGGCTGCCGTGATCCATGTGCGGCGCTGGTTTGTCGGCGAGGCTTGGCCTCTCGCGACCTAGTTGACCCCGCCGGGACTGGCGCAGGCGTTGGAGTTATGTACGTACGTTGGACAAGCGCACATCCGTTGGAGTTGCACGGTCTGTGGATCTCCAACGCCTGTACCGTTCTCCAACGCGTGTACCCAACTCTCACGCGTGCCGACCGGTGCGCCGACAACTGTCGCCGCGTGCCGGTCTCACTCCACCGCCGTGCCTCCCCGATCGGCGGTCGAGCGCTCGACCCCGTCAGACCCAACCCGCCGGCAGCGCTTCTTCAGTGAGACCGAAACCCTGGGCCACCAAATACCGGCGCACGGCAGCCATCGCCGCGCCCGGGGCCCCGCCGGGGGAGTGCACATGCACTCCCTGGACCGATCGGGTGGCCATGATCACCCCGGAGTCCTGCCCGCCGACCGCGGTGCGGGCGACCCACACCGCAAGCGCGTTGCTCGCCGCTGGCCGCAGCGCAGCGGGAACGTCGATTGGCGCACAGGGCTGGACCTGCCATGCTCCGGCGACCAGTTCCGGAACGTGCAGATCGGCGGTCCACCCGCCGACGACGGCATCCACAAGGCGCCCGCGCTGCGACATCCCGCGCCGCTTGTGCCCTTCGATCATGAAGCCCGCCTTGAGCGCCACGCGTACGGAGGCCTCGTTGCCGGCCAGCGCCTCCCAGTCGATGCGTTGGTAGCCGACCCGGGCCAGTTCGTCGCGCACCGCCACCAGTGCGGCGGTGGCCAGTCCCGCCCCGCGAGCCCACGGCGCCACCCAGTAGCCGACCTCGGTGCTCGGGCCCGGCATGGTCGCCAGCGTGTCGCGCACGCCGATGACTCCGGCCAGGCCGTCGACGTCCATGGCCCACACGTGGTCCTCGCCGCCATGGGAGCCGATGAAGTCCTCGGCGTGCGCCAGCGAGTACGGCTGGGGGACCTGCGTCCAGCGCGCGATCTCCCGGTCAGAACAGGCTCGGACGATGGCCGGGGCGTCGTCAGGATGCAAGGGGCGAAGACGTCCCATGGGCAGTTCGAGGTGCTCGCTGATCACGACCCCATCCCACCATCCCCATCGTCACGTAACATGCACATGTGCGAGTTCTAGACAAGATCCTGCGGGCCGGTGAGGGCAAGGTCCTCCGCAAGCTCAAAGCCCTCAGCGTGCAAGTCAACGCCCTTGAGGCCGACTTCCGTGCTATGAGCGACGAGGAACTGCGGGATCTGACTCCCGAGTTCAGAGCCAGGCTCGAGAAGGGGGAGACTCTCGACGACCTGCTCCCGGAGGCTTTCGCCGCCGTCCGCGAGGCGGCCACCCGCACCTTGGGGCAGCGCCACTACGACGTGCAGGTCATGGGAGGTGCGGCACTGCACCTGGGCAACATCGCAGAGATGAAGACCGGTGAGGGCAAGACGCTGGTGTCGACCCTGCCTGCCTATCTGAACGCACTGTCGGGCAAAGGCGTGCACATCATCACGGTCAACGATTACCTCGCCGAGCGTGACTCCGCCTGGATGGGTCGTGTGCACCGGTTCTTGGGACTGGAGGTCGGCTGCATCTTGTCGCAGATGTCCCCCGAGCAGCGCCGCACGGCCTACGCGGCGGACATCACATACGGCACGAACAACGAATTCGGTTTCGACTACCTGCGCGACAACATGGCCTGGAACGTCGACGAGATGGTCCAGCGCGGACACAACTTCGCGATCGTCGACGAGGTGGACTCGATCCTCATCGACGAGGCCAGGACGCCGCTGATCATCAGTGGCCCAGCCGACCAGTCCCCGAAGTGGTACGCGGACTTCGCCAAACTCGTCAAGCGCCTGCACAAGGACGAGGACTACGAGGTCGACATCAAGAAGCGCACCGTCGGTATCCTCGATCCTGGTGTGGTCAAGGTCGAGGACTGGCTCGGCGTCGAGAACCTCTACGAGACGGTCAACACCCCACTGGTCGGATTCCTCAACAACGCGATTCGCGCGAAGGAACTGTTCGAGCGCGACAAGGAGTATGTCGTCCAGAACGGTGAGGTGCTGATCGTCGACGAGCACACCGGGCGCATCCTCGCCGGGCGCCGCTACAACGAGGGCTTGCACCAGGCGATCGAAGCCAAGGAGAACGTCGAGATCAAGGCTGAGAACCAGACACTGGCCACGATCACCTTGCAGAACTACTTCCGCATGTACGACAAGCTCTCCGGCATGACCGGTACCGCCATGACCGAGGCCGCGGAGTTCAATCAGATCTACAAGCTCGGCGTGGTCCCGATCCCGACGAACCAGCCGAACATCCGGGTGGACCTGCCCGACACCATCTATCGCACGGAGGGCGCGAAGTTCGCCGCCGTGGTGGAAGACATCCAGGAGTGTCAGGAGAAGGGCCAGCCCGTTCTGGTGGGCACCGCCAGCGTCGAGAAGAGCGAGGTGCTGTCCGCCCTGCTGAAGAAGTCCGGGGTACGCCATGAGGTGCTCAACGCGAAGCACCACGAGCGGGAGGCGTCGATCGTCGGTGAGGCGGGCCGCAGGGGCGCGGTGACCGTCGCGACGAACATGGCCGGTCGTGGAACCGACATCATGCTCGGCGGCAACCCGGAGATGCGTGCCGCGGCCGACCTCGAGGCCCGCGGGCTCGACCCGGTGGAGAGTCCGGAGGACTACGAGGCCGCCTGGCCGGACGCCCTGAGCAAGGCCGAGGAGTCGGTGAAGGCCGAGCACGAGGAGGTCACTTCGTTGGGGGGCCTGTACGTGCTGGCCACCGAGCGCCACGAGTCCCGCCGTATCGACAACCAGTTGCGGGGCCGGTCGGCACGTCAGGGTGACCCCGGAACCACTCGGTTCTACCTGTCGCTCGAGGACGATCTCATGAAGCGGTTCAACGCGACGATGGTCGACGCGTTCCTGACCCGTTTCAACGTGCCCGACGACGTTCCGATTGAGGCCAAGATGGTCTCCCGTGCGATTGCCAGCGCGCAGGGTCAGGTGGAGGCGCAGAACTTCGAGATCCGCAAGAACGTTCTGAAGTATGACGAGGTCCTCAACCGCCAGCGTCAGGTGATCTATGCAGAGCGGCACCGCGTGCTCAACGGCGAGGACCTCGAGGACGAGGTCCGGATCTTCCTCGACGACACGATCGCGGGTGCTGTGGCCAACGCCACCGCGGAGGGCTACCCCGAGGAGTGGGACCTCGACCAGTTGTGGACGCAGTTGCAGACGTTGTACCCGGTGGGCGTCTCGGTTGCGGCGCTGGAGGCCGAGGCTGGCGGTGACCGGTCAGGGCTGAGCGCGGACCTGCTGACGCAGGCCCTGCAGGACGACGCCCAGGCCGCCTACGACCGTCGCGTCGAGGAGCTCGGCGAACCGGTCATCCGCGAACTCGAGCGGCAGGTCATCCTGAACGTGCTCGACCGCAAATGGCGCGAGCATCTGTACGAGATGGATTACCTGCAGGAGGGCATCGGACTGCGCGCGATGGCCCAGCGCGACCCACTGGTCGAGTACCAGAAGGAGGGCTACGACCTGTTCGCCGCCATGATGAACGGCATCAAGGAGGAGACGGTCGGCTACATGTTCCACGTACAGCCCACCGTCGAGGGTGAGGACGAACAGGACGACGAGATCGAGGAGCTGGGGGCCACCGAGGCGCCGCAGCTGGTCGCGCCGGGTCTGGTCCACGAGCGCCCGCAGCAGGTCCAGTACTCCGCGCCCACGCTGGACGAGGAGGTTCCCGCACACGTCGAGCGGGGGACGCTGGCCGGTGGCAGCGCCCGTGACACCGACCCGAAGTACGCCAACGTCGCGCGCAATGCCCAGTGCCCGTGCGGCTCTGGGAAGAAGTTCAAGCGCTGCCACGGAGATCCGAAGAACGCAGCGTAGGTGGATGCGGCTCACGGATTCCGTGACCGAATACGCATAACCGCGCAGTAGCCCGCTGGTTGCCCGGTGGCCCGCAAACTACGGGTCATCGGGCAACCTGCGGGTCATCGGGCAACCTGGGGGCTACCCCGCGCCCTACAGCACCAGCACGCACACGCACCGCCACCGGCCGTGCCGCCGGTGCAGGCGCAGAGCCACGGCGCGGGTGCGTTGTGGGCATCCGACCACGGCAGCCACCTCGATCGAATCAGTGCCCAGCGGCTGGGCCCGCACCGAGAGCACCTTGCCGCCACTCAGGCGCGAGTCCGGGCTCGGTGAGCGCAACGCCTGGAAGACGACCGGGGACACCGAACCCACCAGCGTCGTCGCCGCACGATGCCCCGCCAGCACCTCCACCACCGACTGGGTAAGCCGCTCGATCCAGCGCTGATCGACAGGCTGCGGCGGGTCCGGTTCGGTGCAGACCAGTCGCAGATGTCGCGGACGAGTCGGCTGCGGTGACGGCTGCCACGACTCGATGGGGCTGACGACGGCAGTGGCGTGATTGTTCATCGACATTTGATCTCATTAGGTGATGTTTGCTGTTGTTTGATACTGATCATAGGTCCGTCTGCACAGACCTGGGTACGCTTTGTGGATATGCAGGCTGACGAATGGCCGGACCTCACCGACGTGGAACTGCGGGCGACGGCGCTGGACCGCCTCGACCTGCACTACGAGCACCAGGACGCCTTGAGCGTCACTCGCGGATCGTGGGAACTGGCCGACTACGTGCGACGGTTCTCGGACCTGCAGGTCGAGATCGGTGAACACGTCGTACGCGGTGAGGTGCTCTCCGTGGGAGTGGACTTGGTCCACCTGAGCACTGCATTGGTCCGGTTGTCGGCGTGCGACCAGATCCAGCCTCTGGGCCGCGGGGGTGGGGTGCAGGCCAGCCCGGTGAGCTTCCGGCAGTCGATCAGACAGTTGGCTGGAAGAGTGCCGCGCGAACTGGTCCTGGCTGGAGGTCGGACCCTGATGGTGAGAATCGACTGGGTGGCAGCCGATTTCCTGCACGCTCGGACCGCGGGACGGCCCACCTTGGTGCCGCTATCGCAGGTCGCTGCTGTGCTTGGCCGCATCCAGTGACTGTGCGGTCTGCTGGTAGGCCCGCTCGATGTACGCCTCGAGTTCGGTGGCCTCGACGCGCCACTGTCCGCGGCCGCCGACCTTGATCGCCCGCAGATCGCCGCTACGCACCAGGGCGTAGGCCTGCGCAGAGGAGATGTTCAACGTCTCGGCGACATCGGCAAGGGTGAGGAACCGCACCCTTCGATCCTCGCACACCGCATAATGTGCGAAAGGGCAAGCGGACTTCCTGGGGACAAACGTGGCGTTGACGATGGTGATCGGCCGCGTCGGGCACTCGTGGGAGGACGTGCTGCTGTCCCGGATGGATGATCAGCCCGGGCTCGCCGCGGTCACGCAGTGCCGAACCGTCGTCGAACTGCTGGTCAGCGTGGAACTCGAAGCGCCACACGTGCTGATCGTAGATGAGGACTTCCCGCGATTGACCGAGGGGCTGGCCCGATTGCGCGGCCTCACCCGGGTGGTGATCGTCGGCCACGGCCCCACTGCCGACGTCGCGCCGCAGCGGCTGGAGCTCGATGCGCTGCTCGGGGCTGCGAATGTGGCGACCGGGGCCGGACCGATCATCACCGTCTGGGGGCCGCCGGGCTCCTGGGGTACCACCAGCGTGGCCGTCGGCCTGGCGCGAAGCCTGAGTCGTCGGACAGACACCCTGCTGGTGGACGCCAATGTGCATGCGCCATCGGTGGGCGATCTGCTGAACGTTCCGCTCGGCGGGCTGCTCACCGCGTGCCTGTCGGTCGACCGCGGCACCCCGAAGATCGCCGGCGTCGCGGTGTCCACCCGACTGCATGTGCTCAGCGGCGTCGATCCGGCGGTCTACCCGGCGGTGCATCCCGGGGCGATGCAGCAGGTCCTGCAGACCGCGCGCGGACAGTTCGGACACATCCTGCTGGACGTGGACAGTGCGATCGACCCGGCGGGGGAGATCGGCCTGGTGCCCGACTGGACCACGGCTACAGCGGTGGGACTACGGGCCGCCGATCACGTCGTCATCGTCGTGGGGGAGTCTCAGGTGGCCCAGCAGCGGTTGTGGCGCAGCCTGCCTGCTGCGGCCGATTTGATGCGTGGACGCGCCACGGTCGTGGTCAACCGATGCACCGACCCACGTCGCACGACCACCGGACTGGCCCGGCGGCTGGGAGATTTCCTGCCGGAGGCGGCGGTCGGCTGGATCGGTATGCAGATCACACAGCGAGCCCTGGCGCCGATCGTGGACGAACTGGTCGATGAGGTGGGTGCAGGTGCCGGATAATCTGTTGGCATGCCGCTGTCGGGATTGATCGTTGATTGGGGCGGTGTGCTGACCGTCGGTATGCACGAAGCCATGGGGTCCTGGGCCGCCGACGAGTCCATCGACATCACGGCGTTCATCGCGGTGATGCGCGAATGGCTGGGTACCGAATATGCGCTGGAGGCCGCCTACAACCCGATCCACGCCCTCGAACGCGGCGAACTCGAGGTGCCGGCGTTCGAGAAACACCTGGCCGGGGCGCTGACCGACAAGACCGGACAGGTCGTCCTGGCCGAAGGCCTGCTCAACCGCATGTTCCGCTTCTTCGCCCACAGTCCGGACATGATGGCGCTCGTGCGCAGGGCCCGGGCCAACGGCATCCGGACCGCCCTGCTGAGCAACTCGTGGGGGAACAACTACCCCGATGACCTGTTCGACGGGATGTTCGACGAGGTCGTGATCTCCGGTCAGGTGGGGATGCGCAAACCCGATGCCGAGATCTATCACCACACGATCCAGGCGATCGGGCTGTCCGCGCCGGAGTGTGCATTCGTCGACGACCTGTTGCCCAACGTGCTGGCCGCTCGCGAGCTCGGACTGGTCGGGATCCACCACACCGACTACCCGACCACCGCCTCCGAACTCGACATCCTGTTCGACCGTGTGCTGTCGCGCTGAGCACATCGCGGGCACAGCTCACACGCCGCCCGCGGCCACCGGCACTGCCTGATGTCCCGGTATGCCCGCAATGGGACAATGCGAACGGATAGTCGTGCGACCAGAGAGGCGGTAGCCCAGTGCCGGATCGTCTGAGCGCAGTGGACGTCTCCTTCCTGTACCTGGAGGACGAGACCACACCCATGCACGTGGGCGAGATGCTGGTGTTCCAGGCCCCGGACAGCGGCTTCGACTACGACCGTCTGGTCACGTTGATCCGCCGCCGGATCGCTTTCGTCCCGCGGTACCGCCAGCGGGTGCGCTGGGTGCCCGGGCGGCTGGCCAACCCGGTGTGGGTCGACGACCAGGATTTCGACGTGGCGTTCCACGTGCGGCGTTCGGCGTTGCCATCGCCGGGAACCGATGGTCAGCTGCGCGAACTCGCCGCCCGCATCATGAGCCGGCCGCTGGATCCGACCCGGCCGTTGTGGGAGGTCTACCTGGTGGAGGCCCTGCAGGGCGGCCGCTTCGCGATCTTGACCAAGACCCATCAGTCGATGGTCGACGGGACTGCGGCGGTGGACATCGGACAGGTGATCCTCGACCCCACCCCCGATCCCCGGCCGACCCCGGACGTGCATTGGAACCCGTCGCAGGAGCCCAGCGGGGCGGAACTGGTGGCCGGTGCAGTCGTCGACTCGGTGAGACGGCCGGCAGTCGTGGTGGACAACGCCCGCAAGGGCCTGGCCGACGTCAGTGACGCGGCCACGGGCTTGCTGCGGCAGGCCGGTGGCCTGGTCTCGGCGCTCTGGACGGCCGCCCGCCCACCGGCTGAGAGCCCTCTGAACGTGCCGATCGGTGCCCAGCGCCGTTTTGGCACGGCCACCGCGGACCTGGAGGACTTCAAGCGCATCCGCCGCGAGCATGGCGGCACGATCAACGATGTCGTGCTGGCCGTGATCGCCGGTGCATTGCGGGCATGGTTGATGACCCGCCAGGAGAACGTCGGCAGCCGTCACACCATCCGCGCCATGGTCCCGGTCAGCGTCCAGGACATCGGGCAACGCACGCCGGCCAACCGGGTAGCGGCGTTCCTGGTGGATCTGCCCACCGGGGAGCAGGACCCGGTGGTCCGGCTCAACCGCATCAGTTTCGAGATGGCTCAGCACAAGGACGGCGGCCACATGGTCGGGGCGCAATCGCTGGTCGCCCTGACCGGATTCACCCCGCCGACCTTGCATGCGATGGGTGCCCGGCTGGGCGCGGATCTGTCGCGACGTGTGGCCAACGTCGTGATCACCAACGTCCCCGGGCCGCAGCAGCCGCTGTACGTGGCAGGCGCGCAGTTGTTGGCCGCCTACCCGATCCTGCCCCTGGTGAAGTCCATGGCGGTGAGCATCGGATTGACGTCCTACAACGGCGGCGTCTACTTCGGTCTGAACGCGGATCGGGATGCGATGGATGACATCGACGTGCTCACGGCCTGCATCTCCGAGGCCATCGACGAGCTGCTTGACACGACACGCAAGTCACGTACCCGAGCAAAACGCGCCAGAAAGGACTAACGTTCCGGCGAGTAGCGTTTTACGTCGTGGATATGCGATTATCCACCGGAAACGGAGGGCGACAGACCATCATGGCCACGAAATCCGGCAAGCGGCGGGGGCTCGTGCTCGGCGGCGGCGGAATCCTGGGTGCCGCCTGGATGATCGGAGCGCTCAAAGCACTTGAGGAGATTCACGGCTTCGACCCCCGCACGGCGGACTACATCGTGGGGACCTCGGCAGGTTCGGTCCTGTCGTCACTGCTCGGTGCGGGAGTCAGCGTCGACCAACTCATCGACCACCAGCACGGCCACCCGATCACCGAAGGTCCCTTGGCCGGCTACTCGTGGGACTACGAGAAGGCCACCGGTGGGAACCGTCCGCACATCCCGCGCCTGCTCGGCCCGGGCAGCGGCAAACTGATCCGGCGCACGCTTGCCGGCGGTGCCCGCAAGATGCCACCGACCGCCGTGCTCAGCGCGTTCCTTCCGGCCGGCAAAGGTTCTTTGGAACGGGTAGGGCATCTGGTCGAGGCTTTCACCCCCTTCGGTCAGTGGTCGCCGCACGAGAACGTGTGGATCGTCGCCCTCGACTACGAAAGTGGCCGCAGGGTCGCATTCGGCCACGAGAACGCCCCCACGGTCGCCCTGTCCGACGCCGTCATGGCCAGTTGTGCCATCCCAGGCTGGTTCCGGCCGATGCAGATCGACGGCCGCACGTACATCGACGGCGGTGCGTGGTCGGCCACATCGGCCGATCTGCTGGCGGGCCTGGACCTCGACGAGGTGTATGTGCTGGCGCCGATGCTGTCCTTCGCGATGGACCAGCCGGACACGATGCTCGGCCGGGTCGAGCGGCGGTGGCGGGTCCAGGTGACGAAACGCTGCCTGAGCGAGGTGGACAAGGTCCGCGCCGGCGGTGCCGACGTGGTGGTGCTCGGCCCCGGCCCGGAGGACCTCGAGGCGATGGGTGCCAACGTCATGGACAACAGTCGCCGCATCGCCGCGCTGGAGACGTCGCTGAAGACCTCGGTGGAGGCGCTGCGTGACCCTGACAAGGTCGGCCCGGACCACTTGGCCGACGTCAGTTGATGCGCGCATACGTCCCCGCCACGCTGCCCGAAGTATTGCGCTGGTACGCCGGCGGTGCTGTCCCCGTGGGCACCCGGATCAACGCCGTCACCTCGTCATTGCGCAAGCAGCACCCGGACGCCGACGACGAGGAGTTGGAGTTCCTGGCGACGAAAGCGGCCGAGGAGACGTCCACTGTGGCTGCCATGACCACCGGACAGCGACGGGCGACCCTGGCCGTGGACCTCCCGGCTGATGCCACCGAACCCCTGCCCGGTGCGACCAGCTCCCTGAGCACGACCGCCGAGGTTCCGATCACGGACTGGGCAGCGGTTTTCGTCGACGATCTGCAGTGGTACGCCGTGGACGAGATCGCGTACCTGACCTGAGCCGCGACCCCGCAGCTCGCAGACTCGCCAACAACGGACCTGAAATGGAAGGATCAGCGTATGGATGCCGTGACCCAGATCCCCGCAATCGAGAACGAGCCGAATCGCCTCTACGAGCCGGGCTCGCCGCATCGCGTCAGCCTGCAGGCCCGTCTGGCTCAATTGCAGAGCCAAGGCTCCATCGAACTGCCGATGTGCATCGACGGACAGTGGTCGATGGCCGGCGGCTCCAAGATCAAAGTGGTCCAGCCGCACGCGCACGCCCGGCAGTTGGGCACCACCAAGAACGCCACCCGCAAGGACGCGGCGGCGGCGGTGGAGGCGGCGAAGAAGGCCGCACCGGCGTGGCGGGCGATGTCCTTCGACGACCGTGCGGCGATTCTGCTCAAGGCCGCAGACCTGCTCGCCGGACCGTGGCGCGACACGTTGAACGCGGCGACCATGCTGGGCCAGTCGAAGACCGTCTTCCAGGCAGAGATCGATGCCGCCTGCGAACTGATCGATTTCTGGCGCTTCAATGTGACGTTCGCCGAAGGCATCCTTCGCGAACAGCCGATCTCCGGACCCGGCGTGTGGAACCAGACGGACTACCGCCCGCTGGAGGGCTTCGTCTACGCGGTCACCCCGTTCAACTTCACAGCGATCGCCGGGAACCTGCCCACGGCGCCCGCGCTGATGGGCAACACCGTGGTCTGGAAGCCTGCCACCACCCAGCAGTTCGCTGCCCACTACCTCATGCAGTTGCTCGAGGAGGCGGGCATGCCGCCCGGGGTCATCAACATGGTGACCGGGCATGGCGTCGCGGTCTCGGATGTCACGCTCTACGATCCCGACCTGGCCGGCATCCATTTCACCGGTTCCACCCCGGTGTTCCAACTGCTGTGGCGCACGGTGGGCGAGAACATCGACAAGTACCGCAGCTACCCGCGCCTGGTCGGTGAGACCGGGGGTAAGGACTTCGTGTTCGCCCATCCCTCGGCAGACCCGGCAGTCCTGACCACCGCAATGATCCGCGGTGCCTTCGAGTATCAGGGGCAGAAGTGTTCGGCGGCATCGCGCGCATACGTTCCGCGCAGCCTGTGGAAGGTCATCAAGGATGACTTCCTGGGCAAGGTCGAGAGCCTGTCCATGGGACCCACGACCGACTTCAGCAACTTCATGGGCGCCGTGATCGACGACCGCGCGTTCGCGAAACTCTCCGGTGCCATCGACCGGGCGCACAAGAACGCCGACGTGGATGTCGCCGCGGGCGGCACCTACGACGACAGCGAGGGCTACTTCATCCGGCCCACCGTCGCGGTGAGCAAGGATCCGACCAACGAGTTCTTCACCGAGGAGTACTTCGGGCCGCTGCTGGGCGTGTACGTCTACGACGACCGCCGCTACTCCACGGTCATGGATCAGATGGAGGGCATCGCCAAGTACGCACTGACCGGTGCCTTCATCGCCCAGGACCGGGAGGCGATCGCGCAGGCCCGCGAGACGCTGCGGTTCGCGGCAGGCAACTTCTACATCAACGACAAGCCCACCGGCGCGGTCGTGGGTCAGCAGCCGTTCGGAGGTGCTCGGGCATCGGGGACCAACGACAAGGCCGGCGCGCCGCAGAACCTCCTGCGGTGGACCAGTACCCGCTCCATCAAAGAGACTTTTGTGCCACCGACCGATCACAACCACCCCCACATGAAGTAGAGGCTCGACGTGCCCGATGATTCGTTGAGCGACCTGCTGGCCTCTGCCCAGGAAGTCGCCGCCCGCGCAAATCCGCTGGAGTTCGAGGTCGATCTCGTCGACTTCCTGCCACGCTTCTACGAGGACGTGGCCCCCGAGGATCTGATGGGCAAGGATCCCATCGACCTGGTCGGTCCGGCCACGCACATGCTGCGACTGGGTTCGCACAGACCGCAGGGTGACGCGATCGTGGACGTGTTCACGCCGACCGTGGCCGCCGACGAATGGACGGTGGGGCACACAGTGGTGCAGGTCATCACCGATGATATGCCGTTCCTGCTCGACTCCCTGGTCGCCGCGATCACCGGGCAGGGGCATTCGCTGCACCTGGTCGCCCACCCGATCTACGCGGTGGAGCGGGACATCACCGGCACGCTGCAATCGGTGGTCCCCGGATCCCCCGACGCCGCCCCGGAGTCCGCGATCCGGGAGTCCTGGATCCACCTCGAGATCGACCTGCGCACCGACCCCGAGCAGCACACAGCGCTCGAGCAGGTGTTGCATGCGGTGCTCAGCGACGTCCGGGAGGCGGTGGAGGACTGGCAGCGGATGACAGCCGAGGCCCTGACGCTGGCCGACGAGTTGCGCGCCTCCCCACCATCGTCGGTGCCGGCTGCATACAGCCAGGAGGCCGCGGAGTTCCTGCAATGGCTGGCCGAGGGCAACTACACCTTCCTGGGCTACCGCCGGTACGACCTGGTCCGCGATCCCGACCCCAGTGCGCTGGTCAGCCAGCCTGGCAGCGGTTTGGGTCTGTTGCGCGCGGACCGGGCGCAGTCCCAATCGTTCTCCGAGATGCCTCCGGCGGTGCGCGCCCATGCCACGGAGCCGCGCATCCTCGTGCTGACGAAGGCGAATTCGCGATCCACCGTGCACCGGCCCGTTCCCCTGGACTACGTGGGGGTCAAGCGATTCGACGCCGACGGCGAGGTGATCGGCGAGCACCGGTTCATCGGACTGTTCGCCTCGAGCACCTACAACCAGTCCGTCACGCAGATCCCGGTGTTGCGCCGACGGGTCGAAGAGTTGTTCGAAAAGACCGGTTTCGCGCCCAACACCCATAGCGGCAAAGACCTGCTTCAGTTCTGCGAGACCTATCCCCGCGACGACTTCTTCCAGACCGACGCCGAGGAACTGTTCCCGATCGCGCGGGCGGTTCTGCAGATCCACCAGCGCCGCCAGACGCGGCTGTTCACGCGTAACGACCGGTATGGCCGCTACATCTCAGCGCTCATCTACCTGCCTCGCGACCGCTACAACACCCAGGTGCGCCACCGCATCCAGGACGGCTTGCTGCAGGCGTACGGCGGGGAGTCGGTGGACCACTCGGCGCTGCTCAGCGAATCGGTGCTCGCCCGCCTGCACATGACCGTGCACATGCCGCACGGCACACCGATCCCCGAAATCGACGAGGCGGCGCTGGAGCGCAGTCTGGCCCAGGCCGTCCAGTCCTGGGACGATCACCTCGTCGAGGCGCTGGTGACCGCGGTCGGGGAGGAGCGCGCCGGCGAGCTCAAGCAGGTCTACGACGGGGCGTTCCCCGAGGCGTACAAGGAGGATGCCACGCCGCGGGAGGCCGTGGCCGACATCCTTCCGCTGTCTGAACTCGGCGAGTCCGGCATCTCGGTGGCTCTTGCCCAGCCGGCACTGGCGGAATCCATGCGGGACCGGCGGTTCACGATCTACCGGGCCGGCCCGCCGGTGTCGTTGGCCGCGGTGATCCCCATCCTGAACGGGTTCGGCGTCGAAGTCCTCGACGAACGGCCCTACGGAATCGAAGGCCACGACGGTGTGGAGCGTTACATCTACGACTTCGGCCTGCGACTGCCCGACCAGGAGATGCCCGACGAGGACACCTTCACCCAGCGCTTCAGCGACGCCTTCCTGGCGTGCTGGTCGTCGTACTCCGACGCCGACCGGCTCAACACACTGGTGACCATCGGCGGGCTCGACTGGCGTGAAGTGTCCGCCGTGCGCGCCTGGGTCGAGTATGCCCGGCAGATCGGGTCCCCGTTCTCGGCGCAATACATGATCGAGGTGCTGATCGCGCACACCGACATCGTGCAGTTGCTGGTCCGGCTGTTCGAGGCCAGGCACGACCCGATCGACAACGACGAACGGACCGCGGACGCCCTGTATCAGGAGGTGCTCACGGCGCTGGATGAGGTGGCGTCACTGGACGACGACCGGGTGATCCGGCAGTTGCTGGGGATCGTGCTGGCCATCTTGCGGACCAACTACTTCCAACGGGTGCAGGACCGTCCGAAGGCGTGGCTGTCGTTCAAGATCGACCCGCGCGAGGTGCCGGGGATGCCGCTGCCACGGCCGCGGTTCGAGATTTTCGTGACCTCCCCGCAGATGTCCGGGGTGCACCTGCGATTCGGCCGGGTTGCCCGCGGCGGCCTGCGGTGGAGTGACCGGCGAGAGGACTTCCGTACCGAGGTGCTGGGCTTGGTGAAGGCCCAGATGGTCAAGAACGCGGTGATCGTGCCGGTGGGTTCCAAAGGTGGCTTCGTGGTGAAGAACCCACCACCGATGTCGAACCGGGAAGCCTTCATGGCCGAAGGCATCGCCTGCTACAAGATGTTCATCAGTGGCCTGTTGGACCTCACCGACAACCTGGTGGACGGCAAGGTCGTCGCGCCGCCGCAGTTGTTCCGTCGCGATGAGGACGACACCTACCTGGTGGTGGCTGCAGACAAGGGCACCGCCTCGTTCTCCGACATCGCGAATGCAGTGGCTCAGGAGTACGGATTCTGGCTCGGCGACGCGTTCGCCTCCGGCGGGTCCGTCGGCTACGACCACAAGGCGATGGGCATCACCGCCCGCGGGGCGTGGGAGTCGGTGAAGCGTCACTTCCTCGAGATGGGGGTGGACACCCAGAGTCAGGAGTTCACGGTCGTCGGGGTGGGCGACATGAGCGGCGACGTCTTCGGCAACGGCATGCTGTTGTCCGAGCACATCCAGCTCGTGGCCGCTTTCGACCACCGGGACATCTTCTTGGATCCGGCCCCCGACGCCGCCGCATCCTTCCGCGAGCGCCGGCGCTTGTTCGACATGTCGCGCTCGAGTTGGTCGGACTACGACAAGGACCTGATCAGCGCGGGCGGCGGGGTGTATTCCCGCAGCCTCAAGTCGGTCCCCATCAGTAAACAGGTCCGAAAGGTGCTGGGCATCGCCGAGGGGGTCAAGTCCATGACTCCCAACGACCTGCTGAACGCGATCCTGCAGGCTCCGGTCGACCTGCTCTGGAACGGCGGCATCGGCACGTACGTGCGGGCGTCCACCGAGACCGACGTCCAGGTCGGTGACAAGGCCAACGACGCGATCCGGGTGACCGGGGCGCAACTGCGGTGCAAGGTCGTGGGGGAGGGCGGAAACCTCGGCTTCACCCAGCTCGGACGTATCGAGGCCGCGAACAATGGCGTGCTCATCAACACCGATGCGATCGACAACTCCGCCGGTGTTGACACCAGCGACCACGAGGTCAACATCAAGATCCTGCTCGACCGGATCGTGCGAGACGGTGACCTCACCCTGAAGCAGCGAAATGAGCTGTTGGCCGCGATGACCGAGGATGTCGCGGACCTGGTGCTTGCCAACAACTACTGGCAGAACATGCTGCTGTCCAACGGCCGCGCCCAGCGCGGTGCCCTGCTGCCGGTCCATCAGCGGTTGATGACCGTGCTCGAGCAGCGCGGGTTGCTCGACCGGGAGATCGAGTACCTGCCGACAGATGAGCAGATCGCCGCGCGGATCGAACAGGGCAAGGGCCTGAGTTCCCCGGAGTTGTGCGTCCTGCTGGCGTGGTCGAAGATCGCGCTGACCGACGATCTGATGGAGACCTCCATCGATCAGGACGCATGGGCCAAGGACTTGCTGGCTGAGTACTTCCCTACGGATCTTCGCTCCCGTTATCCGGAGCGGCTCGGGGAGCACCCGCTGCGCAAGGAGATCGTGGCCACCATGTTGGCCAACGACGTGATCAACCACGGCGGCATCACCTTCGTCCACCGGGTTCTGGAGGAGACCGGTGCCTCCGTCGAGGAGACGGCCCGGGCCTATTTCGCCGCCCGGCAGGTCTTCGACCTCGATGGCCTCTGGCAGGAGATCGAAGCACTCGACCGGGTCGCACCGGTCGAAGCGCAGAACGCCATGTACCTGGAGGTCCGTCGACTGCTGGATCGCGCGGTGCGCTGGGTCCTGACCACGCGAGGTGGCGTGCTGGACGTCTCCAAGCTCATCGAGGACGCCCACCCGGTGGTCAGGGACCTGACGCCGATGATTCCCGAGATGCTGCTGGGCACCGAGCGCCAACGACTGCTGGAGTTGACGGCCCAGTACACGAAGATCGGAGCTCCTGAGCCGCTGGCGATCCGGGTTGCGGCTTGCCTGGACCAGTACTCGTTGCTCGATATCTCCGATATCGCCGCGCGCGAGAAGCAGGACCCGGAGGCCGTCGCCCGGCTGTATTTCGCGGTGTCCGAACGGTTCGGGATCGATGCCCTGCTCACCCAGATCTCGAACCTGGAACGGATGGACCGGTGGGCAACACTTGCCCGGGCGGCAGTTCGCCAGGACCTGTACGGCGCCCTGGCTGGGCTGACCGTGCGGATCCTGCGTCGCACCGACGAGGCGCTGTCGCCGTCCGAACGGATCGCGGCCTTCGAGGAGGCGAACCCGGAGGGCCTGTCCCGCGCTCGGTCGACCCTGGAGGAGATCCGGGGTTCCGGCTCTTCGAGCCTGGCCACGGTCTCGGTGGCGCTGCGGCTGATCCGCAACGTGTCGCAACAGGGGTCGTAGGGTCTCGGCTTCTACGCCCCATCCGATTGGATTCCTCGATGCGAAGGGGGCGGTGGCGCCCGGTCAATCCGGAGTGGGCACTTGGTCACGCCACCCCAGCGCGGCGGAACTGGATACTCATGCGCGGCCCGGCGGCGCGTACTTTGGGCACCGCGTGCTCCCAGGTGCGCTGACAGGTCCCGCCCATGACCAGCAGGTCGCCGTGCCCGAGCGGGAACGACAGGCGGGATCCACCACCGCGCGGGCGCAGAAGCAGGGGACGCGCTGATCCCACTGACACGATCGCGACGACGGTGTCAGCGTGTTTCACACCGATCGTGTCCCCGTGCCAGGCGACGCTGTCGCGGCCGTCGCGATACCAGCACAGGCCGGCCGAGGTGAACGGCTCCGGTCCGTAGTGCTCGTTGAGCGCCTCGAAGGCCCTGATCAGCGAAGGGTGCGGCAGCACGTACGGGTCGCTGCACCAGGCAGTCAGGCGAGGCACGTCCACCACCCGGTCGTACATGGTGCGCGAGCCCTGACGCCACGCAACCGCGTCGCGCAGGGTGTCCATCACCTCCAGATCATCGCTCAGCCAGCCCTCGAGATGGTCGATCCAGGCGCCGTGAGACAAGTGCGTCCGCTGCATGTCCGGCAGCGCCCGCCGATCAGCGCTCACTGCGGCGGAGAACAACGACGGTTGCAGGTCCAGCGCGGTCATGCCTCTCATCGTATGTCGCACACCAGTTCGATTCAAGATGTCCTGTCGTACGGTGGACCGATGAAGTCCCTGGTCATCGGCATCAGCCTGCTGTCGGTGGTGGCCCTGTCCGGGCCGGCCGCCGCCGAAGAACCCGCCCCGACCGAGCCTTCGGCAACGCCCGCGCCGCTGGTCGCCCCGACCGGGGTGGTCGCCGCGCAGGTCGGCTCCTCCGTGGAAGTCACCTGGCAGCCCAGCGCCGGTGCCCTCGAGTACACGGTGACCGCCGACCCCACGGCCACCACGTGCACGAGTGTCACCACCACATGTGTCTTCGAGGCACTGCCCAAGCGGCAGTCGTACACGTTCACCGTCACGGCCGCCGACGCCACCGGATCCAGCCCCGCCTCCGAACCCAGCCTGCCCCTCATCGTGAAGCCGGTGCTGGACAAGCCCATTTTCAAGAAGTCCAAGGTGCTCGTGGGTCGTTCGGTCAGGGGCCGCAAGATCTGGGCGCTACGGCAGGGCAATCCGCTGGCCCCGACGGTGCTGCTGAGTATCGGGCAGATGCACGGCAGTGAGCCGGCCGGTTTGAAGATCACCAAGCGGGTCCGCAAGAAGAAGGTCGCCGCCGACGCGGACTACCAGGTGTGGACCATCCGCACGGTCAACCCCGACGGCAGTCGCCGTGGCAACCGCTACAACGCGCGCGGAGTCGACCTGAACCGGAACTATCCGGGAACCTGGTCCAGCGGCGCGCGAAACGGTCGCCGGCCCGCCAGCGAGCCCGAGACCCGAGCCGTGATGCGCTTCGTCAAGCGCTTGCAGCCCAACGGTGTACTGAGCTTCCACCAGCCGTGGAACACGACCTTGAGTGTCTGCGACCGGCGATCGGTGCAGTGGGTGCGTCGGGTCGCCACTCTCATCAAACTCAACCAGCCGGGGCGCGCGTCCAACTGCGGGAAATGGTTGCCAGGAACGCTCAACCGATGGACCGCGAGGAACACCGCGAGCTGGTTCGTGACGGTGGAACTCCCACCGCGATACCGTGCCGCACGATCCATTCCGAGGGCAGCGTCGGCCGTGGTGAAAGTCGCCGAGGAGATGGCAGCCGAAAAGTTGTTGGTCGCGGCACGTTGAGCTGAGAACACGCACTGACCCAGGCTCCGACGCCGCCGGTGGGGCAGTACTGTGAAGCTATGACTGAAAACGCCGCACCCGGCCCCGACGACGTGACACCGGACAGCACCAGCGTCCCGCCGCCGCCGTCCGCCGCGGCAACCCCGCCCCCGCCTCCCGCTACCGCGCCGGCCCCGCCGCCACCCGCACCAGTCGCTGCAGTGCCCGGGGTGGCGATGTACCCCAACGGCAAGCCCATGCTGGATGCAGAGGGTCGACCCGCCTCCCCGAAATCCCGTTTGGCGGCCGCTCTGCTCGCCTGGTTCCTGGGGTTCCTCGGGATTCACCGTTTCTACGTGGGGAAGGTCGGAACCGGAATCCTCATGATCGTGACCCTCGGCGGGCTGGGAATCTGGGTGCTGATCGACTTCATCATCATCCTGTTGGGTTCGTTCAAGGACAAAGAGGAGCGGTACCTCGCCAATTGGTAGGCGACCGCGCGGTTAACCTACGTACGTGGCCGATCAGGAGATTTCCGAACAAGTAACCGCGCTCGACGGTGTGCTCAAGCAGATCGAGGCGGTGGTGAACCTGCCTGGTCTGCAGACGGAGATCGACGATCTGGAGCAGCGGGCGTCGGCCCCGGATCTGTGGGACGATCCCGAATCGGCGCAGAAGGTGACCTCTCGGCTGTCGTTCCTGCAGCAGGAGCACCGCAGGATCACCGAATTGCGGCAGCGGGTCGAGGATCTACCGATCATGCTGGAGCTCGCCGAGGCCGAAAGTGACACCGGCGCCCATGAAGAGGCGCTGCGTGAGCTGAAGGCACTACAGGCGGAGATCAGTGACCTGGAAGTCCGCACCCTGCTATCCGGTGAGTACGACGAACGGGACGCGCTGGTCTCGATCCGTTCCGGGGCCGGCGGTGTGGATGCGGCGGACTGGGCCGAGATGTTGCTGCGCATGTACAGCAGGTACTGCGAGCGGCACGGCTGGCCGCTTGAGGTCTACGAGACCTCCTATGCGGAGGAGGCCGGCATCAAGTCGGCCACGTTCGCGGTCAAGGCGCCGTTCGCCTACGGGACGCTGTCAGTGGAGCAAGGCACCCACCGGCTCGTGCGGATCTCGCCGTTCGACAACCAGGGCCGGCGGCAGACCTCGTTCGCGGAGGTCGAGGTGATCCCGGTGGTGGAGAAGACCGAGAGTATCGAGATCCCCGACGACGAGTTGCGCGTCGACGTGTACCGCTCGTCGGGTCCAGGCGGTCAGGGGGTCAATACGACCGACTCCGCGGTCCGGCTGACGCACATTCCCACCGGCATCGTGGTGAGTTGCCAGAACGAGCGGTCCCAGCTTCAGAACAAGGCCACCGCCATGGCAGTTCTGCAGGCCAAACTCGTGGAGCGGCAGCGACAGGAGGAGCAGGCCAAAATGGACGCACTGAAAGGTGAGTCGGCCGGCTCTTGGGGCAATCAGATGCGCTCGTACGTCCTGCATCCCTATCAGATGGTCAAGGATCTGCGCACCGAGACCGAGACCGGGAACACCGCCGCGGTCCTTGACGGCGAGATCGACGAGTTCATCGAGGCCGGCATCAGGTGGCGGCGCCAGCAGGCAACGGCATAACCCTGGCACCCAACCCGAACCGAACCCTTACGGCGATGCGTACCGGTGCGGACGCGCCCGGACCGTACACTTGCCCAGGTAGGGTCAACACACCGGTGGGGAAACATTGATCACGTTCGAGCGCGTCAGCAAGCGCTACGACAAGCGAAACCGCCCAGCGCTGCAGGACATCAACGTCACCGTGAAGCCTGGCGAGTTCGTGTTCCTGGTGGGCCCTTCGGGCTCCGGCAAGTCCACTTTCATGCGCCTGATCCTGCGTGAGGAGAAGGCCACCGCCGGCAAGGTCGTCGTCGCGGGTCGCAACGTCGGCTCGTTGTCGCGCTGGAAAGTCCCGCAACTGCGTCGCGGGATGGGTGCGGTGTTCCAGGACTTCCGGCTGCTGTCGAACAAGACCGTCTATCAGAACGTCGCTTTCACCCTTCAGGTGCTCGGGCGCAAGAACGCGCAGATCGAACGCGCTGTCCCCGAGGTGCTGGACCTGGTCGGCCTGGCCGACAAATCGGCTCGGTACCCACACCAGTTGTCCGGCGGGGAGCAGCAGCGGGTCGCGATCGCCCGCGCGTTCGTCAACCGGCCGCCGTTGCTGCTGGCCGACGAGCCGACCGGCAACCTCGACCCGGCCACCAGCGTCGGCATCATGAAACTGCTCGACCGCATCAACCGGGTGGGGACCACGGTGATCATGGCCACCCACGACGCGGCGATCGTCGACCAGATGCGCAAGCGCGTCATCGAGCTCGATCAGGGCCAGTTGATGCGCGACGAGGCCCGGGGTGTCTATGGACAGGACCACCAGCCGTGAGACTCCGATTCATCCTCAGCGAGACGTTCCAGGGGTTGCGCCGCAATCTGACCATGACGTTCGCGGTCATCATCACGGTCGCGGTGTCTTTGACCCTGTTCGGCGGGGGCCTGCTCGTGCGCGCGCAGGTCGACAGCATGAAGGACTTCTGGTACGACCGGGTCGAGGTCTCGATCTTCTTGTGCGGGGCGAACTCCACGGCACCCTCGTGTTCGCTCGGTGCGGTGACCCCCGAGGTTCGCGGGCAGATCGAGGCCGAGCTGAACGCGCTGCGGCCGCTGGTGCAGGAGATCTACTACGAGTCCAAAGAGGAGGCCTACCAACACTTCCTCGAGCAGTTCCAGGACTCCCCGATCACCCAGAACGTCACTGCGGACGCCCTCCCCGAGTCGTTTCGCGTGAAGCTGTCCGATCCGACCAAATACGAGGTCATCGCAGCTGCTTTCGCAGGCCGGCCGGGCGTGGAACAGGTCCAGGACCAGCGGCAGCTCCTGGACCGATTCTTCCGATTGCTCAACGGGCTGCAGGTCATCGCGTTGTCGGTGGCCGTGGCGATGCTGGTCGTCACTGCCCTGCTGGTGATCAACACGATCCGGGTGGCCGCGCACTCCCGGCGGCGGGAGGTCGGGATCATGCGACTGGTGGGGGCCAGCAATTTCATGATCCGAATGCCGTTCCTGCTGGAGGCGGCGGTATCCGCAGCGATCGGGGGGCTGATCGCGGTCGGCGCACTGGTCGCCGCGAAGGTGTTCCTGATCGATCAGGTACTCGCCCCGGCCTACCGTTTCACCGCATTCGTATCCTGGGATCAGGTCATCGTGATCCTTCCGATCGTGTTCCTGACCGGGATTCTGATCGCCGCGATTGCAGCCATGCTCACATTGCGCCGATATCTACGAGTGTGAAGGTACCCTGAAAGGAGCATGTCCACTTTGTCCAGTAGTCGCCGCCACCGCCGGGTACGTTACGTAGCCGCGTCGATGCTGCTTGGGCTGACACTGGGCGGTGCCGGCATCCCGGCCCTGGCCGACGACATCAACGAGGACGTCGCGGACGCCTCCGACGATCTGGCACGTGCCGATGCCAAGGTCGAGGCTGCGATCCAGCGGCTCAATGCCGCCCAGCAGCAACTGCCTGGCGCCCGCCAGGAACTTGCTGCAGCGCAGTCGGAACTGACCCAGGCGCAGCAGCGCAAGGCCGCGGCCGACGTCAAGGTGGCCGAGGCGATCGCGAAGGTCACGAGGGCCAAGCAGCAGATCGCGGAAACCGAGCAGCAGATCGCGTTCCTGGAACAGCGCATCGGCCAGATGGCCCGTGAGGTCTACCAGGCGGGCGGTGTCAACTCGGAGATGGAGGTCCTGCTCGACTCCGACGACCCAGGTGACTTCGCGTCCCGGCTGGAGACCTTGCGCTCCATCGCCCAGGGCAACAACAACACGCTCACCGATCTGGACGCCGCCAAGGCTCAACTCAACGTCAGGCTGGCCAGTCTGAGACTTCTTGAGGATGAGGCCGAGAAGGCGCAGGCGGAAGCCCAGAAGGAGGTCGACGCGGCGGCCGCTGCGAAGGCCAAGGCCGACGCCGCCAAACTGAAGATCGACGAACTGGTCGCTGGTCGGGTGTCGGCGCTGCGCGACGCCAAGGAGCGCAAGCAGTCAGTGCGCAGGCAGTACGAGCAGTTGAAGGCCGAGCAGGACCGGATTGCTGCGATCGCCCGGGCCGCGGCGGCGAAGGCCGTCAGTGGAACCAGTGGAGTGCCGGCGAACATCGGCCCCTCGGGTCTGGCGTGGCCTGTGACTGGCGCTCCCGTGGTGCAGAACGTCGGACCCCGCATCCACCCCGTGTACGGCTACCGCTCGTGCCACACCGGCACGGACATCAGCGCAGGGCAGGGAGCCCCGATCCAGGCTGCGGCTGACGGCGTCGTGGTGTCGATCGAGAACGGTGGGCCGTATGGACTGCACACCGTGATCCAGCACGGTTCCGGCGTGTCCACCATGTACGCCCACCAGGCGGGTACCTCGGTATCGGTGGGGGACAAGGTCAAGCGCGGTCAGGTCATCGGGTCGGTCGGATCCACCGGATGGGTGACCGGCCCGCACCTGCACTTCGAAGTCCACGTCAACGGCACCCCCTACAACCCCATGGGCTGGTTCGGCGGAACCAAGGCCCCGGTTCGCTGCTGACGCATGGTCAAGGAACAGGGCGAGAAGACGATCGCCGTCAACCGCCGGGCGCGCCACGACTACGCCATCGAAGACACCTGGGAAGCGGGCCTGGTGCTGCAGGGTACCGAGGTCAAGTCGCTACGCGCCGGTCGTGCCTCATTGGTCGACGGGTATGCGGAGGTCCGCGACGGGGAGGTGTGGCTGATGAACGTGCATATCCCCGAGTACGACCAGGGCACGTGGACCAACCACGAACCCCGACGACCGCGCAAACTGCTGCTGCACGCCCACGAGATCAACCGGCTGATCGGCAAGACCAAGCAGAGCGGGCTGACGCTTGTGCCCATGAAGCTGTACTTCAAGGACGGCAAGGCGAAGGTCCTGATCGGACTGGGCCGCGGAAAGAAGAGTCACGACAAGCGTCAGGACATCGCCGCACGGGAAGCCAAACGGGATGCTGAGCGTGCGATGGCGGCGGCGCGGCGAGGCCGCTAGGCGTGCTCACCGACGCTGACCTGCCGTCGCTGTGGCACGGGCTCGGAATTCCCGGTGTTTGTGATGTGCACACCCATTTCATGCCCGAAGCGGTGATGCGCAGTGTCTGGGCGTACTTCGACGCCGCCGGTGACAACTACGGTGTGCCGTGGCCGATCGAGTACCGCTGGGATGACGATGCGCGACTGAATCACCTGCGGGCTTTGGGCGTGCGAAAGTTCACCGCGCTGGTCTACGCCCACAAGCCGGGCATGGCCGAGTGGCTGAGCCGGTGGGCACTTGATTTCGCGTCGCACGTACCGGACTGCCTGCCGACAGCGACGTTTTACCCCGAGCCCGAGGCTGAGCGTTACGTGTCCGAGGCGTTGGCGCGCGGAGCGCAGGTCTTCAAGGTCCACCTGCAGGTGGGGGACTTCGACCCCCGCGATCCATTGCTCGACCCGGTATGGGGTTTGCTCGCGGATGCCGCCGTGCCCGTCCTCATCCACTGCGGGTCAGCGCCACTCGCGGGGCGGTTCACCGGTCCCGGACCGATCGGTGAGGTGTTGGACCGGTTTCCGCGGCTGCGGGTCATCGTCGCGCATCTGGGGGCCGACGAGTTCGAAGTGTTTCTCGACATGGTGCAGGCGCGCGAGAACACATGGCTGGACACCACCATGGCGCTCACGGATTTCATGCAGCAACTGCGACCGTTCCCGGTTGGGCGCCTTGCCCAACTCCGGGCACTTTCCGGGCAGGGCAAAGTCCTGTTCGGGTCGGATTTCCCGAACATTCCCTATCCCTACGCCCACCAGGTCGAAGTCCTGTCCGACCACGGTCTGGACATGCCCGAGGTGCTGTGGCGCGCCCCGGTCAGGCTGTTCGGTGGTCAGGCTTCGGGGTTGTTGTAGTTCCAGGGGTAGGTGGTGTGTTGGGTGCCCAGCGGGCTGGTCCAGGTCAGTGATCCGTCGGGGTGGGTTTGGCAGG
>ERZ795053.1983-NODE-1983-length-25338-cov-6.156192_pt1 | contig 25338 bp, 24 predicted proteins | sample MGYA00375137_ERZ795053 | MGnify/ENA primary metagenome ERZ795053 (study PRJEB30182, sample SAMN05720284) | activated sludge metagenome | isolation source: Anaerobic digester | place: Hong Kong | collected 2014-12-17 ...
GGCTATGGCATCTTACTTTACTTTCTGGTACTTATCAAAAGGCTCTTTTCATCAAAAAAGATACCCGATGAGAACTACCAACCCCTTGTTAGTTTGGTGATTCCATGTTTTAACGAAGCTCCGATACTGGATGCCAAAGTTTCAAATTGCCGGGCTATTGACTATCCTGCCGACAAACTTGAAATTGTTTTTATTACCGACGGTTCAACAGATAATTCGACAGAAGTACTCAAAAAATATCCCGATATTAAAGTTTTGCACGAAAACCGCAGGGGAGGTAAAACTGCTGCCGAAAACCGGGCAATGAAACACATCACCTCTGAAATAGTGGTATTTACAGACGCAAATACCATCCTCAATCCGGAAGTTATAAAATATATTGTCCGTCATTTTTCCGACCCGAAAACCGGTTGTGTATCAGGAGAAAAACGTGTGCTTGCTGACGAAAAAGATACTGCTACGGCGGGTGAAGGTATTTACTGGAAATATGAATCCTTTCTCAAAAAACTTGATTCGGAATTGTATTCTGCTGTTGGAGCTGCAGGAGAATTGGTTGCGTTTCGCACCTCATTGTATCGCCCTATGCCCGAAGATACCCTTCTGGATGATTTTATCCAGTCAATGGAAATTGCCGCTGACGGTTACAGGATTGTTTACGAACCTTTAGCTTATGCCATGGAAACAGGTTCGGCCAGTATTAAAGATGAATGGATTCGCAAAGTTAGAATCAGTGCAGGTGGCTGGCAATCAGTTAAACGACTTGCCGGCAGAATTACTCCTTTCAGGAATTTTACCCTGTTTTTTCAATATTTCTCTCACCGGGTATTACGATGGGTAGTTACACCTTTCCTTCTTATTTTGATGTTTATTCTGAATTTTTTTCTGGTTTTCAGTGGGAGTGTCTTTTATCAGGTATTGTTTCTGCTTCAGGTGCTTTTTTATATGGCAGCATTTGCCGGTTGGTACCTCGAAAACAAAAAGACCCGGATGAAAATCCTGTTTGTTCCTTATTATTTCTGTATGATGAATCTTGCAGCAATCTATGGTTTTCGACGGTTTATATCTGGTCCTCAGAAAGGTGCATGGGAAAAAGCTAAACGGAAGTAAATCCTTACAATCATGAAATCAGCCCGACCAACAGAAACACTTGATTTATCCGGCCTTTCTTTCAGACAGAAAGGAATGGAAAAAGTGCTTACTTTTCTTGAAGAAATCAAAATGGTTGAAAATGTAGGCGGGTGGGAAATGGATTTTGAAAAGAATGAACTGTTTTGGACTTTCGGTACTAAACGTATATTCGATTTGCCTGAAAACTATATCCCTGATTTTCAAAATGCCTTTGGTTTTATTAAGGATAGTGATACACGAACCAGGTTTAAGCAGCTGATGCAGCAGGCAAGAGAAGAGGGAGTCCCATTTGATGAAGAAGTACTGATAGTCACACCCAGAAGCAGGGAGATATGGGTACGATCTGTGGGCTATCCCGAAATTCCCGGTAAACACTGTAAAAAAATGTTTGGGTCAATACATGACATTACTCAAACAAAATTGCTTCATGAGAAAAACAACAGAATGACAAAGCTTTACAATGCTATAGTAAAGCTTTCAGGGCAATTGATCCACTCAGAGGTTGAGGATATGGACAGGGAAATCCATAATGCATTGAGAAAAATGGGTAAATTAAATCAGGCTGAACGCTCATTCATTTTTCAGATTGATCATCAAAAAAAGATCGTTTCAAATACTTTTGAATGGTGCTGCAAAGGCATTAATCCTGATAAATGTCGTTTACAGGATCTGCCATTTGATGATTTCCCCGGTTGGATGGAACATTTGCAGAAGGGCGAATTTATTTGCATCGACTCTTCCAAGGATTCCAAAAATGCTCAAATACCTAAATTCTGGCCAGACATCACGACTTCCCGAAAAAAAATTCTGGCTGTGCCTCTCTTTTTTGGCGGGTTGTTAATTGGATTTGCCGGTTTTATAACTAATCAATCAAACATCAGGTGGGATGAATCTTCCATAGCACTTCTGAAAATTGCTGCTGATGTTATAGCTGGCAGCATCAGCCGGATGAATTATGAAAGCTCACTGATACAGGCACGACAGGAAGCGATTGCTGAAAATCTTGCAAAAAGCGAGTTTCTTGTTTACATGGGTCACGAAATCAAGACTCGTCTTCATGAAATTCTGGGATTTTCTGAAATTGTACTGACAACAACAAAAGAAGAAAAATCAAAGCAGCAGCTTCAGATTGTTGCCCAAAGCGGAAAAGCATTACTCGGTCTGTTTGATGACCTTCTTGAGCTTTCAAAGCTTGAACTCTCCAAAGAAATACCTCTGGAAGTAACCAACCTTCGTGACATGGTTGAAGAAATAAAACAGGTATTTCTACCTGTAGTAGAAAAACAGCATTTAGCCATTTACACTTCAATACCTGGCGATTTACCATTGCTCCTTCTCGATCAGCGCAGGTTAAAACATGCTTTGATTAATCTTGTCGGAAATGCTGTAAAATTCACACGAAGAGGGAACATTACAATCGAAGGTTCAGTTGTCAGAACCGTTCAGCCTTCTGACCTTTGCAGCCTGAATATAACTGTTGCAGATACAGGTATAGGAATTTCAGAGAAAATTAAAAATCAAATAATTCAGTTTTTTAAACGCCCCGGAACAGTATTTACCAAACCTGGTGGTGAAGTAGGACTTGGTCTTTACATTTTGAAAAGCATTATTGCTATCATGCACGGAACCATCGAACTCGAAAGTGAACTGGGTAAGGGCTCTGCTTTTACCATTCACCTTAATAATGTGAATATTGCTGATAAAAAACTGCCGGGCAGAGAAGTTGAGGAAATTCAAAATATCGTTTTTAAGGGACAAAAATTGCTGATGGTGGATGATATGATCCAGCATTTCATCATTGCACAAAGTCTTCTTGAAAATACAAACCTGAATCTTTATCACGCTAAAAGCGGTGAAGAGGGAGTGAAAATGGCAAAAAAATTAGCACCGGACCTAATTCTTATGGATATCAATATGCCTCCGGGAATTGACGGTTATGAAGCAACCAGACTGCTGAAAACCAATAATGAAACATCGCAAATACCTGTAATTGCCTATACCACCAATATTTTTGATCCTGGTATGCTTAACTATAGGGAATTATTCAGCGAATTGCTGGAAAAAACTTCGATCACTCGTTCAAAACTGATCAAAGTTCTGATGAAATTTCTTCATTATGAACAAATGGATGAAATAAAACCATCTGAAATAAACGAAAAAGAAACGCTGTTTTCTGAAGATACGGGATTCCTGAAGGAAGTGGTTTCCTCATACAGTGAACGCATTAATCAGCTCATCGATATCTTCGATATAATGGAAATAGAAAACCTGATCTTTGATCTCGAAAATCAGAATGCTCATGCAAAAAGTACAAGATTAAAAAACTACATTGAAGAATTAAAAGTAGCAAACGAAAATTTCGATTTTGAGAAACTAAATCAATTGTTTAAATCATTTTCCCAATATTTAATTCAATAATTTATGCTGCCCGAAAAACCTACTGTTTTAATCGTTGACGATCAACCCATCAATCTAAGGCTGGCTGCAGAGGTGCTGAAGAATGATTATCGAATTCTCATAGCCGATAATGGAGAAAAGGCCATCAAAGCAACCAGAGAACGCAAACCGGATCTTATTCTCCTCGACATTATGATGCCTGAAACTTCAGGCATACAGGTAGCAAAAATATTAAAAGAGGATAACGAAACCAAAGACATTCCCATCATATTCCTTACGGCTAAAAGTCAGCCCGAAGATACCGTTGAAGCTTTCATGGCCGGTGGAGTGGATTATCTCACCAAACCTTTTCAAAAACTGGAATTGCTCCAACGCATCAAAACACATATTCAGCTAAGTTATCAGAAAAAAGAACTCTTTCAAACTGGTCTTGAGTTAAAACAACTGAATGAAGAAAAGAATAAACTTTTTTCGATGGTTGCGCATGATTTGCGCAATTTTGTGGGTGGAAGTCATGGCCTTCTGAAGATTACCCTGCAGAAATTTGACCAGATGGACAGGGAGACTCTCAGGGAATATATGGAAATTGTGATGGAAAATCTTGAAAAAACCACCTTACTTATGAATGAACTGCTTGCATGGTCGCACAAGCAGTCACATGCCCTGAGTTTCAGCCCTCAGCATTTTCTCCTGAAACCTGAAGTGCTGAAAAATCTTGATAATTACAAAACCATGGCGGAAGGTAAAAACATAAGACTAATTGGCGAAGTACCTGACGATATGAAGATTTTTGGCGACCGACTAATGATCAGTACCATATTGCGCAACTTAATTCACAATGCTATAAAATACACTGATTCGGGTGGAACTGTCACTGTAACGGCTTATCGGGAAAATGACAGAACTTATGTGGCCGTGATTGATACAGGTGTCGGAATTCCTGAAGAATATCTGCACACAATATTCGATGAAAAAGCGGAATCAAAACCGGGCACGTCCGGCGAAAAGGGAACTGCAGTCGGATTAAAAGTGTGCAAAAATTATGTTGAAAAACATCACGGGAGCATTTATGTCAAGAATAATGCCGGTGGAGGTGCTCGCTTCGAGTTTTATATTCCTGAGCAGGCCGACTGATTGTAGAAACCAAATAAATTAAATAATTCATTTAAAATTAATCAATTAAAATTTTACAATTATGAAAATTGCAATTGTGGGTTCAGGCTATGTTGGCCTGGTTACCGGTGCTTGTTTTGCAGAAGTGGGTATTGATGTTACCTGCGTGGATATTGATACAGCAAAAATTGAAAAACTAAAAAACGGAATTTCTCCGATTTATGAACCCGGGCTTGACGATATGCTCAAACGCAACCTTGAACGTGGCCGGCTTAATTTCACTACTGACCTTTCATCTTGTGTTAACGAAATGGAAGTGATTTTTTCGGCAGTTGGAACCCCACCCGACGAAGATGGCAGTGCCGACCTGAAATATGTTCTGGATGTTGCCCGGACTGTGGGGAAATATATGTCCAAACATCTGATTGTAGTTACCAAAAGTACTGTACCGGTCGGAACAGCAAAAAAAGTTCGGAAAGCTATTCAGGAAGAGCTGGATAAGAGAGGGGAAAACCTGACTTTCGATATTGTTTCAAATCCCGAATTTCTTAAAGAAGGAGCTGCAATTGAGGATTTTATGAGACCCGACCGAATTGTTGTCGGTGTTGAAACTGACTATGCCCGGGAAGTTATGACCAGATTATATCGTCCATTTACCCTCAACAATCATCCGGTAATTTTTATGGATGTACCCTCAGCCGAAATGACAAAATACGCTGCAAATGCCATGCTGGCAACCCGAATTAGTTTCATGAACGATATTGCCAATCTTTGCGAACTGGTTGGTGCAAATGTGAACATGGTTCGCAAAGGAATTGGCAGTGATACTCGTATTGGAAACAAATTTTTATACTCCGGAATCGGTTACGGAGGTTCCTGTTTTCCCAAAGATGTTAAAGCTTTGATCAAAACCGGTGAGGAACATAAATACAAACTGAGAATAATTCAGGCAGTTGAGGATGTTAATGAAGATCAAAAGTCTGTTTTGTTCCATAAACTTGAAAAATATTTCAAAGGAAATTTATCCGGTCTTACTATAGCCATCTGGGGTTTATCCTTCAAACCTCAAACGGATGACATGCGTGAAGCTCCTTCAATTGTTCTGATTGAAAAACTTCTGAAAGCAGGCTGCAAAGTGAAAGCCTACGATCCGGCTGCCATGGAAGAAGCTCACCATCGTATCGGAAATGCTATCGAATATGCCAAAGATCCGTTGGATGCTCTACTTGATGCCGATGCACTGCTGCTTGTGACCGAATGGATTGAGTTTCGTTTCCCCAATTACAAAGTCATGCAAAAACTTATGTCAAAGCATGTGATTTTTGATGGCAGAAATATCTACGACCCACAGGAAATGAAAGAAGCAGGTTTTGATTATTTCTGCATAGGTTTAAGTAACGAAAAACTTTAAAATCAAATCAATGAGAAAACGTATCCTTGTTACAGGAGGTGCCGGATTTCTGGGGTCCCACCTCTGCGAACGCCTGCTTGGCGATGGTCACGATGTAATCTGTCTCGATAACTATTTTACCGGGCAAAAACAAAACGTCGTTCATCTTATCAATCATCCTTATTTCGAGTTGGTGAGGCACGATGTGACCATGCCTTATTTTATCGAAGTTGATGAAATCTATAATCTGGCATGCCCTGCTTCCCCTGTTCATTATCAGTACAATCCGATAAAAACAGTCAAAACATCGGTCATGGGTGCCATAAATATGCTCGGGCTGGCCAAGCGCATCCGTGCCAAAGTTTTACAGGCATCAACCAGCGAAGTTTATGGCGATCCCGAAATCCATCCTCAGACCGAATCTTATTGGGGACATGTGAATCCAATCGGCGAACGGGCTTGCTATGATGAAGGCAAACGAGCTGCAGAAACACTTTTTGTTAATTATCACAAGCAAAATGGGGTGAGAATAAAAATTATCAGGATATTTAATACTTACGGTCCACGTATGCACCCAAACGACGGGCGCGTGGTGTCTAACTTCATTATGCAGGCACTGCACAACAAGGATATTACCATGTATGGCGATGGCATGCAGACCCGCAGTTTTTGCTATGTGGATGATCTGCTCGAAGGCATGATCCGACTGATGAATACCGGCGATAACATCACCGGTCCGATTAACGTGGGAAACCCCGGCGAGTTTACAATTCTGCAGCTTGCTGAAATGGTGATTAAACTTACAAATTCAAAATCAAAAATCATTTACAAACCTTTGCCGGCTGACGATCCGATGCAACGTCAGCCTGATATTACAAAAGCCCGCGAAATTCTCGGCTGGGAACCAAAAGTTCATCTTGAGGAAGGATTGAAACGAACAATTGAATATTTTAAAAATACCTACAAATAATTGTCGGTGCGGATTAAACGAGATTTCTCACCAGAGGCATTGGTTGCTCCATAATACCAGTCTTTCCTCTTAATTTGCAAAAACCGGATGAATCGTAAAAGATGCGTCTGGTTTTTTGTTTTTTGGAGACAAAAAAATGTTTTACAAGTAACTATTTTGCTTGTAAAGGATGATCTGAATTTTTTTTCAAAAAAAACGATCATTATGAACATATGTTCATTATCTTTGCAGCGAAAATTATTAATGATTCATGTCACCACGTCCTAAAAGATTACGAAAAATTAGTGACCCACCGATTGTTTCAGGATTCAAACCATACGGTGGCAAACCGGGTATGGGCGAGATTTTATTACATTTTGAAGAATATGAAACCATCAGGTTGTGCGACCATGAAAATATGAATCAGCATCAGGCAGCAGTGGCCATGGATATTTCGAGACCAACGCTGACGCGCATTTATTCACGTGCACGACAGAAGATTGCTACTGCGCTGACTGAAGGCAAACAGCTTGTTATCGAAGGAGGGAAAATTTATTTCGACAGCGATTGGTATATCTGTGGCAATTGTGGCTGCTATTTCAATCATCCCGAGAAAGAAAAACCACTTGAAAAATGCCCGCTTTGCGGGAGTCACGATATTAAAAATTATGGTAACAACACAGAAGAGATTTACGAAGACAATCCGCGGTGTGATGACATGTGCATTTGTCCAAAATGTGGTTACGAAAAAGTACATCAGTTCGGACGGCCGTGCCGGAGTGAAATTTGTCCGCAGTGTAATGAGCATTTAATAAGAAAGAATTAACTTAATAAATATTAGATAATAAAACTAAATCCACAATCTATGAAAGTAGCTATCACAAGTATGGGAAAAAGCCTGGAAAGTAAGTTGGACCAAAGATTCGGCAGGTGTGCCTATTTTGCGATTTATGATCCGGAAACAAAAAATGTTGAATTTATTGTCAATCCCAATAAAGAAGCCGTTAATGGTGCAGGGCCTGCTACTGTTCAACTTGTTGCTTCAAAGCAAGTGGGGAAAATCATTTCAGGAGAGTTTGGAATCAAAATAAAATCCCTGCTCGATAGTTTGAAAATTCAAATGGTGGTTTTAAAAGAAGACAATAAAACCATCAACGAAATCATAAAAATGTTAAACCATTAAATTATTAAAATTATGCCAAAACTTGACGGTTCTGGTCCTGAGGGGAAAGGTCCCCAAACAGGACGTAAGTTGGGAAAATGCCGGCAGGAAAAAGCCGACAGTGAATCAGGAAGCCTTGGAAAAGGTATGGGGCTCCGGCGTAAGTCAGGAGGTGGCGAAGGAAGAGGCAAAAGAAAACAGGCAAATTAATTGCCGTTAGTATCCGGCCATTGGTCAGCAGGCTGTTTATTAAAATTTGTTGGTTACCTGAGACCAACATTTGAGCTGGCAAAGTAATTAACAAAAAACTATTAAAAATAAGGAGGACATCATGCCAAACTTAAATCAACGTGGTCCTTTGGGCGAAGGCCCCATGACAGGACGAAGAATGGGCAGGTGCACAAATTTTGGCGCCAGCCTGAGAAACAAAAATGTTGAAAATTCCGGTGATACCGCTGATTACAATCCCGATGATTTTCGCGGAAGAGGTTTTGGATTCGGTTTTGGTCGCGGACGTGGCGGTTTTGGTCGCGGATTTGGCCGGATGAACCGTTTCAGAAACGGTGGCAAATGGTAAGAAAAATTTAAAAAGTATTTTAATCGCTAAAAGGAGGTTTATGAAACAATGTATTGCCATACCAACGGTAAATGGACAATTATGTGCTCATTTTGGGCATTGCGACCAGTTTGCAATTGTCGAAACAAGTAATGGAGAAATAATCAATGAGAAATGGATAACCCCGCCTCCACATGAGCCGGGGTTGCTGCCACGCTGGTTGGCCGATCAGGGGATTACCGACGTGATCGCCGGAGGAATGGGGCAACGGGCAATTGCACTATTCAACCAGAATATGATAAATGTTTTTGTTGGAGCGCCAACAAAACAGGCAAAGGAACTGGTATATGAATTTCTTCAGAAAAGATTAACACTAACCGCTAACTATTGCAACCACGACGAAAATCATGACCATCACCAGTGCAGACATTAACACCGGAAAGATAGACGAGAGATGTGTGAACTGCTTTTTAAAATCATATCATCGTCTTTTCCGGAAATTTCAGCTCAGTGCAGCAGATCAAAAAACATTTCTCGATTTTTTTTATCAGACAATACAAAGCAATAAACACCTCTTAACACCTGAAATTCAACAGTTGCTCAATACACAGTTTGCCCGGCTGACAGGTATTTACGATCCTTTTGAACAGGAAAAGGAGCAAAGCAATCGAATTGCATTGGAACTTTACAATGTATGGAAACCTAAAGTTCTGCAATCACTCAATCCTTTTGATTTTGCTCTTCGGCTGTCTATCGCCGGGAATATCATGGATTATGGAGCATACAACAATTTTGACCTCGAAAAAACCATCACAAAAGTGTTGAATGCTGATTTTGCCATCAATCATACTAAGATGTTGCAGGAACAAATTCAACAGGCAAAAAAAGTATTGTTTCTTGGTGATAATGCCGGAGAGATCGTTTTCGACCGTTTACTGCTCGAAGTTATTCGTCACAGGAATGTTACATTTGCCGTGAAAAGCGGACCGGCACTTAACGATGCTACTAAAAAAGATGCTGTAACCGTCGGAATGCATAAAATTGCCCGGATAATTGATAACGGTTTTAATGCTCCATCCACAATTCTTCGAAATTGCAGTACCGAATTTCTCAGCGAATTCAAAACTGCAGATTTGATCATTGCAAAAGGTCAGGGAAATCTTGAAGGACTTTTTCGGGAAAACGATCCGCGGATATTCTTTTTGTTGATGGTCAAATGCGAGCTGGTAAGCGAAATGCTTGGCGTTGGAATTGGAGATTTTGTTGTGCTCAATAAAGGTTTACATCATTCAAATAAAAACTAAATTTACAATCATGGAAAAGGTGAAAGTTGGAATTATCATTTGCGACCGCTATGCCAATTGTGCAGGAGGCAAGTGTTTTCGCTCACTGGCTAACCGCGAAGGAGCTTTTGCAAGATATAAAAACATGGAAGTGGAAGTTGCAGGATACACTACCTGCGGTGGATGCCCCGGAGGAAACATTGAATACGCTATTATTGAAATGAAAAAAAACGGGATTACACATGTCCACTTTGCCACAGGTTTTCTGGTTGGGTATCCTCCCTGTCCTTACATGGAATATTTTGAAAAATTTATTAAGAACAAATTCGGTGTGGAGGTCGTTTTTGGTACCCATCCTATTCCCGAAAAATATTTCATAACCCATCAGGCATTGAATACCTGGAACACTCCGTTTCTAAAAAGAGCCATAAGTGAAACCCTGAACGATCAACAGACAAGACTAAACTATGACTAAAGGCGGGACACTTAAAATTGCAGTTGCCAGCGGAAAGGGGGGAACCGGAAAAACTTTTGTGTCCACTAACCTTTTTCATACCCTTGAAAAAAAAGGTTACCGTGTTACTATAACCGATTGTGATGCAGAGGCTCCGAATGTTATGGGTTTTTTCAACCCTGAAAAAGATTGGCAGGAAGAAGTAACACACCAGGTGCCGGTAATTGATACTGAAAAATGTGTTTTTTGTGGTAAGTGTTATGAATACTGCGAATACCAGGCAATTTTTTATCTACCTGAAATGAAAATTATCAAGGTAATGGAAGATTTGTGCCAGGGATGCGGTGCGTGCACTTATGCATGTGAATATGGCGCAATTACTGAGAAAGCAGTGTCGCTCGGGCTGGTTTCAGGTTACAAGTCAGCCGAAAAAACACGTTTTATTGAAGCCAGGACAAACATTGGTGTAATGTCTCCGGTCTCTCTCATTAAAAAAGCCATTAGCAAAATTGATCCTGAAACAGAAATTGCTATTTTCGATGCGCCGCCTGGTACTTCCTGTCCATTTATACAAACTGCAGTAAGAGCTGATTTTGTTCTTTTGGTAACTGAACCAACGCCTTTTGGATTGAGCGATTTACGTCAGAGTATTGAAACCCTGAAACAGCTTAAAAAACCATGTGGCGTAATCGTGAACCGTGCAGGACTGGGTGACAAGGAAGTTTATTCCTATTTATCACAGGAAGCTATTCCTTTGATGCTCGAAATTCCATTCAGCCGGGAAATAGCTGCCGGTTATACCAGCGGGCAGATAGTTTGTAAAACTATGCCTGCACTCGAAGATCAGCTCTATTCTGTTTTTTTAAAAATTACACAGGAATATGGAAACAGCAATTATCAGCGGTAAAGGTGGCACAGGAAAAAGTAGCATAAGTGCTGCATTTGCAATTTTATCAGAAAATGTAGTGCTGGCCGATTGTGATGTAGATGCTGCTAACCTGCATATCCTTTTCAATCCTAAAATAGAAGATGAAAAGGTGTACGTTGCAGGCAAAACAGCAGTGATTGATTATGATCTGTGCACTGATTGCGGATTATGCATGAATTATTGTCGCTTTGATGCCATTCACGGGATCAACGGGAAAATAGTAATCGAGGAGGTTTCATGTGATGGCTGCAGGTTGTGTGAACGCGTTTGCCCGGTTGAAGCCATCACAATGGAGGAAAATAATTCCAGCAGAATGTATTCTGGTTCATTCAGAGGAGGAAAAATGGTTTTTGGCAGACTTGCTCCCGGAGAAGAAAATTCAGGGAAACTGGTAAATATGGTTAGGGCTAAAGCCAAAGAAATGGCAAAAGAAAATAAAATTCAGCAAATTATTATAGATGGTCCTCCCGGTATAGGATGTGCAGTAATTTCTGCTATTTCAGGTGTTGACAGAGTAATCATCGTTACTGAACCTTCCTTATCGGGAATGCATGACCTGAAAAGAGCCGTAGAGATAGCTTTAAAATTTAATCTTAATCCTTGGGTAATCATCAATAAATATGACCTGAATATCGATGTAACCGATGAAATTGAGAAGTATTGCCATCATGCCGGATTGCGTTTTGCAGGTAAACTCCGTTTTGATCCGGTAATGGTAGATGCTATGGTAAATTGTAAAAGCATACCCGAATGGGCGCCATACAGTGACCTGAGTAAAGACTTAAAAGCTATCTGGGAAGCTATTGAAAGCAAGTCATCATGATAATTTCTCAATGTAATTCAATCCGAAACAATCCTGTAAAAACAGGAATTACTAAAATTATCCATGAAAAGTTTGATAATTGTAAATATTATCATTTGCGCATACCGACTGAAAATGCGCAAAACTCTCAGGATAGATTTTTATCCTGATGATTTTTCCCTGCTTAACAAGTGGGCAAATTTGATCAGTTGATTGGACTTAACAACATTGAATAACTTTTTAAACAAACTGAGTTAACACTATTTTACATTAATATTAGGACATTCAATCATGAGTCAGGAAATTGAAAAAATCAAACTGGAAAACATCAAACATGTTTTCGTGATAGCCTCCGGCAAAGGAGGTGTGGGAAAATCCACTGTAGCTGCAAATCTGGCTATTTCTCTGGCGCGTAATGGTATGCGCGTTGCGCTGGTGGATGCTGACATTTATGGTCCTTCGATTCCAAGAATGTTTGGGATAGAGGATGAAAAACCCGGAGTGACGGTAGTTGGCGGTAAGGAATTAATGCAGCCAATTTTGAAATTCGGGGTTAAAATTATGTCGATTGGTTTCTTTGTTACCCGTTCACAGTCATTGATCTGGAGAGGTCCAATGGCTTCAAATGCAATTACGCAACTGCTCGATAATACCGAATGGGGTGACATCGATGTCATGCTTATAGATCTTCCGCCAGGAACAGGTGATATTTTGATTACAGCGGTACAAAAGCTGAAAATTGATGGTGCAATTATCGTAACTACACCACAGGAAATTGCGCTGAATGATGCCCGAAAAGCAACTTCAATGTTTATTAATGAGAATATTCAGGTTCCTCTGGTCGGGGTGATAGAAAATATGTCGTGGTTTACTCCCGAAAAGCACCCGGATGAAAAATATTATGTTTTTGGGAAAGGCGGTGGGGAAAAACTTGCCGGCGAGTTCAAAGTTCCTGTTTTAGGTCAAATACCACTTGTGCTTGAAGTTGGTCAGGCTGCCGAAAAAGGTCTGAGCGTGTATAATCAGAATAATAAAACAGTCATTGAAGTATTCGATAACCTTGCGGGTGCATTAATCAATGCTGTTTAATATAAACCATTTTATTAACCAAAATTTTTTAAAAGATGAAAAAAACAGATGTATTAATTATTGGAGGTAGTGCAGCAGGAATGGTTGCTGCTTTAACCGGGAAATCAGCATGGCCGGATAAAAAATTTATCATGGTGAAAAAGCTGAAAGACATGATGGTTCCCTGCGGAATTCCATACATTTTTGGAACGCTTGACAGTAGTGCACAAAACATTATGCCGGTCGATAATATGATGGAAAATGCGGGAATTGAATCCATCCTTGACGAAGTAGTAGCTGTTGACAAAGAAAAGAAAACAGCAACGCTGGCTCATGGAGAACAAATTCAGTGGGACAAGCTTTTGTTTGCCACCGGATCTATTCCCGTAAAACCAAGATGGCTTAAAGGAAAAGATTTGGACAATGTTTTCGTAATCCCAAAAGATAAATATTATATTGACGATATGGTTGTGAAACTTAAAGGGTTGAAAAATATTGTTGTAATTGGTGCGGGTTTCATTGGTGTTGAACTTTCGGACGAACTTAACAAAAGTGGTTTCAATGTAACTTTGGTTGAAAAAGAACCTCAGATTTTAAGCCTTGCATTTGATATTGAAATTTCTTCAAGAATTCATAAAATTATAGAAGACAGAGGATTAAAAGTAGTTACCGGCAACGGCGTGAAAGAAATTACCGGTGATGGCAAAGTTGAAAAAGTAATTCTTGAAAACGGAGAAATTATCCCTGCTGATGCAGTGGTTCTTTCCATGGGATACCAGCCAAATACCGATTTGGCTAAAAATTCAGGCATTGAACTGGACAATAGTTCTTTCATTGTCATTGATGAATATATGCGTACACTGACTCCGGATATTTTTGCCGCAGGTGACTGTGCCCAGAAACGTGATTTTGTTACCCGTCGTCGCACACCGATCATGCTTGCTTCTACTGCTTGTGCAGAAGCAAGAGTAGCAGGACTGAACCTTTTCAATATTCACGTAGTGAAAACTTTCAGCGGAACGATAGGAATCTACTCAACTGCTATTGATGACGTTGGTTTTGGAACGGCCGGACTTACAGAAGCACGTGCAATGCAGGAAGGAATGGCAGTTATTACAGGAATTTTCGAAGGTGTTGATCGTCATCCAGCTCATCTCCCGGGTGCTCATAAACAAATGGTGAAACTCATTGTAGCTAAATACTCAGGTGTGATTGTGGGTGGTGAAGTGATCGGAGGCCCAAGTGCCGGCGAACTTACCAATGTTATTGGTCTGGTTATTGAAAACAGAATGTCAGTTAATGGACTACTGACTTCCCAGATTGGTACGCACCCATGTCTCACTGCCTCACCAGCCGGTTATCCGCTTATCAAAGCAGCTGAGATAGCTGCTGCTAAACTCAGACATAATATTTAAAAACAGATTGTTTTAATAAGTAAACCTCAAACAAAAGATTCACCGCCGGAAAGCACTTGTTTGTTCAACCAGACTGCAAAAGCTTTCCGGCCTGCATCTTAAATACTTTCAAAATGCCGGGCTTTATTCATGTTTACACTGGAAATGGAAAAGGAAAAACCACCGCTGCTCTTGGTCTTGCACTGAGAGCTGCAGGTGCCGGTAAAAAGGTTTTTATTGCCCAGTTCGTTAAAGGGATGCATTATTCTGAACTTGATGCCCTGAAAAAACTGGAACCGCAAATTACTATTCGTCAGTATGGCCGGGACTGTTTTATCCATAAAAATCCCGTCTCAGAGGATATCAATGCTGCCCGTGAAGGCTTGGAAGCAGTTACCAGGGTTATCCGTGAAGACCATTACGATATGGTAATCCTTGATGAAGCCACCATTGCAACCTACTTCCACTTATTTTCCACCGATGATTTGATGAATGTTATAAAAATGCGTCAGCCGGATACCGAAATCATCGTAACCGGCCGCTATGCTCCGGCGGAATTGATTGAAATGGCAGACCTTGTCACAGAAATGACAGAAATAAAACATTATTATACTAAAGGTGTTGAAGCAAGGGAAGGGATTGAGTTTTAATTATTCATCCGCTGAATAAAACAATAAAATGATATCAAAACTTCGCAACGAAATCCTGAATTGTACAAAGTGCCCTCTCGCCAAAACCAGAAATCATGTGATTTTCGGAGAGGGAAATCTTCATGCTTCCATTATGATTATCGGTGAGGCTCCGGGAAGAGATGAGGACATTCAGGGGAGACCTTTTGTCGGAAAATCAGGACAATTGCTGGATAAAATTTTGTCCGCATGCGGATTTACACGCGAGCAGCATGTTTTTATCAGTAATATTGTTAAATGCCGACCTCCCGATAACAGAGTCCCAACCACTGAAGAAATGATTACCTGCCTTCCCTGGTTATACGAGCAAATGGAGCTGATCGATCCAAAAATCATTGTTTTACTCGGTGCTACAGCTTTGAGAGCAATATGTGGCAGTGAATATCGTATTACCCAGGCACGTGGTAACTGGATTATCTGGCAAAACAAGCTGGTCATGCCTGTTTATCATCCGGCAGCACTGCTTCGTGACCCTTCGCTTAAACGACCGACCTGGGAAGACTTCAAAAAAATTGTGCTCAAATATCGTGAACTGGTTGATCCGGCGCACTTTTCAGCACATGTTTAAAGAGCAGCCATTATTAATCCCCTATTAAGAAAATATTTTTGGGACTATTTTTAAGATGTTCCATCATGTTACTTTTCCCAAATACGATGCACTTTCCCCGACAACAGGATATTATGGGCCGATAGATCTTTTAAAACACATTTCAGGGAAATCAGTCAGCTTAGTATGATGAAAAATAACGGACAAAAGACTAAAAAACCGAGAATTTTACATACCGCTTTGGATTTTGCCGCATATCTTCAAGCAGTTTGTTCAGACTTTCAGTAGTTTTTTGGAGGTTAAAATAAAGGGTATCATTGTGCATTAGTTGTCCTAAAGTGCCATTGCCCCGGTTGATTTTGTCGGTAATTTCGCTAAGATTGGCCAGTGCAGATTGGGCTTCACGAATGGTTTGCGGAATTTCGGCCGATGCGAGGGAATCACTGATTTGTGACACATTTTGAAGGATATTGGAAATTTGTCCGTTGTTTTCGCGAAGATTGAATGAAATTTTTTCCAGATTGCCCATGATGTTCTCGATTCGTGTTTTTTCAGAATCCAGCAGCGAGTCCAGCGTGGAAGAGGCATTTCGAATATTCAGAATGGTGTACCGAATGTTTTCGAAGCTGTTGGACAGGTTGTCCTGAGTGCTTTTACTGAAAAATGACTGGAAACTTACCAGCAGTGAATCTACGGTATTGATCAGTGCTACGGCCTTTCGACGGATAGGCTCAACCTGCTCGTTCACCTGGTCTTTGATCGACATTTCCAGCTCCGACATCAGCGTGTCTCCGGCTTTAGCAGGCTCTTCGGAGTCGCCAAGAATAATTTCAACAGCTTTGCCTCCCAGCAAATCTGTACTGTAAATGCGGGCAATTGAATTAGCAGGTATGAAGACATCATTTTTAATGTAAAGTTCAGCTAAAATGTGTGAGCTGCCGGGGAGAAAATTAAGGCTTTGTACCTGACCGATATTCAGCCCGTTGATCTTAACTTTATTGGCAGGTTCAAGTCCTTCCACCTGATCATATAAAGCATAAAAAATTCTTTTTTTCCCAAAAATGTCAGTTCCTTTCAGGAAATTCAACCCCCAGATGAGGAGACCGACTGCTACCAAAAAAAGAAACCCAATTTTGTATTCTGTGGATATTTTTTTCACGATAATCTTTTCTTAATTGTTTACAAAGCTATAAATTTTTTTTATCTGCTTACGGGATTCATGACGGAGATGATCTTATTATCTTCAGTTTCAATGATTTTTAAGGATTTTATCCAACGCTTTTTAATTCTCTTATTTTTAATGTGTAAATCAATTTTTTGATTGATCTCCTGCATGGTGGAGGCTGAATCGAATGCATAGTGAAAACCATTTTCATTACTGAATGACCAAAGATTTGGAAGGTTTTTGAAATGTGCCGGTTTCCTGTTTTTTTTATCGGAGGTGAACCATATCCGGTAACTGCGTTGTGTTGAGTCCGAGGATACTTTATTGTTGTCGGTAATTTCTTTCAGATCATGAATTTGTAAAGAATTTGGGAATATCTTCCTATAATTAGAAACAGCTGTGGCTAAAGCCATGGCGATTTTGTATTGAGTGGCTTCATTCAGTAAAAGTTTTTCATCAGATGGATTTGTTAAGAAACCTGTTTCAACAAGCACTCCGGGCATGGTAGTGAGATAGAGAACCACAAATCCGGCCTGCATCACTCCCCGATTACGCAATCCTGCGAGAGCAGCAATTTCGTTCTGTACAAGCTGTGCAAAATCTAAACTTTTATTCATGCTGGCTGCCTGGATCATTGATAGCATGATGTAGTCCTCATCGGCATTTGGGTTAAAGCCATCATATATTTTTTGGTGATCCGACTCTGTCAGGATAATTGCATTTTCAATTTTTGCCACTTCAAGGTTTTCATTGCTTTTATGTAATCCCATCACGTATGTTTCTGCCCCGCTGAAATTTTTATCAGGATTGGAGTTGCAGTGAACCGATATGAAAAGGTCGGCATTATTCTCATTGGCGATTTTAGCCCGGTGGTTCAGGGTGATAAAAGTGTCGTCAGTGCGGGTTAAAATTACTTTTACATCAGGTTGACTATCGGCCAGTATTTTTTCAGTCATTTTAACAATGGTCAGTGTAATGTTTTTTTCCACCGAATGGGGGCCTTTGGCTCCGGGGTCATATCCGCCGTGGCCGGCATCCAAAACAACTGTGAATGTTTCTACTGGTAAATTGCCCTGTTCGCTCTGACCTGAAACCACAGCCGAATTCAATGTAAAAACAAACAAAACAAGAAAAACAGGTTCAAATCGTTTCATTGAATTGATAAAACTTAATAACGATGTTTTTGATAAAACCTCATGGATGAAGTTTTATTTTTAAAGGGTTAAAATTACAGTTTAGGATAGCATTTCAGCACGCCTAATCCCGCAAAATCCTTTACTTTGCAAACAATTAACTTTTGGTGAAAAACCGTTACCTGCTTGAATATTTTGCGATTGATATCTGAACTCTCTGTCGGGTTGATTAAAATTGATCTTTTGCAAACCACGTTGAAGCAATACAGACAATGTATGGCTGCTTGCGGGCTGATGCTGCTTTTACTGATGATTCAAAAGATATCCCTTGCTCAAACTGAAACAACGGTTGTGTTAACTGATACGCTGACTCAAAAGCCGGAATTAGTCAGGCAGGATACGTTGGGAATAATTTTGGAGGCTGATAAAGAAAATCAGCTTTCGGAGAATGATACCCTCACCGAAAACAAACCCTCAATCGGACTTGAGTACAAAGTTTTGTACAATGCTTACGACAAGATACATTTCGATGTAAAAAACAAAAAAGTTTATCTGTATTTTAATGCTGATATTACCTATGGTGATATTCGGCTGAAAGCAGATTATGTGGAAATAGATTTTGCCAGGAATCAGGTCTATGCCTGCGGAATTCCTGACAGCACAGGGGTTGTCAGGGGGAATCCGGTTTTCGCCGAAGGAGATCAGGAATTTGAAGCCGAAGAAATAACGTATAATTTCGACACAAAAAAAGGGATTATTCAGCATGTAATTACCCAGGACGGAGAAGGATATGTTCATGGTGACCGTATTAAAAAACTGGAAGACGACCGGATCAATGTTTCGAGTGGAAGCTATACCACGTGCAGCGAAAAAAAACCTCATTTTGAGTTTCGTTACAAAAAAGCACAAAGTGTACCTAACAAGCGTATCGTTTCCGGTCCGGCATGGCTGGTCATCGAGGGCGTTCCTATGCCGCTGGCTATCCCTTTCGGCTTGTTTCCCAATAAAAGCGGGCAACGATCTGGAATTATCATTCCTCGTTTCGGTGAATCGGCCAACCGCGGGTTTTATCTTGAACGTCTCGGATATTACTGGGGAATCAGCGATTACTTTGATTTTGCTGTATCAGGCGACATTTTTACCAATGGAAGCTGGGCAGTCAGGCCTACTTTCCGGTATGTAAAACGATATAAATTCAGAGGGAACTTTGATTTGAACTATGCAAAAAATTTTACCGGTGACCGGGATTCTCCCGATCAACAGGAAAGTACTGATTTTTCGCTCATATGGAGTCATTCGCAGGACCCCAATGCACGTCCAAATTCGAGATTTACTGCAAATGTAAATATCGTTACCCGCAATTTTAATCAGTACAATCTTACCAGCACTGACGCATACCTTTCCAATACGTTCCAGTCAAGTGTGGCCTATCAGACCAATTTCAGAAATAGTCTTTTTCTGACGCTTAGCGGTACACACCAGCAAAATACCATCGACGGATCAGTAAACATCACCCTGCCGACATTCTCGCTGAGTTCAAAACAATTTTATCCTTTCAGACGAAAAGAACAAGTCGGGAAGATACGCTGGTACGAAAATATTACCATGAAATACACCATGACCGGTGAAAATCGTATTCAAACCGCTGATAGTCTCCTCTTCAAAAAAGGCTGGGAAGATGATTTAAAATCTGGTATCCGTCACAGCATTCCCGTCAGTAGTTCGATAAAGGTGTTGAAATATTTTACCCTGACGAATTCTGTTGATTATACCGAACGGTGGTATCCTTACTCCATCAGGAAAACATGGAACAACGACACCATTTTCACTCCAACCGATACCATTTCCGGACGTGTGATGACGGATACTGTGCGGTCGTTTAACGCCGCCAGGGATTTTTCCTATTCGGCTTCACTTAATACAAGACTTTACGGAATGTTTCAATTTAACAAAGGGCCTTTGGTGGCGGTGCGACACGTTTTAACTCCTTCGGTTAGTTTCAGCCTGCGGCCTGATTTTGGGGCTGAAAGCTGGGGTTACTGGGACGAAGTACAAATTAATCAGCAGGGCGATACGCAGCGCTATTCCTACTTTGAAGGATTACTTTACGGCGGGCCGCAGGACGGGAAATCAGGAAATCTTTCTTTCTCCCTGTCAAATAATCTGGAAGCCAAGGTAAGATCAAAAAGAGATACCGTTTCGGGTACACGTAAGATTGTTTTAATCGAAAATCTGAGTATTTCAGCGGGCTATGATCTGGCCAAGGATTCGCTAAACTGGTCAGCGGTTAGTATCAGTGGCCGTACAACATTGTTCAAGCGACTAAGTATCAATTATTCGAGCAGCTGGGACCCCTATGCTGTGGATTCACTCGGCCGGACAATCAACCAACTTGAGTGGGACATCAACAGGCGCATATTTCGGATGAGAAATACTACCTGGAATTTTGGTGTATCATTCAGGATTAGTCACAGTGATTTCAAAAAAGGAGGACAACAGCAAACATCATCACCACCAATAAATACGGAGGAACAACTTACCCTGGAGGATAAATACACCGAGCAGGCAATCAATGACGTGCTCGACAATCCTGATATGTACATCAACTGGAATAATCCGTGGAGCCTGAATTTGACCTATAACCTCAGGTTTACCAATAACCCGCGTTTTATGAGCTATGAATGGATGGATAACAGAACACGTGTGCAAACTGTCGGGCTTACGGGTGATCTTAACCTGACATCCAAATGGAAAATAGGATTTAGAACCGGCTATGATTTTGAAGACAAGAAATTTTCTTTTACCACATTAGATTTTTATCGTGACCTGCATTGCTGGGAAATGCGTTTTAGCTGGACTCCGCTCGGCTTTCGGAAAAGCTGGAGTTTCGGGATTAACGTGAAGGCGGCAATTTTGCAGGATTTGAAATATGAACGAAAGAAAGATTTCAGAGATGGATTCAGATAACAGGGAATAAAGTATCTTTGAAGCTTCTTAGCAGGTTAATTTGTAAATAATTGAAAATGATTAATATAATTTCTTATCATTAAAATTTAGTATAATGAAAAAAGTAATTCACACCGAAAAAGCACCAAAGGCAGTCGGACCATACAGCCAGGCAATTGAACAAAACGGCCATTTGTTTATCTCCGGTCAGATACCTATCAATCCTGAAACCGGAAAAATTGTCGAAGGAGGCATCAAAGAGCAAACCGAACAGGTGATGAAAAACATTGGGGCTATACTCACCGAAGCTGGTTATACTTTTGATCATGTGGTGAAATCAACCTGCCTGCTGGATAATATGGACAACTTTGCCGCAATGAATGAAGTTTACGCACGGTACTATCCAAACAATCCTCCTGCACGTGCAGCTTTCGGCGTGGTCAAATTACCCCTTGGCGTGATGGTTGAAATTGAAACCATTGCTATGAAATAAGTTTCGGTCAGCATGAAAATCTCAGCCAGTACATCCGGAGAAGACATTAGTCAATTACCCGGCAGCCCAGGATTATTGATGAGACGGCTTGAGGGAATTATCAAGCAGAATCCGCTAACTGGTTTTGAAAAAGAAATGAACAAAGGCATGACAGCATGTTTTAAGTCTCCTAAAATTTATTTTCAGGAAGGCCAAGATCATTTGAGGCTATTGCCTTTCATCAATAGTGCTTTGCAAAAGAGTCAAAAAGTGCTGCTTTATGTGGGATTATTTTTTATCTCAGATCTGAAGCTTTGGTACAGAAAGACGCTGCCCTGCATTGGAAATCAAAATCTGTTTTTGCCAAAAGCTCTGTCCGGTTGGAAAAATGCAGCCTGATCCCTTTTGAACCTATTGATGAACTTAACCGAAAAATGAGCGTCCATTGTTGGATCGACCAGAATGAGCATTCCTTGAAAAGTGAATCTGAGACGGGCTAATTGAACTTTAATTTTCAATCTATTAGTAAACAAAAAGAATTGATTTATCAACAAAATTCACCGTTATGAAGTATTATTTTAAACTACTGATCTCCTTATTTCTGTTTTTGCAACCCCTGTTAACTATTGCTGACGGCGGAATGTGGATACCCATGCTGCTGGAGAAGCTCAACGAGAAAGAAATGCGTGATATGGGGATGAAAATTACTGCCAAAGACATCTATGACATCAACAACAGCTCGATGAAAGATGCCATATTTCTTTTCGGCGGAGGATGCACGGCTTCAGCCATTTCGGAAGAAGGGCTGATTCTTACCAATCATCATTGTGGTTATGGAGCCATTCAGCGGCTTAGTACCATCGAAAACGATATGCTGACCAACGGATTCTGGGCAATGAACCGACAGGAAGAGTTGCCAAGTCCGGGACTGACAGTAACCCGACTGGTAAGAATGGAAGATGTAACCAATCAGATGCTCAATGGCGTTGAGCAGAATATGACTGAAAAACAACGCAGTGAGATGCTTAAAAAGAACAGCGAAGAAATTGTAAAACAAGCCAAAGAAGGAACGCATTATGAAGCTTTTGTGCGACCCTTCTTTTACGGGAACGAGTTTTATCTTTTTGTAAATGAAGTTTTTAAAGATGTAAGGCTGGTTGGAGCACCTCCATCAAGTATTGGCAATTTTGGCGGTGATACCGACAACTGGATGTGGCCGAGGCATACTGGAGATTTTTCACTTTTTAGAATTTATGTGGATAAGAATAATCAGCCTGCCGAATTTTCCCCTGAAAATGTGCCTTATAAACCAAATTATGTCTTGCCGGTATCCTTAAAAGGTGTGCAGGAAGACGATTTTACCTTTGTATTTGGTTTCCCCGGACGAACTGAGCAGTACCTTCCATCCTATGCCATCGAAATGATTACACAGATTCAAAATCCTGCCCGGATAGACCTTCGCCGACAAAAACTTGATATTTATGAGTCATTCATGAACCGGGATGCACTAGTGAAATTGCAATATTCCAACAAGCATAAAGGATTATCCAATGCCTGGAAAAAATGGATTGGCGAAAACAATGGAATCCGGAAGCTCAACGGAATTGAAAAAAAACAGCAGTACGAAATTGAAATTCAGCGCTGGATTGAGAATTCTGGCGCGAAAGGTCAGGTTTACGGCCAAGTGCTGGATAAATTTAAGGAAAATTACGAACAGCTCTCCGGCCTGCAGCTCGAAATGTCGTATATGATCGAAGCAGGGCTGGGAATCGAAATAGTAAGGGCAGCCCGAATGCTTTCAACGCTTGAGAAGGTTGCGCAAACTCAAGATGTTACTGACGAACAGATAAAAACAGAAGTCGATAAAGCCAGAAAAGCATTGGAAACTTTTTACAAGGACTATCATCAACCAGTTGACAGGGCAGTGTTTGTCAAAATGCTTGAATCCTACCGGAAGGCAGTTCCGGAGGATAAACTACCTCCTGTATTCGGACTTATTGCCGATAAGTACAAAGGTGAAATCAGTCAATATGCTGATGATGTTTTCGGTAAATCCATCTTTGCCAGTAAGTCAACAGCAATGGACTTTCTGGATAAATTTAAAGCAAAGAGCTGGAAAAAGCTTCAAAGAGACCCGGGTTATGATCTTGCCTCAACCCTTATTGAGCATTATAGTGAGAAAATAATGCCCGAAATTTCAAAACTTGGAAACGAAAATGACAGCCTGATGCGATTATACATGAAAGCCCAGATGGATTTTGAACCGGAACGCAGGTTTTTCCCGGATGCCAACTCAACCCTGAGAATTGCCTACGGAAAGGTAAAGCCCTATTATCCACGTGATGCCGTTTTTTATAAAAATTATACTACCATCGAAGGAGTGATGGAAAAAGAAGACCCGAACATCCCCGATTATGTAGTTGACGAGAAACTGAAGAAACTTCATCATGCTAAGGATTATGGAAGATATGGAAGCAATGGAACCCTTCCGGTATGTTTCATCGCTACCAATCACACTACCGGTGGCAATTCGGGCAGTCCGGCCTTTAATGCTGACGGACACTTAGTCGGGCTAAACTTTGACCGTGTTTGGGAAGGTACTATGAGCGACCTGATGTTTGACCCGGATCAGTGTCGCAACATCATGCTCGATATGCGCTATTGCCTTTTCATCATTGACAAATATGCCGGCGCCAGTCACCTGATTGATGAAATGGTAATAGTGGAATAGCAAATTATGAAAACACGAATAACAGAGCTCTTCGGAATAAAATACCCCATTATCCAGGGAGGTATGATTTGGTGTTCAGGATGGAAACTTGCTGCTGCAGTTTCTGAAGCCGGAGGACTTGGGCTTATTGGTGCAGGTTCGATGAATCCGGATATTTTTCAGGAGCACCTGACAAAAATAAAAACTGCTACCAATAAGCCTTTTGGTGTGAACCTGCCACTGCTTTATCAGCATTCTGACGAAATCGTGGAAATCATCTTACGCGAAAAAGTGAAAATTGTTTTCACTTCTGCTGGTAATCCCAGGAAATTAACTCCGGTTTTCAAAGAGCAAGGCATAAAAGTAGTGCACGTGATTGCCAGTACTAAATTTGCTCTTAAAGCGCAGGAAGCAGGTGTGGATGCAATCGTAGCTGAAGGCTTTGAGGCCGGTGGACACAATGGCGCTGAAGAAACCACCACAATGGTGCTGTTGCCACTCATTCGCAAAAAAGTTGATTTGCCCTTAATCGCTGCCGGTGGAATTGGTACCGGACGACAAATGTTGGCTGCCTTTGCGCTCGGTGCTGAAGGCGTACAGGTGGGTAGCCGGTTTGCTGCTTCTGTTGAATCGTCGGCACATCAGGTTTTTAAACAAAAAATTGTGGAAGCGGCTGAAGGTGATACACAAATTGTGCTCAAACAGGTTGTGCCTGTTAGGCTATTAAAAAACCAGTTTTTTAACCAAATTGATAATTTGGAACGAAATGGAGCTTCCCCCCGTGAATTGAAAGATTTCCTGGGACACGGCCGGGCACGGCTTGGTATGTTCGAAGGTAACGCTAACGATGGAGAACTGGAAATCGGGCAGATTTCCGCAATGATTGATGAAATCAAACCGGCAGGAGTAATAATGAAGGAGATGATGAGTGAATTTGACGAAGTCAGGGCTGAACTCTGCCGGGGATAAATCAAACAAAAGCTGTTTTTTCCTCACTATTAATTTTTTCTCAATAAAAAGGAATATTTATTGCCTACAATCCTTTAACATAA
>ERZ795053.1984-NODE-1984-length-25336-cov-6.658400_pt1 | contig 25336 bp, 25 predicted proteins | sample MGYA00375137_ERZ795053 | MGnify/ENA primary metagenome ERZ795053 (study PRJEB30182, sample SAMN05720284) | activated sludge metagenome | isolation source: Anaerobic digester | place: Hong Kong | collected 2014-12-17 ...
GGTGGGGTTCTCCTCGAACCAGTCGGCCAGCTTCTCGTTGGTGGCCTTCTGCACCAGCGTCTTGATCTCGGGGTTGCCGAGCTTGCCCTTGGTCTGGCCCTCGAACTGCGGCTCGCTCACGCGCACCGAGATGATGGCGGTGAGGCCCTCGCGCACGTCGTCGCCACCCAGGTTCGGGTCCTTCTCCTTCAGCAGCGCCTTGGCCCGGGCGTACTTGTTGACCACCGTGGTGAGCGCGGCCCGGAAGCCCTCCTCGTGCACGCCGCCGCCGATGGTGGCGATGCCGTTGGCGAAGCTGTGCAGCCCGTCGGTCTGGTAGCCCTCGTTCCACTGGAAGGCGATCTCCACCGAGCTGCCCGGCTCGCTGGCCTCGTAGTAGCCCACCCGGCTGAACAGCGGCGTCTTGGTGGCGTTGACGTGCTTCACGAAGTCGACGAGGCCGTTGTTGTACTTGTAGACGACCGGCTCGCCGTCGTGGCCCTCGCGCTCGTCCTTGAAGCGGATCTCGAGCGCCTTGTTGAGGAACGCCATCATCTGGAACCGCTCGAGCATGGTGCGGGCCACGAACTCGGTGGTCTCGAACACCGTGGGGTCGGGCCAGAAGGTGACGGTGGTGCCGGTCCGGCCGCGGGGCGCGTCGCCCACCACCGCGAGCTTGGTCTGCTTCTCGCCGCCGTCGGAGAACTCGATGCGGTGGCGCTTGCCGTCGCGGTCGACCTCGACGACCACGCGCGCCGACATGGCGTTCACCACCGAGACGCCCACGCCGTGGAGGCCGCCCGACACGTCGTAGCCGCCGCCGCCGAACTTCGAGCCGCCACCCACCTTGGTGAGGGCGATCTCGACGCCGGAGATCTTGTGCTCGGGGTGCAGGTCGGTGGGGATGCCGCGGCCGTTGTCGGCCACCCGGCACCCGCCGTCGGCGAGGATCGTGATGTCGATGCGGTCGCAGTAGCCGGCCATGGCCTCGTCGACGGAGTTGTCGACGACCTCCCACACCAGGTGGTGCAGGCCGTTGATGCCGGTGCCACCGATGTACATGCCGGGGCGCTTGCGGACGTGCGCCAGGCCCTCGAGGATCTGGAACGACTCCGACGTGTACTTCTTCTCGGACGGCACGGGCGCGACCTTTCAGGACCGGGAGGGAGCGGCGGTGAGCGACTGCCCGAGAGCCTCCGGCGAGACGGGGCCGGAGGAGGTTCCGAGGCGCTGCACGATGGCATCCATCCTACCACCTGGGAAGGCCAACTCGGACCACCCCGGTCGACACCGGAGCACCACGAGATCGTTGCGTCACAAGGGTTTGCGACCCATCGGGCGCATCAGCGCCGGCGGCTCGCGCGGGTGGTCACCGAGGTCACCACGCCCGCCCCGAGCAGACGCTCGAGCCGTGCCAGGATCTCGTGCTCGGACCACCGCAGGTGGCCGGCCCAGGCCGGGTTGTCGACGCCGATCCGCAGGCACCCATCCTCGATCGCCAGGGGCTCGGCGTGGACGACCAGCTCGGCGCCCACTACCTCCTCCCAGCGCTCGTGCACCGTGACGATGGCGTCGACCGTCGGGGCGCCGAGGCCGGCGAGCACGGCATCGAGCAGCGCCGGGAGCGCCACCGGCTCGGCCTCGTCGCCGGCGGCGTCGGAGGTCGGGAGGCGGGACCACGGCACCCCACCAGTCTCGCGCGCTCCTCCCCGTCAGCCCGGGGCCACCGCACCCGCCCGGACCTGCAGCACGACGCCCGGCACCGCGCCGGCCGGCAGCCCACCGGCGGTCGACAGCACCGTCTGGCCCGGCGGGAGGCTTCGCAGGAGCGCGTCGGACCGCTCGGGGTCGAGCTCGGAGAACACGTCGTCGAGGAGGAGCACCGGGGTGGTCTCGGTGTGCTCGGCCACCACCTGGTGGGCCGCGAGGCGCAGCGCGAGGGCGAGCGAACGCTGCTCGCCCTGCGACGCGTGGGTGCGGGCGGGCAGCCCCCCGATGGACAGCTCGAGCTCGTCGCGGTGGGGCCCCACCGTCGACACCCCCCGGCGCAGGTCGTCGCGGCGGGCGGCCACCAGCGCCGCCGCCAGGCCCTCGTCCATCCACGGGGCCGCGTAGGTTGCGCGCACGAGCGCCGACTCGCTCGCCACCTGGTCGTAGGCGGTGGCGAGCAGCGGCTCCAACGAGGCCACCAGGTTGCGTCGCGCCGAGGCCAGGGCCTCGCCCGCCGCGGCGAGCTTGGCGTCGAAGACGTCGAGGGTGAGCTCGACCTCGGCGCTCACGCGTCCCCCGGCCTGCTTGAGGAGGGCGCCGCGCTGGCGCAGCACCCGGTCGAGGTCGGTCTGCATCTGGTCGTAGCGGGGCGACAGCGACACGAGCACGTCGTCGAGGTAGCGACGCCGCTCGCCCGGCGATCCCTTCACGAGCGTGAGGTCGTCGGGCGAGAACACCGTGACCCGGATGGCGCCGAGGAGGTCGCGGGCTCGCTTGAGCGGCTGCTTGTTGATCAGGGCGCGGTTGCGGCCGCCCGCCACGATCTCGGCCTCGAGCAGGAGCTCGCGGCCCTCGCGCTCGGCCTCGGCGCGCACGATGGCCCGCTCGGCGCCCACCCGGACGAGCGCGTCGGCGGGCGCGCCGCGGAACGAACCGAGCGTCGCGAGGTAGCCGATCGCCTCGAGGAGGTTGGTCTTGCCCTGCCCGTTCGGCCCGAGCACGGCGGTGAGCCCCGGATCGAACGCGACGTCGGCCTCCCGGTAGCCGCGGAAGTCGGTGAGCCAGAGGCGCCGCAGCTGCACGCCGGTGCGCTAGGAGACCCGCACGGGCATCAGCAGGTAGAGGAACTCCTGGGCGTCGGCGGCGCGGATCACCGCCGGCTTCTGGGCGTCGACCGTGTCGAGGTGGATCTCGTCGCCGGGAGTGACCTCCACGCCGCTCAGGAGGTAGTCCGGGTTGAAGGCCACCGTGAGCTCGGTCCCCTCGTAGCTGGCGTCGAGCTGCTCGTGGGCCTGGCCGACGTCTTGGGTGATGGCGATGAGCTCGAGCCCGTCGTCGCCCATGGCGAGGCGCACCGGGGTGTTGAGCTCGCGCGCCATGAGCTTCACGCGCTTGACCGCTTCGACCAGCGCCTCGCGACCCACCACGAGCCGGTTGGGGTGGCTGGCGGGGATGAGCCCGCGGTAGTTGGGGAACTCGCCCTCGATCAGGCGGGTCGTGAGGCGCACGCCGCCCACCTCGAACGCGGCCTCGCGCTCACCGAGGCGGAGCGTGACCTCCTCGGCCGAGCCGAGCAGCCGCTCGAGCTCGCGCAGCGCCCGGGAGGGCACGAGGACGCTCTGGCCCTCGCCCAGCACCGACGTGCCAGGCAGGTCGCGCACGGCGAGGCGGTAGGAGTCGGTGGCGACGAGCCGCAGGCCACCGGACTCGGCGGCGAGGAGCACGCCGGTGAGGATCGGGCGGGCGTCGTCGGCGCTGGCCGCGGGGACCACCTGGCGCAGGGCGCCGGCGAAGTCCTTGGCGGCGAGGGTCACGGCGTCGTCGGCGGGCATGGCGAGGCGGGGGAACTCGTCGGCGGGCAGCAGCCGCAGCGACGATTCGAAGCGGCCCGCGGTGATCCGGGCTTCGTCGCCCTCCACCGTCACCTCGACGCGGGGGTCGCCCAGCGACCGCACCAGGTCCGAGGAGATCTTGGCGGGGAGCACGGCGATGCCGTCCTGCTCGCCGGCCACGGTCACCTCGATCTCGATGGTGAGCTCGAGGTCGCTGCCGGTGAGGCGGAGGCGGTCGCCCACCAGCTCGGCGCGGACGCCCGACAGCACGGGCAGGGCGCCGCCTCGGTTGGCCACGGCCCGACCGGCCGAGGCCAGGGCGTCGACCAGGGTGTCACGCTCGCAACGGAACTTCACGGGGTGCGCTCGCTTTCTCCGGAGAAGGTGTCGATCAAGATCTGGTGGTGGTCATGGGCCCTGTGGACTGTGGAGAAGTCCGCGGCCGAGCAGGTCAGGGCGCGTTCGAGCGTCCGAGCGGCGTCCACAGCGTTCCACAGGCCGAGGCGCGGCGGGTGCACCGTCGCGGCCGAGGCGGGTGGTGGTCCCCATCCGTCCACGGCGCGCCCCCTGCTCGTCCACAGCTCGATCCGCTGGCCGCGGCCGGGAAATGCCCAGGGGGCTGTGGACGACGGTGGACAAGTGCTGTGACGACCGGCACGCGAACGACCACCTCAGCCGCCCTTGCGGATCTGGTTGAGCAGCTCGGTGACCTGGTCGTAGATCTGTCGACGTTCGCCCATCAACGCCTTGATCTTCTCGACCGCGTGGATGACCGTCGTGTGATCTCGACCCCCGAACTCCCGGGCGATGGCCGGGTAGGAGAGGTCGGTCAGGTCGCGGAACACGTACATGGCGATCTGTCGGGCCGTGACGAGGGGCCGCTGGCGGCTCTTGCCCTTGATCTCCTCGATGGTGAAGTCGAAGTACGCGGCGGTCGCCTCGAGGATGACCTGCGGCGTGATCGGGCGGGGCTGGCGATCGCCGAGCAGGTCGTGGAGGTGGCGCTCGGCCTCCTCGAGGGTGACCGGGCGCTTGTGGAGCCGGGCGAGGGCGGTGACCCGGTTGAGGGCCCCTTCGAGCTCACGGATGTTCTCGGTGATGTTCGTGGCGATCAGCTCGAGGACCTCGTCGGGCACCGGGATCGGCTCGCCCTCGGCCTTCTTGCCCAGCACGGCGAGCCTCGTCTCGAGGTCGGGCGGCTGGATGTCGGTGATCAGGCCCATCTTGAACCGGCTGCGGAGGCGGTTCTCCAGCGTGGAGATGGCATCGGGCGGGCGATCCGACGAGAGCACGAGCTGCCGGCGACCCTCGTGGAGGGCGTTGAAGGTGTGGAAGAACTCCTCCTGGGTCTCCTTGCGGTTCTCCAGGAACTGGATGTCGTCGACGAGCAGGACGTCGACCTCGCGGTAGCGGCGCTTGAACTCCGCCGAGGTGTTGAGGCGGATCGACTCGATGAACTCGTTCAGGAACGTCTCCGAGGTGACGTAGCGCACGACGTAGTCGCGGTAGTTCTCCTCCACGTAGTGCTTGATGGCCTGGAGCAGGTGGGTCTTGCCGAGGCCGGCGTCGCCGTAGATGAACAGCGGGTTGTAGGACCGCCCGGGTTGGCCGGCCACCGAGAGCGCCGCGGCGTGGGCGAACTGGTTGGAGGGGCCGCGGACGAAGTCGTCGAACGTGCGCGTGGGGGGCGTGGGGTCGCCGAGCCCGCTCGACGGCGCTGGCGCCGCGTGGCCGGCGTCGGCCACCTCGGCCGGCTCGAGCACCGCAGGCGTGCCGAGGTGGCGATCGAGGGGGTCGGCGACGGCGTCGTGATCGGCCTCCTGGGGCCGGACCTCGAGCACGATGGCGAGCTCGTCGCCGCTGGTGTCGCGCACGATGTCCTGCACGAGCGACAGGTAGCGGCCCTCGACGCGGTCCTTGACGACCGCGCTCGGGACGGCCAGGCGCAGGGTCCCCTGCTCCGAGGCGATCTCGGCGATGTCCTGGAAGGTCGAGCGCCAGACCGCGTCGGACACCTGGTCGCGCAGGGCGGCCTGGCAGTCCATCCACAGGTGCTGTCCGTCTCCCACCTGCTCGAACCGTACCTCTCGTTGCCGTTCCACAGCCGAGTCCACACCTGTGGAAAAACCGATCGCCGCCTGGCCGCGAGGGTCAGGACGGTGGGGGTGGCTCGGGACGTCCCGCCCGGCGGCCCGGTGGCACGCCGTGCGGCAGGGAGCGGACCGTAGCACCGCAGCCGCGGCCTCGCGCAAGGGCCGACGCGGCGACCGACGCCCACCGGGGTCGGCCGCGATTGCTCCGTGGTCGGACGGAGGCGTAGCGTTGCCCGGATGGTCCGTGCGCCTCGGCGCGCGGCCACGAGTCGAGTGCCGACGGCCGCATCCGGGCGGCCGTCCGAGCGGTGCCCGGTGCACCGCTCTCGAGGAGGACCAGTGAAGCGCACCTATCAGCCCAACGTCCGCAAGCGGGCCAAGAACCACGGCTTCCGCAAGCGGATGTCCACCAAGGCCGGTCGTGCCGTGCTGCGCAGCCGCCGGCTGAAGGGCCGGGCGAAGCTGTCGGCTTGATCGGTCCCATCCGGGAGCGCCGCACCTTCGAGGCGCTGCGCGCCCGGGGGATCCGCGCTCGGAGCGGCCCGCTGGGGGGATCCCTCCTGGCCGAGCCCGACGACGTCGGCACCCGCGTCGCCTACGCCATCCCCAAGCGGGTGGGCGGGGCGGTCCAGCGCAACCGGTTGCGCCGACGGCTCCGGGCGATCGTCGCCGAGCTGGCCGACGTGCCGGGCGCGGTGCCCGCGGGGGCGCTGGTCGTGACCGCGGGTCCCGAGGCTGCTCGCCGCACACCCGAGGAACTGAGGATCGACGTGGAGAGGTTGCTGTCGCTGCTCGAGGAGCGCCGCACCGCCGGGGAGCCCCGGTGAGCCTCCCGGCGCGCGCCCTGCACCGCCTCGTGCTGCTCTACCAGCAGGTCCGCGCCGGTCGCCCGTCGCCCTGTCGGTTCACCCCCACCTGCTCGTCGTACGCGCTCGAGGCGATCGAGCGCCACGGGGCGGCGCGGGGCTCCTGGCTGGCGCTTCGCCGCCTCGGCCGCTGCCACCCCTGGGGTGGCCACGGTTGGGACCCCGTGCCCGAGCGCCGGTCCGTCGACCACCCTGACCACCACCACGAACGGAAGGTCGCCTGATGTACGACCTGATCGCCAAGCCGCTCCAGTTCTTCTACGAGCTGTGGCCGAACTACGCCGGCGCGATCTCGCTGCTGACGTTGACGATCATGATCCTGCTGCTGCCCCTCACCTTGAAGGGCACCCGGAGCATGCTGGCGATGCAGAAGCTCCAGCCGGAGCTGAAGAAGATCCAGGCGAAGTACAAGGACGATCGCCAGCAGCTCAACGAGCAGATGATGTTGTTCTACAAGGAGAACAACATCAACCCGGTCTCGGGCTGCCTGCCCTTGCTCCTGCAGATGCCGGTGTTCGTGATCCTCTACCGGACGCTGTTCCAGCTGCTCAACCGCCAGCCCTTCGGCTACGACATGGGCGCCGCCTCGGCCCGAGCCACCACCGGCGTCGACGGCGGGGCCGGCGCCGGGGTGTGGGAGAAGTTCGGCTACTTCGTGCCCAAGCACCTCGACCCGAGCTCCGCGCTCTACCACGACCTGTCGAACACCCGCGATGCCCGCTCGTTCGGGCTCAGCCTGGCCGAGTCGGCGTCGAAGGCGCTCGGCGAGGGCTTCGTCCACGCCTTGCCGTACATCCTGCTCGTCGTGGCGGTGACCGCGACGTCCTACATCCAGCAGAAGCAGGTGTCGGGCCGCAACCCGCAGGCCCAGGTGAACCCGCAGCAGCAGATGCTGATGCGGATCATGCCGCTGTTCTTCGCCTTCATCTCCTTCACCCTGCCGTCGGGCATCGTCGTGTACTTCCTGGTCTCGAACCTGTTCCGGGTGGGCCAGCAGGCCTTGATCACCCGGACGATGTATCGCGACGACGACGGCGTCGTGAACACCACCGGCCGGGCAAGTGACAAATCGTCAACAGACGATGGGCCGGTGGCCAAGCCCAAGGGGTTCTTCCAGCAGCTCAAGGAGATCGAGCCGCCGAACCCGAACCGGGCCAAGCGCGAGGTCCAAGCCGCCAAGGCGTCGAAGGCGACCGCATCGTCGGGCGCCGGCGCCAAGGGTGCGAGTGCCAAGGGTGGGAACGCCAAGGGCGCCAAGGCGTCGAGTCCGGGGTCCGCGTCGTCGGGGGCCAAGCCCAGTCGCACGGCTCCGTCTGCCGCCAACCGATCCAAGTCGAAGAAGAAGAGGAAGTGATCGCCCGTGGAGTGGGTTGAGACGACCGGCCGCACCATCGAGGACGCCAAGGAGGCGGCGCTCGACCAGCTCGGCATCGACGAGAGCGAAGCCGAGTTCGAGGTGCTCGAGGAGCCCAAGACCGGGCTCTTCGGCCGCCCCCGCGGCGAAGCTCGCCTGCGGGCGCGGGTGGTGCCCAAGGCGCCGCGCCCCAAGCAGGAGCGGCGGCCACGCCGCGGTCGCAGCGGCGGAAGCGGCAACGGCGGTGGCCGCAAGGAGCAAGGGACCCCCGCCCCGGCGGCCGAGCCGGCGAGCGCCGATGAGGCGTCGTCCGAGGGCGACGCCGACCAAGGACGGAACCGCCGTGGCGGGAACCGTCGAGGTGGCGAATCCAATCGACGTGGGCCGAAGCCGCAGGAGGGCAACCACATGACCGAAGACGACGTTCCCGTCGGCGTCCAAGCCGACATCATCACCGAGTTCCTCGAGGGCCTGCTCGTGGCCTTCGGCGTCGAGGGCACCGTGACGCGCACCGAGGTCGACGACGAGACCATCGAGCTCAGCGTCGACGGTGAGGACCTCGGCCTGCTCATCGGCCCCAAGGGTCAGACGCTCACCGCCGTGCACGAGCTCTCGCGCACCGTGCTGCAGCGTCGGGCCACCGGCCGCCACGTCGGGCGCGTGCGCATCGACATCGGCGGCTACCGCCAGCGCCGGCAGGAGGCGCTCGCGCGCTTCGTGCAGCAGCAGGCCGAGCAGGTCCTCGCGGAGGGGACGGCCCGAGCCCTCGAGCCGATGAACTCGGCCGACCGCAAGGTCGTCCACGACACGGTCAACGAGATCGAGGGCGTGGCCACCGTGTCGGAGGGTGCCGATCCCGACCGCCGGGTCGTGATCGTGCTCGACGCCGCCGGCGAGTGACCGACGAGCTGCTCGGCCTCCTCGAGGAGAGCCGACAGCGCGGCTTCCTGGGCCCGGGCCCGGTCGAGGTGCACCTCGACCATGCCCGGGCCTTCGTCGTTGCCGCCGAGGTGCCGCCGACGCGCGCGCTCGACCTCGGGGCGGGCGGTGGCCTCCCCGGCCTGGTGCTGGCGGCGATCGCGTGGCCCGACGCCCGTTGGACGTTCCTCGACGCGATGGCGAAGCGGACGGCCTTCTTGCGCGAGGCGGTAGATCGCCTGGGTCTCGCTGATCGGGTCGAGGTGCTCACCGAGCGCGCCGAGGTCGCCGGTCGCGACGCCGAGCATCGCGGGGGCTACGACCTGGTGGTCGCCCGGAGCTTCGGGCCGCCGGCCGTCGTGCTCGAGTGCGCCGCACCCTTGCTCCGGCCCGGTGGACGGCTGGTGGTGAGCGAGCCCCCCGATGCCGTGCTGGCCGAGCGCTGGCCCCCCGAGGGCGTCCGCGCCTTCGGCGGCGCGGCCCCGCGAGCCGTGACCGCCGGCCACCGCCACGAGGTGCACCTGGTGGTGATCGATCAACACGAGGCGTGTCCCGATCGCTACCCGCGGCGGGTGGGGGTCCCCACCAAGCGGCCCCTGTTCACCTCCCCCACCTGACCGCCCGAGCTCGCGCCGCAGCTCCTTCGCACCCCGCCCTCAGGGCCGGGAGCGAGCCGACGTTTCACGTGGAACAGGGATCCGGTGGCGTGGTCCGCGCCGCTTTGGCCCGATGGCGTGGGGTCCGTGGTCGGTGGGCCCGCCAGCACCGTGGGCGTCCGCTGGGTCGAGCTCGCCTCGGGGGTCGCACGCCCTCGCTGGGGCCGAGCGAGCGCTCGCCGGGGACGCCGGCCCGCCGCCGGGTGGAGGGTCCGACCGACCTCGCTCGAGCACCTCCCCGCTCCCCGTACGGGATCGCTCGGGGTGGGCGCACCGTCGGGACCTCCGCGACCGGACGCGCGTGAGCGTCGGGTGCCTGCCGCCCCAGTCACTGGGGCTCGCCCGTGATCGTCGCTGGCCGACGGCCCGTTCCTCGGCGCATAGCGGGTCGGGGTCCGACATCGTGGACGTGGCGACGGGCGCCCGCGCCCCGGCCCCGCTCCCCTGCCGGCGACCCTTGCGCCGCCCGGTCCGGCGGCGGGACAGGTCGAGGCCCGCGGTGGCGGGCGAGCCCTGGGGTCGGGGATCACCACCGACGGAGCGTCGGGCAGCGCCCGGCATCGAGGTCCAGAGGTCGCGACGGAGGTCGGAGGTGGCCGCGCGGCCCGGTTCGGCGCTCGAGGCACCCTCCTACGGGTGCGTCCCCGGCTGATGGCGGCGCCGCCGCACCCGCCCTGACCGGGCGGGCCCGGTGACTCCCGGGCGTCGGTGGGCCCTGGCGTGGCTCGCTGCGGGGACCCCCCCAACCGGACCCCCGCCGGTCGAGTGCCCGCCAACGGTGCGCAGGTGGGGTTCCTGCTCGCCTCGGGGGCCTCGCACGAGCAGGCCGAGGTGAGGGGGCCTCCGGCCTGCCGCGTCGCAAACGCGATGGGGCGGCCCGGGATGGAGACCGCCGCGGCCGCCGTGCGGAGCCCCCGTCGACGAGGCCGGGGCCGGTGGGGACGGCTCGACGGCGGCGATCCCGACGTCGGGCGGCGCGCTGGCGCCGGGGTCCGCCCACGGTGCGGTGGTTGCCGGCGTCAGCCGGGGGTCGGAGCATCGAGGGTCGAGGGCATCGCCCACCGCCGCCCTGGTGAGAGGCCCGCCGCGGGGTCGGCCCTCGCTGCTCTCGGGGCGGGTGAGCCCCACCGGCTCCACCGACGGGCTGGGGTCGGCGGGGAGGCCGCCATCGCCCGACCGCGATGATCGGCCCGGGAGGCGTCCGACGACCCTCGCTGCTCCTGGGGTGGGGGGCTGAGGGGTGGCGATGCGAGGCGACGTTGCGTTCATCGACCGCCACGACGGTCGTGGAGCTGGTCGCCCGGTGGGCCCGGTCGCATCGGCCCGGCCGAGACGGGCGGGGAACGGGCGAAGCGCGTCGCAGCTCGAGGCCCGACCTGGCCGCGTCCACTCTGGTGACCGGTCCTGACCAGGATCCGGCGGACGACGCCAGGTACCTCCGGCCGGGTCCCGGCGCCGGCACCGGCGGGGCCGGGGCCGTGCCGTGGGTCATCGGCGAACACGTGCCACCGACGCCCTCGCCGTGGTCGGGCTCGAAGCCGCGCAGCGTGGATCCGGGACGGTGCGGGGCAGCGGGGGGGTGGCGTGGGGGTGCCCACCCCTGATCACCCGAGCGACCGCCAGGACCACGAATCGCGCCCGGCTCGGGGAGGGACCTCGTCGGTCGGGCCGCCTGGGAGGCGGGGGTCTGACCGCCTGCTCCCGAGCTGCCGCCGGGCGACGGCCGGGTGGTCGCTACGGTGACGTGGCGTTCCCGCCTGCTCGTCGTCCCGGGGTGGCGTCGTCCCTGAGGTCGTTGATCGGTGTGGCAGGCGCCCAGGCGTTTCACGTGGAACCATCCGGCACCTTTCACCCGTGGGCACCGTTCCACGTGAAACGCCGTGCGATGACCGGGTGGTCGGTACGTGGCGTGGCGTTGGCCGCCTGGATCGTCGTCCTTGGTGCGCAGCCGCTTCCGCGGTGACCAACGCTGGCTGGTGCCCCGCGGTGTCACGTGGGAACCACCCCGTCCGGGGAGGGCACCTCTCGCGCGCATCGTTTCACGTGGAACGTTGCTGGCGGTGGTCGACGCGGCTCCGTGTCCCCGGTAGGGAGCGCGCTCCCGGATGCCGGGCCGAACGGCGGCCGTGCCCCTTCGCTGGGACCGGTGGGCAGACGAAGGCGGGAGGACGGGCCGGGTCGGCGACCGTTCGCCGCGTGACCACCACCGTGGATCGGTGCTTGACCCTTGGCGCCTGGGGCGGAAGGATGGGAGGGTGACAGATCCCGCGTCGTACCCCGAGGTCGGCGGCGAGGATGGCGAGGGCTTGAACGACGTCGACGTCGCGTCCGCTCCCGCCACCCGGCAGCTCCCGTCCCTCCCGCGCATCTTCGCCGTGGCCAACCAGAAGGGTGGGGTCGGCAAGACCACCACGACGGTGAACCTGGGGGCGGCGCTCGCCGAGCTCGGCTATCGGGTCCTGGTGGTCGATCTCGATCCACAGGGCAACGCGAGCACCGGCCTCGGCATCAACATCCGCGGGCTCCAGGCCAGCATGTACGACGTCATCTTGAGCGACGTGCCCATCGAGGACTGCATCGAGGCATCCTCGGTCAAGAACCTGTTCGTCGCCCCGGCCAGCCTCGATCTGGCCGGGGCCGAGATCGAGCTGGTCCCCGCCTTCAGTCGCGAGCTCCGCCTCAAGCAGGCGCTCGATGAGGTGCGCGACGACTACGACTACATCCTGATCGACTGCCCGCCATCGCTGGGCTTGCTGACCATCAACGGGATGGCGGCGGCGGGCGAGGTGTTGGTGCCGATCCAGTGCGAGTACTACGCGCTCGAGGGCCTGGGCCAGCTGATGCGCAACGTCGGACTGGTGACCAAGAACCTGAACCCGTCGCTCGACATCTCCACGATCGTGCTGGTGATGTACGACGCCCGCACGAAGCTGTCCGATCAGGTCGCCCAGGAGGTGCGGGCGCACTTCGGCGAGAAGGTGTGTCGGATCATGATCCCCCGGACGGTGCGGCTCTCGGAGGCACCGTCCTACGGTCAGCCGATCACGGCGTTCGATCCGACCTCCCGGGGCGCCGTCGCCTATCGGGAGCTGGCGAAGGAGGTCAGCGGTGGCCCGGCGTAGCGGACTCGGCAAGGGGCTCGGCGCCCTCATCCCCAGCGATCTGGCCAACCCCCGCGACGACGCGGCCCTGCGCGAGCTGCCGGTGAGCCAGATCGAGCCCAACCAGCACCAGCCCCGCGGCTACTTCGACGAGGAGGCGCTGGTCTCGCTCACCGATTCGATCCGCGCCCTGGGCGTGCTCCAGCCGATCCTCGTGCGCCCGTCGGGCGTCGAGCGCTACGAGTTGATCGCCGGTGAGCGCCGCTGGCGCGCCGCGAAGCGGGCCGGCCTGCAGACCATCCCGGCGGTCGTCCGGGAGATCGACGAGACCGCGTCGCTCGAGCAGGCCCTGGTCGAGAACCTGCACCGGGAGGACCTGCACCCGATGGAGGAGGCGGCGGCCTACCAGCAGCTGATCGAGGACTTCGAGCTCAGCCACGACGATGTGGCCCGGCGCGTCGGCAAGAGCCGCTCCGCGGTGTCGAACATGCTGCGTCTGTTCCAGCTGCCACCGGGCATCCAGAAGCTGGTGGCCGAGCGGCAGCTCTCGGCCGGCCACGCCCGGGCTCTGCTCGGCACGCCCGATCGCGCGTTCCAGGAAGCCCTGGCCCGACGGGTGGTCGCCGAGGAGCTCAGCGTGCGCCAGGTCGAGGAGGCGGTGCGGGCCCGGGCCGGAGCGGCGGAGCCGGGCGGCGAAGATGACGATGCGCCGGCGGGTGGGGGCGGCCCGGCCGCCAGCGCGGCGGGTCGGCGGCTGCGTCCGCCCGGCCTGCTCGAGCTCGAGTCGCTCCTGTCCGATCGGCTCGACACCCGGGTGAAGGTTTCGATGGGGGCCAAGCGCGGGAAGGTCACCATCGAGTTTGCCAGCCTCGAGGATCTCGAGCGCATCTACCGCGCCATGACCACGCCGCCGACCAGCGACGAGTGACCCGCGCCCGTCGCCGGTGACCGTGGGGTCGACCCTCGACCTCATCCCCGGCCGCGGGGTTTTCCACAGGATGTGGGAAAGGATGTGGGCAAACCTCGGCCTCTCCTCGACGGTCAGTGGCGCGCCATGCCTGACCGACCGTCAGCACTCGCCTTGTTCTGCTGACGAATCGTCAATGGACTGGGTACGGGGCGAAGGGGGTCGACTGCACTCGGTGGCCGAAAACGGCGACGGGGCCGAGCCCCGCAGGACCCGGCCCCGTCGAGGAGCGTGATGACGTCAGCTGGGCGTCAGATGAACTCGCTGAGCTGCTCGAGCATCCCGGCCTTGCCGGTGGCGCCCTGGAAGCGGTGCACCGGCTGACCGCCGTCGAAGACGATGAGCGTGGGGATGCTCATGATGTCGAACTGGCGAGCGATGTCGGGGTTCTCGTCGACGTTCACCTTGGCGATGGTGATCTTGTCGGGGTTCTCGGTCGCCACCTCGTCGAGGATGGGGGCGATCTTCTTGCACGGACCGCACCACTCCGCCCAGAAGTCGACGAGCACGGGCTTGTCGGCGGTGGCGATGGCCTCGGGGAAGCTGGCGGTGGTCAGGGTGGTGATGGCATCGCCCATGGCGGTGGTCTCTCCTTGGGATGGGTCGGACGGGTGCAACCGCGGCGGAGGCGGAGGGATTCCCGATCAGACGTGGTGGCCGTTGGCCTCCAGCCAGCGCTCGGTGTCGATGGCGGCCATGCAGCCCGAGCCGGCGGCGGTGATCGCCTGGCGGTAGGTGTGGTCCTGCACGTCGCCGCAGGCGAACACGCCGTCGACGTTGGTGGCGGTGCCCGGTCCGGTGACCAGGTAGCCGTTCTCGTCGGTGGTGAGCACGCCGTTGAACAGGTCGGTGTTGGGTCGGTGGCCGATGGCCACGAACAGGCCGGTCACGCCGAGCGCGGCCTCCTCGCCCGTCTTGACGTTGCGCACGGTGATGCCCTCGAGCTTGCTGGCGCCGTGCACGGCGCTGACCTGGTGGTCCCAGAGCATCTCGATCTTGGGGTTCTTGAACGCTCGCTCCTGCATGATCTTCGAGGCGCGGAGCTCGTCGCGGCGGTGGATCAGGGTGACCTTGTCGGCGAACTTGGTGAGGAACGAGGCCTCTTCGACGGCCGAGTCGCCACCGCCGACCACGGCGATGTGGTGGTCGCGGAAGAAGAAGCCGTCGCAGGTGGCGCAGGTGGACACGCCGTGGCCGATCAGCTCTCGCTCACGAGGCAGGTCGAGCATGAGCGAGCGGGCCCCGGTGGAGACGATCACCGAGTGCGCGAGGTAGCTGGGCTCGGGGGCCTCGGGGTCGCCCACCCAGATCTTGAACGGGCGCTCGGAGAGGTCGACCCGGCTGACCTTCTCCTGGCGGGCGTCGGCGCCGAAGCGCACGGCCTGCGAGCGGAAGTTCTCCATGAGCTCGGGGCCCATGATCCCTTCGGGGAACCCGGGGAAGTTCTCCACCTCGGTGGTGAGCATCAGCTGGCCGCCGGGCTGGTCGGAGGTGGAGGAGGGCTCGCCCTCGAGCACCAAGGGGTTCAGGTTGGCGCGGGCGGTGTAGATCGCGGCGGTGAGCCCGGCGGGGCCCGAGCCGATGATGACGACGTTGTGGATGCTGGGCACGGTCACTCCGGTTGCGTGGTGGAACACATCGATCAACGCCGATGTGTGGCGGATCCTTCCCGGGGGATCAGGCGTCGGCGGCGGGCGCCGGCGCGTTCGCCTTGCGCAGCAGCACCAACCCGACGCCCGAGAAGAGCACGAAGTAGACCGCGTAGAGGATCCACACGTTGCCCGGCACCCAGTTGTCCCACATGCGGGTGGTGACCACGAGCACCAGCACGAGCGCCACCAGGCCGCCGACCGCGGCGATCAGGCCGTAGACGATCGCCCTCGCCGCGACGATGGCGGGCTTGGTGGTCTTGTCGCGGACCTTGGCGATCGTGTCGACGATCGTGTCGGCCGCCTGCGCCGGCCACTCGGCGGGGATGACGCCGCCGGGACCGCTGCGGGGTGCAGGAGGAGGTGCAGCCATGACGCCAGACCCTACCCGCGCGACCTGACGCCCAACCCGCTCAGCGCTGGAAGATGGCGATCGGGTCGCACGCGTCGCGCCCGACGGCGGCCACGAGGGTGGTCGGCTGGCCGTCGTCGAAGCCGGGCGTGGCGAACTCGTAGACCAGCGCCACCTGGCCGGCCACCGAGGCGTACCCCGTGTGGGTGGGATCGGTGTCGAGGTCGAGGGTGACCTGCAGTTGCGACGCGCAGCGCTCGAAGGCGGCGGCGGGCGGCGCCTCGACGCCCTCGACCGGCGTGGCCGTGGCGGGGAACGCCTCGGCCAGCGCGGCCCGCAGCTCGTCGCCCGAGGCGAAGGTGCCGAGCGGGAGCGCCGCGGCGGTCCCGCCGGGTGCCAGGGTGGTCGCGGTCGTCAGCGGCGGCGCCGTGGTGGTGGGCGCGTTCGCGTCGCCGCGCTCGGTGGAGCTGGACTCGGCCCCCACGTCGGCGGCGACGTCGCCCGCGCCGTCCGCCTCGGTCGCCGAGGATCCGCCCTCGTCGGCGATCGAGGCGCCGACGGTGGTGAACGACGCCTGCTCGCCGTCGTTGCGCCCGGACCACACGAGGGCCAGCCCGACGGCGACGAGCACGACCACGGCGGCGGCCACCAGCCAGGGTTGGGGCCCGCGGATGCGCCGGGCGGGCGCGGGTGGCGCGGCGGGGGGATCGAGGGCCACCGCGATCAGCTGGTCGACGGCCTCGGCCGGGAGCGGCGCCACCGGGGCCGCCACGAGGGCGGCGACCGCCGCCAGCTCGTCGCGCCGGGCTCGCGCGTGCGGGTCGGCCGCGATCGCGGCGGCGCGGTCGGCGTCGAGCTCGCCGTCGATCGAGGCGGAGAGCTCCTCGTCGGAGAAGGGGGTGGGGGGCGTGGTCATGGTGCAGGGGTGCGACGAGCGTCGGGGTCGGTCTGGTTCCCGCGGAGCAAATCGGCCAGCTGGGCGCGCCCGCGGGCGATGCGCGAGCGGACGGTGCCGGGCGGGATCTCGAGCACGTCGGCGATCTCCGCGTAGTCGAGCTGGCACTGGTCGCGCAGCACGACCGCGGCGCGGAACTCGGGCGACAGGGAGGCGAGGGCGGCATCGAGCTCGTCGGCGTCGACCACCCGATCGATGGCCCCGGCCGCAGCCCGATCCGCGGGCTCGATGGTGTGCCCGTCGTGCTCGGGGAGCCCGACCACCGGACGTCGTCGCCGCCGGCGCAGCTCGTCGAGCGATGCGTTGGTGGCGATCCGGTAGCACCAGGTGGAGAAGGCGGCGCGGCCGTCGAAGCGGGGGAGGCCGCGCACGATGGCCATCAGCGCATCTTGGGTCGCGTCGAGGGCGTCGGCGTCGTTGCCCACCATGCGGCGGCAGACCGCGTGCACCCGTGGCTGGTGGCGGCGCAGCAGCTCCTCGGTGGCCGGCCGGTCGCCGGTTCGCGCCAGCGCGACCAGGTCCTCGTCGCTGGCGCTCGACCTCATCGACCTCGCACCGTAACGCGCGAGACCGAGACGGCTCCCGAGCTCGGCAGCCGGGTGAACCACACGAGGACGGCGTCGGCCTCCACGGCGCGGAAGCGCAGCGCAGTGGTGCCGCTCGACGCCGAGGTGGTGGCGGCGAGGGGCTCGCCCCAGCCCGCCAGGTCGGCCGGCCGGTCGCCGGTGGTGGCGTACACCGAGGCGTCCCAGCCGCCCTCGGCGCTCTGGACGTCGATGCCGTCGACGCGGCCGGTGGCGTCGAGCGTGAGGACCAGGCCCACGCCGCCCTTGCCGGCGATCGTGACCGGATCGCGGTAGCTCTCGCTCGTCCACGCGGTGGTCGGGTCGTCATCGATGGCGAACGCGGCCTGGTCGTCGTGCTCGGTCCCGTCGCCGGGCGGCGGATCGAACGCCGCCGCCGACCCGATCGCCAAGGGGGCCGAGCCGGCCGGGCCGGGGCGCAGCGCGACGACGGCGCCCGCGGCGATCAGGGCGACGACGACCAGCGCCAGCGCCGCGGGCCAGCGCCGAGGACGATCCGTCGGTCGAGGCTCGGGGGCGGGGGCGGGGGCCGCGACCGGCGGGGTCGGTCGGGCCGGGGGCGCAGGCGGCGGGGGCGGGGGCGTGGCGGTCGCGGCGGGCGCCGCCACCGGCGCCTCGGCGCTGGCCGCGGCCGCGGCCGCGAACCCCGGGGCCCGGGCCGGCTCGGCACCGGCGGCGAGCAGCGCGGCGCGCATGGCGGCCGCCGAGGCGAAGCGGTGCGACCGATCGCGCTGCATGGCCTGGTGGACCACCGCCGCCACCGGCTCGGGCACCTCGGGGCGCAGGTCGCGCAGCGGCCGGGGCTCCCGGTGGAGGCGGGCGAGCGCGGTGGACGCGTCGGTATCGCCGACGAACGGCGGCTCGCCGGCGAGCGCCTCGTAGAGGACGACGCCCAGCGCGTAGAGGTCGGCGCGCCCGTCGATGGGCCCGTCCTCGACCTGCTCGGGGGCGAGGTACTTGGCCGTGCCCACCATGGCGCCCGCGGCGGTGAGGTCGTGGGCCTCGGCGGCCTTGGCGATGCCGAAGTCGGCGACGAGGACGCGACCGTCGGCCGACAGGAGGATGTTCGCCGGCTTCACGTCGCGGTGCACGAGGCCCGCGGCGTGGGCGGCCCCGAGGGCGTCCGCCACCTGGGTGCCGATGGCGAGCACGGCGGGCAGCCGCATCGGACCGTGCTCGTCGAGGTCGGCGCGCACGGTGGTGCCCGACACGAGCTCCATGACGATGGCCTCGATGCCGTCTTCGCTGCAGGTGTCGTACACCGAGACGATCGACGGGTGCGACAGGCGAGCGGCGGCGACCGCCTCGGCGCGGAAGCGCTCGACGAACGATGCGTCGCGCGCCAGGTGCGGGTGGAGCACCTTCACCGCGACCCGCCGGGCCAGCAGCTGGTCGAGCGCCTCCCACACCTGGGCCATGCCACCCGACGCGATGGGCCGCTCCAACCGATAGCGACCGGCGAGCAGGCGCCCGGCCAGCGGGTCGGCGTCGGACCCGGTGGGGGACGAGGGGGGGAGCGTCACGGCCCGTCCACGCTACCGGGCCGGCCTGGTGGTCGACCCGGCGGCCGGAGGCTCAGGTGGGGTTGTGCCAGATCAGCCCGATGACGCCCGAGCCGCCGTGGGCGCCGATCACGGGCCCGATGGTCCACACCGAGATCTGGTCGCGGGAGTAGCGAGGCGAGATCAGCTCGATCAGGTCCTCGAGGTCGTCGGGGCAACAGCCGTGGCACACGGCGAGCGTGTCGAGCTGGGGGAGCTCGAAGAGCTTGTCGCGCAGCCACACCAGCGACTTCTTCCGGGTCCGCTGCTTGCCGGCCTCGGTCACCGCGCCGGTCGAGATGTCGATGATCGGCTTGATCGACAGGATCGAGCCGATGAGCGCCTGGGCGCCGCCGATGCGACCGCCCTTCTTCAGGTTCTCCAGGGTGTCGAGCGCGCCGTACACGGTGGTGCGGTGGCTGAGGTCCTCGACGATGGCCACGATGTCGTCGACCGACGCACCGGCCTCGGCGGCCTCGGCGGCGGCGAGCACCTGGAGGCCCAGCCCGGCGGTGATCGAGCGCGAGTCGAGCACGCGGACCTCGACCTCGCCGTCGAGCGCCTTGGCCGCCGTCTCCGCCGACTGCATCGTGGCGGACAGCTGGCTCGAGAGGCTGATGCAGACCACCGGATCGCCGTCGGCGGCCGCTTCCCGGAACGCCGCCTCGAAGGCGCCGGGCGACGGTGCGGCGGTGGCCGGGAGCACGTCGAGCTCGGCCATCTTATCGTAGAACGCCTGCGGGCTGAGGTCGACGCCGTCGACGTACTCGTCGTCACCGAAGCGGATGGTGAGCGGCACGACCCGGATGTCGTGGGCGGCGAGGTGCTCCTCGGTGAGGTCGGCGGCGCTGTCGGTGACGATCTTGACGGGCAAGGTGGGCTCCGTGGACGGGAGGGGGACGGACGATCGGTGCTTCGACCCGCGGGCGCGGGCTGCGGTTACACGCCGGGGGCCGAGCGCGCTCGGCGGGTGCGCAGCCAGTGGCGGCCCCACCAGACGGCGAGGAACCCGGCCGCGCCCACGGTGAGCAAGATGCCCACCTCGGAGACGGCGGTCGAGCGCACCACGTAGCGGCTCTCGGCCAGGACCACGCCGTCGTCGGGCGAGCGCACGGTGATCCGCACCGGGGTGTCGCCCGTGGCCCGGGCCTGGACCTGGACGTCGACCACGGTGCGCTCCGAGTCGAGGGTGGCCTCGATGCGGTCGTCGGGGAGCTCGAGGCGATCGGAGGCCTCGAGCTGGATCACCACCTGCACGGGCTCGTCGAGGGAGGAGGAGATCGGCAGCGGGAACGTCCCCTCCTGCGCCCCGAGCGTGACCGTGTCGCTCTCGGGGAGGTCGATGGACGAGAAGGTGTCGGCGAGGTCGCGGCGCACGCCGTCCACCTCGGCGCGGCGGTCCTCGAGCGGCAGCTCGGCCGCGGCGCTGAGCGCCAGGGCCCGCTCGATCGGGCGCAGCAGGTCGGCGCGGTCGCCCACCATCGACGTGTAGCTCGCCTCGTCCGCGCGAGCGGCGCGCAGCTCGTCGGGGTAGGTGCCGAGCGCGACGGCGGGGTGGCCGGCGAGGGTCGCACCCACGGTGGCCGGCGCGTCGAGGAGGGCGTCGAGGGTGGTGGCCCGGTACAGGTCGGTGCCGAGCGTCAACGCGTCGAAGGCGACCTGGAGGGACTCGGGATCGGCGAGGGCCGGATCCACGTCGACGATCACGCGCGCCGACTGCTCGCGGCCGGTCGCTGCCGCCGCGAGCCGGGCGAGCAGGCGGTGCGCCGCCAGCACCGGATCGCCCGACGCCGCTCCCAGCACGAATCCGCCCGCCGTCGCGGACGCTCGCACGGTGCTCGGGCCCGCCGTCAGCTCCACCGGGGACAGGGTGCCGGCGCCATCCTCGAGCACGCCTCCGCCGACGACGGCGCGGAACACGCCCCGCTGGTGGAGCTGGTCGAGCGTGGGGCCGTCGACCGGGGTCGGGAGCCGCCAGGTCCCCGTGAGCGGCTCCTCGAGGACGCTGTCGAGGGTGCGTCGGCCCAGGTCTCGCTGGGCCGTGAGCTCGTCCGCGAGGTCGGCGTCGACGAGCGACGTCGGATCGATGTCGACGTAGGGGGCGTCGAGCACGTCGCGGCGCTCCACGGCCAACACGGCGCGGAGGTCGGCGAGCACGTCGGTCGCGGCCTCGTCGCCGGCCAGGCGCGCCACGGCGTCGGGCGTCAGGGAGAAGGTGGCGGGCAAGCTCGGCCGCTCGTCGAGCGCGGCGAGGACCGGGGGCAGCTGGGCGACGAGGTCGGGATCGGCTGATCCCTCGTCGGCGCGCTCGTCGGGATCGAGGGGTGGCGGCCGGTGGGCGTCGACCAGCACCGCGACCTCGGTCGGGGTGACGCGCTGGTCGGGCCCGGGGAGGCGAACCACCGCGGTCATCAGCACGGCGAGCGTCTCCTCGTCGGGCCCGCGCAGCCGTACGCGCACGGGGTAGACGCCGGGCTCGTCGAGCGGCCAGCCCCAGGCCGGATCGGGGTTGGCCTCGCCCGGCTGGTAGAGCTCGATGGTGAACGCCACCGGGCGCGGCCCGTCGTCGGCCGCGTCCGCCGAGGGCAGGGCCACCGGCGGGAACGTGGCGGTCGCCCCCTCGTCGGGGACCGGCCCGATCGGGTCGTCGGGCCCGGCGCGGTCGTAGATGTCGACGGCGATGTCGACGGCCTCGGGCGCGTCGACGGCGAGCAGGACCGAGAAGTCGCCGTCGGGGGCCACGGCCACCGGTTGGCCGAGCAGCCGGATGGACGGGCTGGCGGCCTGGGCCGGGCGGGCGGTCGCCAGGGTCGTCGGCACCACCAGCAGCAGGACGAGCGTGACGAGCGCAGCGCCGGCGCGCCTCACGACGGTTCCAGCGTTCGGGCGAGCACGGTCAACCCCTGGGGCTCGAGCACGAACCCGGTGGCCAGGTAGAGGGCGAGGGCGGCGTCGTTGCCCTCCTGGGTGTTGACCACCGCGACCCGGGCGCCGTGGCGACGGAGCCACCGCAGGCTGTCGGCCACCAGCGCTTGGCCGATGCCCTCGCGGTGGCGGCGGGGATCGACGGCGAGGCGTTGGAGGTAGCCGCGATCCGCGGCCCGGCCGCTCACCGCGTACCCGGTCACGTCGCGGTCGTGGGCGACGCGGAAGCGGCTCGCCGGCGTGGCCCGCACCGCGTCGTCGAGCCCGGCGCGGTCGAGCGCCCAGAACGCGTCGAACGCCCGGCCATCGATGTCGAGCACCCCGGGGTGGTCGCGGCGCCACGCCCGCCGGAGGCGAACGGGGTGGCCCGGCTCGGGCAGCACCACCAGATCGTGGCGCAGGAGGTGGAGCCGCTCGTGCGGCTCGAAGCCGGCATCGAGGAACGGCGCCAGCTCGCCTTGGTGGAGGGCGCCGGTGAGGGCGTGGCGCACGCCCCGCTCGCGCTGCAGGTCGAGCTCGGCGCGCACGTCGGCGGCGGTCGGCGCCGGTCGCTGGGGGAGCGGGGTGAGCACGACGGTGTCGTCGCGGCCGCGCCAGGCCGACACCTGGAGCCGGGCGCGGGCGCCCCACCACCGATCATCGGCAGCCATGGGCTCCGACGCGGGTCCGGGGGGCGGCGGCCACGTGAGCGGACACTACGTGGTGGCGTGCCGACCGAGGCGCGCAGCGCGGACGGCCCGTAGCCTGCGAGCGATGGCCGTGCTGTACGCCACCCACCCGCAGTACCTGGCGCACCGGGCCGGTCCGGGGCACCCGGAGTCGCCGGCGCGCCTGCGCGCCGTGGGCCTCGGGCTGCAGCGCGCCGGCGTGGCCGATGCGGTCGTGGCGGTCGAGCCCACCGCGGCGAGCGACGAGGACCTCGAGCGGATCCACCCCGAGGCCTACCGGCGCGCCCTGCGGTCGTTCTGCGCCGCGGGCGGCGGGTCGCTCGACGGCGACACGGCGGTGGTGGCCGAGTCGTGGGACGCGGCGCTGCTCGCGGCGGGCGCCGGCCTCGAGGTGGTCCGCCGCCTCGAGGCGGGCGAGGGCGACGTCGGCTTCTGCGCGGTGCGCCCGCCCGGGCACCACGCGCTGGCCAGCCAGGCCATGGGCTTCTGCCTGTTCAACAACGTGGCGGTCACCGCCGCCCACCTGCGCGACCGAGGCGAGCGGGTGGCGATCGTCGACTACGACGCCCACCACGGGAACGGGACCCAGGACCTGTTCTGGAGCGACCCCGACGTCTTCTACGTGTCGATGCACGAGTGGCCGCAGTACCCCGGCACGGGCGGCATCCACGAGGTCGGCGGCGGCGCGGGGCGTGGCACCACGCTCAACCTCCCGTTCCCGAGCTTCGCCACCGGCGACGTGTACCGCCGGGCCCTCGACGAGGTGGTGCTCCCGGCGCTCGCCGCCTTCGCACCCACCTGGCTGCTGATCTCGGCGGGCTTCGACGCCCACCGCGCCGATCCGATCACGTCGCTGGGGCTGACCTCGGGCGACTACGCCGACCTCACGATGGCCCTGCTGCCGCTCGTGCCCGCCGGGCGGCGCCTGCTCCACCTCGAGGGCGGCTACGACCTCGACGCCCTCGCCGACTCCACCGGGGCGGTGATCTCGGCGCTGATCGACGACGGCGCCTACCGACCCGAGCCCGCCACGGCGGGCGGCCCGGGGGCCGAGGTGTGCGCCGCTTCCCTCAAGATCCGCGACGCGCTGGCCGACAGGTGACCACGGCCCCGGCCCGGGGCCGTTGTCGCATCGCCGGAGGCCTCCGTGACGCGGGTCGTCGATCTGCTCCAGTACCTGCTCGAGGAACGTGGCTCGGACCTGCTCGTCAAGGTCGGGTCGCCGCCGGCGATCCGGCGCAACGGTCGCCTCGAGCGCTCGGGCCTCGAGCCCCTCGCCCCGCAGGAGATCGAGGCGCTGGCCAAGGAGATGCTGACGCCGGTCAAGGCCGAGGAGTTCCAGCGCACCGGTGAGACCGACCTCGCCCACAGCGTGCCCGGCCTGGGCCGCTTCCGGGTGAACGTCTACCGCCAACGGGGCTCGGTGAGCCTGGCCATCCGCCGGGTCGTGCCCGGCGCACCGTCGATCGAGGACCTGGGCGTGCCGCGGGTCGTCGCCGACCTCGCCGACCAGCGCGACGGCCTGGTGATCATCTCGGGGCCGGCGGCGTCGGGGAAGACCACCACCGGCGCAGCGATGATCGACCACATCAACGGGACCCAGCCCCGCCACATCGTGACCATCGAGGACCCGATCGAGGTGCTGCACCCCGACCGGATGGCCATGGTCAGCCAGCGCGAGGTGGGCGCCGACACGATCGACGTGGTCGACGCCCTGCGGCGCGTGGCCCGCCAGGACGCGGACGTCATCTACGTCAGCGACCTGATGGAGCCCGACGCCATCGCCGAGGCGCTCACCGTGGCCGCCGCCGGCTGCCTGGTGATCGGGGTCATGGACACGCTGTCGGTGATCGACACGATCCGCTGGATCATCGACCGCCAGTCGCCCGGCGCCCAGGAGCACACCCGCCACCTGCTGGCCCGCGTGCTGCGCGGCATCGTGTGCCAACGCCTCCTCGACCGGGCCGACGGCCGGGGCCGCGTCGTGATGGTCGAGAGCATCACGGCCACCCAGAAGGTGCGCGACGCCATCGCCTCGGGCGCCGACGCCGCCCTGCTCGAGCGGCTCATGAGCGAGGGCGACTACCACGGCATGGCGACCGCCGACCAAGCGTTGTTCCGCCTCTTCAGCGACGACCTCATCACCCACGAGGAGGCGCTGGAGCGGGCCTCGCACCCCGAGGACTTCCGCATCGCCGTGCAGCAGGCCGGGATGGCCACCCTGCGCTGAGGCCCTCGCCGGCGCATCGGGCTGCGGCCCCCTGGGCGGCGTCCCCTAGCGTCGTGGCGTGATCCCCGCCCGCATGCAGCCCGTGCTCGACGAGGTCGGGCCTCTCGCCGAGGCCCTGGTCGGCGCCGGCCACCGGGCCTACCTGGTGGGCGGGATCGTGCGCGACCAGCTGCTCGGGCGCGAGCTCGGCCCGGGCGCCGACATCGACCTCACCACCGACGCCACGCCCGAGCAGATCAAGGCGGCGATCGGCCCCGTGGCCGATGCCCTCTGGACCCAGGGCGAGCGCTTCGGCACGATCGGCGCCAAGGTCGGTGGCCGGGCGTTCGAGATCACCACCCACCGCGCCGAGGCCTACGCGCCCGACTCGCGCAAGCCCACGGTCGCCTTCGGGACCGACGTCGGCGCCGACCTCGCCCGCCGCGACTTCACGGTGAACGCCATGGCCCTCGAGGTGGGGGCCGGCGCCCCCGAGCTGGTCGACCCCCACGGCGGGGCCGCCGACCTCCACGCCCGGGTGCTGCGGACGCCCCTGTCGCCCGAGGAGTCGTTCGCCGACGATCCGTTGCGCATGCTGCGCGCCGCCCGGTTCCTCGCCGGCTACGGCCTCGAGCCGGTGCCCGAGCTGGTGGTCGCCGTGCGCGAGCTCGCCCACCGCCTCGAGATCGTCTCGGCCGAGCGCATCCGCGACGAGCTCGACAAGCTGCTCGTGGTGGAGGACCCCTCGGCCGGGCTCTGGTTCGTGGTCGACACCGGCCTCGCCGAGCAGTTCCTCCCCGAGCTGCCCGCCATGCGGCTCGAGCAGGATCCGATCCACCACCACAAGGACGTCCTGGCCCACACCATCGCCGTCGTCGCCAAGACCCAGCCCGAGCGGCTGGTGCGCCTCGCCGCGCTGCTGCACGACGTCGGCAAGCCCAAGACCCGCTCGTTCGGCGACAACGGCGTCACGTTCC
>ERZ795053.1987-NODE-1987-length-25297-cov-21.760082_pt1 | contig 25297 bp, 20 predicted proteins | sample MGYA00375137_ERZ795053 | MGnify/ENA primary metagenome ERZ795053 (study PRJEB30182, sample SAMN05720284) | activated sludge metagenome | isolation source: Anaerobic digester | place: Hong Kong | collected 2014-12-17 ...
GCCTATACTGCTTCAACATGCCGACGCACAGCGCATTCCCCTGCCCCCATATCCGCCACCGACACCGTTGGTGACAACGACGACGCATGCGGTGGACAAGGTGCAGCAAGACGGCAAAAAGCAGGTTGTGGAGCTCACCCACCACTACCGGCACGCCGAGCACTATGACAACTGACGCGTGATGCTACCAGGCCGCAGCACGCATCAGAGTTCGGGTATCGGTTCCAGCCCGCGCAGGCGCGTCGGGATGACACGCAGGGCAACGGTAAAGGTCGCCGCGTAGGTGGCGGCATCCATGCCCAGCCCGGCAATACCCAGCGCATACTTTGCCACATAGGCAGCATTGCGATCGGCCGGCGGCGCGTCCGGATCCAATGCTGCCTTGCCCAGAATCACCTGGATATCCTCACCTGTGGCATCCGTGTTGAAGTGCAGCGCGACGTTTGGGTTGGCAGCGATGTGCTTGAGCTTCCACGCACGCGGCGTGCTGTAAATCAGAAAGCTTCCTGCCTCCCACACAAACCAGACCGGCCGCGGCTGCGGCACGCCGCGCGACGACACCGTGGTCAGCCAGATCACTTCCTCGCGTTCGATGCGCTGCAATGCCCGCCGTCCCACCTCGCTGTCCCAGTCGATCATGGCGAAAGCCTCCTTGTGAATCCCTGGCGTCAATCGTCGCGTGCAGATTGTACCGTCACCGGGAATCGGCGTCGAGCGGTGGTAGGGCGCTACCAATCACAGAACGCAAGGCGACAACCCGACATTTGACGCACCGATCGACCAGAAAAGTGCGCGATGATGTTGGTAGCGCGACGCCCGGGTTCCGGGCATCGCCCAGCTTGAAATTCGACATCGCAGGAGGGAAATCATGCGGAAGGGTATCCAGTTCACGATGGCACTGCTGCTGCTCGCCACGCTGCTGGCAGGCTGCAACAAGGAAGAGCCGGCCGTCGACCAGCAGGCAGCCGTCAACACGGCGGTGGCGGCGACGATGATGGCCCAGGCGCTCGCCGAGGCGACAGTCAACGCGGCGGCGCTGACGGCGCTGCCCGCCACGGCGACGGCCGAAGCGCTCGCCATTCCCACCGCCACACTGGTTCCGGAGCCAACCGCCACGATGGCGGCGCCCACCCCGGTGCCCGTCATGCCCACGGCTGCGCCACCCACACCGACGGCGGGCGCGCCCGTGGAATACACGACCCTGAGCGAGGAGGAGTTGGCGGCGCTGATCGACGCTGCCGTGGCCGAGGCGGTGGCCGCCACCGAGCAGACCGCACAGGCCGTCGCCTACACGACGAGCGACGACGCCGTCACCAGCGAAGAGGTGGCGGCCGTCTATCCCTACTACGACTATGCCGAATACACGATCGCCTACGCCGAGGAGTTGATGGACGTCTACTACGACCTCTACGGCGCGCTGGCCGACGAGATGATCGACGAACTGGTGGGGGTGGAATCCGAACTGGAGGAACTGAACAGCACGTTGCTGCTCATCGCCACATCGCTGGAGGAGATCAACACGCTCCTGGCGCAGGGGCTGGCGCTGACCGAGGAGAGCATCGCCCAGTTGGAGAGCGCCGCACAGCAGGCGCAGGCCGGCGCGCTGGCGCTCCAGGCGCAGCAGCAGGATATGCTGGCGATCTTGCAGGCGGACCAGCAGCACCGCGCCGAACAGATCGCACAGATCCAGCCAAACCAGGTGCCGGACGACCGTGTGAGCGCCGTGCTGGCCGGCTTCCAGTATGTCGACCTGGTCAGCACGGCCACCGGCGACGGCACGCTCTCGCGCGACGAACTGCTGGCCATCGCGCAGCTTGGCGCCAATGCACAGGCCGGCGCGCAGGCATTCGTCGGCCTCCCGATGGCCGGCGGCGCCACGGTGGATCTGACCCAGCTCAGCGGCAAGTTCGGCGAAATCACGGGACAACTGGCACACGGGCAGGTTCCGCAGGCGACCGCCAACGCGCAAGGCCTGGAAGCCATGCTCGGCCAGCGGCCGGATGTGGCGGCCGGCGCGGGCAACCTCCCGGGCGGTATCGACCTGCCGGATCCCGGCTCGGTCAGCGGCGGTGCCAATCTGCCGGGTGGCGGAAATCTGCCAACGGGCGGCAACCTGCCCGGTGGCGGCAACCTGCCGGGGCGCAGGCCGTAGCAAAAGAACGAAGCCAATTGCATAAGCAAAGAAAGAGCCGGGATCGGAAGGAATCCCGGCTCTTTCTTCACCTTCAACGACCTGCCCGCCACTCACACCGGCGGCGGGTTGCGCTCCTGGAAGCCGCGCTGGTGCCAGTAGGGATAGGGCAGCGTCACCTCGCTGGCCGCATCGAGCCGGGCGATCTGGGAGGAGGTCAGCGACCAACCGATCGCGCCGAGGTTGTCGCGCAACTGCGCCTCGTTGCGCGCGCCGATGATGACGTTCGCCACCGACGGGCGTTGGAGGAGCCAGTTGATGGCGATTTGCGGTACGCTCTTGCCGCTCTCGAGCGCAATTTCGTCGAGCACATCGACGACGCGATAGACGTACTCATCGTCCACCGGCGGGCCGGCCTCGCGCGCCACCTTGCTTTGCAGCCGGCTCACCTCCGGCCTGGGCGCGCTGCGGCGGATCTTGCCCGTCAGGCGGCCCCAGCCCAGCGGGCTCCACACCACGGCGCTCACGTGCTGGTCGAGCGCCAGCGGCATGAGCTCCCATTCGTAGTCGCGACCGATGAGCGAGTAGTAGGCCTGATGCGCCACGTAGCGCGCCAGGCCGTAGCGGTCGGAAATGGCCAGCGACTTCATGAGGTGCCAGCCGGAGAAGTTCGAGCAGCCGATATAGCGGATCTTGCCGGCGCGCACCAGGTCATCGAGCGTCTGGAGCGTCTCCTCGATGGGCGTCTTGGCGTCGAAAGCGTGCAGTTGGAAGAGGTCGATGTAGTCGGTGCCCAGCCGGCGCAGGCTGCCTTCCACGGCGCGCAGCAGGTGGTAGCGCGACGAGCCGACGTCGTTGGGACCGGGGCCGCGGCGAAAGGTCGCCTTGGTCGAGATGATCACCTGGTCGCGGCGGCCGCGGATCGCCTGGCCGAGAATCTCTTCCGCGGCGCCGCCCGAGTAGCCGTCGGCCGAGTCGAACATGTTCAGACCGGCCTCCAGGCAGATGTCGACCAGCCGCGTGGCCTCGGCGACATCGCTGCCGCCCCACGCCTTGAAGAACTCACCCTGCCCGCCAAAGGTGCCGGTGCCCAGGCTGAGCACGGGTACGCTGAATCCCGATCCGCCGAGTTGTCGATATTCCATCATGCCTCCTCTTGCTTGACTGACTGTTGATCTGGCGCCGATTCAGCCTGGCGCGCTGCCGGTCGCCTAGCGCACGACCGCCGGAAGATAGAGCGCGAACGCCTCGGCCCCATATTCCACCGAACCAATATCACACGTCCCCACCCGCGCAGCGCCGCGCTGGTCGGTCGCGTTGCACTGGGCCGGATCGCCGGCATCGATGAGCGGGCTGCCCGCCTGCGGCAGGATGGTCTGCATGGGGAACGACCCGCCGTTATAAGCCAGGGCGCCGACTAGCAGCGCTCCGGTGAAGCTATCTTGATCAGTTGGTGCCGTCAACGACGCGCAGCTTCCCTGGCTGAGATTGTGGCCTAGGGATTGGAAGAGACCGCCGTCGCAATTGACGGCGCTGCCAAAGACCACGCTATTGGCAAGCTGCACGACGCCGGGGCTGGAAGGTGTCTGCGGCGAGTCTTCGTAGATGGCGGCACCGGCCGCGCCGGCACTGTTGTTGGCGAGCGTAACGTTGGTGAGCACTGCGTAACGCCCGTAGTGATACAATCCGCCGCCCAAAACGTCCGCCGCATTGTCGGCCAACGTCACGTTGGTCAGGGTGAGGTTGTCGTCGGCAACCTGGTAGATACCGCCGCCGTTGTTCCTTGCCACGTTCCCGCTGATGGTCGCATCGGTGACGAAGACGACCCCGCCCAGGTGGTGCAAGCCGCCGCCATTGGTGCCGCCGCCGCCCGGCGCAGTGGCCGTGTTGCCGACAAGATTGACCTGGCGCATCTCCAGGGAGGTGCCATAGGTGCTGATGCCGCCACCCTCGAACGCCGTGTTGCCACTGACCGTGCTCCGTTTGAGCAGCGCCGAGCCGCTGACGTTCCACAAACCGCCGCCGCTACCGGTGACGCTGTTGCGGTCGAGCAGGCTGTCGGTGATGGTGATGACGCCGCTATTCTCGATGGCGCCGCCGTAGCCGCCTGTATTCTCGTCGAGCGTTACCCCGGCCAGGTCGGCGCTGGCGCCACCCGCATTGTAGAGTGCGCCACCGTCCAGTGCATTGTTGGTGCTGAAGCGGCTGCTGCGGATGGTGATCCTGCCCGGCTGAGCGTTATCCACGGCGCCGCCTCGCCCGTTCACCGCGGCGGTCGCGCGGTTGTCGGCAAAGCTGCTGTTGCGAATCGTGACCGCACAGCCGTCGTTGTAGATTGCGCCGCCGGTTGGGGCGCTGTTGCCGTCGATCTGGCTGCCATCGATGGTCAGTGTCGCATCGTAACAATAAATCGCCCCTCCCGCAACCGCGGAGCGATTATCGAGAAGGCGCACACTCTCCAGACTCACCTGCCCGCCCGAGGCCTCGATCGCCCCGCCATTGACGAGCGAATCACCCTGTCGCAAGGTAATGTTCCGCAGGCGAAAGGTGACCGGACCCGCAAAGAAGTGACGTTCGTTGTTGCCGGCAGCCAAAATGATGCGCCCGCCGCCGTCGATGGTGACGTCGCCGAGATTGACGAACTTGGCAACGGTGAACTGGAGTGTGTGAGCCGCAGCACCGCAGTTGAAGGTGATCGTACCGCCGCCGTTGCCGGCCGTGGTCAAGGCGGCGTCAAAGGCGCTTTCGGTACAACTCGACGGCGTTCCGGTCCCGACGACCGCACTTGCGGCGCGTGCGCTCTGCCGGAACACGGCGAATCCAAATAGCAGAAATATGAAAAGCAGAACAGGCAAAACCGATCTCGTACGCAGTGCAAAATGGTCGGCACGCATAGATGTGATCACCAGCTTCGATTGTTGTCGGAATGGTTGATAGGAAATACGCCAGGACTATATCAGAGATTCTGAGCGACCGCCAGAGTGCAACAGACGAGTGGACGATTGCGTAGGTTCAACGGCGGCAGGACGCGGCAGAGTCGTCAAAGTGCTGCACGATCCCACCATGCAGGACATTGACGACTCTGCCGTAAGACGGGCACGCTACTGCGCATTGACCTGCCGGCCGCTGCGCCGTGATGATTATGTCGAAAGGCTCGGGTGCGCTGCCTGGTTTCGCCCTTGCCGGGTAGGCCCTGGCCCGGCGAGATTCGCCGCCAGCACGCGCCACACGATACGCGGGCGTAGCAGGGATGCCGGCGGTGCAAAGAGGCTGCCGACCATCAGAAAGGCCATGGCTACTTCAGCGTCACGGCGGGCAGCAACCTGGAGCTTGCCCAGGTACCAGTTGAGCAGCCGCTTTGGAGCAGGCAGCGGCGCACCGGCGAGCCGCCGATCGTTGCCAACAGTGAGGCTCCAGGCGATGTCGATGGCCGTGGCGGCCTTGCGAAAGAAGCGCCTCGGCAGTTCCGTCTGGCCCTGGGCGAGGCATTCATCCAGTGCCTGCACTTGCAGAGCAGCCGTGCTCATACCCTGGCCGTAGATGGGTGAAAAACTGCAAATCGCGTCGCCCACTACCAGCAGCCCGTTGGGGAAGTCGGCCAGGTGTTCGTAGCGACGGCGCTGGTTGGCCGCAAACTTGAAGGACACGGGATCGCTGAGGGGTGTAGCCTGGCTGATAAACTCGAAGACGTCGGGCGTGGGCAGTTTCCGGGCAAACGCGCGGAAGCCTGCATCATCCAACGGCGGATGGTCGCCGAAGTAGCCGGCCAGCGTCACGATCCAGCGGTCGCCCTCCTGTGCGATCATGCCACAGGCGCGGCGGTTGTCCGGCGTCGGCGCAATGTTGATGAGCAGGTCGCCGCCGAGATCGTCGGGCTTGCGAGCGTACAGGCGCGAGGCATAGCCCATGCCCACCTCGACCAGCTCGACGGCCGGCGCGGCAAAGCCAAGTTGCTCCAGCCAGGCCGGCGTGCGTGAGCCGCGGCCGCCGGCATCCACCACCAGGCCGGCGGAGAGCACCTCGGCGCTCGCTCCAGCGTGCCGGCGCAGCACGCGCACGCCGACCACGCGCCGCCCCTCAGCATCCGCCATCAGCCCGAGCACGTCGCAGCCGTCGATCACCTCGACGTTGGCGATGCTGCGGACGCGGCGCCGGACTTCGGCCTCCAGGCAGGGCCGGCTGACGTAGAGTGTCGGCGGCATCTGCGGCGAGCGGGCGAAGTAGCCGCCGCCGGAGAAGAAGCGACCGTACCCCAGCGGCGCGCCCTGCTGCACGAGGCTCTCGGTAAGGCCTGGGAAGTACTGCTCCATGATGCGACGCCCCTGCCCCAACAAGGCATGCGCATGTTGCCCTTGCGGAACGCCCTTGCGATTGGCCGCCGCGGCGGGCAGCGTGTCGCGCTCCAGAATCACCACCCGGGCGTAGTGTTCGGCCAGCACGCGCGCGGCCAGCAGCCCGGCCATGCTGCCGCCGATGACGATTGCAGTCTCTCGTTGCGATTTCATCCCTTTCTCTCCTTTCACCCTGTCCTGTGTCGACATGACAACCTGAGGAAAAGAGTACTGTGCGCCGGGGTGCATCGCCAGCCGAAGCGCTGGTGAATTTTTGCCGAATTGATGGGGATCGCAGCTCTGGCGCCGGGCGCCGCCTGTGATTCAGGGAGTGTGCGGGCGGGTGCGCCGCCAGAGTACCGCTGTGAGCCGATCGATGCCGTTGGCGAGATGATAGCGGTAGGTGTTGAAGGGAAGGTCGAGCCGCTCGGCCGTCTTTTCCTGCGTGGTTTCGGGCTCGATGTAGGTGTGCCACAGCGCACGATAGAGTCTGGCGTCTTTGGGATTCTGGTTCAGCGCCGACACGGCATCGCGCAGGACTTCCTGCAACGACGGGACCGTGCCGTCTGTGGCAAGCGGGGTAGCCAAGAGCGGATTGTCCGCCAGCAGGTCGGGGCGCGTAAAGTCGCGCAACGCCAGGCGCACGGCAGCGGTAAAATCGCTTTCGGTAAGGACGACGGCCGGCTGCACCGCGTCAAGCCCCGGCGGCAGGCCGGCGTCGGCATGGCGCGTGTCGATCTGCCAGGCGGTCAACGGCATGAGCGCCCAGTTGTGGCAGAAAACGCCGTAGGGCCGCTCGCCCACGGTGAAGTCCGCAGCCGGCGTCCTGTGGAAGTGAATGCTCTCAAAATGGGGCGCCATCAGTTCCGGGTTGGCCATGGTGACGAAGCTCCACACGAGGCGCGGCGTCGATGTCCAGTGAATGACGCAGTTGCTCGCCGTGACGTTGACGGCAACGGTGATGGCCTGATAGGTATCGCGCGCCATCCAGTAGCGCATGTGCGAGATGGCTTCACCCGGCCGAATGGGACGGTTTGCGTCCACATGCGCCAGCGCAGCGGCGGTGGCAGGATCGACGGCGGCGTCCTCGGCCGTGGCGCGTTCCAGGGCCAGTTGCGCCATACATCCGTACAACTCGCCGCCAGTCGTCCGATAGACCAGCCACCTGTCCGGCTGTCGATCGAGCCAGTGCCGGGCAATGGCGGCGGACGCTGCACCTTCGTGGCGCCGCACCATGTCGATGATGGCAGGGAAATCCTCCGGCGCGGCCGGCTCGGCATAGACGGTATCGGCCGCATCCCACACAAAGAAATCGCGCATGCCCGGCGCGCGACGGTTGACGTAGATGGTGTCCATGCGTAGACGCTGCACCTCCGTGCCGCCGGCCGCCCGCGCCGCGCGACGGAGATAGACGAGGGCTGCTTGCTGCAACTCGGCATACGCACCGGGATTGCGCCAGTGCAGGTCGGCCTCCAGCACATCGCGCACCAGATCGTGCGGGAAGATGCCGTACGGGCCGTGCTCCATGAACGAGAGACTGCGCAGCCAGGCAAAGAGCGTGTAGGCGGTCGCGGCGTCAAAGAGCGTGGCCAGCATGGCCTCGGTGGTCGTATGCGCGATCGCGCACAGTTCCAAGGCCTGGCGATGCTGGGCCGAGGGCACATCGCGCACGAAGCGCTCCAGCAGAAGGCGGACGACGTCGCGCGCGATCGGCGCATCGCCCAATGCGGCAGTGTCACCGTGGCGATAGAGTTCGGCGACGAGTGACAGCGCCAATGGATGGCCGCGCGTAAAGGCCAGCAACGCGTCGTGATGGTGGGCAGGCACCCCCCGCGCGGCCAGATAGGCGTGACACTCTTCCACGGGCAGGTTGTCCAGGGCAACGATGCGCGTCAGTTCGGCCCAGGCGCTGTCTTCGCGCCACGCGGTCGGGGCCTGCCGGCCTGCGATCACGACCAGGCTGGCAGCAGGCAGTTGCGGCAGAAATTCGCGGCGCATCCAGCCATCCAGCCCGTCCAGCATCTCGTAGGTGTCGATGAGCAGCACGCGCCCGCCTGCTGCGTCGAATGCCGCGTTCGCCGCGCTTGCCACGGCGGTCGGGGTCGATTCCACGTCACGTCCGTCCAGCAGGACGACCGACCGGCCCTGTTGCACGGCGAGCCGCGCCAGTTCATGGAGAAGCGTCGTCTTGCCCGCACCGCCCGGGCCGTAGATGTGCAGCACGGCAAACGGCGGCTCCTCGGCCGTCAATGCTGTGTGGAAGAGCTCCAGTTCCGCCTGGCGGCCGACAAAACGCTCCTGGCGCGCCTGGTCGATCCGATCAGAGATCTTGCGCATGAATCGATACCGGTGGGAAAAACGCGGACGCAGAGTGCACCCGGAAGCCAGTTGATGCCGGTGATTATAGGGGAATTTGCGCTCCATGCAAGCGCATTTCGCGGGAGGGCGGGTGCGACCTGGGATCGGGATCGTCGCCAGGTCGCACTGGAATAGGCCATTGCGCGTTACAGTAGCTCGTCAAACCATGCCTTGGCATCGGCCAGCGAGGTCAGGAAAACGCCGCGATGGTCGGCCTTGGGACCGGCATCCACCGCTTCGACCGTGGCGCCGCCGATGATCTGCTGGTAGCCAATCGGCAATTGACCGAGATAGACCGGCGTCACTTCGTCGATGCCGCCCGTATAGACACGCATGGGTGTCGTCATGCGCCAGCGATAGCCGTGGCTCTCCTGCAAGAGATCGCTGAAGCGATCGTCGCCCATGGCCAGCGCCGCCTTGAAGTCATCTTGCACCATGTCGGGCAGTTTGGCGGGAAACTCGGACATGAGATCGTTGTAGTCTTGCTCGTTGAAGTAGAGCTGGCGCGCCACCTCCTGGTACTCCGGCTTGATCGCGCTCGTGGTGAAGCCCGGCAGGCCGAAATATTCCTCGTACGCGTGCAGCATGATCGAGACCAGCGGCGCGATGTAGACAGCGTCGACCTCCTGCCAGTTGTTCACCCACCGGTTCAGCATGGCGTACAGGTCCGGCGGGCCGCTGGCGATGGCGGCAGCGGCGACCGGAATGCCCACGCTCTCCAGCTTGTTCAGGAAGACCAGCGCGGACCAACCACCCTGTGACCAGCCATTGACAAAGAGCGATCCCATCTCTACGCCAAAGTCGGCGCAGGCCATCTGGGCAGCAAAGAGCATGTCGAGGCATGCCTGCTGCGTGCTCGGCTTGACGATGTAGCTGTTCGGCTCCTGCGACAGCCCTCTGCCAAAGTAGTCGGCCCCGACGACCATGTAGCCCTGGCCGGCGAAGTTGGCGATCATCAGGCGCGTTTCCATGGAGTTCTCCGGCGACGACGGCACCTCGTCTTTACCAAAGACGCTGCCGTGCTGGTACATAGCGACGGGCAGCGTCTTTTCGTCGACATCCGGCAGGGCGATCAGGCCGGAAGCAACGGTGGGGCGATTCTTCTTTTCGGGGATGACCGACGGGTAGGTGACGCGGTACAACTTGACGCCATTTTTGGCCGGCGGAAAGCTGATCGCAAAGTCGGAGAACTCGGCCAGCTCCGTCGTCAGGATCTCGTTGAGCCGTTCGACCGAGTAGGCGCCAATCGACTCGACGGTGATGCCGTTGCGCTGAGCGCTGCCGGTCGAAAGCGGGGCAGATGCAGCAAAGCCCTGCGCCTGCAATGTCGCAGCGATGGCCGCACCTACCGAGCCGGTGGCGGCGGTGCGCAAGAAGTTTCGGCGTGAAAGCTCTCGTGTTGGCATATGACCTCTTGTAGTGAGATGACAGGATAATTGGTTGACACGATGATACGACGGACACGGCACACATGACGATATCGTAATGCACCGCATATAGTATAGCCGACTGCGGCGCGCGCGTATATATCCTATTACTGTTGTAGGTCAGGATGCCTGAAGCATGTGTCGCTATCCTTAAATTCTAAATCGATTCAGAAAAGCCTATTGACTTCTAAATCGATTTAGAATATGATTCAGGAGTCCAGACAGCTTTCCTGAATAGATGGGGCGCGAACACACCTGCGCCGAAGGTATACATGCCTGTCACCTTGAAAGACATCGCCGAGCGCGTCGGCAAGTCAGTACCGACCGTCTCGCGCGCCCTTGGCAACTTTGAAGATATCAGCCCGGAAACGCGTGCCGAGGTGCAGCGTGTGGCGCGCGAAATGGGCTACGAGCCAAGCGCCACTGCACTCAATCTCAAGACGCGTCGCACCAATACAATCTCGTTGATCCTGCCCTCTTACGCGCAACTTCGCTTCTCCGATCCCTTCTTCAGCGCGTTTCTCACGGGCGTCGTCGAGATAGCCGCAGCGCGCGGCGTGGATTTGTCGGTCTCCGGCGATCTGGGCGCGGATGTCGAGGCGGCCTATCTGAAGCAGATCCGCAGCCGGCGCACCGATGGCTTTATCGTCATGCGCACGCAGCGCCAGGACAGTCGCATCAACCTGCTGCGCAAGCACGATGTGCCATTCGTCGCTTTTGGTCGCGTCGAAGGCGACAACAACTTCTGTTATGTGGACGAGGATGGCACGGCGGGTATCCGAGCGGCAGTCGATCACCTGGCCGCCCTGGGACATCGCCGGCTCGGCTACATTTCAGAGCCGACACATCTGACAAAGTCGTACCACCGCTACGCCGGCTTTCGTGAGGGTGTGGAGGCCAACAATCTGCCCTATGACCCCGCGTTGGTCATCGAGGCGAATTTCCGGCAGGACTCGGGCAGGCAGAGCGCGCTGCGCCTGCTCAGCATGGAGAAGCCGCCGACGGCCATCGTCTGCGCCAACGACCTGCTGGCGCTGGGCGCACTCAACGAAGCCCAGTCGCGGGGATTGGTTGTCGGTCGTGACGTCAGTATCACCGGATTTGATGACATCCTGCTGGCCGAGTACACCCATCCCTCCCTGACCACCTTGCACCAGCCGGCGCAGGAAATGGGCGGCATGGTGGCCGACATACTACTGAAACTCGTCAACAAGGAGCCAGTGGAAGAGCCTCAGATCATCATCCGGCCAACCCTGGTCGTGCGCGAGTCGAGCGGCCCGGCACCGACCTAACGCTATCGTGTTGTCATGCGGCTCATGCGAGATCGAGCGCTGCGGAGGAATCGCGCCGGGGACGTGCAACCATGCACCCGGCGCCACGCTCCAAAGCGCCTCAATCGAGCATGGTCGTCGTCTACTTTCGGAACAATGAACTACCTAAAGGAGAACAAGCGTATGTCCCGAATGTTCAGAATTCTCAGCCTGTTGATGGTCGTGGCAATGGTCTTCACGGCCTGCGCCGCGCCGGCTGCGCCGGCCCCGGCGCCCGCCGAGCCCGCTGCCGCCACCGAAGCACCAGCCGAAGCGCCTGCTGAGGCAGCGACGGAAGCGCCCGCCGAGGAGGCCGCCGCCACCGAGGCCCCCGCCGAGGAAGCAGCCGCGCCGGCCGGCGATGTCGTCTTCTTCTCGACACAGTTCGTTCCCGTCGAGGAGCAGGAGAAGTTCCGTGCCATTCTCCAGCAGGGTGGCTTCGACGTCACCGGCACTGAGGAAGGCCCGATGTTGGACGTCATTCTGGCAGGCGCGCAGTCCGGCACCTCCGAGATCGACGTGATCGGCGCCTTGCACGGCACCTTCCCGCCGCTCCAGCGTGCCGACGCGCTAATGAACATGATCGATGTCGCCGACGACCTGTCGGCCGACCGCGAGCTCACCTCGGCGTACCTCGACACCGGCCTGCTCGGCACCGACGACTTCCTCCACTACGTACCGTGGATGCAGGCGACCTACATCATGGCCGCCAACAAGGACGCGCTCGAATATCTGCCCGAGGGCGCCGATATCAACGCGTTGACGTGGGAGCAGTTCGGTGAGTGGTGCGCGGCGCTCAACGAGGGCACCGGCGGTCCCAAGTGCGGCCTGCCGCATGCCGGTCTCTTCCACCGCTTCCTGGAAGGCTACATGTGGCCCTCCTGGACCGGCGGCATGGTGACGACCTTCAAGAGCGAGGACGCAGCCGGCATGCTGGGCTGGGTCAAGGATTCGCTGTGGCCGAACGTCAACCCGCAGTCGATCTCCTACGAGTTCATGCAGGAGCCGCTGCTGGCCGGCGAGGTGTGGGTCGCGTTTGACCACACGGCCCGCCTGCTCGATGCCTTCAACACGGAGCCGGACAAGTTCGTCGCCTTCCCGGCGCCTGCCGGTGCCTTCGGGCGCGGCTTCATGCCGGTCATCGTCGGCCTGGGCGTGCCGGCCGGGGCGCAGAATCCCGAAGGCGGCGCGGCCGTCATCGAGTACCTGACGCGGCCGGAAGTGCAGGGGATGATCTTGAAGGAACTGGGCTTCTTCCCGGTCGTGGCCGGCGTCGACACGACCGACCTGCCCGCCGGCGTCTCCATCGAGGCGGCGGCCGTAGCGGCGCAGAGCAGTTCGGCCGACGCGCTGCCCGCCCTGCTGCCCGTAGGCCTGGGCGAGCGCGGCGGCGAGATCAACCAGATCTTCCGCAACGCCTTCGACCGCACGATCTTGAACGGTGAGGACATCCGCACCGTGCTGGACGAGGAAGGCGCCAACCTGCAGAAGCTCATGGACGAGACCGGCGCGCCGTGCTGGGCGCCCGATGCCGCCAGCGACGGGCCCTGCCAGGTGCAGTAGTGGAGGGATGAGGGTGGTGACAGGATGAGGGGATGACTGAATGAGGGGATGATGGAATGATGGGGTGATGGGGTGAGGTGCTGCCTCAGTACCTTCACCTACTCGCCTCATCACCCCCTCACTTTGTCATCCAGCCATCCAGTCACCTTGTCATCCTGTCATCTTGTCACCCCCTCACCCGGTCAACAAGTCATCCTGTCATCTTGTCATTCTTCTCCGCCAGACGCGAGCGACTGCTATGAAAAAACGACGCAACTGGGCACCCTATTTGTTGATTCTGCCATCGGTCATCTACCTGGCGATCTTCTTTGCCTGGCCAATGGCTCGTGCGATGACGCTTGCGGTGTGGGACGCCGACGCCGTGTTGCGACTCAAGGCAGAGGCGAGCGCCGAGAGTGCGGGCGCCGGAACGCTGCCGCGCGGCATGCAGGTGGAAATCCTGGGCCAGCAGGGCAACATCGTGGCGCCGGAAGAGCTGACCCAGCGCAACCTGCGCACGGAACGCTGGTTCCGCGTCGAAGCCGAGGGGGCTGACGGACAGCCCGTGAGCGGCTGGGCGCAAGAGACACGCGTGCGCGTACGCGAGGAGAGCGAGAGCGGCGAGCCGCTGGCCGGCACCATCCGCCGCAAGCTGGGCAGCGACGCCGACCCGCTGACCGACGTCTTTAGCGAGGCAAGCGTTGCCAGTGCCGTGGCAGGCCGGCTGGAAGCCAACACGCGCGTGGAAATACGCGAGCAGGCAATGCTGGAGTTGTGGTACCTGGTGCGCGGCGAGGCGGATGGCACGCCGGCGGAAGGGTGGGCGCAGTCGCGCTACATCCAGGTGTATGCCGACGACACGACCGGGCGCATCGACCGCGGCAATGCCGGCGAGCTGACCAACCGCTACATCCAGGCGATGGTCAACGACCGCTTCTTCTGGCCGGCACTCTGGACGACCTTCCTGCTCATGGTGCTGATCATCCCGGTGCAATTCGTGCTGGCCATGATCATGGCGCTGATCATCCAGCAACAACTGCGCGGCAACTCTTTCTTTCTCTATGTCTTTGCCATCGCCCTGGGCGTCTCCGACCTGGCGGTCGGCATCGTGTGGTACGCCATCTTCACGCAGTACGGCTATCTAAACAGTATCTTGCAGGGGCTCGGCCTGATTGACGCACCCATCGCCTTCTTGACGGCAGACACGCGTTACTGGATCATCATTGCGATCTGGCTGGCCGAGGTGTGGCGCGCCACCTCCATCGTCATGGTCGTGGTCGTCTCGGGCCTGCAGGCCATCCCCAACGAAGTGCTGGAGGCGGCCGATCTCTTTGGCGCCGGGCTGTGGAAGCGCATTCGCTTTGTCATCTTGCCCATGCTCAAGCCAAGCTTGCAGGTCGCGCTCATCCTGCGCACGATCCTGGCGCTGCAAGTCTTCGCCGTGGTCATCGCGCTCAGCGGCGGTGACATCGTCACGGTGCTGGCCAACGAGGCGTACCGGCAGTACTACGATCTGCGCAACGTCAACGTGGCGGCAGCCTATGCCGGGCTGATTCTGCTCCTTTCCATGGTCAGCGCGGTCATCTACCTGCGCCTGGTGCGCAGCAACGAGGAGGCACAAGCATGAGTGCCAGCGGACAACTTGCCCAGACGGCGCCGGTGCAGGCATCGGCCGAAATGCAGAAAGTGCGCCAGGCCGCGCTGCGTCGCCAGCGTCTCAACCGGGGTGTCACCTACTTCATCGCGATCCTGATCTGCCTGTGGGTGCTGATCCCGATCTGGTTTATTGCATCCATGGCGCTGACGACGCCGGAAGTCGTGCGCTCCTATCCCAAGGGCGTGCTGCCGTTCATCCCCTTCTCGTTCGAGACGATGCGCTTCTTCCTGAGTTCGCAGGGCATCATCCCGGGGACGATCAACAGCATCATCGTGGCGATCATCACGCTCCTGCTCTCGACGATCATCGCTGCGCCGGCCGGCTATGCCATCTCGCGCTATCTCTTTCCCGGCCGCGATTTCTATCGTCTCTCGATCCTGGCCGTGCGCGCCTTCCCGGTCGTCATCCTGGCGATTCCGCTGGCGGTGGTCTTCATCAACTTCGGCATCTACGACAGCGTCTACAGCCTGGCGCTCATGCACACGGCGCTGACACTGCCGACAACGATCCTGGTCATCGGCAGCGTCTTCGCCAGCATTCCCTACGAGTTGGAAGAGGCGGCGCAGGTCTACGGATGCACGCCGTTGCAGGCCTTTCGCACGGTGGTGCTGCCGCTCGTCGCGCCGGGCATCGCCGCGGCGGCGATCTTCACCTTTGTCATGTCGTGGAATGAGGTCTTTGCGGCCAGCATCCTGACGGTGCGCAATCGCACGCTGCCCGCCCAGGTGCTTAGCACGCTGAGCCAGTCTTCGGAACCGTATCAATTCGCCGGCGCCTTCTTCATGATGATCCCGGCGATGATCTTTATCTTTGTCATTCGCCGCTACCTGTTCAACATGTGGGGACAGATTTCTAAGTAAAAGAAGTAAGAGTAAGAGAGCCGCAAAGACGCAAAGACTCGAAGTTACACAAAGGTTCCTTGAGGATGACGCTGTTCTCTAGGCTTTCTTGACTTCACTTTGTGAACCTTAGCGCCTTTGCGTCTTCGTGGCTCTCCCCCTCTCTCTTCTCTCCTTCCAATCCAGGGGTGAGGTATGGCCGACATCAAAATTGAGAGTGTAACCAAGAGATTCGGTGATTTCTTGGCCGTCGACAATGTGAGCCTGACCATCGAGGATCAGGAGTTTATGGTACTCCTCGGGCCGAGCGGCTGCGGCAAGACGACGCTGTTGCGCGCGGTTGCCGGCCTCGGTATGGCCGACGAAGGCCGCATCAGCATCGGCGGCAAGGATGTCACCTACCTGCCGCCCCGCCAGCGCGGCATCTCCATGGTCTTCCAGAGCTATGCGATCTTCCCGCACATGAAGGTCTACGACAACATCGCCTTCGGCCTGAAGATGAACAAGGTCGACAAAGCCGAGACCGAACGCCGCGTGCGCCAGGCCGCCGAGTTGCTGCACATCGAGAACATGCTCGACCGCTATCCGTCCAAGATGAGCGGCGGGCAGCGCCAGCGCGTGGCCGTGGCGCGCGCCATCGCCATGAAGTCGCAGGTGCTGCTCATGGACGAGCCGCTGAGCAACCTCGATGCCTTGCTGCGGCTGGAGATGCGCGCCGAACTCAAGCGCCTGCTGGCCGAGATTCAGGCGACGACGATCTACGTCACGCACGATCAGATCGAGGCGCTGAGCATGGGCGACCGCATCGCCGTCATGCGCAACGGCACCATCCTCCAGTGCGACCACCCGACCATCGTCTACGACCAGCCGGCGACGGAGTTTGTCGGCGGCTTCATCGGCAACCCGCCCATGAACTTCCTCGACGCGCAGGTGCAGCGCCACAACGGCAGCGTCGACGTGGCCATCGGCGACTTCAAGCTAGCGCCGCACGCGCTTTATCAGCCGGTGCTCAAGCCCTACGACGGCAAGCCCATCGTCATCGGCATCCGCGCCGAGAACATGGAGACGCTGAGCACGCCTTCGGACGACGCGATCAAGGTCCGTGTCCTCGTCGTCGAGCCACTTGGCTCGCAGAACCTGCTCACGGTCAAGATTGGCGCCAACACCGTCAAGGTCTCCACGCATCCTTCCTTTGCCGTGGCTCCGGACCAGGATGTCTGGCTGCGCTTTCCTGCCGAAAAGATCCGCTGGGTCGATCGCGACAGCGGCCAGATGCTCTACCCGGCGGCGGTATGACGCAGACCACCGCCCACATCATCAACCACACGCATTGGGATCGTGAGTGGTTCTTGACCGCAACCTATACCAGCCGCTGGATCCCCCAGTTGATCGAGCGGATCGAGACGCTGGCAGCCGCCAATCGCGACTTTCGCTACCTCTTTGACGGCCAGACGCTCGTGCTCGAAGATCTGGCCGCGGTTGCGCCTGAGTATGTGCCGCGCGCCGAAGCGCTCATCGGCGCCGGGAGCCTGACGGTCGGTCCCTACTACTGCCAGCCCGACTGGCAGCTTACCGACGGCGAATTGCTGATCCGCAACCTCATCATCGGGCAGCAGGACACGCGGCGCCACGGCGGCGCCATGCGCACGGGCTGGCTCGTCGACACCTTCGGCCACATCAGCCAGGCGCCGCAGATCCACCGGCTCTTTGGCATCGATGCCGTCTACGTCTGGCGCGGCGTGCCGCAGATGACGCCATACGTCCGCTGGAAGGGCGCCGACGGCAGCGAGTTGCTCGCCGTCGACCTCTTCGGCGGCTATCGTAATCTGTACGGCGTATCGCACGCGCCGGAAGTGGCCGTCACCCGCCTCCACGCCGAGCTTGACAAGCTGCGACCCTACTACCCCACGGCTGATATCCCGCTCTTCGACGGCTACGATCTCGAGGACGATCCCGAAGATCCGCTACGCTTCTTTGCCGCAGCGGAAGGGATCGACCCCGCCATCACCCTGCGCGAGACGACGCCGGCCGCGTTCGTACAGCACGTGCGCGCCCGCCAATTATCCTTGCCGGTCATCACGGGCGAACTCAATTCGGGCAAGTATGGCGCCACCTTTCCCGGTACCTTCTCGGCGCGCACCTATCTCAAGGTGATGGCGCACGACTGCGCGCACCTGCTCTTCCGCTATGCCGAGCCGCTGGCAACGCTGGCGTGGTGTGCCGGCCGCCCCTACGCTACGGAGCGCTACGAAAGCTGGGCGCGCCTGCTGCTGCAGAACGCCGTGCACGACTGCATCTGCGGCGTGAGCATCGACCAGGTGCACGAGAAGATGGAGGACATCTACCGCCGCGTCTTCGACGATGCGCGCGCCGATGTCGAAGAGTCGCTTGCCGCGATCCTGGGCGACTTCGCACCCGGCCTCTATGCCGCCGGCACCACGCCCTTCGCCGTCGATCAGTGGCAGCCGGCCGGCGGCGAGTTGGTGCATGTGCAGACCGACGGCGTGGGCGTCTTCGCCATCACCGACCGGGTGCCCATCGCGCGGACCGACGAAGCAGTCGAAGGATTCACATGGCAGAACGCGCACTACGCGGCGCATGTCACGAGCCGCGGCGAGGTGACCGTCGATGGCCACGAACTGGGCCGCCTGACCGTCTGGGAGGAATGCGGCGACACCTATTCGAACGAGAGTGGCGCGCTGCTGGGCACGCTCCTCGCCACGTCTGTTCCGGTTTTGGTCGAGCGTAGCGCGCACCATGCCGTGCTGGTGTTCGACGCGGCCTGGCAAGCGGTAGATCGCTCCGCTACCGCACAGGTGCGCCTCACCTTTGACGCGTCGCCGCTGCTGCGCTGGGCGATCGAGCTGGACTCGCAGGGCGCCAACCTGCGCGTCGAAATGGCATTTGCCACCGGCGGGCCAGGCGCCATCCACGCCGGCATGCCCTTCGACGTGGTGACGCGGCCCGTTGCCGACAACGACCTGCTGCCGCGCGCGGTGGAGGGCGATCTGGCCAGGATTCTGCTTGGCCAGCGCGAGGTGAACGAGGTGCGCACCTTCCCCTTCCACGAGTTCGTCGCCGTCGGGGATGCACGGCGCTGCGTCGCGGTGCTCGCCAAGGGGCTGCATGCCTATCGCGCCGGCGAAGCCGGCACGCTCCACCTGACCCTGCGCCGGGCCGTGGAGTGGCTGACTGCGGCGGACCTGGCCAACCGCGTTGGCGACGCCGGGCCTTTCTTCTACGTCCCCGACGCGCGCTGCGAACGCCGCGTGCGCCACGAGATCGCCGTCGCCTTCTGCCCCTTTGCCGCGGATTCTATGGAGATGCAGGCGATCAATGCGGCTTACCAGTCGCCGCCGTTGCTGGTCGAAGCAGGCGGTCACGGCACGCGCACGCAGTGGGCTTTCCTGCGCGCCGATACCCCGCTCAGCGCGCTCCAGGTGGCGCCGGCAGGACTCCATGCGCGGCTCTACAACCCGACGCCGGACACGGTGACTCTCTCCAATCCGCCGGCTCGGTCCGATGTGTGGGGCGAAGCTGCACCGGGCAGTGTCGAAAGCGTGCCGCCTCACGCCATCGTCGACGTTCTGCTGCCTGCCCCGCCGCAACCGGCTTCACGGCCTGCGCCGCTGGTGGTGCATGACGGGCCGGCGTGGCGTGTCGGCACAAACCGCAGCCGGCCCGATCCCGCCGTGCTGGCTGAGCTGGAGCAGCGCATGGCGGCGCTGACGGCGCAACTCGCCGAACTGGCGCCGGCTGCACCGAACAGCTCGACCGCCGACCGTCTCCGGCGCGAACATCACCGCTACGTTCTGGAACGCGAGCTCGCCGAGCTACGCCTCTCGCTGCTGCTCAACGAGCGCAAACTGGCGGAAGGCGAGACGCCAAGCCACGCGTACCTGTATGACCCGGACGATGAGATCGCCGCGGCCGGCCTTGCGCTCAACCGCCTGCGCATCAAGCGGCGCATCTTCGACTACGTGGTCGCTGCGCTGGAAAGTTGACCTAATACGCGGCAAGCCTGCGGGCCGCCGCATAGATCTTGTCGGCGCTTGGCCGGTAGGCGTCTTCGAGCGGCGGGCTGAAGGGGACGGGCGTGTCCAGCCCGCCCATGCGCAACACGGGCGCGTCTAGCCACTCAAAGGCCTCCTCTAAGACGAGTGCCGCGACCTCCGCGCCGATGCCGGCCAACTTGTTGGCGGCGTGGACGACCAGTACCTTGCCGGTCTTGCGCGCTGTTGCCAGGATGGCCTCCGTGTCCAACGGTTTGAGCGAACGCAAGTCGAGCACCTCGGCGGCAGTGCCATCCGCGGCCAGTTTCTCCGCTGCGGCCAACGCCTGATGCAGCATGGCCCCGTAGGTGATGATCGACAGATCGCCACCGGGACGGGCGATATTGGCTACCCCCAGCGGCACCACATACTCACCCGCCGGCACGAAGCCCTTGAGCGAACGATAGAGCGGCTTGCTCTCAAAGTAGACAACTGGGTTGTTGTCGCGAATCGCCGCGATCATCAGCCCTTTGGCGTCGGCCGGCGTGGCAGGCGCCACCACCTTCAACCCCGGTGTGTGGACGAACCAGGCTTCCGGGTTCTGGCTGTGGTAGGGACCGGAGCGGATTCCGCCGTCCGACGGAGCGCGGATGACCCACGGCACCGCCCCGCCCCAGCGATAGTGGGTTGTCGCCGCAAACTGCACGATGCTGTCGAAGGCCGTCGAGATAAAGTCGGCAAACTGCATCTCGATGATCGGGCGCAGACCCATGAGCGCCATGCCGGTCGCCGCGCCGACGAAGCCCAGCTCCGCGATCGGCGTATTGATGACCCGCCGCGCGCCAAACTCCGCCTCAAACCCCTTGGTGGCCTTGAACGCGCCGCCGAAATCGCCGGCAATGTCCTCGCCCATGAGCAGGACATCCGGATCGCGGCGCATCTCCTCGCGCATGGCCTCGCTGATCGCGGCGATGTATGTCAGTTCGCGGCCGGCCTGAACCGGCGACTCGGTCTCTGAGAAACCGAAATTGCTGGCGGTGCTCATGGTGAATAGCAGGATTTACTTGACATAGTTTGAAATGAAACTGTAAACTTCGTCAGGTCACATGAATGCTATGATCGCGATAGGTCTACTTGATTTGTCGTAGTCAACGAGACGCTACCGATTCCGAAACAGGTGCGGGGATACCCCGCCACACAAGGAGTGTACTCATGTCAGCTTATGTGACAATGCTTCTGGCGACGATGATGGCCGGCCTGCGCAATGAGCGAGGCATCAACCAGCTCGATTTCGGCCTCTTCATGAGCATCGGTGTGCTTTGCGCCGCAGTCTACTTCTATCTGAGCGGCAACTCTCCGGCAACCTTCTGGCACGACATGGCTGTCCTTGCCAGCGCGTTCCGCTTCTAGTTTCGGCAAAGGTGAGACGCCGATGAACAACGCACGAAAGAAACCAGTTGCCAGGCCGAACAGCTACGTCGCAGCCGTCAGACGCCAGGAGAAGGACGAGCGCGTCCTCATGATCGGGCTGGCCGCGCTTGGCATCATTGCCGCCCTGTCATGGCTGGCCGAACACTTGATGACCTTGTGGTAGGCGCCTGATCGGCATAAACGCCGTACTCCACGCTGGACGGTTCGGGCAGCGGGCTTGCCTCGGCGGCCTCGATTGCCGAAACCACTTCTACCGTGGCGCGGTGGACGATCTCGTCGAGTTCGACGGCATCCGCCACGCCCGATTCCACCAACTTCTGCCGGTACAGTTGCACGGGATCACGTTTCTCCCACTCTGCCAGTAACGCGGGCGGCACATATTCAGCGCCGTCGTGGATGGCATGCCCCAACATGCGCATCGTCTTCGCTTCGATGAGGGTCGGCCCGCCGCCGGCGCGCGCCCGCTCGATTGCCGCGTGCGTCACCGCATAGACCGCCTCGACATCGTTGCCGTCGACCACCACGCCCTCCATGGCATAGGCGGCGGCGCGCTGCGCGATCTCGGGCGATTTCATCTGCTGGTCGAGCGGCGTTGAATAGGCGTACTGGTTATTCTCGACGATGATGACAAGCGGTGCATTCCACACGGCCGCCATGTTCAGCGACTCGTGAAAGAGGCCGGCGCTGCTCGATCCGTCGCCGGTAAAGGTGAGCGCCACGCGCGGCTCGCTGCGGTAAACGAAGCTCATGGCCGCACCCAGCGCCACCGGCAGCGAATGGCCCAGGTGGCTGATGAAACCAATCACGTTCAAGTGTAGGTCGCCCATGCCGTGCAGGTTGGCATCCCGGCCGCCGGAGACGCCGTTGGCGCGGCCGAGCAGGTTGCCGAAGATGCGCTGCGGGCTCATCCCGCGCAGGAGGTAGGTGCCCAGATCACGGTGCATGGGCGCTACGACATCGTCCGGCCCAAGCGCGTAGCCGGCGCCAACGCTGATGGCCTCGTGGCCGCGCTGGCTGAAAGTGCCGCCGAGCCCGCGCCCCTGCTTCCACAACGCGACCATGTTCTCGTCAAAGATGCGCGTCAGCGTCATCCAGTAGAAGAGTTCGAGTTGTCGATCAGCCGTCAGCATGGTCATTCGCCCCGTGCGGGTCAATCGCTGGCTACTTTTTGCCGCAGCACCCTCACCGCCTGCGCCAGGGTTGCGCCGGCGTCCTGGCCCGTGTTGTCGATCCGAATCGCATCGTCGGCCGGCCGCAGCGGCGCCACAGCGCGCTCGCTGTCGATGCGATCGCGTCGAATCATATCGGCCAGGACCTGGTCATAGTCTACGGGTTTTCCCTGTTTCTCCAACTCGCGATGGCGGCGGCGGGCGCGCTCCTCGGGCGTGGCATCGACATATAGCTTCAGCGCAGCGTCCGGCACGACAACGGTGCCTGTATCGCGCCCCACGAGCACGATCCCGGGGCGGTCGGCGTCACCGCGGCCGTAGCGGTGTGCAATCTGGCGCTGCTTGGTCGTCAACGCACGGCGCACCTCTGGGTAGGCTGAAACGACCGACACGTTGCGATCGACTTCCGGCGCGCGGATCAGCCACGTAACATCGCGGCCGTCGACGAGGACCGTCGTGTGGCGACCATCCTGCTGGTCGGCGCCGGGAGCGCGGATGTCGATGTCGACGGCATGGGCGCAATCACCCACCGCGGCCTCGTCGCTGCACGCGATGCCCTGCGCGAGCACAGCCCAGGTCACGGCGCGATACATGACGCCGGTGTCGAGAAAGAGATAGTCGAGCAGGCCGGCGAGGCGAAAGCCAAGTGTGCTCTTGCCCGAGGCGGCCGGGCCGTCGATCGCAATCACGGCGGGGCGCAGTTGGCGACCCAACGCCAGGATGTCTTGGTGATGGAACTCGCTCGTCGCAGTCATGATCGGTGCAGGTCAGCGCGGGCGCTGCCGGCGATTGGCCGGCGGCCTGGGTTTCGAGCGGGCCGGCGTCTTGGGCTTGCGCCCCCGCGCGTCATCCTGGCGACGGCCGGGCTTACCGCCCGGCGCTGCCAGCCCGGTAGCGGTGCGCAGCGCACGCAACTCCGTGGGCGAGAGCGGCACACATTCGCCCAGCGTCACCGTGCCCAGGGTAAGCGGGCCGATCGCCCAACGCACCAGGCGTAGGGTCGGGTAGCCGACGGCAGCGGTCATGTGCCGGATCTGCCGCTTCTTGCCTTCGCGCAGCACCATACGCAGCCAGACGCCCTGCTCCGGCCCGCGACTCAGCTTCAATTCCGGCGGCAATGTCTGGACGACCTCCACCTCGGCGGGTGCGCTTCGACCATCGGGCAGCTCGACGCCCGTGCGCAGGGCATGCAAGGCATCGACCGTGGGCAGCGTCTCCACGAGCACATAGTAGGTCTTGGCGTGTTCGTAGCGCGGATGGGTGAGGCGGTGCGCCAGTTCGCCGTCGTCGGTGAGGAGCACCAGCCCCTCGCTGTGCAGATCCAGGCGACCGACGGCAAAGAGACGACCGGCCTCGGCCGGCGCCAGGTCGGCCACCGTGCGCCGCTCGCCCGTGTCGCCGCCGGTATCGCTCAGCACGCCGCGCGGCTTGTGCACCTTGAAGTAGTGGTGCCGGTCAGGCGCCTTCAACGGCTTACCGTCGACGAGGACGCGGTCGCAGGCCAGGTCGGCTTTGGTGCCCAGTTCGGTCACAACCTGGCCGTTGACCTGGACGCGTCCGTCCGCAATCAGTTCTTCACATTTACGGCGGCTACCAACGCCGGCCGCTGCCATCAGTTTTTGCAGTCGTTCTTCTGCCATCGCGTGCCATCTCGCTGCGATTCAGTTCAGTCAAGGCCGAATCAGCACCTTGAGTATACCTTTTTGTCCGGCCAGCGCAATTGCCGCCAATCCATCGTCGAGCGCGTACTCGGCCGAAATCAGCGCACGCAGGTCGAAGTCGTCGCCGGCCAAGGCCGCCAGCGCCGCCGGAAATGGCCCGCAACGACTGCCGACGATGGTAATCTCATCCACCACCAACTGGCTCAGGTCGAATGAATCGAGCGTGTCGGCATAGGTGCTCTTGAGCAGCAACGTACCCAGCGGGCGCACCAGGCGCAGCGCGTCGTTGAAGCCGTCCTGCGCACCGGTTGCTTCGACGACGATGTCGGCGGGCGTGCGGCCGAGCGCGGCGAGCGTCTCCGGCGTGGCGATGACCGTGCGCAGCCCCCGCTCGGCGAGCAGCGCCAGTTTGGCGGCATGGCGGCCGATGACGGTGAGGTCGCAGCCGGTCTGGGCCAGGACGAGGCTACACAGCAGGCCCAGCCTGCCGTCGCCCAGTACATAGACACGCTGTCCAGAGGTGACAGACACTTGTTCGAGCATCTCGAAGGCAGCGGCCAGCGGCTCGGTGAAGACGGCCTGCTCGTCGGCAAGCGTGGGCGGCACTTCGTGAAGATTGGCAATGGGCAACGTGGTGTACTCGGCAAATACGCCGTCGCGGCCGATGATGCCCAGCGACGTGCGCTGCCGGCAGTGCTTGCCCAGCCCGCGCCGGCACAGCGAACACTCGCCACACCCGACGTTGATCTCGCCGACCACGCGGCGCCCGACCCAGGCCGGATCGGCGGTCGCAGCGACCACCTCGCCGACAAACTCATGGCCGAGGACGCCGACAAAGCCCCCCTTGTAGCCGTGCATCAGTTCGATATCGGTGGCACACACGCCGGCAAGGCGCACGCGAATGAGCGCTTCATCGGGCGCGGGCTGGGGCACCGGCCGCTCGTGCACGAGGTGCAGACCATGGGCGCTGAGCACCAGCGCTCGCATGGCCGTAGGAATCGAAGCTGGGACGCTATCTGCGTTCATCTCATCAAAGAAAAGAACGGCGAAGTGGTATTCGCTTCGCCGTTCAGGGTGGGCGCAGTGCGCCAGTTATCGAGCAGAAGTGAATCAGGCGGTTGCGACAGTTCCCTGGGCAGCCGGCCTCTTGTTATTGCGATGGAAAATCGAGCGTTCGTCCCAGGCCGCCAAGATTTGGGCGGCGTTGAAGACCGAGCTATACATACCGGAGACGAAACCGACCAGCATAGTGGCGACGAACTGCTGGAGCGTTGCGCCGCCCAACACCAGAATGGCAACGAGAATCAGCAAGACCGTGATTTGCGTGCCGATGGAACGTGTCGCCGTCTCGATGATGCTGCGGTTGGCGACGACCGAGAAGGTCTCACCGCGGTAGCGATGCAGATTCTCGCGCAGGCGGTCGAAGACCACCACCGTGTCGTTGACGCT
>ERZ795053.1988-NODE-1988-length-25294-cov-16.198066_pt1 | contig 25294 bp, 27 predicted proteins | sample MGYA00375137_ERZ795053 | MGnify/ENA primary metagenome ERZ795053 (study PRJEB30182, sample SAMN05720284) | activated sludge metagenome | isolation source: Anaerobic digester | place: Hong Kong | collected 2014-12-17 ...
CGATTATCGAGGATGATTGTTTCATTGGCGCGCGTTCAGAAGTCGTTGAGGGTGTTATTGTGGAACGCGGCTCGGTGGTTTCAATGGGGGTTTATATCGGTCAGAGCACCCGGATTTACAACCGGCTGACCGGCGAGGTGAGCTATGGGCGCATTCCAGCCGGATCGGTCGTCGTCCCCGGCGCATTGCCCGCCGCTGATGGCAGTCATAGCCTGTACTGCGCGGTGATTATCAAGCAGGTGGATGAAAAAACCCGCTCCCGGGTGAGTATCAACGAATTGCTGCGGGATTAAGACGCGCTGAAATCGTGCGCGCTCCCAACTGCGCTCCCGCGAGCGCAGGAAGTTTCAGCGTAGCCCCAGCACATCCTGCATATCGAACAACCCCGAACCACGCCCCGCCAGCCAGGCGGCGGCGCGGACCGCCCCCTTAGCAAACGTCATCCGGCTGGAAGCGCGATGGGTGATTTCCAGACGCTCGCCCATGTCGGCAAACAGAACAGTATGCTCGCCGACGATGTCACCGGCGCGGACTGTGGCAAAACCGATCATGGAGCGGTCGCGCTCGCCAGTCACACCATGTCGTTCATAAACCGCGCATTCTTCCAGATGACGGCCTAGCGCTTTGGCGACGACCTGTCCCATCGCCAGGGCTGTACCGGAAGGCGCGTCCACTTTGTGCCGATGGTGGGCTTCGATAATTTCGATATCCACCTCATTCCCCAGCACTTGGGCCGCCATTTCCAGCAATTTAAAGCAGAGATTAACCCCAACGCTCATGTTAGGCGCGAATACAATAGGAATATCACTGGCCGCGTGGGTGATCACCGTTTTCTGTTCGGTTGAGAATCCGGTGGTGCCGATCACCATCGCTTTGCCTGCCGTGCGACAGAGTTCCAGATGGGCCAGTGTTGCCGCCGGTCGGGTGAAGTCGATCAATACATCGAATTGGTCGATGAACGGCGTTAAATCGGCGGTAACGGGGACATTGAGGGAACCAATGCCGGCCAGATCACCGGCGTCGTTGCCGATGAACGGGCTATCAGCCTGTTCCGAGGCGACCGTGCAGCGAACTTCTTCGGTCTGACGGCAGGCGTCGAGCAAGTGACGGCCCATACGTCCAGCAGCGCCAGCGATGGCAGTGTGAATCATGGCGGGAGTTCCTCATAGGGAAATCATTTGGAGATAGTAGGAGACGGGCCACGCCCCACATCCGCTTTATCGGGAATACCAGGAGGAGAGGCCGCAATAACAATAAAGGGTTACGCGCTAACGTAACCCTGATGTTCTGGAGCGGGTGATGGGAATCGAACCCACGCCATCAGCTTGGGAAGCTGAGGTTCTACCATTGAACTACACCCGCTGCATGATGTCTTACTATGCCCGTCTGAATCTACCTAGACTACATGGGGAAAATCCTAGCGCTAAAGCAGGCTCTTGGCAAGATTTGCGTGTCCCGAACGGACAGGAAATCAGGACAGGCGAAATCACTCGGGAATGCGGTAAGCTTCCGGATTAGGCGCATCTTTCAGCCAATTTGGCATTTTACCGCGCCCGGTCCAGGTTTGATCAGGGTCAGCTGGATTGCGATATTTGGGCCGGCCTTTCCGACGTCCGCTATAGTGCAACAACTCCTCTGGAGTCATCCCAAAACTCCTGGCTTCCTCGACCCATCGATGACGGGTTGCGTGGATTTCATCTACCTTTTTACGTTCGATTTCATCTTGCGCTCTCTTGATCAGAATATTCAGTTGATCGAGTGAAGAAGAATCAAGAATATCGTTAATCGTGTTACTCATGTTTTTTTGCGCACCGCTGTTAATCATTTAATTGCAGGGAAGGCTGGGATTCCAGCTACTTAATTATTATAGAGCATTTGTTTTTCTATCCGCAATCAATTTGCAGCCTTGTCAGTAAATTGATAAGTTGTGTTTTGATGATAGTTCTGATCAGGTATTGAAATACCCTTCATTTACACTCACTCAATCATTGAATGCGTTATGGCGTCGATTCCAGATGGTTTGAATGTCAACCGTGATTTGTCGCGGCCGATTCGCAGTTTTGTGCGCCGTGAAGGACGAATAACTTTAGCTCAGCAACGGGCGTTCACCAAATACTGGGGGCGATTTGGAGTCGAAACCGACACCCGGTTACTTGATCCAGAGCACTTATTTGGCCGCTCGGCGCCATGGGTTTTGGAGATTGGCTTTGGTAATGGAGAATCATTGGCCGCTATGGCAGTCGCACATCCAGAAGTGAATTATCTGGGGATCGAGGCGCATCGCCCCGGCGTCGGACATCTACTGCTCCGGGCAACCGAACTGCAATTAACGAATCTGCGGGTAATGTGCGCTGATGCTGCCGAGGCGCTGGAAAAACAGCTGCCGGATGAATGCCTCGAGCGCATTCAGATCTTCTTCCCCGATCCCTGGCCCAAGGCGCGCCACCATAAACGCCGGTTCATTCAACCAGGAAACGTTGCATTACTGGCGCGCAAGCTCAAACCTTTTGGGCAATTGCATCTGGCGACCGATTGGGAGGACTATGCCCTTTCGATGCTGGATATACTCAACGCGACTCCCGAACTGGTAAATACCGTGGACGGCAATGGGTTCACGCCACGCCCGTCTTGGCGACCGATGACCCGGTTCGAGCAACGTGGCTTAAGACTCGGGCACACCATTCGGGATCTACTATTTGTACGTGCGGCTCCAGGGATATTGAGATAGCACTAGCCGAATAACCTTCGGTGGACCACAATAGGGAAACTATGTTCCCTTGCGCGAACGTGGCGATGGGTTTGCGACTGCCGGAAACTCCGCGCGGCCCCACCCAAAAACTGAACATGGACCGAGGTTAATTGCATGTGCTTTCGACTTTTTTTGAAAAGTTTTTGCGTTTGGCGGTTGCAGTTCTGGATAGGAACGGTAGCGGCGTTATGGATAGCGTCCGATCCGGTGCTGGCCCAGGAAGGCGTTGTCTGGCCCGCGCCGGCCATTGCCGCCCGATCGGCGGTGCTCATGAACCCAACCACGGGGGAGATTCTGTTCGCCAAGGAACCTCGTTTGCGCCTGCCGCCCGCCAGCACCACCAAGGTCTTGACCGCACTGGTGGCGCTGGAGCGCCTCCATCCATTGGCGCGAGCGCCGGTGAGTCCCCAAGCCGCCAGCGCCCCGCCGAGCCGGATTGGTTTGCGCGCTGGCGAGGCGGTTCTCGTCCAGGATTTACTCTATGGGTTGATGCTCAAATCAGGCAATGACGCCGCCGAAACCCTGGCCGAGGCGGCGGGGGGGTCGATAGCCGGATTTGCGGAACTGATGAATCTCAGAGCCTGGCAAATCGGCGCGCGCGACAGCCATTTCATGAACCCACATGGTCTGCCCAATGATGATCATTATACGACGGCCTATGATCTGGCCCTGATTTTTCGCCAGGCGATGAGCCATCCTATGTTTGCTGACATCGTGCGCACCCGCAGCGCGGCCTTGAGGATCGAGTCCGGACGTGGCTTGTACAGTGATTGGCGTATGGTGCCGGTGCGTAATACCAATCGCTTACTGGCGACTTACGAGGGTGCGCGCGGCGGTAAAACCGGTTTTACTTTTAAAGCCCGGCGCTGCTTTGTCGGTGAGGTTGATCGTGGCGGTGTCCGTTTAATTGTCGCCATTCTGAATAGCCCCAACAGTGGCACGCTTTGGCAGGATGCGCGTACTTTGCTGGATTACGGTTTTGCCCGATATGGTTTGGCGCCGCCCCCGCCAGTGGAGCCAGAACCTACACCAGTGATGGTCAGGCGCGCTCCAGCGGCCCCGGTTGTGGCGCACGCGGCAGTAACCCGGGCCTTGACGGCCAGCAAGGGGAAGGGAGTGCGCATCGCATCCATCAAATTGGCTTCCCAACAGACCAGCAAGACCGCGAAGGCGAAGGCTAACGCCTCCAGCAAACCAGCCTCGATAGCAGTTAAAAAAACCTCGGCTGACAAATCAGGCAGCAAGACCGCCAGAATCGGTAAACTCGCATCTACGGCGATGGTTAAGGCGAATAGCAAGCAACCGCTGGCTAAAGCCAAGGTGGCTCGCGCTGAAAAGACTGTCGCTGCCAAGCCGCGTAAAACGATTAAAAAGCAGGGTGGTTAACAGCGATAAAAGCTGCGCTCATTTCAACTCCTCTCCTATAAGGAGAGGAGGGCTTTTATACAGATTTTGGCCCTGCTCTCGCGAACAGCCGATCAGGAAAAGCGGAGCATTAATCTGTCGTGCCGTAAAAAAGTTACGGGCGATTTTCCAGCACCACCACGTCGCGGCGGACAGGGCCAACATAGAGCTGGCGAGGCCGGCCAATCTTCATGTCGGATTCACTGATCATCTCGATCCAGTGGCTGATCCAGCCAGCGGCGCGGGCAATGGCGAACATCACCGTGAACATCTCGACTGGAATCTTCAATGCGCTGTAGATGATGCCGGAATAGAAATCGACGTTCGGATACAGCTTGCGCTCAATGAAATAATCGTCGCTGAGAGCGATCTCCTCCAGACGCATCGCCAGCTCCAGGCGTGGATCGTGACCGAAAGTATCCAACACTTGATGGCAGATCTCCTTAATAATCGTGGCGCGCGGGTCGAAGTTTTTATAGACCCGGTGGCCAAAGCCCATCAGACGAACGCCGGAACTCTTGTCTTTCACCTTGGCCATGAAGTTGTCGACGTTCTTGACATCGCCAATCTGATCCAGCATGCGGAGAACAGCCTCATTGGCGCCGCCATGCGCCGGTCCCCACAGACAGGCAATTCCAGCAGCGACCGCCGCATAAGGATTAGTACCCGAGGAGCCGGCCAACCGCACAGTGGAGGTAGAAGCATTCTGTTCGTGATCGGCGTGCAGCGTGAACAGTACGTCCAACGCCCGCTCGGCGAGCGGATTTACCTCATACCTTTTGCCGGGGAGGCTGAACATCATGTACAGCAGATTGCCGGTATAGCTCAGATCATCGCGGGGATAAATCGTCGGATCACCGATGCTGTGTTTATAGCAGGCGGCGGCAATGGTCGGCATTTTAGCAATCAGTCGCCGGGCGGTGACCATGCGATGTTCGTAATCGTGGATATTAAGCCGGTCGTGAAAGAAGGCGGATAACGAACTCACCACAGCCGTCATCATCGCCATGGGGTGAGCGTCATGGTTGAAGCCGTGGAAGAACCGGCGCAGGTTCTCGCGAATCCGGTTATGACGCGCAATGCTGGTTTCGAAGATTTGCTTCTTTTCCGGGTTGGGCAGTTCTCCATACAACAGCAGGTAACAAACTTCCAGGAAATTGCATTGTTTGGCCAGTTGTTCAATCGGGTAGCCGCGATACATCAGTTCGCCCTTGTCGCCATCCAGATAAGTGATGGCGCTTTGGCAACTGGCGGTGGACATAAAACCGGGGTCGTAGGTGAAATAACCGAACTCCTTGGCCAGTTTGCCAATATCGACTACGGACTGACCGTGCGTCGGACCCAGCACCGGCATCTGCACCGCTTTGCCAGTGATGTCATCCTTAAAGGTGATTGTTGTCATTCATAAACCTCCGGGGTGGGTGGCAAAAAGGTCAAAATCAAGTTACGACAACCCATACTTACGGCGGAAGCGATCCACCCGTCCGGCGGTGTCGACGATTTTCTGCTTGCCGGTGTAGAACGGGTGGGATTGACTGGATACCTCGACTTTAACCAGCGGATATTCCTTGCCGTCGGTCCACTGGATGGTTTCCTTGGCATGGATGGTGGATCGCGTAAGAAATGTGAAGTCCGTAGAGATGTCCTGGAATACGACTTCACGGTACTGGGGGTGGATGCCTTTCTTCATGACGGCTGAAATCCTGGAAATACGGTTGAATGGGCGATAGGTCGTCGCCAATGCGATGGGCGTACTGGCTGGACGTTTAAGCGGTATAATCTAGCGGTTTTCGGGGTTGATCCGCAAGTTGTGGTTGCGGTAGCGTGGATGGGCGACCTCGTGACCTGTCAACCAATCCTGAACCGTTGAAGACGCTTGCATGAATCGTGAACCGAGTATCGGCTTTGTCAGCCTGGGTTGTCCCAAAGCGCTGGTGGACTCCGAACAAATTCTGACCCGCTTGCGCGCCGAGGGTTACGGCATCGCGCCAACCTACGAAGAAGCCGATCTGGTGGTGGTCAATACCTGCGGCTTCATTGACGCAGCGGTGACCGAGTCGCTGGAGGCTATTGGCGAGGCGCTGGATGCGAACGGGCGGGTGATTGTCACCGGCTGTCTGGGAGCCAGGGATAATATGGTGCGCGATCTGCACCCCAGGGTGCTGGCGGTGACCGGCCCCCATGCCTGTGAAGCGGTGATGGACGCTATTCATGCTCATTTGCCCCGCCCGCATGACCCATTTCTCGATCTGTTGCCGCCGCAAGGCGTCAAGCTCACGCCCCGACACTACGCCTATCTGAAGATCGCCGAGGGTTGCAACCATCGTTGCGCGTTTTGCATCATTCCTCAATTGCGCGGCGATCTGGCCAGTCGCCCGATCGGCGAAGTGCTGCGAGAGGCCGAAACGCTGGCGCAGGCCGGAGTCAAGGAACTATTGATCGTTTCTCAGGATACCAGCGCCTACGGCGTTGATGTGCGCTACCGCACTGGCTTCTGGAACGGTCGGCCGCTAAAGACCCATTTGACGCCGCTGGCTGCCGCACTTGGCGAATTGGGCGTCTGGGTGCGCCTGCATTATGTCTATCCCTATCCGCATGTGGATGAATTGATTCCTCTGATGGCGGAGGGACGATTGTTGCCCTATCTGGATGTGCCGCTGCAACACGCCAGCCCGCCTATTCTGAAAGCGATGAAACGGCCCGCTAACAGCGGCGATACCCTGGAGCGCATCCGCCGCTGGCGGGCGATATGCCCTGATTTGACCCTGCGCAGCACGTTCATCGTTGGCTTTCCCGGCGAAACTGAGGACGATTTCGCGCAATTACTCGATTTTCTAAGCGAGGCGCAATTGGACCGGGTGGGGTGCTTCACCTATTCGCCGGTGGAAGGTGCGACCGCGAATGCCTTGCCCGATCCAGTGCCAGAGGAAGTTAAGCAGGAGCGGCAGGCCCGTCTGATGGAGCTTCAGGCGACGATCAGCGCCGAACGTCTACAGGGCCGCATCGGTCAAACGCTGACGGTGTTGGTAGATGCGATTGATGAGGAAGAGGGGATGGCCATTGCCCGCTCCACGGCCGATGCGCCGGAGATCGATGGCTTAGTCTATATCGAGGAAGGCGCGGCATTGCCCGTTGGCGAGTTCGCTCAAGTGCGCGTTGTAGATGCCGATGAGCATGATCTCTATGCTGATTTGCTAAATACCCATTGAACTTTTTTGGATAATCTTTATCCTAGAGGGTAAGCGTAAGCCCTTACGCCTGTCCGCTTCCCTCCCTGAGCGGGCTATATCCGGTTGAAGAGACTGGATACCTTATTCGCCCCGGTTCCATTCCCCCTTGTAACCGGGGCTTTTTTTTGGCTGGATGCGCTTGACGATTCCGCGACCGGCCCCATTATAACGATCAAGTTGTGTACAATCCCCGCAAGCAGTGAGGCAGAATGATGGAATCGGCATTACACGGCACTACGGTGCTGGCGGTGCGCCGCGAGGGTCGGGTGGTGATCGGCGGCGACGGACAAGTTACCTTGGGCAATACCGTGATGAAGGGCAACGCCCGCAAGGTGCGGCGGCTTTACCAGAACAAGATTATCGCTGGTTTCGCCGGCGGCACCGCGGATGCCTTCACGCTGTTCGAGCGCTTCGAGGGCAAGCTGGAAAAGCATGGCGGCAATTTGACTCGCGCCGCAGTGGAATTGGCCAAGGACTGGCGCACCGACCGGATGTTGCGCCGCCTGGAGGCATTGTTGATCGTCGCTGATCTCCAGACCACGTTAATGATTTCCGGCAATGGCGACGTGGTGGAGCCGGAACACGATCTCGCGGCGATTGGCTCAGGCGGCGCTTATGCCCAGGCCGCCGCACAAGCGATGCTGGAAAATACTTCGCTCGATGCGCGCACTATTGTCGAGCGCGCCTTGAAAATCGCGGCTGGCATCTGCATTTACACCAACGAGAATTTGACGTTTGAAGAACTGACGGGCGCATGAACCGGTGTTCACTGTCGGCGCGCTCGTTATCCTGTTTTCGCTTTACCCGTGGATGGTAGCCTCGCCATGTCGGAGATGACTCCCCGAGAAATTGCCCAGGAACTGGACAAACACATCATCGGTCAGGACGCCGCCAAGCGCGCCGTGGCCATTGCTCTGCGCAACCGCTGGCGGCGGATGCGGGTAGATCCGAGTCTGCGTAACGAAATTACGCCCAAGAATATTCTAATGATTGGCCCCACCGGCGTCGGCAAGACCGAGATCGCCCGCCGGCTGGCCAAACTGGCTAACGCGCCGTTCATCAAGGTTGAAGCCACCAAGTTCACCGAGGTTGGCTATGTCGGGCGCGATGTGGAATCCATTATTCGCGACCTGATGGATGGCGCGGTGAAGATGGTGCGCGAGGAAGAAATGCACAAGGTGCAAGATCGCGCCGAGGAAGCCGCTTATGAACGGGTGCTGGACACGCTGCTGCCGCGTCCGCGCAATGTCGGTTTCGCCAATGAGCCAGCCCCGCCGGATCATTCCAGCACCCGGCAGAAGATGCGCGACCGGCTGTTGAAAGGCGACCTGGATGACCGGGACATTGAGATCGAGATTGCCGTGCGCCCGGTCGGCGTCGAGATCATGGCCCCGCCCGGCATGGAAGAAATGACCAGCCAGTTACAGAGCCTGTTCCAAAATCTCAGCAATGGCCGCACCCGCACCCGCAAGCTCAGGGTCAAGGATGCCCTCAAGTTATTGCAGGAAGAGGAAGCCAGCAAGATGATCAATGAGGAGGAGCTGAAACTGCGGGCGTTGGCGGCGGTCGAGCAGAATGGCATCGTGTTCATCGATGAACTCGACAAGGTGGCTAAACGTGGTGAATATGGTGGCCCGGATGTCTCCCGCGAGGGTGTGCAGCGCGATCTGTTGCCCTTGGTGGAAGGTTGCACGGTGTCCACCAAGTACGGCATGGTGCGCACCGACCATATTTTGTTCATCGCTTCTGGGGCCTTTCATTTGGCTAAACCCTCGGATCTGATTCCTGAACTCCAGGGTCGCCTGCCGATTCGGGTGGAGCTGAATGCGCTGAGCACCGAAGATTTCGTGCGGATTCTGACCGAGCCGGATGCGTCGTTGACCGAGCAGTACAGCGCCTTGCTGGAAACCGAGGCAGTCAAACTGGAGTTCGCGCCGGACGGAGTACGGCGCATCGCCGAGGTGGCTTATCAGGTCAACGAGCGCACCGAGAACATTGGCGCGCGGCGCTTGCACACGGTGATGGAGCGGTTGCTGGAGGCGATTTCCTTCGAGGCGCCGGACCGTTCGGGCGAAAACCTGGCGGTGGACGCTGCTTATGTGGACGCTCATCTGGGCGAACTGATCAAGGATGAGGATTTAACGCGGTATATTCTGTGAGAAGTTTTATAAGCCCATGAGCATTCATCCGACTGAAATCAAGTTACACCAGACCTCGCGGATTCTGGAAGTCGCCTTCGAAGATGGCGCCCGTTTCCACTTGCCCTGTGAATATCTGCGCGTGTTTTCCCCATCCGCCGAGGTGCGCGGCCACGGTCCGGGTACTGAGACACTGATGACCGGCAAGGAGCAGGTCAATATCGCCGCCATCGAACCGGTTGGGCATTACGCCGTCAAGCTGGTATTTGATGACGGTCATAACACCGGTCTTTATTCCTGGAATGTGTTGTACGATCTTGGAGTGAACCAGGAGAGCCACTGGCAGGATTATCTACGCCGGTTGGCTGAAACCGGTTATGAGCGCCAAGCCTGATTTCTCTGTAAACGGTCAATCATGGAAAATCCTGAAACGACGCATTTTGGCTACCAGACAGTTGACGCCCGCGACAAGGCCCGCAAGGTGGCCGGTGTCTTCGATTCCGTCGCCAGCCGCTATGATTTGATGAATGACCTGATGTCGCTGGGCGTCCACCGCCTGTGGAAGCGCTTTGCGGTCGACCTGTGCGGCATTCGTCCCGGCAACCGGGTCTTAGACCTCGCCGGCGGCACCGGCGATCTGAGCAGTCGTCTGCTGCCGCTGGTGGGACCCAAAGGGCGAGTGGTGCTGTCGGACATCAACGCCAGCATGTTGGGGGAAGGCCGCAAGCGCCTAGTCGATGAGGGCGCGGTCGGTAACATTACCTATGTCCAGGCGGATGCCGAGCAATTGCCATTTCCCGACGGGACGTTTGATTGCGTAACCATCGGTTTTGGCTTGCGCAACGTGACCCGCAAGGAACGGGCGCTGGCGGCGATGCAGCGAGTGCTTAAACCAGGTGGACGGTTAGTTATCCTGGAATTTTCCCACCCAGTCGCCCCCGGTTTGAAGCCGGCTTATGACCTGTATTCATTCGCGATCCTGCCGGTTCTCGGCCAACTGGTCGCCGGCGATGCCGCCAGCTATCGTTACCTGGCCGAATCCATTCGCATGCACCCCGATCAGAATACGCTGTTGCGCATGATGGAAGAGGCCGGTTTCGAGCGCTGCCAGTACTTCAATCTGAGCGGCGGCATTGTGGCGGTGCATCGCGGGTATAAATTTTAATGGCGACCGCTGCTTTCATCGCCGCCGGTCTGGAAACCGCGCTCAATCGTTACCTGCGCCTTGATCCCGAGGTTTGGCCGCGCCTGGCGGAACTGGAGGGCGTAGTCATCGCCATTGAGCCGGAGGGACTCGGGATGGCACTGTATCTGTTGCCGGGTTCCCAGGGCATCCGGGTCGCTGATCACTGTGAAGGCGAGCCGACCGTGCGGATTCGCGGCGCATGGCCGGCGCTGATTCGGCAATGGCGCGGTCAGGCGGTGGGCGGGGAAATTTCCGTAGAAGGCGACAGCGCCGTGGGTCGGCAATTTCAGACCCTGCTGGCCCGGCTGGACATTGACTGGGAAGAACATCTTTCAAAAGTGGTCGGTGATGCACTGGCCCATCAACTGGGGACGCTCTGGCGCGGATTCCATGACTGGAGGCGACGCGCCGAGACGACCCTCCTGCAAGATGGCGGCGAATATCTGCAGCAGGAGTTACGGGCGCTGCCGCCGCGTCCGGCGGTCGAGTCCTTCCTAAGCGCTGTGGATGTGTTGCGCGAGGATGCGGACCGTCTGGAAGCGCGCATGGCCCGCTTGCGCCGGCAGCGGGCCGGCGACGATTCGACGGCTTAGCTCCTGTCCCGATCCATGCGCATCGGAGGCATGCTCGGTCCCGCGCAACTACTGCGATTGCTGCATATCAACCGGGTCCTGGTGCGGCATGGCCTGGACGATATTGTTCTGGCGACCCATCTGTTTCGACCGGTTGCCTTCCTGCGCCATCTATTGCCGTGGAACTGGATGCCGCGGCAGGAATTGCATTTAACGCGCGGCGAACGGATTCGGCTGACCCTGGAGGATCTGGGGCCGATCTTTGTCAAGTTCGGTCAAATGCTGTCCACCCGCCGTGACCTGCTCCCCGATGACATTGCCCTGGAACTGACCAAGTTGCAGGATCGGGTGCCGCCTTTTGCCGGCGACCAAGCACGGGCGATTGTCGAAAAGGCCTATCGGCAACCGCTGGAGGCGATTTTCACTGAATTCAATCTACAGCCGCTGGCGTCGGCGTCCATCGCCCAAGTGCATGCCGCACGGTTATTGAATGACCGTGAAGTTGTCGTCAAGGTATTGCGGCCCGGCATCGAGAAGATCATTCGCCGTGATGTCGAGCTGCTCTACATCATTGCCCGTCTTGCCCAGCGCTACTGGCGGGAAGGCCGTCGCCTGCGACCGCTGGAAGTAGTGAGCGAATACGAGAAAACCATTTTCGATGAACTGGATCTGGTGCGCGAAGCGGCCAACGCCAGCCAGTTGCGACATAACTTCAAGGATTCGCCGATTCTGTACATTCCCGAGGTGTTCTGGCCGGAAACCCGCCGCAACGTGCTGGTTATGGAGCGCATTCACGGCATTCCCGTCGGTAACATCGCCGAATTGCGGCGGCGAAGGGTGGATATGAAAAAGCTGTCCGAGCGGGGTGTAGTGGTGTTCTTCACCCAGGTCTTCCGCGACAGCTTTTTCCATGCCGACATGCATCCTGGCAATATTTTCGTGAACGCCGAGGATCCGAATGATCCTCGCTATATCGCCGTCGATTTTGGCATCATCGGCACCCTGAGTCCCACCGATCAGCATTATCTGGCGGAAAATTTTCTGGCGTTTTTTCACCGCGATTACCGGCGGGTGGCTGAGTTGCATATCGAATCCGGCTGGGTGCCGCCGGAGACCCGGGTGGATGAGTTTGAATCAGCGATTCGCACCGTATCGGAGCCCATTTTCGACCGGCCGCTCAAAGACATCTCCTTCGGCGGTTTCCTGTTAACCCTGTTCCAGACCGCCCGGCGCTTCAACATGGAAGTACAACCGCAATTGGTGCTGTTGCAGAAGACCCTGTTAAACATTGAAGGACTAGGCCGGCAACTTGATCCCGAACTGGATTTATGGAAAACCGCCAAACCGTTCCTGGAAAACTGGATGAAGAACCGGGTCGGGCCGTGGTCGGTGTTGAATCGCATTAAATACTACTTTCCGCGCTGGGCGGATCAGACGCCGGATTTACCCAATCTGGTTTATGGGATTCTCAAACAGGCGCATCACGGAGATTTAACCGTGCGCTTGCAGAAACAGGAGTTGGAACAATTGCGGCGCGATTTATACCGGGCCAACCGGCGCAATTTCCACGCTGCTGTCGGTGCGGCCCTGATTGTCAGCTCTGCGGTGGTGCTTGGATTCGACGCCCGCGACGGCGTTGAATTTTGGCGCGCGCCGTTGCTGAGCTGGGTGCTGGGCGGGATCGGGGTGGGGTTGTTGCTCAGCGCCTGGCCAAGAGAAGGGTAAGGGAATAAGCCTTTGATAAACGAGGGTTGATGGTTGACAGCCTTAGACCTCGGACTTCAAATCTCGCGCCAGTAAAATCTCCACGGCCTGGCGTGGATCCTGACCCTGATGCAGCACCTGATCTACTTGCTCGGTAATCGGCATTTCCACCGCATGTCGCCGGGCCAACCGTAAGGCTTCCCGCGCGGTCGCTGCGCCTTCCACCACTTGGCCGATCGCCGCGAATGCAGCCTCAGCCGTTTCGCCCCGACCAATCGCCAGTCCGAAACGGCGATTGCGGGACTGGTCATCGGTGCAAGTCAACACCAGATCGCCCACTCCGGCCAGTCCCATAAAGGTCTCACGCTGTCCCCCAACCGCCAGCCCCAGCCGGGTCATTTCCGCTAATCCACGGGTAATCAGCGCTGCCCGTGCGTTTGCGCCGAACCCCAGTCCATCGGCAATGCCTGTGGCGATGGCCAGCACATTCTTGACTGCGCCTCCCAACTCGACGCCAACGATGTCAGTGCTGGTATAGGCGCGCACATTGGAACCGTGTAGCAGCAGCGCTGCCCGGCGAGCATAATCCGCACTGTGCGCCGCAACCGTGACGGCGGTCGGCAGACCGCGGGCCACCTCACCGGCGAAACTGGGGCCGGAAATGACCGCCATGGGCCAGAATTCGCCCAATATTTCGGTGGCGACTTCGTGCAAAAACCGGCCGCTGCCCGGCTCCAGGCCCTTGGTGGCCCAAGCCAGACCGACGGTAGCCGGCAGCATCGAATGCAAATGTTGCAGCGTCACCCGATAAGCATGACTGGGCGTCGCTATCAGCACCCAATCAACCCCGGCAACCGCCGCCTCCAGATCAGCATCCATCTCCAATGTCGCCGGAAGGGGGATGCCGGGTAAATACCGGCGGTTTTCCCGTTCCTGGACAAGCGGCGCGACTTCTTGTGGATCATGGCCCCACAGACGGACAATGTGGCCATTGCGGGCTAGCAATAGCGCCAGCGCGGTTCCCCAGGAACCAACACCCAGCACCGTGATGGTTGTGGGGGAATTCATTCGATATCGGTCAGAAGCTGCACAAAAACTTCTTTAGCCTGGATGCAGGCCATCAGGCCAGAATCCAGGGTTCTCCTGGATTCTGCTACGCTCCATCCGGGCTACGCTCCTAATGCGGCGTCGAGGAGGCCGGAGCTTGCGCCGACGCCTGTTGCTGTTGCAAGCGCTGCATATAGAGCGCATCGAAGTTAATGGGATTCAGCAGCAGCGCTGGAAATCCGCCCTTACCGATCAGCGAGGCTAGTTCCTCGCGTGCGAAAGGAAACAAAATATTCGGGCAAAAGGCATGCAGCATGTGCCCTTTTTGCTGTTCGTCGAACCCCTTCAAAGTGAAGAGTCCCGCCTGCTTCACTTCAGCCAGATACGCGGTTCGTTCACCCAGCTTGGCGGTTACCGTCAAGGTCAGCACCGATTCGAAGAGGTCCTTGGTCAGTGGCGTAGCGCCAGTTTCCAGACGCACTTCGGTCTGCGGTTGCCACTGCTCGGTGAAGATCATGGGAGAATTCGGCGTCTCCAGCGATACATCCTTCAGATAAACTTTCTGGATTTCGAAATGTTGCTGCGGGGCTTGTTGTTCGTCGCTCATGCAAAATACCTTGTGGTGAGGGGTTTCAGGTTTCAGGCCTTCTTGCGGCTGATCGGCAGACTGGCGTCCTGCCAGGCATTCAGACCGCCGCTCAGACTGTGTACATGGGTGATTCCGTTTTTCTTGAGCAAGGCGCAGGCGGATTGCGCGGCGGCGCCACTGCGGCAATAGACGATCACCGGTTTATCGCCTGCCTTGACCAACTCGCTGATCCGGTCTTTGAGCATTGCTGACGGAATATGCCGGGCCTGCGGAATGTGGCCGCCCTTGTACTCCCCGGCGTCACGAATATCCACGACCCAGGCATCCTGGTCGTTAATCAGCCGCAGCGCTTCGTTCGGGTTGACAGTGGTAATTCCACGCACCCGGTGCAGAATCTCGGCGCCCATCAACATCCCTAAAATAGCGAATGCTGCCGCAAACAGCAGCCAATTCTGCAAGGCAAACTCAGTAAAATCACTCATATCAAGTCAACTTTCTCAACGCATCGCGCAACCTGCCGGGTCACCGGCGCTCTTAACGCCCAGCTTCCAGAGGATCAGTTCCGCCGGGCAAAATCGGGTAAAACCGCTTTGAAACAGGTTCAGCCCGACAAAAGCGGTAAACCACAGCCAATAGCTGCTGTGATAAAACGGACTGGCCGATGCGCCCAGTAACAAAGAAATCAGGACGAAAGCGCCCGCCATGATTCGAATGATTCGTTCGCTATTCATGAAAAACCTCGATTGAATTGCGTGGCAATCTACAAATTTCGCGTGCAAAACACATCACGCATCATCTCGATCAACCGCAGCGTCCGGGCGTCTCCTACCCGATAATAAACCCGGTTGGCGTCCTTACGACAAGCCAGAATGCCCTTATCGCGCAGAATCGCCAAATGCTGGGAGATATTGCTTTGAGAAGTACCGACCTGTTCGACGATGTCCTGGACGCTGAATTCCCGATCACTCAGCGTACACAGAATTTTGAGACGCAGCGGATGGGACATCGCCTTCATTGAGCGAGAGGCTCTTTCGATGTCATCATCGCGGGCAATCAGACTGTTCATCGGGAGATTACCCGCGTTGGCATGGCCCTACCTCAGACTGACCTAATCTCATTACGCGCCATAAAGCGGGTTATTTTCCAGAAATTTGATAAATTAGCATAACCGAATATAGCGATATTGAGAAGCGCCCGCCCATGTCGCCTACATATTCTTCCCAGGAGGCGACTGGCGAAATCGCCGGTCTGGAGGTATGATCGTTCAGCGAAAGGCTAGGAAGATTGCAGCATTAAAAACTTAAAACCCTAATACTTCAGCATTCCCACATCAGGAGGCATTGCATGTACAAACTTGTGCTCATCCGCCACGGTGAAAGCCAGTGGAACATGGAAAACCGTTTCACCGGCTGGGTGGACGTTGATCTGTCTGACAAGGGCCGCGAGGAAGCGAAAAAAGCAGGCCAGACTTTGAAAAAAGAAGGTTATATCTTCGATGTCGCCCACACCTCCGTACTCAAACGCGCTATTCATACGCTGTGGACGGTACTGGATGAACTGGATCAGGCATGGATTCCCGTACATCGGAGCTGGCGGCTCAACGAACGGCACTACGGCGCCCTGGCTGGCCTAAACAAATCGGAAACAGCGGCTAAACACGGCGAAGAACAAGTCAAAATCTGGAGGCGCAGCTTTGACATCCCGCCCCCAGCGCTGGAAGCGAGCGACCCGCTGCACCCAAGCAATGATCCACGTTACGCCGCGCTCGACCCGCGTGTGCTGCCCGGCACCGAAAGCCTCAAGCTCACTATCGACCGGGTGCTGCCCTACTGGCATGATGTCCTGGTGCCGACCATCCGTTCTGGCAAGCGGGTCGTGATCGCCGCGCACGGCAACAGCCTGCGGGCTCTGATCAAGTATCTGGACGACCTGTCAGACGAAGCCATCGTCGCGCTGAACGTCCCGACCGCTGTGCCGCTGGTCTATGAGTTGGACGCCAACATGCGACCCATCAAGAATTACTACCTCGCCGATCCCGAAGAGCTGAAGAAACTGATGGACGCCGTCGCCAACCAGGGCAAAGCGAAGTAAGCGGCTGTACAAAAATCAGCTTATTGGTTGCAGGAATCCTGCTTGCGGGCGATAACTTCAAAATCGCCCGCAAGTGGGTTCCTAAAGCAACAAACCTCTTGATAAAGTCTTGAGTGGGTTCCACTCATCTGTTCCGCAACATTTCAGCCATTTCACTCGCCGGCAATAGCTGACTGAACAGATGACCCTGATAGGCATAACACCCCTCGGCGCGCAGAAAATCCAGTTGCCCCGGCTTGTCTACTCCCTCGGCCAGGGTCTTCAATCCCAGGTTGCCCGCCAACGAAATGATAGCAGCGCAGATCGCGGCATCCTCGCTATTCACATCGCATTCGATGACGAGGTACTGGAGTGATGGTTCAGTCTCATGAGATTCCTGGAACATGAGTGTCGTCATTGAACGCCAGAAATACCTGATTGATTACACTCTAGCAGCCCTGCTGCGGCGCAAGACCCGTAATCTGGGCTTGCTGCTGGTGTATACCCTGCTGGTTTTTCTATTCAGTTCGGTGCTGCTGCTCAGTCAGGGCCTACGGCGAGAAGCCGCCTTGTTACTGCAAGACGCCCCGGAAGTCATGGTGCAAAAACTTGTTGCCGGTCGTCATGATCTCCTACCGGAAAGCTGGCTGGAACCGTTGCGCCGCGTTCGCGGAGTGGGTTCTGTACAAGGCCGCTTATGGGGCTATTACTACGATCCCGCAGTCAAAGCCAATTACACGCTGATGGTCGCACCAAGGCGGGAACTGGCGGCGAATGAAATCCTGATTGGCGCGGCGCTGGCGCGCATTCGCCAAATTGGGGTTGGCGATTATCTCAGCCTGCGTGCCGCATCGGGTCAGGCACTGCCCCTGAAAATCACCGGGGTGCTGGACTCGGTCTCAGAGCTGCTTAGCGCTGATTTGCTGCTGCTATCCGAAACCGCATACCGGCAACTGTTTCAACTTCCTCCCGACGTTTTCACCGATGCCGTGCTGACCGTGCGTAATCCCCGGGAAGCGCCTACCGTCGCACGCAAGATTGCCCTGGCTTTTCCAGAAAGCCGGCCCCTATTGCGTTCGGAAATCCTGCGCACTTACGATGCCGTATTCAACTGGCGCGAGGGCATGGTCTTTGTCGCACTGAGTTCTTTACTGCTGGCGTTCATGATTCTGGCCTGGGATAAGGCCGCTGGCCTGAGCGCTGAGGAAAAGCGTGAGATTGGCATTCTTAAAGCGATTGGCTGGGAAACCGGCGATATCCTAACCATGAAACTTTGGGAAGGAACGCTGCTCTCGCTCACCGCCTTTCTCGCCGGCTATGCCTTGGCGTACTGGCAGGTTTTCCACGGCGGCGCTCGCCTGTTCGCGCCGGTGTTGAAAGGCTGGGCGGTGTTGTATCCCGAATTTCAATTAACGCCGGCAGTGGATCTGCAACAGTTATTGGTATTGCTGGCGATGACGGTGCTGCCCTACATGGTGGCGACATTGATTCCGGGGTGGCGAGCAGCAATCAGCGACCCAGATGCGGTCATGCGCGGCTGAGTCAAGTGGTAAAAAAATACGCTAGAAGTATTTGCAAAATTACGTTAGAGATGTACTTTATCACTACACATTGTGTTTTCAGTGTAAGGAACCTGCATAATGTGTAATTTTACAAAGGCTCACTATACTGACAGCATAACCATTACATACCGTCACCCAGAATTTAAAAATCATCTATGATAATGAAAAATATAATCTATAATTCCGTTTTAGTTTTTTGTATGCTTGGAACAATAACCGTTGCATTACATGCCCAAGTTGCGCCTGATCCCCAGATTATTGAGCAACTACTGGAATTGGATCTGGACCAATTGCTGGACCTGGATGTGACCTCCGCTGCCCGTAAACCACAAAAACTGGCTGAAACCGCCTCAGCGGTCTACATCATTACCCAAGATGATATCCGCCGTTCTGGCGTCATCAATATTCCCGAAGCCCTGCGCCTGGCCCCAGGCGTTCAAGTCGCGCGCATCGGCGCTGATAAATGGGCCATCACCATTCGCGGTTTTAATGGCCGCTTCTCCAACAAGCTGTTGGTGCTCATGGATGGTCGCTCGGTTTACGATCCGCTGTACTCGGGCGTATTCTGGAACGCGCAGGACTATGTGCTGGAAGATATCGAGCGTATCGAAATCGTACGTGGGCCTGGCGCGGCGCTGTGGGGCGCCAATGCCGTCAACGGAGTGATCAACATCATCACGAAACCGGCGGAACAGACCCAGGGGATGTTGGTCACCACCTACGCTGGAACTGAAGACCGCGGCGGACTGGCGGCGCGTTACGGCGGGCGCTGGGGTGAAGATACCGCTTATCGAGTGTATGCCAAAGGATTCGAACGCGAGGCCAGCACCACCCTTACTGGCCAGGACGCCAACGATGCATGGCGATCGGGGCAGGTTGGCTTTCGCGTGGACAGTCGCTTGAGCGCCGAGGAACAATTCACCGTGCAAGGCGATATGCACTGGGATGTGGCCGGTGACCTCGCTGCGCTTTACCGTCTGTCGCCACCCTACGGTTTTCAGCTCCATGACGATTGGACGATGCGGGAATATAACCTTTTAACCCGTTATCGGCGTCGCACTGGAACGACCGATAATACCTTGCAGCTTTACTACAGCGACTCATTCAAGGGCACCGATGCCGATGTCAAATTCGATGTTCGCACCTTTGACTTAGACTGGCAACAGCAACTGCTGTCGACCGGGCGGCATGACTGGCTATGGGGACTCGGTTACCGGTGGTTGCAGCACTCCTATAACGGCGAACCCTATGCGATGTTGCAACCCGAAAAGACGGATTGGCAACTGTTTAGCGGCTTCGCACAGGATGAAATTGAGCTGACGCCGCAATGGTTTTTAACGCTAGGCGCCAAGCTGGAGCATAACGACACAACCGGCTGGGAATTCCAGCCCAGCGCCCGTCTGCTCTGGAGCCTAGCGCCGACCGAAAGCCTGTGGGCGGCGACTTCACGAGCGGTGCGCACCCCGTCGCGCGCCGAAATGGGCATCATCGCCAATTACCAGGTATTCCCGCCGCTCTCCCCCGGTAATCCCGGCGAACTGCCCATGCAAGTTCGGTTTTTTGGCGACCCGGCCATTGAAAGCGAGACGGTGATCGCCTACGAAGCCGGCTGGCGACGGCAATGGGATAACCAACTCTCTACCGATCTGGCGCTGTTCTGGAACGATTATGACCAACTGCGCTCGGTGACGCCAGGCGCGCCCTTTCTAGAATTTGCACCGATACCGCATCTGGTCTTGCCGTTCACCTTGAACAACACTCTGAGCGGCCACACTTATGGCCTAGAAATGGCTGTTGACTGGCGTCCCCATAAAAACTGGCGCTTACAGGGCAGTTACAGCTATTTGCGGATGAGCATTGACGATTCGGGCAGCACTGAAGGCAGCAGCCCGCGCCACCAATTTTCGCTGTTATCATCGCTGACACTGTCCCCGCGAGCGGAACTGAGCACCTGGTTGCGCCTGGTTGACGAACTGCCGGCGTTAGGCATCCCTGCGTATACCAGTTTGGATGCGCGGCTGGCCTGGTCGCCGCTTCCCGATCTGACTTTTTCCTTGGTCGGTCAAAATCTATTGGATGATCGACACCCCGAGTTTAACGCCGATGCTGAGGGACAAGTGCTTGGCGAGATCGAGCGTAATATTTACCTCAAAGCCCTCTGGCGATTTTGAGAGGGCGCACGCATGACAGTCCACTCCCTGTTCTCCGCACGCTTTCTTCATCGATGTAGCGGCTTGTTTGCCGGTTACCTGTTTATTTCTGCAATTTCCGCTCAGGTTCGGGAACCGACCGAGTTCGAATTGAAAGCAGCGCTGCTTTACAACTTTGCCCTGTTCACCGAATGGCCGACGCGCTCAGAGAGCATCTTTAATCTGTGTTTGTATGGCCAGGATCCCTTTGGCGTCGCTATCCAGGTATTGACGCAAAAATCCATACGAGATCGCCCGATTCGCGTTCAGCATCTAAATCAATTGACCGATATCGATACTTGTCATCTCCTTTATATTCACTCATTAGAATCTTCACAATTTAATCAGTTACTAATGCTGATTCAGGGAAAACCAGTTCTCACCGTGACCGATATTCCAATGCATCATAATCATAGCGGCATTATTAATCTGGAAGTGGAGCAAAAGAAAATCCGGTTTGACATTGACTTACTGGCCGCCAACCGCGCTGGTTTGTCACTCAGCTCCAAACTGTTGCGTCTGGCGCGCCGGGTTCATCAATAACTGCTAGGTTTCTTCCAGATCGGCCCAGCGTTCATACGCCGCATCCAGCTCCGCCTCCAGCGCCCGCAACTCCTCCAACCGCTGGGTTACGGCTTCCGGGATTTGCTTGTAAAACGCCGGATCGGCAGCTAATGTCTGCAATTCCTGCTGGCGTTGTTCCAACTTTTCGATGCGCGCAGGCAATTGTTCCAGCTCCCGACGCGCGTTATAACTGAGTTTGCCCAGACGGGCCGGTTTCGGCGTGGACGGCGGCGCAGGTTGGGCCGGTTTGACCGACCGGGCGGGCGGCGGCGCCGGGATGGGTCGCTGGCGCAACCAGTCGCTGTAACCGCCGACATATTCGCGCACGACCCCGTTGCTTTCGAACACCAGGCAGCTTGTAACCACGTTATCCAGAAACGCCCGGTCATGGCTGACCAGCAACAGCGTGCCACTGTAATCCAGCAGCAACTCTTCCAACAATTCCAGCGTTTCCAGATCCAGATCGTTGGTAGGTTCATCCATAACCAGCAGATTGGCCGGCTGACTGAACAGTCGCGCCAGCAACAGGCGATTACGCTCGCCGCCGGACAAGGATTTGACCGGTGAACGCGCACGTTGGGCCGTGAACAGGAAATCGCCGAGATAGCCGATCACATGCCGCTCACGCCCGTTGATCGTCACGGTTTCCCGACCTTCGGCAACGATATCCAGCACCGTCTGTTCGGGATCGAGGCGTTCGCGCAGCTGGTCAAACCAGGCGATTTCCAGTTTAGTCCCTAGCCGAACCTGCCCGTTATCCGGCGTCAACCGTCCCAATAGCAGGTTCAGCAGCGTGGTTTTGCCGGAACCATTCGGACCGATCAGACCAATGCGATCGCCACGCATGATCTGCACCGAAAAATCACGAATCAGCGGCGTCGCCTGCCAGGCATAGCAAAGGTTTTTCGCTTCGATCACCAATTTGCCGGAGGTCTCTGCCTGTTCCAATTCGAAGCGGGCTTTACCGGTGCGCTCACGACGGTGAAGGCGTTCCTCGCGCAGAGCCAGCAACGCCCGCACCCGGCCTTCATTACGAGTTCGCCGCGCCTTGATGCCCTGACGAATCCAGGCTTCTTCCTGAGCCAGATTCTTGTCGAATTTGGCGTTATGCCGGGTCTCGACGTCCAGCAGCACCGCTTTTTTCTCCAGAAACGCTGCATAGTCGCCCGGCCAGGAAGTCAGCGCACCGCGATCCAGTTCCAGCAGCCGGGTCGCTAGCCGTTGCAACAGCGCGCGGTCGTGGGTGACAAAAAGCAAACCGCCGCGAAATTCCAGCAACTCTTCCTCCAGCCACTGAATGGTTTCCAGATCGAGATGGTTAGTGGGTTCATCCAGCAGTAAAATTTCGGGTTCGCTGACCAGCGCCCGCCCCAGCAGCACCCGGCGTCGCCAGCCGCCGGACAATTCCGCTAGAGGCGTATCCGCCGGCAATTGCAAACGAGTGATTACGGTTTCCACTCGCTGCTGCCAACGCCAGCCATCGCGTGCTTCTAGTTCATGTTGCAGGCGCTCCACGCGCTGCAACTGTTCTGATGTGGTCTCATGCGCCAGGCGCACCGCCGCCTCGTGATATTCAGCCAACATCTCACCCAACCCTACCAAACCACTGGCGACGACTTCAAAGGTGGTAGCCGTGGTATCTGCCGGCAATTCCTGCGCCAGAGTGGCGATCTGCAGACCCGGCTGACGCCAGAGATCGCCAGTGTCAGGTTGCAAGTTACCGGTCAACAAGCGTAACAGGGTCGTCTTGCCTGCGCCATTGCGGCCGATCAGGCAGATGCGCTCGCCCGCATCCAGTTGGAAACTGACGTCATCCAGCAGTTTTTCAGCGCCGAAAGCGATGGAAAGATGATCGATGCTTAACAGAGACATGAATGGATGGAAAAATAAACACTACAATCGAATCGTTGCTGGACGAGAGGCATCATTCTCAATAAATAGCGGCGCCGTTTGCAAAGCATCAGGCATTTCACCTGATGGGAGACGGTACATCAAGGTTCGCGCTTGGGTTTCCTGCATCGCCTGGCTTTGTCGCAGAGCATCGGCCAGCAGCAGAAGGAACATCTCTTCAGCGTGCGCGCGCCAGTATCCCTCATGGGCAAGGATGGGAGCAGGCGAGGCAATAACCGGGCGAACCGGCGCAACAGGCAAGTAGAGCAGGGCAGTCAGTAATGCACCGCATAGCGTCAGCAGTGAGGCGGGTAGCAAGTAAAGACCAAAAGTTCCAAAACGATCAATAAGATTACGCATGACGACCCCCGACTATGCTGGTTGGATAGCGAACCTTTGTACAAGTTTTCGTTGAAAATCCATACAAACTCTTAGGTGTCATCAAAGATTTTGTCTGAATTTTTTGTACAACTCTTATAACCAAGCATAACACAAGGATTTTAAAACGCAAGCTGGCGAGATGCTGTTCATTTCCCTCTCCGTTTGCAGGAGACGAGGAACTGAATACCTTAATGCTAGTCGAGTATGTTAGTCGTTACGCGAATGAATACAAAAGATAATTAAAAAATAAAGGATTTTTTATATTTCAGCGGTCTGAACTTGCCATTAGTCGAATAATAATTAAGGCTGATTCTATGCAATGTGTCTGGCTAAAAGCTATCCTTTTGCAAACGGACCTGCTGAGCAAGCTCTATGTCAGGGAAGGATTTTGGTGACAGTGTGTCGTCGATTTGCGAATAGAACTGCATACTCACCGGATGATGGGAAAGCATCGCCGGGAATTGAGAACAGCGGCTAATCATCAGGATACTGCCGCTGCTGATTATTACGGATGTTCTTACGTCCGTTTTGGAGGATTGAATATGATTTCAATCCTGAAAGCTTCCTTATCCACACCTGAGGCAACTTAAAGATGAAAAATTTGTTACGTATTTTTGGTGCGGCTCTAGCGTTGTTGTTGAGCGTTGCGGTCGTTCATGCCCAGGGATTCGAAATGAAAAGCTTCCCCGGTGGCGTTGGTAAAAAGGAAATGGTGTACAAGTTTCTCGTGCCTGAAGGAGTGACTGTCACTAATCAGAAGGGTGAAGTGAAGAAAGGCGGCTCTATCGTGATGGTGCCTGGTTCCAGAATCAAGTTGCTGGAATCCCCCTATGTCAAGGAGATGCAGAAGGATGAGGCGTTCATGTCCAGTTTCATGAACGCTGATCAGTATTTTGGAATGCCCGCAGAGCAAGTCAGGGACTTCGCGGTCATCTCGCTCATGGTCCCCGAAGGCGTGACTATAGAGGGGAGCGGCAAAACCGTTAAAGGTCCAGCAGATTTGATATTGATGGTTTCCAATGGAGGATCGGAAGTCATGGAGGATACCCAACCCGCCGGGTATTGGGATACCATGGGTTGGGATATGAAGTAGTGAACAGCCTGATGTTGTTATAGTTATACACCCCCCGGCTGGGCGGTCTCGCGTAGCGTCCGCCTGATCGGGGTGATGTGTCAACCATCCTCATTGAACATGACGCTTCAAATGCGAATTAAGAGCTTCATCCTCAACTCGTTGAAAACCCGATTTCTGGATTTTCGTCAGCAATTCGATGAGTAACGTAACATATTTATATTTAAGGATATTAGTTAGCTCTTAATTCGCATTCAAGTGAAATTAGCGTTTCCCCCACTTCAGAACTTCAAGCCGCACTGGAACCCGGCCCTGCCCGGTTCTCAGAAATCGCAACTCACGAGCTGCCTTACGCGATAGATCAATGATAGCCTTTGATCGGCGAGCAAGGCGATCGACGATCCGCACCCGCACTGTACGCTTATTCTTTCGGTTGATCACACGCACTATGGTACCGAAAGGCCAGTGGTGGTGGGCGGCCATTAAGGCGTTTTGGCTGAACTTGACGCCACTCGCCGTTGTTCTGCCGTGAAACCGTTTGGCGTAATAGGTCGCCGTTCCGATTTGCGTTTTAAGAACCTTGGGTTCCGGCGTTACTTCAACAGGCGTCCCTGTAAGCAAAAGGATTGCTAGGATCAGCGTATGAAGACGCCATGATCTTGAAAGCTTCATCATTGAAAAACACCTCATCCCCCATCCCTTTCCCACAGGGAGAGGGGGGGCTATTATACGGTCTTCGAGGGATTCTCAGGCGACTGCTAAAGATCCAGTACTGCATTCGCCGATAGTATCTTCTTGCAGTAACCATGTTTTCACCAGATCGACTCCATCATGCTTTAGCAATTAACCGCTATCTGGAGATTTTTACCCCGGCATTGATCTTCACGGTCGGCAACGCTAGTGGGCTGACACAGAAGTTTTGACAGGTAGCGGTGGGTGCCCTATGG
>ERZ795053.1990-NODE-1990-length-25287-cov-9.020450_pt1 | contig 25287 bp, 12 predicted proteins | sample MGYA00375137_ERZ795053 | MGnify/ENA primary metagenome ERZ795053 (study PRJEB30182, sample SAMN05720284) | activated sludge metagenome | isolation source: Anaerobic digester | place: Hong Kong | collected 2014-12-17 ...
CCGGCGTCCTTCATCAGCGCCTCTCCGATCAGCCGGCGCCTGGACTCGTCGCCGGCCAGCGCTATGACGCTCTCGGCCTCCCCGGGGCTGCGGCGTATGGCTTTTATGTCGACCGGGTCGAGGCCGAGCACGTCCTGCAGGGTCTGGTCGTCGTACCTGGACACGTCGTAGACGGAGCCGCCGAACAGCTCGAGGGCGCGATCTTCCCCGAGGTACGCGACGAGGGCGGCCGCGGTCGAATTCTCCGCTCCGCTGCCGTCGACCTCGACCCAGCCGCGGGAGCCGTCGTCGTTCAGTATCTCCGCTAGGGCGCGCGCCCTGCCGTCGTTGAGGAGGCGGCCGTCCATCGTCAGCTTCCAGTTGTCGCCTATCGAGTCGTAGGCCTCGGAGACGTACGACGCGAAGCCGCCGCCCGCGTAGCTGGCCATATCGGCTCGGTACGTCGAGTCGAGCCCCATCAGCGCGGCCATCGCGTCGCCGTATTCGGAGCTACCGGCCAGTCGCATGGCCAGCTCGGTATGGGCAGTCGCGGCGTTCAGCGTCTCATAGGCCTGCCCTATCGCGCCGTCGTCTATCCCGTTGCGCCATGCCTCGTGCTGCAGGCCAATGGCCAGGTCGAGCGCGGCCGCGGGCCCGCCGCCGTTCAATGGGCTGACGGTAATGATACGACCGCCGGAGCCGCCGGCTACGGTTAACGCCCTGCCCGCCAAGCCGTCGAGCCGCAGCTCATCCCGGCCGGATACGAGGCGCCAGACGGTCTCCTCGGCCGCCAGGTCGCCGAACGCGTAGGCCGTCTCGAGCGCCTCGGCTATCGTCGAGCCTCGCTCCGCGGCGTAGCGCCCCAGGGCGGCGTCGAGCGCGAAGCCTTTTCCTATAGACGCGCCGACGCCGACCAGGTCGTAGCCGCCGCCGCCGAACGCTCCGGTGACGCCGCCCGATCCGATATGGATGGATAGGCCGAGCGCTCCGAACGCGCTAGCGACCCGTTCGCCCCGCATACGAGCCGCAGCGTCGTAGCCGTCTCCGGAGACAGCGCTTACGAATCCGGCCGCCCTGAGCAGGCTACCCGCGTTAGCGACGTTCAGGCTGAGGCCCGAGCTATGCGACCACGCGTCCTCGAGCATCCCCAGGCCCGATTCCCCTCGATACGACGAATAGGCCAAGTGCGTGGCGTACGAGGCGCCTTCGGTCGCGGCGATCGAGGCCAGGTCGGTAAAGCCGGACCATAGTCTATCCTCGAAGGCGCCGCCGTAATCCATCGACGCTCCGCAGGCGGCTCCGGCCATGCTTCCTATAAGCCCGGCGATCGCCCCTTCGCCGAAGACCGCGGCCCTAAGGCTCTCCTCGTCGATCTTCAGCCCGGTCAGAGCTCCGTCGGCGTCGTAGTCGAGCCTGAGCGACGAGACGAGGCCGGACGACGCGAGCTCGGCATAGCCGCGCGCGCCGCTCAGCAAGGCCGCGCCGAATCCGGAGCCGAAGGCATCCAGGCCCGCGACGCCCGCTATCGCGCCGTCGAAGAGCCCGGCCGTTCCGTAGCTCGCCAGCGCTCCGACGGCCTTCTTCCCGAAGGCGAGGCCGACCTCCGCCCATGACGCGTTTCCGCACAGGCCGTCCAGGGCTCCGAATAGCGCGTCGTCTGCGAGGTTCAGCGCCAAGGCGCCGAGGCCTCCGGTCGCGAGGCCAGCCGCCACCGATACGCCGGCGTCGGCGACCTCGCGCAGCGTCGGCGCCTCGAGCCACTGGCCCCTGTCGTCCCACAGCCTCTTATCGTAGACCGGTTTGTTCGCCTCGGCCCAGCCGCGCCCCTCGACGACCGACCAGTAGATCAGCGACGACATCAAGCGGCCGAGTTCGCCTTCTCCGGGATCCGAGAAGAAGCGCTCGATCCCGCCATCGGGATCGGCGTCGGGCAGGCGCTCCGGCGACGTTCCTATATGCTCGCCGAACAGCCCGAGCCCGTCGCCCGAGCCGAAGACCTCGCGGCCCTTCTCCTCGACCGCGGCCTGCGCGCTCGCCATGCGCGCGCGTACTATCGACGCGCCGTCCCCTCGAAGCGAAGCCTCCGAGAGCGTATCGCCGAGTTTCCAAGGCGCGAGCGCGAAGTACTCGAATACGGGCAGCTCGACGCGCTCGGTAATATAGGCCTCGGTGACAGTCGAATGGACGACGACGTCCTTGCCGTAGCGAGAGCCGTCGCGTTTCCAGGCGCCGTCGGCGACGTATAGGCCGTTCATGTCGTCGTCGAAGCCGCGATTGGCGGATAGTATCCTGTCGTCGAGCGACAGTTTCGCCTCCTCGATCGAGCGGCCGAGCTCCGCCGCCATCAGCGCAGCCTGCATCCCGGCCAGGCTCTCGTTCGCGGACAGCGCGAATTCGGCCGCCTCCGCCAGTATGCGGCCCGATTCCCACGCGCGGCCGCCGGCTAGTCCCGTACGCGCTATCGCGTCGACCCCTTCGGCCGACAGCGACCACGCCTCGAGGGACTCTGCCAGCCTCCCGAGGCCGCCGTCGCCGACGATCCGGTCGTACGCTTCGCGTGCGCCGTCCTCGAAATCGAAGCCGGAGACGGCGAAGGACGCGAGCTTCCGGCTTCCCGCCGCGGCGTCGGCCCCGAGCATCGCGGCGACGGCCTCGGACGACGCGTCGTCGGCCGCCATCGTCGCCCTCGCGGCCCAGTCGCGCTTTGCCTCGAGCGAATCGGCGTAGGCGCAATCCCACGCGGCCGCCTTGATCGTATACGACTCCGCGAAACGCTCGGCCCATGCGCCCGCTTCCGACTCGAGCCGTTCGAACGCCTCGCAGAAACCCGAGCGGCCGCGCGCCGTCAGCAGTTCCCCGGCCCGCCGCCACGCTAGCCACCGATCGTACAGTTCCTGACGGTCGCAGGCCCACTCGGCCTCCCGAGCTGACAGCTCCGCGTCGTAGCGGAGGGACGAGGCGCGAGCGCTCAAGATAGAGTATCGCCGAGACGCGCTTAGCGATTCGGTCCCGGCGGCCGTTTCGCCGTTCAGGGGGCCTTCTCGCAAGACAGCCTCGAGATTGGATAGATGCGTCTTCGCGGACGCCGAGCCCGGCCCGAACGCGGCGCCGGCCGCCGCGGCCAGTGCATCCTCCGAGGCTCGCCCTTCGAGGAAGGCGGAGTAGGCGTCGCCGTACGCGGCCGTCGCATCCGCTTGATCCGCCGCGTCCTCGGCGTATACGGCTTCCAGATCGGCGAGCGATTCGTCGCGCAGCGCCCGGCTCCATGATGACAGCGTCGACAGCGCGTCTATGGAACCTTCATGGCGCGACCCGCTTTCGCCCGCGTAGGCCGCATACAGGGAGGCGAGCTCGTCGATCTCGTCCGGCGTCAAGCCGCCCGATTTCTCCAACGAGGCCCGCAGGCCGGGCTCGTCTAAAGCGGCATCGGCGGGCGGGCGGCCCTCGAGAGCGGTGAGGCGATCGCACGAGGATAGGTACGCCGCCCGTAGCCCGACGCACGCGGCCATGCCGTCGGTCATGCGAAGGACGCCGGCGTCGGTCTGCGCGAACAGGTCCGACATGGCCGACGAGTAGACCGCGCGGGTCTCGCCGACGCCGGACATCGTCAAGCCGAAAGCCGTGATCGAAGCGAAAGCGACGGCGGCCGCCGCCAGCAGACCGGGCACGAGGAAGGCGGTGATCAAGAAGGCGCTCGCCACCGCGGCGGCGGCGAGGAAGCCGGCGTACGCCGCGGCGCTCGCTTCGATGCCGGTACGGCACGCGGCGACCTGACGTTCGGCCTCGGCCTCGAGCGCCTCGTATTGGGCCCTATCCGACCAGCTCGAGAAGGCGTCGTAGGTCGACGAGCCGTCGTTGGTTGCCTTGGGAGCCTTCATCGCCCCGGTCAGCTGCAAGGCCAGGTAGGTATCGAACATGGCCTTCTCTTCGCCCGCCAGGCTCGCGTAGGCGGCAGCCTGATCCGCCGCGAGCCGACCGTCCCGGTACCCGGCGAGCAGTTCCGACAGCGTCGAGCCTCCGGGGACGAAGCGCTGGCCTCCGAGCGTCGCGTCGTCGATGGCCGACTCCGAATATGATACGAGCGACGCGAAGCCCGCGTCGCCTGAGGCCAGGCGCCTGACTACGTAATCGCGGGCGAGCCCCCATCGCTCGGCCCTGTTCCGGTCGAAGGACACGCCGGACATCCAGGCGGCCAGGCTATCCAGGTTCGCCTCGAAGGCCGTTTCGGACATCCTCGAACCGGAATCGCGGTCCGACCGTGACGAGAAGAACGACGAAAGCCCGTCGACGCCCATCGCGCCGGAGAACGAGAATGACGAGTCGTAGGCGAGGCGGATACAGCCGTCCTCCCCGACGCGCAGGTACGCGCCGAAGCCGTCGTCGACAGCTCGCCCGGATGATAGCGAGTCCCTCGCGGCCCTGTACGCCTCGGCGGCTTTCTCGTTGGCGGCCAGCTCGAGGCCGATGCCGTCGGACAGGGCGGCCTCGGCCTTCCTGACGAGCAGTAAGCGCCTATAGCTCTCTCGATACTCGTCGTACGCGGCGCGGTATTCGGGCGACGCGTACTCTCGCGCGTCCTGACCTTCGTCATAGAGCCCGCGCAGCGCGGCCATGGCCGTCGACGCCCGGGCCAGGGACGCTGCGCAGTACGACAGCTCGCCGGCCGGATCTCCGTACAGCGAGCCCGAGCACGCCTCGTCGGCGGCGTACAGGTATGCCGAGCTGGCCCATCTCCAGATCGCGTCCTCGATCGCGTACGCGCGGTCCGCCTCCTCGAGGACGGCGTACAGCCGCGACGCGATCCCGTACGCCTCGTCGTACGCGCTTCCCGCCGCCGAGAGCGCCGCGCCGGCGCTTTCGTAGGCTTCCAGAGCGGATCGTTGTCCCGCGCGGGCCGATTCGATCTCGGCCTCGAGGCCTCTGGCCATTTCAACGAGGGCGTCGGTATCGCCGATGGCGCCGACCATCGGCCCCAACTCGCCGAACCTGGCGACGGCCAGTGACCGCGACGAATCGACCGCCCTATACGCGTCCAATGCCGCCTGGCTAGCCAGGGCCGCCGAGCTCGAGGCGATAGGCTCGCCGGAGGCGTCATAGATCGCGTATGGATCGTCGATGTACCTACCCGCGAACGCTGCGAGGCTATCGAACCGGTCATCGTCCGCCTCGCCGACGCTTATCGAATAGCGGTTCCACGAGGCTAGGCCATCATTCAAGGCCTCCGTCCGCCTGTACGCCGTTTCGGACGTATCGGCGAGCGCTCCGGCGTTCCATGAGGCGGCGGCGCACGGCGTACCGGATGGCGCGTCCTCGGGATCGCCGGGCGCGAGAGGCGCGGGAAGGCCTGACGCACCGGTCTCTATAGCCTCCCGCAAGGCCTCGCCGCCAGCCAGTTCCCTCCAATGGATCGTCCCGGCAGCATCCGCTACCCTAGCCTCTTCGACGAGGCGACCGTACGACTCCGAGTACGCAGCCAGCTTTTTCAGGCGCCCGGCCTCGGTAAGGCCGGCGTCAATCTTCCGGTTCGCCAGTTCGAGCAGCCAACGGCCGAACGGAGCTTCCATCGAGTCAGGAGAGACCGCGCCCTCGATAGCCGCGACCATCGCGAGGGCTTCGCCGACGTCCCGCCCGCTCGCGTCCAAGGCCCAGGCTATGGCGTCGCCCGAGATATCGCCCGCGTAGGCCGAGCACGCATCGGCGCGGTCGATGATCGCCAGCCCGCGTCCGGCCGCCTCCGCGCCCGCGATAGCCGCGAGCGAATAGAACTCGGCCGTCCGCCTCGCCTCGGCCAGCGTGGCCAGGTAATACGAGGCGGCGCCGAGGGCGAGCTCTCCATCGCGGAGGCCGATGAAGGCCGCGGCCATGGCCTCGGCGTCCGAGCCTCCTGGCAGCGCAGCTAGGTCGTCGGCCCCGGATAAGCCGACGATGGACGATATCCACGGGACGTATCCGTCGTCGGGCGCGGTCGACGCGATCCTAGCCGCCAGATAGCGCTCTATCGGAGCGGACGCCTCGCCCAGAAAGCCTCGCGCCTCGACTATATGGGATGTCAACGCGTCGAGCGAGTCGGCGACCAGGTCCGCCACCCGCCGTCGCGCGGCCTCGAGGCTCCAAACGTCTTCGGCGTCTCCGGCGGCCGCGGCGATCAGCGTTTCCATCGCGGCCCCGGCGTCCTGGCCCTCGCTTCCGTAGTATGACTCGAGCCAGCTCGCTTCACCGTCCGCTCCGGGCGATGTCAGCGCCAGGAGGCCGTCACGAGACACGATCCCGGATTCACGCTCGATCATGCCGAATACGACGGACTCCATCGCGTAGGCGGTACGCGCCGTCGGGTCGGAGGCGGGGCCGGCGGCCTCCGCCGTCGCTTCGTAGTCCCACGACGACCAGGCGCTCTCGAGCCGTATCCGCGAGGCCTCCTCGATGACAGCGGCTCCGTCATCCGGCTCGAGGCAGCCGAAACGGGCGGCGACGAGCGCCGCGGGATCGCCTTCGGCTTCGGCGACGGCGATCGCCATCTTGGCAATGGCCTCGCCGCGAATCGCCGAAGCCTCGGAAGCCACGAACGCGGAGTCGCCGGCTAGCTCGTAGAGCGCAGCCAGGCCTCCGTCGCCGTCGTCGAGCAACGCTCTCGTCGACGCTCCGAGCCGCCGGGCCGACGCGAGGACATCGGCGGCTTCGTTCTCGTACTCTACGGCGCTACGGTCCGGCGCGACGCCGGCGACGACGCTCTTTGCCGCCACGTAGTCGAGCATCGCCTCGTCCCAACGGAGCAGCTGATCAGCCATCCACGCCGGGGCCAGGCCGGTCGCCTTCTCGACGGCCACGGATAGCGCCGCCATAGCGGCGGCCGTATCGACGCCGCCCCCCGTCACAGCGGCGGCGATCTCGCGCGACGAAGGCAAGGAGTACCCGTCGACTAGAGTCAGCCCTAAGGTGAGGAGCCCCTCCGCCAACGCGGTCGCGGCCTCGTCGAACCTGTCACGCTCCAGCGCGATGGAATCCTCTCCGTACCGTTCGTAGGCCGCCAGCATGCCCCTGGCTCGCTCTAGTGCCGCAGACTCTTCTATCGTCAGCATCGACGACAGATCGCAGCCGGCGATCGCGAATGATCCCCGGCCCCTGGCGAACTCCCCTACGGACGGATCGCCTGCCGCGAGCGACTCGAGCGCCGACGAGAAGGACTCGATCGTCTCCGAACGATTATCGCCTATCAGTCCGATGATCGACTCGAGCGTCTCGCGCAGCCCGGCCGGCAGTACGGTACCGCCCAGGTTCCGATACGCTCGGCACAGCGTCTTCGCCCGGTCGCTCGCCTCATCCGGCCGGATCGAGCCTTCGAGCGTCAGGACGGCCTCGAGTTCCAACCGAGCCCTGGCCTCGAGCCGGTCGCGGAGCGCGTCGGCCTCGTCGAGGGCGAGCCTGTCCCCTAGGTTCAGGCCGCCGAGCGAGCCGCCCGTCCTGGAACCGTACCAGGCCTCGGCGTCGACGGCCCCGAGCAGCGCTACGGCGTCCAGCCTGGATTCGAGAGCCGAATCGGCCATGCTATCAGCACGCCCGGCCAGGAGCCCCGCGATCTCGAGGCTCGAGGCGATCAGCGCTTCCCTCTCTTCGTCTCCCGAGACGCCGCTCAGCGCGGACGACGCGTAGCCGTGCAGGGCGACGAGGGACGCGTAGGCGGGGTCGGCGTCGGACAGCCCGTAACTCGAGGCGAAAAGCTCGGCCGAGCCTTCGCCGACGGCGCTCCAATCGTACTGGGCCGCCGGTTCGATGACGGCCGACGCTGCGCTCGCCAGCTCGCCCAGGCTGGGCTCTTCCCCGACGCCTTCGACGATAGAGCGCATTGCATTCCCCGCGGCCTCGACGGCCTGGCCGAGGCCGCATTCGATCGCCTTTCCGTAGTAGGCGGCGAGCAGCTCGGCCTCGCTAGCCGACGACGAATCGGCGGATAGGCCCGCCGATTCGACGAGGGCCCTGTACCGTGCCAGCAGCTCGGATCTCAGCCACTCGCCGCTCCCGCCTGAAGCCAGCTCGACCATCAGCGCCGAGTACGCGGACGCGGCGCGCTCGAGCCGCAGCCCGGCTTCCTCGAGCGCGGCGCCGGAGGCCCCGAGGGCTTCGGAAGCCTCGCCTATACTGTCGCCCGCCCGGGCCAAGTCCGCACGGGCCAGGCCGTAGGCGGAGGCGGCCTCGTCGTAGGCCGCCCGCGCCGCGGCGAGGCCGGCGGCCGTGTCTCCGGCGGTCGCCCTGCCGGAGCTCAGGTCCTCGGCGTACGAGCAGACGGCCTCCGCTATCGACGTCCTCGAGCGCCAGTATCCCTCGACCGCCTCGGCCCTGAGCAGCTCTACCTGGTACTCGTCGAGGCAGAACGACAGGCTATCGGTCCCTTCCGCTAGCACGTCGACCAATGAGCCGGCGCCCGAGCCTATTGCCAGCCCGAAGTCTTCGATCAGCCTGGCTCGAGCCTCGGCGCACCTAGCCATGAACTCGTCATAGCGCTCTACGCATTCGCGCGCCTTGGCTATCGATTCGGATCGGGTTCCCGTGGCTCCGGCCTCGGCGACGCCGAGCCAGGCGGCAAGTTCCGCGGAACCGACCCGAAGCCCGCCCGCGCCGAGCGACGACAGCCAATACTCGGCGCCCTCCTTGGCGCCCATGGCCGCCTGCCCGCTCTGGACGTACACGTCGGCCCAGGCGCTCGCCCTCGCCGAGCTCGCTAGCCCCCGCTCGGCGGCGTCGCGCTCGAACTCGGCCCTGGCCTCGGCGATGGACGACTCGAGCCGCTCGCTAGCGCCGGCGAACGCCCGTTCGCCGCTTATGAGCAGCTCGTCGGCCTTGGTTTCCCAGGCCGACCGTTCAGCCGCGAGACGATCATAGGCCTCCGACCACGCCGTCCCGCCATTCGCGAACGCGGTCGCGGCGTCCCTCTCCCATTCCAGCCTACGCACCATGAAGCGCTCCTCGGCGTCGGACCAGCGTTCTAGCCCGGCGTCGAACTGCTCCTCGAAGCTGTCCAGCCAATCCGCCCCGTACAGGGCGAGCTCGCCCGTCGCTCCGTCGGCTCCGTCTATACGCTCGCGTAGCGACTCCAAGGCCGCGTCGCAGGCCCCTCCGGCATCGGCTATCAAGGCCGCGACTATCGAGTCGGCGGCTTCACCGTCGCTCCGCTTCCTGAGGCTCCACGAGTCTGACTCCCGCTTCGCGACGAACAGCCGTTCCTCGCGGGCCAGCAGGGCGTCAAGCTCGACGGCTACTCTGCCCCTGGCGCTCGCGGCCGCCGCTACGGCTATCGACTCGTACCGCGACGGGTCGGAGCGGATGAAGGCCGCGAGCTCCGGGAGGCGAGCTCGGAGGCTGGCCTCGGCCTCCAGGTCGAATCGCGATAGCGCCTCGCGGACGGCGGCGCCTGTCAGCTCGAGCCACGAGTCCGTATCCGATGCGAAGGCCTCGTCTTCGCCGCGAGCCAGCGTGATGGGGTCGCCGGCGTCGTCGAACGATACGGCGCCGTCGTCGTCGCATACGTAGAGGAAGGCGCGATTCGCCATCGAGGCGGCTTCCGACACGAGCCCCCGCAGGCGCCCCGCCTCCTCGCCGAAGAATCGCTCCTCGAGCCATTCCGCGAATCGATCGGCGATATATCCGTCGCTCCAAGCGGCGAGCTCGCCCCGGGCGCCGGCCTCGTCGCGATCGTCAGGATAGGCCTCCGACGCGATCAGTTCCCAACGAGCCAGTTCCCTGTCGGCCCTCGCCCTGGCGACGAGCATCCATCGCCCGGGCTCCCGCTCCAGGTCGGCCATCGCGACCGCGTGCTCGTACGCTGCCGTGTCGAAGCCGATCGCCGGCGGTTCGTCCGCGCCGATAGCGACCGGAGCCATGGCGATGGCCATGACAGCCGCCATGGTCGATAGAGCGCCGAACGATACATTGATCCGCATACTAGCCACCTCCGTCGCGTGCTATAGCCGATAGCCCGAATCGATCGAACAGGCGCGGCGCGGCCGCCGCCAGGGCCGGCACGACGGTCACGGCGGCCGCGAAGGAAGCCGCTCCGCCCGAGGCTGTCACGAAGGCCAGCGCCCGGACCATTCCCTCGTCGCCCGGATCGAGAACGAGGAGAGGGATCGCGCCGACGACGGTCGTAGCCGCTGTCGCCGAGACGATGGCTATCCTCGAACGCACTACGCGGTAGAGATCCATGGCGCTTGCGGCCGGTCCGTTTTTTTTCGCCTTTCGTATGTAGTCGGCCATCAGTACCGACGCGTTGACCGCTACCCCTGAGACGGCGACGAAGGCGCAGGCCATCGGCGCGTCGAGCGGAGAACGGCACGCCGCCAGCATCAGGGCCGGCAAGGCCAGCGAAGGGAGAACCGCGGCCAGCGCGACGAGGGGCAGCCCGAACGACTCGCTCAACGCCGCCATGGCCATGTACGCCAGCGCCACCGCCGCCGCGAACGACAGCGAGATGCCTCGCAGGCGCCCGGCCGCCTCTATGGCGTCCCGGTCGAAGGTCAGCGTGTAGCCGGGAGGCGTTTCGAGCCCCTCGAGCGCGGCCATCGTCGCCCGCTCGGCCCGCTCCGGATCCATTCGCCCCGTCCTGATCGATAGGGACGCGGACCTGCGGCGGTCCCGTCTCTGGATCAAGGAGACCTTTTCGCCGCGGCCTATACGGACCAAGGACGAGGCCTCCACGGCCGCGCCGCCGCGCGAGGCGACCACGATCGAGCCGAGCGATTCCTCGCCGAGGAGGCCGGCTGCTCCGACGCGGACATCGGTGTCGCCGTCGTCGCCGACCCGTTTATACGCCACCGGAGCCTGTACCGACCGCCTCATCGCCCCGGCGACGATGGAGAACGGCAGTCCCGCGGCCGACGACCTCCCGCGGTCCGGCATTACGACTACGGCCGGCGCCCCCGGCTTGAAATTCAGCGCGACCTCGAGCGCTATCGGCAGCGCCGCGATACGATCAGCGGCGGCCGCGGCGACCCGGCGGCATACCGCGTCATCGTCGCCGCGGACGAGCAGCTCCCAGACGCGTTCGCCTGACGACGGGCTCGCTATCCACAGGAAACTCCCCGTCGGCGCCGCCTTCCGAGCCGCATCCGCGATAGCGGCCCTGTCGGTTACGGTTTCGTCGTAGCTCAGGAGTAGGCTCGCGGAGCCGCGCCTGGCGCTCGATTGAGTCGATAGCAGGCCGGGGAGCCGCGCCAGCGACGCGGCGTAGCCCGCGAGTATCGAGTCGACCGCTTCGACAGACAGGCCCTGGTCGAACTCGAGCCGGGCGTAGACGTCGCGGCCTTCCGAACGTGATCCGACGTCCTTCGGGGAGATCGCGATCGCGGCGACGCCGGCCAGCCCCAGGGCCGCCGCAAAGCCGAGCACGAGCCTCGGCCGATTCGAGCACAGCGCGACGACGGCCGCAAGGAGCCTGGCTCCTCGCCTAGCGAGGCGGCGGCCCGGACGGCGCTTCCTTTCGACCGATAGCGGCCAGGCGCCGACCCCGCCGGCTCCCCAAAGGACGACCGGCGGCATGATAGCCACCGTCGCCGCGTACGAGACGCCGCAGCTGAGCGCTATGCCCGCCGCTACGGCTCCGATCCCGGGCGACGCGGCCTCGAGTCCGAGCATAGGCGCCAGCGCCAGTATCGTCGTCGCGGTACCCGCGGCCAGGGCCGGGGCAAGGTCCCTGACCGAAGCGGCGCCGGAAGCTACCGATCCGGACGCGCCGAGGCGTTCGGCCACGAGGATAGAGCAGTCGACCGAGGAGCCTAGCCCGACTGCCAAGCCGGCGAGCGCTCCGACGCTCAGGCCGCCCATCGCCTTTGACAGGATGGCCGCGGAGACGGCCAGGATGAACGGGACCATCGCGGCCGACGCGGCGGTCGCGAGGCCGCGCGCGCGCGACCGTCCGACGCGTCGCCGGGGCATGACTACGAGCGCGGTCGCGACCGATACGGCGATGACCGCCTCGATAGCGGCCGAGACGACGCGCCCGAGCGACCTGGCGGCAAGCTCGCCTCTGTCCGACAGCACGGTGAAGCCGAGGCCGCAGTCGACGGCGGCCCGCGCCGCCTCGCGCGCGATATCGCGCGACAGCCTGGCGAGGTTCGCGTCGCCCGCCGGCATGACGGCGATCGTCACGGCCCTGCGCCCGTCGACGCGGGACAGGCTCTCCGGCCGCCGTTGGCGGCTCTCTACGCTGGCAATGGAGCCGAGGCGGATAGCCGCGCCCGAGCCGCTCGGTATGAGCGCGTCGCGGATCGACTCGACCGTCGGATAGCGGGCGTCCGTCGATACGGCCATACGAGCGCCTCCGGCCCTGAGCGAGCCCGAGGCTACGAGTCCGTCCGATCCGGCCAGGAACTCGGCTACGGCCTCGGCGGACGAGCCGGCCAGCGCGGCCGCCTCGTCGTCGACCAGCACCGCCAGCTCGGTTACGCCTCCGCCGTCTACCACGACCTCGCCGACGCCGGCGAGGCTCTCGAGGGCCGGCTTTACCCTTCTGTCGAGGACGGCCCTCAAAGCGCCCGGCTCGCCCGAGTCGGAGACGGCCGCCGCCACCCAGACGGGGCCGGCGTCGGCCGAGGCGGACCCGATCCGCGGACGCTGCACGGAGCTCGGCAACGACTCGTAGACGCGCTGGGCGGCAGCGCTGACCGCCTCGGTCTCGTCGCCGCCGTCGGCGAAGCGCGCGACCACCCTCGCCTCCCCGTACTCGCACGAGCTCGACGTGCCGACGACGCCGGGCAGCGACGCCAGCGCGTCCTCGAGCGGTATCGCGACCAGGCGCTCCATCTCGCGGGCGTTCGTGCCGTACTGGCTGATGCTGACGACGCAGGCGCCTCCGCCTGAGCCTGACGAGCCGCCGAATTCGGTCACGGCGAGCGTCCCGGCCGATAGGACGAACGCGGCGGCCGCAACGCAGAGCGCCGCTACCGGCCGACCGTACCAGCGGCCGCCGTCGGCGCTCACGCCGATCCCCTTCGTCGGGCCAGGGCCGCCAGCGCGGCCGGCGTCACGAACAGGGTGAGCGCGGTTGACGCGATCATGCCGCCGAACATAGCCACGGCCATAGAGCGCTGGGGCGACGCGTCGGGACGGAGGCACAGCGGGGCGAGGGCGACCAGGGTCGTCATCGTCGTCGCCAGCACCGGCCTCAGCCTGTCGACGGCCCCGTGGAACGCGGCGTCATCTCCATCCTCGCCGGCCGCCAGCCTGGCTCCGCAGGCCTCGTAGAGCAGTATCGCGCTATTGACGACGGTACCGAACAGGGCGACGAGGCCCATGATAGACCCCGAGTCGAGGCCTACGCCGGCTATCAGCATCGCGGGTCCCGATCCCGCCAGCGCCAGCGGGATGGCGGCCATGACGACCAGCGGCGCCGAGAACGACTCGAACTGAGCGCCGATCACCAGGTACAGCAGGATCAGCACGAGGGCAAGGGTCCGGGCCATCGCCTCGGCGTAGCGCCCGAAGGCGGAGCCGCCCGATCGGCTGACGCCGGAGCCGCGACCGATCATCGCAGCCTCGACGGCCGCGTCGAGAGCGCCGCGGCGGCCGTCGCCGGCTATCGGCGTCAGGTAGACCGCGTCGCCGCGATCGAGCCTGGCGAGCGCCGCGTCGCTATAGGCCAGGTCGAAGGCCGCGACGCTCGACGCGCTGATGGGAGCGGATGCGCCGGCGCCTACCGCGAGCCCCCGCAGCGACTCGAGGCTCCCTCCGCCGTCGGCGCTGCCCGCGCCGGCGGCGAAGACGACGATATCGGTATCGTCGCCTTCCGAGCGTAACCTGCCGATACGGACGCCCTCGGTCGCGGTCCTGATCGCGGCCTCGGCCTCCGCGAGCGAGGCGCCGAGGCTGGCTATCCGTTGCCTATCCGGCCTGGCCCGGACTCGCCTGGTCATGCCGCTAGGCGACCGGACGACAGACGCGAGCGCGTCTCCGGCCAGGCGGGCCAGGCTTGCCTCGAACGCGTCGGCGGCCGACTTGACCGCCTCGGCGCCGTCTGCCCTGACGACCAAGGTCGAGCCTTGGTCGAGGCCCATGATGGAGGCCGCGGGGTCCGGCGGCTCGGACACGGCCACGGAAGCCGATGACGGCGATGCAGCCGCGGCGACGGCCGATATCTCCCGGGCTACCGTCTCCGGGTCGGCGTCGGCGCTCAGTGAGCAGACGAGGCTCAGCCGCTCGGGCCCGTACGCGGGATCGGCCAGCCTCGTCAGGTCGTAGTCCTCGGCGCCGGCCCAAGCTCTCGTCGACTCGACGCCGTCGATCTCGGATAGCGCCTCGCTTAGCGCTAGCGCCTCGGGTCCGATGCCCTCGGCGTCGCTGCCCGGCTCGTACCTGACGGTAACGAGCAGCTCGGAGGCGGCGCCGCGCGGCATGAACGACGCGTCCGTCGTGGCCAGCATGGCGACGCCCGCCGCGGCGGCGATCGCGGCGAGGACGACGAGCCGCGCCGGCCGGCGCATGACCGCCGCCAGCGCGCGCGCGTACGATTCGGCCAGCCCTGACGGCCGGCTCGCCGGACCGGCGGCTCCGAAGAGCCGGTACGCCGCCGGAAGGATCGTCATCGCGGTCATCCAGCCGGCGACGCTGGCGGCGACGACGGCGAGCGCCAAGTCGCCGAAGATAGCTCCGAGGGCGCCGGGCAGGAAGAATATAGGCAGGAACACCGCCACTGTCGTTATCATGCCGCCGAACGTCCCGCCGGCCACCGAGGAGACGGCGTCGCCTATCGCCGCCGGGCTCGGGATAGGCCTCGGGCCGGTTCCGCTCGATCTCGTCGTCTCCATCCTCGACAAGGCGTCGAGCGTGACCACCGCGTTGTCCGATATGACGCCCACCGCCAGGGCGACGCCCGATAGGCTCATACGGTTGAGCGACCTGCCGGCCAGGTACAGCGCCGTCAGCGCCGCGGCTATGGATACCGGGATCGATACGGCGACCATGATCGCGCAGCGCGCGTCACGCAGCATGGCGAACAGCGCGAGTGCCGCCGCTATCGAGCCTATGACCGCCGCCCAGGCCAACTCTCGTATCGACGCCGCGATAGCCGTCGACGAGTCGCCGACCGTAGCGACGGCGAGCTCGCCGGCGAAGTCGCGCGCTATCGTCGCGGCCGCACGCGCTACCTCGCGGGCCGTAGCCACCGGGTCGGCGCCCGGCCGCAGGTAAGCCTCGAGCGCTACCGCCTCGACGCCGTCGAGCGCGTAGAGGCTATCCGCCGGCGCGTCGCGCTCACACACCATTGCCAGCTCCGACAGGCGGAACGGACCTGAGGGCGCAGCGGCGACTAGCGCCTCGAGCTCGGCGGCGGTCTTCGGCCGGCCCTCCGCGACGACGACGAGTTCGAGGCCGTCGCCCTCGACCGATCCGAGCGCTACGTCGGCGCACTCGGCCGCCAGCGCCGAGGCCACGTCCCTGGCAGTCATGCCGCGCGCCGCCGCCCGGCGCGAGTCCACGGCTACGGCGACCTCCCGCCGCCTGCCGCCCACCACGGTCACGGCCCCTACGCCCTGGACGCGCCGCAGCCTGGCCCGGCCCTCGCGTTCGGCTATGCGCCTGGCGAAGGCCAGGTCTCCGTCTATCGGGGCCATGGTCACCGTGACGAGGGGAGAGGCCGACGGGTCGTCGGCTATGACGCTCGGCTTCGAAGCTCCTTCCGGCAGGCCCGGATAGGCCGCGTCGACGATTTCGCGCGCGTTCGACGCCATCCTCGCCGCGTCCTCGCCCCAGTTGAACTCGAGGGTGATGACGGTCCGCCCGTCCCGGCTGACGCTCGATGACCCGACGAGCCCGTCGGCCGAGGCTAGCGCGTCCTCGAGCGGGCAGGCTATGAGGGAACGCATCGAGGCGGCCGGCATCCCGGGCATGGACGCCGCGACGATCACGCGCGGCACCGATACGTCCGGCAGGCTCCGCCTCGGTATTCGGGCCGCGGCTCCGGCGCCCGCCATCATGACGGCCGCCAGGCCCATCGCCACGGCTACCGGCCGCCCCGCTAAGAACGCTATGACGCGCTTCACGGCTCTATTTCTGAAGCGAAAGGCATTGGTCCTCCGGCGACGCGTTGCCGGCCGAGTCCGAGTAGCCGCCGTCGAGCCTGAAGGTGACGACGCCGCAGGCGGCGCGGTTCGTCATCTCGCCGTCGACGCGGACTATCGCCAGGCCGGCCCAGGCCTCGTGGGGTTCCGCGTAGTCGAACCCGCCGCAGACCATCCGCAGCGGCTCGAACTCGAGGGAGCCGTTGGTCGCCGCGAACGAGAACGAGCCCATCGTCGACAGGAGGTCGACGCCGGCGCCCTCGGCCAGCTCGAGGTACAGCTCGACCGAGACGCTCGTCGGGACGCCGATGGGATAGCGCCCGTCGCCGCTCGTTACGGCTAGCGTCGAGAAAGGCTCGTCCGTAGCGAAAGCCGCTAGCTCGCGCTCGGCCGCCGTCGCCCCCGGAGCCAAGGGTAGCCGGACACCGACGAAGCGGGGCGGCTTCGAGCCCGGCCCGTCGGCCGCGATACGGTAGACGTAATCGGACCCCGACGCGTCGCCGTCCATATCCTCGACGCCGGATTCCAATCGCACCGCGAACTCGTCTCCCCATTCCGGGGTCTCGTCGAATCGCCATACGACCGAGGACGCGTACTCGCCTATCGTCTCGATGACCGGCTCGGGCCCGGATTCGCACTCGATAAGCGAGGCCAGGCCGGCCAGCTCGACCGGCTCCGAGAAATCGACGCGAAGGCGCCAACGCGACTCCCAGCCGCGATTCACCGTATACGCGGCGTCGAGCGAGTCGTCTGCCTCGAGCTCGGCCATGACCGTCCCGGCGGCGTCTACCGCGACGGCCGCTATCGCCTCGGGCGCGACGCCGTCGAGCCCGGCGACGAAGCGTACGACGACGGGGCGGCCGGACTCGTTCCCGGCCTCGTCTCGGAGGCCTGAGCCCGCCTCGACCTCGTAGGCGGCCGAACGGGCCCAGGGCTCGGTCGGCCTGAATTCGATCCGGCGGCCGCCGTCGGCGAGACGCCAGCTTCCACGTATCCGCGGCGAGATCGACAGGTTTGATCGGAACCCTATCGGGTCGATCGCCTCGTCGAAGACGAGCGCCAGTATTCCCATGTCGTCGGCCATGCGGCCTCCGTCGGGCGGATCGCTCGACACGAAGCGCGGCCGCGAGCGCTCGGCCTTCGTCGAGAAGCTCGCCTCGAAGGCCCGCTCGAGCGATACCCCGTCGAGGTCCATAGCGCCCGTGCCCACCCGGAGCTCGTAGTCGGTTCCGTCGCGCAGCGGCGCGTACGGCGTAAAGTCCATCCGCTCGCCCAGCCACGAGAACGAGCCGAGGACGGCCTCGCCGTCTGCGCTCAACGAGAACGCGCTCTCCGAGCTCGGCCGGTCCGCCTCCCGGCTGAATACGACGCCGACGGCCGGCCCGTCCGCCGCGTCGACCCTGTCCGCGCCCGGCGACCAGGCGACGACCTCGAACGAGTACGGCAGGAGCAGGCCGCAACCGCACGGCGTCGCCAGCAGCGTCGCCAGTAGCGTCGCCAGTAGCGTCGCCAGTAGCGTCGCCAGTAGCGCCTTCGCGAAGACGATAGCTCTCATGGCTTTGCCTCCAGGATCTGCGTGAGGTCGGCGCTCAGCCGGAGACCGCTATCGCTCTCGAGCCCGTCGTCGCCGCCTTGTACGACGAGACGGTAGTAGCGTTCGCAATCGGCGTCGCTCGCCTCGAGGCCCTCCCAGGTCATCGACAGTGTGTCGGCCGAAGGCCACCATGCGCTCCTGAGGCTCGGCGTTGAAAGCCCGGACGGGAAGAAGGCCGATACCTTGACCAGCCTCGCCGCCGATTCCATCGCGCCGGCTCCGAAGGCGTCCGAGAAATTGAGGATCAGCGTCAGTTCGCCTTCCGGCGCGTCGCCTACCGTCACGGCGAGCGCCGGCGCCTCGCCGGGCGACGCTCTCGTCTCGCCGGCGGGGGTCGAGACGCTCGCGAGCCGGAGGTACGGCGTCCGCGTCGTGAAGCCGAAGCCGCGCTCGCGCGGCAGGGCGAGCCCGGACGCGTCGAGGGCCGTGGTGCGCACGACGAGGCGCACGTACTCCTCGGGGGTCCAGGGCTCCTCGGGGCTATAGACGAACAGCTCGGGCGACGCGGCGGCTACCAGGCCGGAACGGGCCGGCGTCGTCGCGATGGCGCGCCTTACGCTATCGGCGTCCATCGGCTCGGAGAACCTGACGGCGATCGAGTCGCCGGCGTCCGTCTCGGACAGGTCGGCCGACAGCTCGACCCAGCGCCCGTCGATGAAGGCCGCGGGGCACGCCCCGAGTACCGACGGAGCGTCCGCGTCCAGGTCAGTCACGAAGCGGCCCGACTCCGCCCTGGCTATAGGCGCGCCGTCGACGGCCCTCGCGCCCCCGCCCAAGGACCAGGTATAGCAGGCGCATGGCGACAGCCGCTCGAGGAGGCGGATCGACAGTATCGTCCCGCCGCCGCCCCAGCTGAAGCCGTAGTCGAGGCCCGGGCTCAGCGAGAAGGCCGATTCGGTGCTCGCCTCGTCCATCGCCTCCGAGAAGCGCAGCTCGAGCGGCAGGCTCCCGGCCTCCGACGTCGCTACGCTCGCTCCGTCCGCCGGGTCGTTCGACGCCAGGCGAGGCAAGGGACCTGACCGTAGCGCGAAGAACGGAAGGTCCAGTTCCAGGTCCGCGACCCTGCCGTCCTCCATCGGAACCTCGCCGGATAGCGAGAAACGGTAGCGCGTCCCCGGATCGAACGCCTCGATCGGGCGCCATGACAGGCTCAGGCCGTCCCACGAGACGTCTCCGCCGAGTTCCCCGGACGGCGAGCGAACCGTCACGGCCTTCTCGGCGTCCGCCCGCGACGGAGCCGACGGGAACGTTACCTTCAAGGCCTCGTCCCTCGAGCCAAGGACATGGTACGGCTCGGACGGATAGGTCCCGACCTCGACCGGGCGCAGGTCGATCAGCCCGCACGCGCCGGCGGCGCACGCCGCGGACGCGAGCGCTACGATGATGGCCGCCCCGCGCGCACGGGCGCCCCGGCGCGCTACTGTCGAATCGTCATCGGCCGATCGATACACGTTGTCCCTCCTCGAGCCTCGCGCCCGGCTCGTCCACCACTACCTCGCCGGCCGCCAGGCCGGACAGCACCACGCGTCCGCCCGGCCCTAGGTCGCCGAGCGTCAGCGGCCTCTTCCAGACGAAGCCGCCGCTGACCACGAGCGCGCTCGCCTGGTCGCCCTCGCCGATCGCCGCAGAAGACGGTATGACCACGGCTTCGGTCGACGGCCCGGCCACGACGCGTACCCGCGCGAACATGCCCGGCTTGAGCTCGGGGTGATCGCCTACGAGGGCGGCGCGCGCCGAGAACGAAGCGGAGCCCGAGTCGGCTATAGGCGAGACGAGGTCCAGCACCGCGTCGTATTCGCCCCCGGTCGCGTCGACGATGACCTTGGCGGCCATGCCGGGGGACAGGCGCACCGCCAGAGCCTCCTGGACGGAGAATACGACTCGCGGGCAGTCCGTCGCGATCAGCGTCAGCACCGGGTCTCCGCCTTCGGCCCGCTCTCCCTCCTCGATGCGCAGCGCTCCGACGACGCCGGCTATCGGCGCCGTCATGGTCAGCTCGGCCAGAGCCAGGCCCGCCGCCTCGAGCTCCTTGACTGCGGCCTCGAGCGACGCCAGGGCGGCGTCGCGCTCGGCGGTCAGGCTCTCGGTGCACAGGTCGGCTATCGCCGAGGCCCGGTCCGCCGCCCCTTCGGGCACGCGGAGGCCCCTGGCCTCGAGGTCCTCGTCGCGCAGCCCGACCAGGTTCGAGGCTATCTCCCGTTCGATCAGCTCTATGCCGCCCTTGGCCGACTCTATCGAGAAGCGGCCGGAGCGCACCGTTTCCTCGGCGACGCCGCCGACCGCGAATAGCGCCTCCTGGTCGGCCTGCTTGCGCTCCGACTCGCGCAGCTCGAGCCTCGCCAGGCTCAGCTCCATCCTCTCGCGCTCGATATCGAGTAGCCGCGACTCGGCGTTCAGCCGGCCGCTGAACAGGCGGGCCTCCGCCAAGGCCAGCTCGGCGCGGGCGCTCGCAACGCCGTTCTCGGCTATGCCGAGCGCCAGGAGCGCTCGGGCGTTCGTCAGAACGGCGACTACGTCCCCCTTCTCGACACTATCGCCCTCCCTGAACGGCAAGGACGCGATGACGCCCGATTGAGCGGCCGACAGTTCGACCTTCCGCGAGTACGCTATGGCCCCGTAGCATTGGATCTCGTCGTCGAGCGTCAGGGCGGCCGCGACCGCGACCCGCACGGGCAGGGCCTCATCGGCTTCGGCCGCCTCGCTCGCCGCGCAGGCCGTCGTCGACAGAGCGTGCGCGGCGACGATAGCGACGACGATAGCGAGGGCGCCCGGGCTCGGCGTAGGTCCAAGCCTGGCGCTCATAAGCCCTCCGCGAACGCGCTCAGGGTATCGGGCGCCGATCCGAGCAGCCGTTCGACAGATCGCTCGGCGTCGACGATGGAGGCGCAGGCCTCCAGCAGGTCGATCTCGGCCTCCGCTCGTTCCAGCCCGGCGCGCATGGCCTCGAGGGTCGTCGCCCGGCCAAGGTCGCGCCTTAGGCGGACCGACGCGAGCCTGGTCTCCGCCAAGCGATCAGCGTCCTGGTATAGTCGCCGCCTCGCCAAGGCGCTATCGTAGGCCCTGACGGCCGCGACGGTACGATCGCGCAGCTCGCGCATGGTCGCCGAGTAAGATTCCTCCTCGACGCGCAGGGCCAGGCGGGCGCTCCTTATCTCGATGATGCCCGCGGGGTCGGGCGCGGGCTCCACCGACAGCGAATCGGCGGCGCTGCGCTCGCGCGCTCCGTCGCCTCCGGCGTCCAAGCCCATGCCGACGTCGGCCAGCGGGCTGGAGAACTCGACGCTCGCCCCGACCGACCACGATATGGCGCTCAGGGGGAATCGCTCTCCGCTCAGGTAGCAGGACGCCGTAAGCCCTATGGCCGGTAGCCATCCCAGGGCCGCGACCCTGGCCTCGGCCCGTTTGGCCACGATGCGGTAGCGAGCCTCCCTAAGCTCCGGCGACAGCTCGACGACGCGGCGCCATAGCGCGTCCGCATCCAATCGCAGCTCCCGCCTCAGCCCCAGGCCGTCGTCCGCGAGCGGCGGCAGCTCGTCGACGCCGAGCGCGTAGGCGAGGCTTCCCTCTTCCTCGATCAGCTCCAGCCGCGCCTCCGACAGGGCTATCTCCGCCTCGCCTATCTCCAGGTCAGCCTCGAGCAGCTCGTCAGCCGACGCCAGCCCGAGCCCCAGCTCGGACGCCAGCGCGGCGCGGCTCAGGCGAGCCGCGCCCAGCGCCTCGGACTGGATCCGTAGCCGCGCCCTAGCGGTCATGACGCCGCGGTACGAAGCGACCGCGGCTTCTCCGGTCTCGTAACACGCCCTATCGAGCTCGAGCCTCGCGAGCTCCAGCTCGACCGACTCGAGGGCGCGCCGAGCCGCCAGCCGTCCGCCGTCCCATAGCGGCTGCTCGACGCTGGCCGATAGCGAGCGAGCCCGCGACTCGGCGCCGACCGCGGCCAGCGTCTCGTCTGCGCCGGCGCTCAACGCGATAGACGGCAGGAAGGAACGGAATCCGAGCCTCCAGGCGCCTTCGCGCAGCTCGAGCGCCTCGCGGTCTGAGGCGAGCGACGCGTCGTTGGCGACTGCGCGGGCCGCGGCCTCGGCGACGCCGAGCGGCTCGCCGCGGACGGGCGCCTCGTCGTCAGGACGCGCGGGCGCCGAGGCGTCGAACCCGGACGGGTACTCGTAGCGGTAATCGACGTAGTATCCTGCGCACGCGCCGAGCGTCGTCGCCGCTACTATGACCGCGGCCGTAGCGCCGGCCGTCGACCACGGTCTCACGGCGCCGACTCCCGTATGCGCTCGGCCAGCCCGACGGCGGCCTTCAGCGCGCCCGACCCGGGCGGCAGCACCGCGGCCGCCGCGTCGAGGTCGGCGAGCGCCCCGTCGCGGTCGCCCGACGCCCAACGCATCGACGCGCGGTCGACGAAGGCCATGCCGACCTCGGCGGACGCCTCGAGGGCCCGGTCCAGGCAGGCCTTGGCGTCGGATAGCCGCCCTCCGTCGGCCGCCAGGCCGGCCATCAGCCTAAGCGCCGCCACCGACCCCGGATCGGCCGCCACGGCTATATCGCAGACCGACGATGCCTCGGCGGCCATGCCGCTCGCCCTGTAGGCCCTGGCGAGCCAGACGGCCGCCTCGCCCGCCCTGGGCGTGGCCGCGAGCGCGCGCCTTAGCGCCCTGACGGCGGTCTCGTCGTCCCCGGACAGCAGCGACGCCTTGCCGAGCAGCAGCAACGCCGGCAGGAAGCGCGCGGAAAGCGCGGCCGACCGCGCCGCCCCGGCGGCCGCGCCGGCCATGTCGCCGGCCGAGTATCGTTCGAGAGCCCTGATATACGATCCGACAGCGTCCTCGCTGGCCGCGCCCGGCTGCCGTTGCCCCGAGCAAGCGGCTAGGCAGGCGAACGATAGCAGCGCGGCGGTCAGGTTAATCCGTTCATTCGGCATGGCCCCTCCGTACGTGATCCACGCCCTCGGGAGCAACCGCGCTTGCGCCCGCCTAGTCGGCGACGCTCGGGCTTTGCTTGCGCGGCGAGCGGAGAAGCATTAGGATTTAGTCACATCTATCGAGAGGAGCGTATCGATGGCGGGTAAATTCGAATGGTTCAAGGACAAGAAGGACAAGTACCGCTTCAGGCTCAAGGCCGGCAACGGGCAGATAATCGCGACGAGCGAGGCCTACGAGTCTAAGGAATCGTGCATCAACGGCATCGAGAGCGTCAAGAAGAACGCTCCCGACGCTCCTATCGTCGAGACGGAGGCTTGACCGGGGCGGCGGCCGCCGCGGCCGCCGCTAGCCTCCGGGCCGATAGGCCTTACTGATCGAAGCGGACCGTCCAGCCGGGGAACGCCTCGAGGAGGGCCGCCTTCAGGTCGCGCTCGATCGTCGACTTCATCATATCGGTCGCCACGCTGCAGGCCGGGCAATCGGCCACGGTAGGCTTGGCGTAGTTCATGTAGACCACGAGGGTCGTATCCGCCTTATAGTAGGTTATCTTCTTGACGAGGCCGAGCTCGGCGACCGAAAGCTCGGACTGCGGCTCGATAACCGCGTCGAGTACATCGTCGAACGTCGCCTGAACGTCCATCGGTAGATCCATGGTCATCCTTCCTTGCTCTCGATGAACTTCGGCATCAGCTTGAGGATGGCCGACATATCGTCCCTGATATTCCCCTCCTTCGGCCGCAGGTGCACGAAGAAGGTCTTGGTCTCGGGATAGGCGCAGAAATGCCTCAGGCGTTCGGGCTCGGCTAGCGACTCGAGTACGGCCCGCAGCTCGCCGGACAGGTCGGCGCCGCGCCACAGCATCGCGAAGCGCTTGCCGCCTACTTCGGCGTCGGCTCGGTCCATCGAGTCGACGCCGTCGATGTTCGCGTGCCTCAGGTACTTAGCCTCTACCAGGTGCGCCTCTCCGCGCAGCTTCCTCTTCGTGAAAATGTTCACGTAGAATCGGTCGCGCACCCCGAGCAGCAGCGAGAACGGCAGGTACAGGAGCGAATGGCGAGCGTTGAGGGTCATGGTGCCCTTCGCCTTGGTCCAGTCGCCCGACAGCGAGTACGCGAAGTTATAGCCTATGGAGCCGCCGATGTTCACGTAGTTGGTATTGCCCGGCTTGAGCAGCTCCTCGAGGGCGCCGGACATGCGCGAGGTAAGGACGCGGTTCTTCTTGGTGCCGAGGTAGTATTGGGCCGTCGCGGCTATGGCCAGCACGACGAGGGCTACGAGTGCGTATGGGTTCATCTGATGCCTTCCGCGGCGGCCGCGTCGAAGGCGTCCGCCAGATCATGGGTATCGAGCTTCATGAGGTCGTCACGCTCGCGCAAGCCTTCCGGCTTGAATTCGAAGTAGAACGCCGGGATCCCAGCCAGCCTGTCGTCGAGACTCCAGGGCGCCTTGGACATGCCCCGCTTATTGACGCAGATGGCGGAGAACGGGATATCGATGCGCTCGAGCTCTTCCTTGATCCGCAGCGCCTCCGACACCGATAGGTCGTCCGGGTTGATGACGACGGATACGAAGCTCTCGTCGCTGAACAGCTTCTGGAGCAGCGCCAGCCGCCGCTTGATCGAGCCTAGCCGGCCGTAGACCTTGTCGTCGTCCTTGTCGACGCAGCTCGAGGCGACCGGCGACGCGGGATTTATCTTGGTCACTACCTGCCTGCGCTGCAGGATGCGCTCGCGCAGCTTGGCCAGCTCGGTGATCCACATGTTCGATATAGCGGGCATGGCCAGGAATCGCAGGGACAGGGCCGTCGGGGGCGTATCGTAGACGACGATGTCGTAGTCGGCCGATAGCTCGCAATGGATGTGCTCGATGGCCCAGAGCACAGCGTACTCCTCGGTCCCGGGAGAGTACTTCATGATATCGAAGAACGAATCGAGGTTCAGGGCTCCGGCGTAGGAGTAGGTCTCCTTCATCTCGTCGCGGCTATCCTTGAGATAGCGGTCCACCCACGCGGACAGCTGTATCTCGAGCGCGTCGAGGTTGTCCTCGACCTTGAGCGGCTTGTCCTTGAGCTTCTTTCCGAGCACGTCGCCCAGGTTATGAGCCGGGTCGAGCGAGGCGATCAGCACCCGCTTCCCGGCCCTGGCCTTGGCCAGCGCGAAGGCGGCGGAGGTGGTCGTCTTGCCGACGCCGCCTTTTCCTAAGAAGAACGCGTTTCTCATACTGATGATTCCTTGATAGCCGGGGCTCAATCGATCTCGAGCAATCCCATCATCGCGCCGAGCGGATCCTGGGCGAAGTCCGATCGGGACAGCATGATGTTCATCTCGCGCTCGAGTAACGGCAGCAGTTCCATGGCTATAGGCGCCGGAGGCGACGGCATGCCGACGAAGCCGCCCATGATGAGCAGCGTGAATATGTTCTCGAGCTCCTTGAGCTCGAATTCGATCATCTCGGTAGCCCGCTCGCGGTTGACCTGCCTGACGATGCCGAGGGCCGCCTTGGCCTTGTCTACGAGCTTTCCCATTCCCGACTCCACAGTTGCCGATTATAGACAAAATCGGAGGGCCTCCGTAAGGGGCCCCCCGACCATCGAGCCTTTCGTCTTCCCGGCCCGGCACGCGGCCGGACCGGGAGAGGCGACGTAAATCCGGGAAGATTAGGCCGCCTGGGCCTTGGTCTTCCAGTTCTTGGCGAAGCCGCCGATCATGATGAAGTTCAGGATCAGCATGAACAGCGTGATAAGGCC
>ERZ795053.1993-NODE-1993-length-25254-cov-5.733085_pt1 | contig 25254 bp, 19 predicted proteins | sample MGYA00375137_ERZ795053 | MGnify/ENA primary metagenome ERZ795053 (study PRJEB30182, sample SAMN05720284) | activated sludge metagenome | isolation source: Anaerobic digester | place: Hong Kong | collected 2014-12-17 ...
GAGGTTGAAGTGTTAGGCGAAAGAGGTACATTTGAAATGCAAGATTTTGTACCGATTATGGATTATGCTATTGATATTCAAGTGATCTCAACGGGTAATGCAGTCAACAGAACAGCAACCACAGTAACTATTGATGATATTTTAGATATTGATTATTTATGTCCCGATGCTTATAACCTTTATGTCTCATTCACAGGAACTGTGATATTCAGTGGTAATATATGGTACCCATCTTATGATTTAAGAGAAGACGGTTATATCAATAATACCTATGATCTTCAAATTTGGGGTAACACCTATAATCCATTTAATGATATTATGGATCCACTTGTTGGACAGGTTATCAAAGTAGAAGGTTACCTTGTTGGTTTTGAATACATTTATGGTGCCTTCGATTGGCAGGTTAAAGTCACAACACACGAAGTGATGATCCCTTAATTTTTAAGTTTTCAAAGAAAGGAAGATATCCCTCTTCCTTTTTTTGTGTCACATCATCCCGAAAGGTGTTACAATAAAAGAAGTGAATACTAAACAATCGAGGCTAACATATGAGAGATATCATTGATCAATTTTTGTATGAGGGGACTTATGTCAGTCATGAAACCTACGGATATGGTCACATTAATGAGACCTATTTGGTAACATGCGAAAATCCTAGCAAGCAGTACATTTTACAATGGATTAATCCTGCTGTTTTTAAACGTATTCCAGAATTGATGAAAAATATAGAACTTGTAACAAATCATATTAAACATCAATATGAGTCTGAAGGACTAGATCCGAAAGAACGCGTCTTAACGTATGTACCAACAAAGGAAGGCGAATCTTTTTTCAAGGTGGGAGATGACTACTATCGTCTGTATCATTTTGTTGAAAATTCGACATCCTATGAACAGGTACCAGATGAACGTTATTTAGAACTTGCAGGTGAAGCATTCGGTGAGTTTCAAAAACGATTAAACACATTTGATGCGAATCTATTATTTGAAACTATTGAAGATTTTCATCACACACCTAAACGTTATGAACGATTCATTGAATCTCTCAATGATGCGATTCCTGAACGTTTAGTTGAAGCTAAAGAGTGGATTGACTTTATCTGTGAAAGATCACGTGATATGCAAAAAGTTATTCAAGGGATTAACGCAAGTCAAATCCCCTTGAGGGTCACACATAATGATACGAAGATTAACAACATTTTATTTGATCGTCATGAACCAAAAGTCAAATGTTTAGTTGATTTAGACACCGTCATGCCAGGAAGTCTTTTATATGACTTTGGGGATGCTGTTCGCTTCGGATGCAGTACAGCTAAAGAAGATGAAACTGACTTATCATTGGTTGATGTCAATCTCAATTATTTTGAAGCTTTCACAAAAGGATTTATGAAACCTTTAAAGGATACGATGACACCAACAGAATTTGATTATTTAGCTTGGAGTTCAATTCTGATTACACTTGAATTAGGTATGAGGTTTTTAATGGACTATTTGTTAGGTGATCACTATTTTAAGATTCACAGAGAAAAACATAATTTTGAACGTGCAAAAAATCAATTAACGTTGGTCAAAAGGTTAGAAGAGAAACTTGCCTTGATGAATGACATTGTAGATAAATATCGCTGAGGGTACTATGGAAAAATGGGATTTATACGATGATTTAAGAAATTTAACAGGTGAAGTGATTAACCGAGGTGAACGCATTCCAAAGGATCGTTATCATTTGGTTGTTCATGTCTGCATCTTCAATTCAAAAAATGAGATGTTGATTCAACAAAGGCAGCCCTTTAAGTCTGGTTGGCCAAACATGTGGGATCTATCCATAGGAGGAAGCGCTCAAACCGGTGATACCAGTAGAAGAGCTGCTGAACGAGAGGTCTTTGAAGAACTTGGATACCGTATTGATTTAAGCAAAGCAAGACCTGTTATGACTATTCCTTTTCCAGTTGGATATGATGATATCTATATCGTTGATCAGGATATTAACATAAGTGAACTCATCTTACAACCTGAAGAAGTTCAACAGGTCAAATGGGCTTCATGTGATGAGATTATCAAGATGATTGAAGAAGAAACATTCATTCCCTATCACACATGTTTAATCAAATTACTGTTTGACATCAGAAAAACTAGAGATGCTCATTCAAACTTTAAAAAACAAAAATAGATTATCGCTCACAATAAATGAGCGATTTTTTTATTTATTAAGCTATTCGCGTTGAACTTGTCAATTTTTTTGTTTTTATACAATAAAATCGTCGTATAATGAAACTAAATTACACCACGAAGTCACATGAGAATGAAATGCATGACCCTAGGAGTATGTATGTCACTCATTAAGAAGAAAGACAAACTTCAAAAATCACGATATGAAATCATTAAGACATGGTTGTCTTCTTTTGTTGTTACAGTAGCAGCTGTTGTTGCTGTTATCGTTTTTGTTCCTAAAAGTCCTGAAGCTAAAATATTAAAATACACACCACTTGAAAATCAGATAACATATCAAGTTAAAGTAACTGATGAAGATCAAGCACTCCAAGAAGGAACACTTAAGGTCGTATTAGAGAATCAAATGACGTATTTAGAACAAAGCATTCCCTTGGGTGAAACATCAGGAAAATTCTTAGATTTATTACCTAATACGGATTATCAATTAAGCATTTATGGTAGTAAAGGTTTTGGATTGGAACGACTTGATAGTGTATGGGTTAAGACAGAAGACAGGGTTGGTGGCTTTATTCTTGGCTATCGATTACAAGATAATGGTTTTGAGCCTAATTACGAAGTTGACATTGTCATTAACGATCCAGAAAATAGTTATCAATCAGTACTCTTATATTATGGATATGCGTATGATGAACAGATGTTTTATGACACCATCCCCATCACATTATCAGATGAAACTGTGCTTATACAAAGTGTTTATGTTAAAACCCATCTCTATTTAGAGGCGATGACGGTAGATGGTGCAATCATACTTGATGAGATGTGGCTAACGCCCCCTTTCCAATTAGGTAGTTCAGTTTACCTTGATTATCGCAATCAATCAGAAGTAGCATTTAATCTTTACCACGAAGCTAATCAAGATATTGAAGTGACATATCGCTTTGATCTTTATCAAAACGATACAAAGATTGATTCACAAACCATGTTAGGAACTTATCAAACACATGATACATCTCCTATCATCTTTGATAAATTAAAAGAGGCTCATGCCTATCATGTCGTGATTACCGCATCTTATATGAACCCTGACACGTTGCAAAAGAGCGAAGATGTCATCGATGATATCACCTTTGAGACATTGGGGTTCTACGAAGTCAATTACACCGTTAATATGACAGATCTATTTATAGAACTCAATATCGAAGTTATTGATCCCTCACATTATTTTCAAGTACCGTATTATGATGTCTATGATGTATCAGGTGATTTTCCAAGTTGGATTTCAGGTGATTATTTAAGCTTTACACCAGGTATCAACAGCAAGACTGTCACGATCACCATTCAGTTACCTTCATCAGGCACATTTGAGATTATGGTTGGCATACAGAATCAAAACGATTTTACAATGAAACATATCGTCTATCATGAGACGTTAACGAAGGAGTAAGTTATGAACTTTAAAGATAAAAGCAAACAGGAAAAAGTTAGATTAATCGTTTTAGGTAGTATCATCGTGCTATTCATTTTATTAGGAAGTCTAGCAGATGTGATTTTTCCAAATACCACATTTTCAAATATTATTAATCAATCAATTGGTAAGTTTTTTAATATGGTTAAGTTTGTTAAAAACGAGTATGTCACCATTTTAGAAAGTTTGACAATCTTTATCTTTGTATGGGTTCTAAATCATGTCTTACTCTTTTTAGTCAATCTATTAACAAAGAAGGGACATCGTGGGGAAACTGTAGGGAAACTCATGGCATCGGTGATTCGCTATATGAGTTTTGTTGTTGCATTCTTCTTAGTGTTAAGCGCATGGGGAGTTGAAACACCAACCCTATTAGCTGGTGCTGGTATTATTGGATTAGGATTATCATTTGGTGCTCAGAGCTTAATTGAAGACATCATTGCTGGTCTTTTCATTATTTTTGAAAAGCAGTTTGTAGTTGGTCATATCGTAGAAATCAATGATCGACGTGGCATTGTTCGTGAAATCGGCATTCGTACAACTAAGATCGAAGATCTGAATGGCGATGTTTTAATCATTAACAACTCAGACATTAGAGGCATTATCAATACATCGATTGAATTATCAACAGCTATCTCTGATGTTGGTATTGAATACAGTGAAGATATCCATAAGGTTGAAGCACTTCTTCAAAAGAACCTTGTTGAAATGAAGAAGAAGATTCCAGAAATCATTGAAGGTCCTTATTACATGGGTGTTGAAGCTTTAGCTGATTCATCAGTTGTTGTTAGATTACAAGCACGTTGTGATGAAATCAATAAGAATAGAGTTAGACGTGCTATGAATCGTGAAATCAAGCTTTTATTTGACCAAGAGGGTATTAATATTCCATTCAATCAAATTGTTGTTCATGAAATCGAAGAGAAATCATAACGAAAAGGGGTGTTTATATGTATAACCGTTTTAGAAAATGGTTAAGTATTAAAAAGAATCAAAACGCACGAGGCATTATATTAGTCTTCATTATTTTGTTTAATATCTTGTTATGGTTGATTTCATCACTTATCGCATATCTAATTCAACCATCACTTTATGGCAATGTTGTTAAAGCTCTTTGGTCATCTGGGATTACCTGGATGCTTGAACCTGGATTTTATGATCCAACTGTACCTGTCGCGATTAGAGTGATATCGATTATTGTTATCTTGTTATCGATGATTACCTTCACAGGTGGTATTATCGGTTATGTTGCTAATTTCTTTTCAAACATTATTGATAATGCTAAACAAGGTAAAAACAAACTCTATGTCTATGATCATATCCTTATTCTTAACTGGAATTATAAAGCATTAGAACTGATTGCAGATTATCGTTATGATGATGACACCAATACTATTGTTATTTTATCGGATCGACCAAAGGAAGACATTGAAGAGGATATCAAGCGAAAATTCTATCGAAAAGAACAAAAGAAAATGAATATCATTGTTCGTGAAGGCGAAGTCTTTTCTAAACACGATTTGATGGATGTCTGTATCGAAAAAGCCAAAACGATTATGATATTAGCTGATGAACAGGATCATCAATCAGCAGCACACCTTGATATGCTAGCGATGAAAACACTAATGCTTGTAGCACATTTAAACTTATCCGATGATCAAACCATTTTGATTGAAGTTAAAGAACAAAAATCGATAGGTTTAATTAAGGATTATATTGCTAAAAACACAAGTCGTTCACACCAAATTTTACCACTGTTACCCGATGAACTTATGGGTCGCTTGATTGCACAGACACTCTTAATGCCAACCCTTCACAAGGTTTATCATGAGCTCTTTTCATTTGAAGGTGCTGAGTTCTATACCCTGCCAGAACAAAATCCAAGAGAGTTCATGGAATCGCATCATAAGGCTATTCCTATCTATACACTTAACGATCATCTCTATGTATTATCTGAATCATCTCTATGTGTTAAAGAGAGAAGAAATCAACCTCTTCACAGTTATACACCTCTTAAATTTCATCATGAATCACGTTATCACAAGAAGCACATTGTCATCTTTGGTAAAAATCAGAAGTTACCTTATATCTTAGATTCAATTAAACTCTATGAGCGTGAAAACAAAACGGAAGTTAAAGTATCTTTAGTCGAATCTAATGAAGCAAAAGATATAGAAATATTCATGGATAGCAATGAGAAAATTGATCACATCGTCATACTTTCTGAAGATCATTTATCGCCTGAAGAATATGATTCTGATGTTCTATTGACACTTTTAATGACACAGGAACTCGCTAAAAAACATCATGCTGAAATCATCATTGAACTACTAGATCCAAGACATTATGATATTGCACAAAGTTACAATGTGAATAACACGATTATTTCAAACGAGTATGTCAGTCATATGATGACACAGTTATCAAAAAATCGACATCTCTATGATTTGTTTATTGATCTATTAACCTACGATGCATATGATAGTGAACAAGAAACCTATGAAGTATATGCATATCCTGCTCAGGACATTCTTAAGACTTCACTTCCATTAACGTTTAAGTCTAAAGCAGATATGATCTATTCGTTTTATATGAGTGGAGAACAGAGCTACATTCTGATCGGTTTATCTAAAAAAGACCACTTTGAAATCTTTAAGGGTGACTTAGATCCTGAAGAAGCGATCACAATTGAAGAGGACGATGAACTCATTCTCATTTGTAAATAGTTTTTCAAACCATCATGATGTACATCATCCATGGTGGTTTTTTGTTTCATGTTTCGTGTTGATATTGTCACTTATTGAACGGTATTTTCACCTCATTCTCGATAAAATAACGGTATAAGGAACAATCCGAGGAGATGAATCATATGAAAAAATGGATCATGTCAATGTTTTTCATCTGTCTATTCGTTTTTTCAGCATGTCAAAACGAACAGACACCAACACTCCAATGTGGTGATGATGAGATCATTGTCGATGGGGCTTGCCAAGTCGTTAAGACTGATTTTGAAAAAGCATTTGATGCAACCGCTGAAATTAACAACTATACGTTAACAGTTACCATTCAACAGCTTGAAGATCTTTATGAAATGATACTTCGTGTTGATGACGATAAATCACAATTTGTCATGGGTGATCAGATGGAGTACTATGAAAAAACAAGTACAGGTTTTGATCATTACTTTCAAATAGATGAAGGTTTCAGAAAAGAAAGTGTTACTGAAGCAGTAAATACATCAGGATTTCACTTCTTTAAAGATTTAGAACCATCTTGGTTCCAACTTGTGAGTGAAAGACATTTCTTAAAGACTGAATATCTTGATGATGTTGCTGTATTCTTTCAAGCATCATTTCCAGGTAGTGAAGTATCTAATCTTGAATTATCGATTGGTGATACCTATTTTGAAGTTATGTCATTTCAAGTGACCGTAGATAGCGTCATGTATCAATTTACATTGACATTTTCGATGATTGGGGAAACCCAAATCATATTGCCAACGGTATAGGGGGTACATCATGAAAAAGTTATTATCTTTATTCTTCGTTGTTATTATTGCATTTGCATGTTTAGGACCTTCATTAGAAGCGGATATGCGTCTAACGGTAACATCACGTGAGACAGAATATGTTGAAAGTGTGAGACATACTAAAATTGTTGGTCAACTTGAATACGACGGTGTGACATCTAACCAAGTGATTAATTATTTAGGTGCGAACGTCCTGGATAACAGTGACATGAACATTGTTGTCGGTGATTCATATAAAGCACATGACTCATGGGGTAGAGGAACGATTATCGCTCACGCAGAAAATATTGAAGAACGTTACCCCAATTACCAAGTCATTGGTGGTGTTAATGGTGACTTTTATAACACATCGATTACCAATTTGAATGGTCAGCCTCAAGGTGCTTATATTAGAAACTTTGAAGTGATCGCATCAGGCGTTGTTTCATCAAGACCTCTTGCGGGTTTCAAAGATGATGGTACTGCCGTATTTGGTGTGCCATGTTACACGGGTTATCAACTCTTAGTTTATGATGAAGATGGTGCATTAAAAAAGGAAGTTTCCATTGAACGTATCAATGACTTACCTACAGCTGTTGATAAAGTCACCGTTTTCTTTGATAATTATGATTTACCTATTTCATCAGCTCATAATAAAGTGATGATTGATGCAAAAGAAACAAAAATGGATGGTGTTCGCTACTTTGGTAGTGGTACATATGCTCAAATGAGTGATCAAGAAGTCAATGTTGCTGATCACCAATTCGTTATTGTTGGTACAGGATTTAATGATGATCAGCTCATTACCTCAAGTGATTATGTTGTTGTTCAACGTAAAATGGGTTGTGGTTTTGAGGATGTGAGATTTGCTGTTGGTGTCTATGATGAAATCGTCATCAACGGAGAACCCGTGACCTATTTAGAAAAAGGTCTTGATCCAGCTTATAAGCATCCCAGAACTGCCATTGGACAAAAAGCAGATGGTACCATTTTCTTTGTTGTTGTCGATGGTAGAAATAAACCTCTTGGTATGGTTGGTGTCAATCTCTATGAATTAGCACAAATCATGGTTTATTTTGATGCTGTTAGAGCCTATAATCTTGATGGTGGCGGTTCTTCAACGATGTCATTATTGAATGAAGAAGATGGCTATGATATACTCAATACGCCATCAGACGGAACAGTTAGAGCTGTAACAAACGGTGTATTTATCGTGAAGGGTGAACATATCCCAAGACCTGCACCTGTAGGTTTTCCAGATACACGTATTCGCCTTGATAAACCAGCAAACTTTTATGTTGATGGTAATGGTGATCTTAGATTTGACCCCGTTCTAAATAGCCTTGCCTACATGGTAAGTATCAATGGAACAACATATACATCAGATAGTTCAATCTATCCGCTTGATTTAGAAGCTGGACAGTATGTGATTAAAGTGAGAGCATTAGCTGATCAAATCAATTACAGACACAGTGAATACTCAGATGAATTTGTACTGATTATTCATCCAGATGATATTAATAAATTTATTAACTTACTTAAAGAATTTTTGAAACGAGAAACCGTGAACTAATTAAAGGAGAATATGCCATGACAACATTTAAGTTTAATGAGACATCTAAGCGTTATTTACCACTTGACCCACATTTTTATCCCATGGCATTAAATCATCGTGCTTTTGAACAAGCAGTTTTAGCAAGTAAACATCCTGTTACGATCAAGATAGGTATCGAACGTGAATTAAATCAAATCTATGTTTATGACACCATGATTTTTCATGATGAAGAAAACCAATTTGAAGCGAATACACGATTTGTAGAACGCTTGATTAAAACATTACTTTGGTCAAAAGGTGGCTATAAAATCTATATAGCAGCTCCTAGAGAGATTCAGATGTACATTAAAAGTGTGTATGCCATTGATGGTATGAGATCTTTTGATGTAGATTTCATGTCTAAAGTTTATGGAAAACCATTTGAAGTTAAATCGGTTGATGTCGCTCATTTTCCGAAACCTTATGAAATGACAAAAGCTATTGGACGTCATTTAGAAGGATGTCGTATCGGATTTGATGCGGGTGGATCTGATAGAAAAGTGTCAGCTGTGATTGATGGTGAAACAGTCTTTTCTGAAGAAGTTGTTTGGCACCCTAAATTAATGGCAGATCCTGATTATCATATTCAAGGTATTAAAGAATCTATTGAGCACGCGAAAGCCCATCTTCCAAGAGTCGATGCTATCGGTGTTTCTGCTGCAGGTGTTTATATTGATAACGAAGTCAAAGTAGCATCTCTGTTTATTAAAGTTCCTGAAGATCTTTTTGAACAGAAGGTTAAAACACTTTTTAAAGATTTAGCAAAAGCATATGGTGATATTCCTCTTGAGGTTGCTAATGATGGTGACGTAACTGCACTTGCTGGTGCGATGAGCATGCAAGTGACTTCAGTATTGGGGATTGCGATGGGAACATCAGAAGCAGCAGGTTATGTTAATGATAAAGGACATATTACAGGGTGGTTGAATGAATTAGCTTTCGTACCTATTGACTATCATGAACAAGCCATGGAAGATGAATGGTCACATGATATTGGTTGCGGTGTTAAGTATTTTTCACAAGATGCCATTATCAAACTTGCTGTTGCAAGCGGTATCTCTTTTGATGAGAATTTATCACCAGCAGAAAAACTCAAAGTCGTTCAAAAGATGATGGAAGATCATGATCCAAAAGCAATTGAAATCTATGAGACCATGGGTGTCTATTTAGGATATGGTATTGCGTATTATGCACTTTTCTATGAGATAAAACATGTGCTTGTTTTAGGTCGTGTTTTATCAGGCAAAGGTGGAGAACTCATGGTTCAACGTGCTAATGAACTTATGACATCTGAGTTCCCTGAATTAGCAGAACATATATGTATTGAATTACCAGACGAAAAGAGTAGACGTGTTGGACAGTCAATTGCTGCCGCATCGCTACCAGAATTAAAGAAATGAGGTTTTATCATGAAGTTAAATAAGAAGACTGCAGAGATTTTCATACCAGATCAAAAGCCGCTTGATGAAGCGATTAAACGTACAACACATATGGCGATTGCAGCACATCAAGATGATATTGAAATTATGGCATATGATGGTATATTAAAATGTTTTGGACAAGAAGATGCATGGTTCTTTGGTGTGGTTGCAACCGATGGATCTGGATCAGCAAGAGATGGTATTTATGCAAAATATACCAATGAAGAAATGATGGCAACCCGCAAGGTTGAACAAAAGAAAGCAGCTTATGTCGGTGAGTATGGTGCATGTGCTATGCTCGATTATACGAGTAAGGAAATGAAGAATCCAAACGAGCAAGCTATTGTTGATGAAATGGCTATGCTTATTTTACAAGCAAAACCAGAAGTTCTATATACACATAATTTAGCAGATAAACACGATACCCATATCGGTGTAGCAACTAAAGTGATTAAAGCTATTAGACAACTCGATCCTAAAGATCGTCCAAAAACTCTTTTAGGCTGTGAAGTATGGCGTGATCTCGATTGGATGGTTGACGAAGAAAAGGTTGAACTCAATGTATCAGGTCATCCTAATATTGCTGCTGCATTAGTTGAAGTCTTTGATTCACAGATCATTGGTGGTAAACGTTATGATTTAGCAACTGCAGGACGCAGATGGTCAAATGCTACTTACGCAACATCACATAAGATTGATAAAGCAACAGCTATTAGTTATGCGATGGATTTAACACCATTGATTCAAGATGATCATTTAGACATCGTGACATATATCACAGATTACATTAAACGTTTTGAACACGATGTCCATGAACGCATATCTAAAATGATTATAAAATAAGCACCTCAGGGTGCTTTTTTAACGAACATATTTTCCTAAAGATGAAAAAAAGTGACGTTTTCTAACAATTCGTTTTTTTCTATCTTTATCTATGATAACGTAGAATTGAAGGCATATGATTGTGAGGTAACCTATGAAAATCATTACATGTATTAAACAAGTTCCCGCTTCATCAGCTGTTCAAGTTGATCCTAAAACAGGGGTTTTAATCAGAGATGGTAACAACGTTAAAATGAACCCTTTTGATCTCTTCGGACTTGAAGCGTCATTTAAATTAAAAGAGATGGTTCCATCATCGATCGTTCACGCGATTACCATGGGACCACCATCAGCAACTGAAGTATTACAAGAAGCATTATATATGGGTGCAGATGAAGCAACGTTGATCAGTGATCGAAGATTTGCAGGCGCAGATGTTTTAGCGACATCTTACACATTATCACAGCTCATTGAACATATCAGTGATTACGATGTCATCGTATGTGGCAAACAAACAACCGATGGTGATACTGCACAAGTAGGACCAGAGATTGCAGAGTTTTTACATATCCCCCATATCCCTTATGTAAAAGAGATTATTGAGATCAAAGAAGATGCACTCGTCTTAAGATCAGCTTACGATGATTATGAAGAAATTGTTCAGATTAAAACACCGTGTCTAATCACCATCGATAAGGATATGAATACTCCGAGATTACCATCTTATCGCAGAAAACTGATGATGAAAAACCATGAGATTGACATGGTTTCACTTAAACATCTTAAAGATCAAAATCCAGATCATTATGGATTATCAGGTTCTCCAACACAGGTTGATGAAATCTTCCCACCTCAAAAGAGAACAGAAACCCTTAAGGTAAAAGGAAGCTCTAAAGAATTAGCAGAATCATTTTTTAATATTCTAAAAGAAAGTCGTTATGTGTAGGTGATGATATGGCATATATAAAAGTCAATAACGATAAAGTAACACCCGATATCGCAAAAAAATTGATTGATCTTTGTCCATTTAATGCATTTGAATATCAAGATATGTATTTATCAATTAATGCATCATGTAAGATCTGCAAGATGTGCGTTAAAAAGGGACCTGATGGTGTATGTGAGCTTGTAGAAACAAAGAAAGCATGTGTTGATAAATCGCTTTATAAAGGCATTACTGTTTATATCGAACAACGTCATGGTATGGCACATAAAGTTTCATGGGAGTTAATTGGTAAAGCTAAAGAATTATCACAAATCACACATGAACCTGTTTATGCGATTGTCATCGGCAACAAGATTTCTTCGATTGCAGAAGAAGCATTAACCTATGGTGTTGATCGCGTGTTTGCATACGATGATGTAGCGTTTAACGATTTTGATGCACAGGTGTATACCAGCGTCGTCGAATCATTTTTCAACAACTATCACAACAACGTTATCCTATTTGGTAGTACACCACATGGCAGAAGTTTTGCTCCACGTGTTGCAGCTCGACTCAAGACGGGATTAACTGCGGATTGTACGATGTTAGATATTAAACCTGATGGCGATCTTCTTCAAATTAGACCTGCCTTTGGTGGTAACATTATGGCAAAAATCAATACGCCAAATCATCGTCCACAACTCGCAACCATCCGTTATAAAATGTTTAATCTTCCTGACCAGGTTACACCTTTTGGAGACATTGTTTATCCAGAAATCAAAGATATGACATGTGAAAGAAACACAACCATCCTTCAAACCACTGATAAACCTAAAGTTAAAGATATCTCTGAAGCTGAAGTGATTATTGCTGTCGGTAGAGCATTTAAGAAAGAAAAAGATTTAGAGCTTATCCAACCTCTTGTAAAAAAACTGAATGCAGAAGTTGCTTGTACAAGACCACTCATTGAAAATGGTTGGTTTGATGCGAAACATCAAATCGGTTTATCAGGCAGAACCGTTAAACCTAAACTGATTATCAACTTAGGTATTAGCGGTGCCGTTCAATACATTGAAGGTATGAAGGAATCAGAACTCATTATCAGTGTTAATCAAGATGAACACAATAAACTCTTTGATATTAGCCATTATAGTATCATAGGTGATATCTATTCGGTATTACCTGAATTAAACAAACTCATCGATAACATATGGAAGGTGAATGCATGAATTATCATAAGTTAACCCAAGAAGATATTAAATATCTACAAGATATCGTTGGCGCGTCATCACTTTATACAGGTGATGCCATTGAAATAGATGTTTCACATGATGAACTTGGAACGGTATCTGCGTATCCTGAAGTTCACATCATTCCCGAGGATAAATATCAAATATCAAAGATTATGACATATGCTAACAAACATTTAATTCCAGTAACCGTTAGAGGTTCAGGAACTGGATTAGTAGGTGCATGTGTACCCCTTCATGGTGGTATTTTGCTCGATTTATCAAAAATGAATAAAATCATTGAACTTGATAAAACCAACATGACACTCCGTGTTGAACCGGGTGTCTTATTGATGGATATTTATGAGTATGTTGAAAAGGAAAATCTCTTTTATGCACCAGACCCAGGTGAAAAGTCTGCAACAATTGGTGGTAACATTTCAACCAATGCAGGCGGGATGAGAGCTATTAAATATGGTGTTACCCGTGACTGGGTGAGAGGTCTTGAAGTTGTTCTTCCTGAGGGTGATCTCGTTCGTTTTGGATCTAAGGTTGTTAAAAACTCAACAGGTTATGGTTTAAAAGATCTCATTATTGGTAGCGAAGGAACGTTAGGTATTATTGTTGAAGCAACGCTAAAACTCATACCACTACCTAAAAAATCAGTAAGTTTACTCGTTCCATTTAACTCACGTGAGGATGCGATTGCTGCTGCACCTCAACTTATTCTTGATCATGTGCTACCCACAGCTCTTGAATTTTTAGAGAAACAATCACTACAATATAGTGAAACGTTTTTAGGTAAAAAAATTCCTCATAACGATTATCAAGCTTATTTACTGATCAGTTATGATGGCAACAACGAGCAGGCTATTGAAGAAGATATCGAAATTGCAAGTAACTTATGTATCAATAAGTACAATGCCATCGACGTCTTTTTAGTTGACACTGAAGAAAGAAGAAAGAGTGTATGGACAGTAAGAGGTGGTTTCTTAGAAGCCATTAAGGCATCCACATCAGAGATTGATGAGTGTGATGTGGTTTTACCTCGTTCACACATTGGTGAATTTTTAAATTACGTTAGAAAAGTCTCTGAAGATTTAAAGATTAGAATTCCTTATTTTGGGCATGTCGGTGATGGTAATTTGCATATTTATTTCTGCAAAGATGATCTTGATGATGCCACATGGGATGAAAAACTCAAAGTTGGTTTTAATGCCCTCTATCAAAAAGCTTTTTCATTCGGTGGTCTAGTATCCGGTGAACATGGTATAGGCTATGCGAAAAAGGAATACATGAAACAACTTCTTGGTGAAAAACAAATCAATATCATGAAGGGTATCAAAGCATCCTTCGATCCCAATCACATTCTTAACCCCGGAAAGGTTATCTAATTTTCTTTTTCCTCCACATGATGGTCTCTCCATCGGGAGAAAGGGCAAGCACAGCTTGTCTTTTCTTTTCTTTTGTTAGTTTTTGATTTGGTAAAGCGTATACATTTTTATAGTTTAATATATGGTAATGATGATATAATATTATTGCACGGGATATCCCATGACGATGAAAACACGAGGTGACTTGCATGAGTGTCATGTTAACAATGCTCAAATATAAAGAAGAGCTTAGTATGGCTGAGCGCGTTGTTTTAGATTACCTCATTGAAAATAAAGAAGCCATCAAAGATTTTAGTGTTGAAAAGATTGCTGAAGCAGCATATACATCACCAGCTTCTGTTGTGCGTATGTGTAAAAAGCTTGGGTATAAGGGTTTTAAAGATTTCAAAATAGATTTCATCTTAGCTAATGCTAAAGTTGAAATTCCAGAAAATAAAGAATATGTAGATGTTATTTTAGGTCGTGATGAACACTGTGGTCGTTCAGCGATTGAAAATAACATTCGAGTTTTAGAAGATACCATGAAGCTTTATGATGAGAAAGTAACAAAAGAAGCCGCTGAAATCATCATGAACGCACGAAAGATTTTAATTTTTGGTAAAGGATCATCCTATCTTGTCTGTAAAGATCTAGAGATGAAGTTAAGACGAATCAATAAGTTCTGTATCGCTCAAGGTGAATCACATGAACAGCTTGTCGATGCGTCATTCATTAACCAAAAAGATGTCATCATCTTTATCTCAAACTCAGGCAAGACCAAAGAAATTATCAGTGCAGCTCTCTTAGCTAAAGAAAACAAAGCTAAAGTGATTTCAATCACGAAGTTGGGCTCATCGATTTTAGCGGATTTATCAGATATTGTGCTTTACACGTCATCTTTAGAAGGTGAATTTAGAAGTGGTGCCATGACATCGCGTATTTCACAAATGTGCGTGGTTGATGCCCTCTTTGCACATTGTGCTTATACGGATATTGACCGTTCCGTTAGGACTTTAGAAATGACCTATAAGACATTTAAAAAATTTAAGAGATAACATGAAGATACGTGATGACCTCACGTATTTTTTATCTTTTTTTCACGTTTTATGCACGATTTTTCGAAATTGAAAAAAACAACCATAACATGGGAGAACTCATCCTTAATAGCAAGCTTTGATTTATAATATAAATGAAGAAAAGGGGTACATCATGAAGAAAATGGCAGTTGGAATCATGAGTGGCACATCGCTTGATGGCATTGATGTCGTCATCGCATCCATTGAAGGAACCTATACCAATACCCGTGTTGAGATTAAAGCGTTTAAGACATATCCCCTAACTGATGGAATCATTAAGCGCATTAAAGAAGCGATGAACGATCAGACATGTCATGCAGCGCTTATATCATCTCTTAACATGGAATTGGGTTATCTTTTTGGTGATGCAGCAAAACAATGTTGTCAAGAAGCAGGAATACCTTTAGATCAAATCGAATATGTAGCTTCTCATGGTCAAACCATTTGGCATATTAATGAAGATAACAAACCCTATCTGAGATCATCACTTCAACTTGGTGAAGGTAGTGCGATTGCAAGTATCATGAAAACACCGGTTGTTTCAAATTTTAGATGTGCTGATATTGCTTCTGGTGGACAGGGCGCACCTCTAGTACCCTATGTCGATTATCTTTTATTCTCAGACAAACAGATCTCAAGATCTCTTCATAACCTTGGAGGCATCTCCAATTTCACCTATTTAGAAAAAGGTTGTCAGGAAGATGATATCATCGCATGTGATACGGGTCCTGCCAATATGATGATTAATAGAGCATGTCAGGTTTTATACCATAAACCCTATGATGAAGGTGGAAAGATTGCAAAATCTGGCAAATTGATCAAACCGATGTTTGATGAGCTGATGGCGCATCCTTTCTTAAAAGAGATGCCACCTAAATCGACAGGACGAGAAGTCTTTGGAGATCAATTAACGGATAAGTTCATTGAACGTTATCAAACATATCGTCATGAAGATATGATTCATACATTAACACAATTTACAGCGCAATCCATCATAGATGCTTATAAGCGATTCGTTATGCAACAACATCCACTTGATGAAATCATCTTTAGTGGTGGTGGTGCAAGAAACTCATATCTTTTAGAACTTATTCAAGAAGGTTTACCAACCATCACGATTAAGACGCTTGATGATTATGGCATGGATAGTCAAATCAAAGAAGCTTTAGCATTTCTCATTTTAGGACACGAGACACTTCATCATCGTCCATCTAATTTGATCCGTGCGACAGGTGCTAAGAAACATGTTATTTTAGGACAAATCAATTATTATCGATAAGCGAGGAAACATATGATTATTGCTATTGACGGTGGAGGAACAAAAACACATGTAGGTGCTTTTGATCGCCAAGGTCATCTTCTCTATGAAACCATAGGCACCGGATGTAACCATCAATCATTAGGTGTCGATACCTACCAAAAGGTCATTTCTGGCTTAATCGATCAAACATGTCAAAACTTAAATATGACATTGCATGATATCGAATATGTTCATTTAGGCATATCGGGAGCGGATTTAAAAGAAGATTTTGATCGTTTAAATGCTGCAACTAAAATGATTTTAAATGATATACCTTTTACACTAGAAAACGATGCATGGCTCATTTTAAGAAGTGGACTTACCCATCATCAAGGTGCAGTATGCATCTGTGGTACGGGTGCTAATGCAGCTGCTGTTAATGAAAATCGTGAAACAGCAATTTTAAGAAGTTTGAGTTACGTCTTAGGTATGTATGGTGGTGGACTTGATATCGCAAGAGAGGCACTCCACTATGCCTTTAGGGCAGATGAATTAACGTATAAAGAAACGAAACTCACGTTGGAAATACCCAAACTATTTGGTGTTTCTACGATGTCAGATATGGTTCCTCTTCTGTATCCACATAACACCGTAGATCGACATCAACTTGCACAGGTCACAGCATTAACGTTTAGATTAGCAGACGAAGGTGATGCTGTATCGATAGAAATTGTTGAACGCATTGGCTCATTCTTAGGTTTAGAAACTGCTGGTGTGATCAAGCAGGTTGGCATGGAAAAAGACCAAGTACCTGTTGTGATTGGTGGAACAGTTTTTGAAAAAGGAACACACCACTTTATCGATAGTATGACAAAACATTTAACTAAGGAGATACCTCATGCATATCTCGTTAGACCACAATACCTTCCGATGATTGGTGGCTATTTGCGAGCACTTGATCATTTAGGAATCGTCCAGGATGATGTGATTGAGAAAAACCTGGAAGAAATGAGGATAAAACGATGAAAAAGGGATTAAAGATTGTAACGATTGGTGGGGGTTCATCCTACACACCAGAATTAATTGAAGGATTTATCAAACGTTATCAAGAGCTACCCATTGAGGAACTATGGCTTGTCGATATTGAAGAAGGAAAAGAAAAACTAGAGATTGTTGGGAATTTAGCGATCCGTATGGTTGAAAAAGCTCAAGTTCCCATGAAGATATTTTTGACACTTAACAGAAGAGAAGCTTTAGTCGATGCAGACTTTGTAACAACACAGTTTCGTGTAGGTTTACTTGACGCTCGCATTAAAGATGAACGTATACCTGCAAAATACAATATGCTCGGTCAAGAAACAAATGGTGCAGGTGGTGTGTTTAAAGCATTAAGAACAGTGCCTGTCATTTATGACATCATTAAAGATATGAAAGAACTATGTGAAAATGCATGGTTGATCAACTTCACAAATCCAGCAGGTGTTGTTTCAGAAGCAGTCTTCAGATATTGTGATTTTGAGAAATATATTGGTGTATGTAATGTGCCAATTAACATGACGATGCATTTCGCAGATCAATTAGGCGTCAAACCCCAAGATTTAGTACCTATCTTTGCAGGTTTAAATCATTTATCATTTGTTACCAATCTTTATCATCGTAAAAAAGATCGTCTACCTGAAATCATTAACAAAATGAAAGAAAGTCAGATGACGATGAATAACATTGATCCATTAGCATGGAATTCTAAGTTTGTAGAAGAACTAAATTGTTATCCATCACCATACCTCAAGTACTATTATTTCTATGAAGAAATGTTCAAAAAATTCATGGTTTCTTATGAAAAACATGAAACACGTGCGGAATTAGTTAAAGACATTGAGACATCGTTATTCAAGAAGTATGAAGATGTGGAACTCAAAGAAAAACCAGAGGAATTAGCTAAACGTGGTGGTGCATATTATTCGGATGTTGCATGCAGTGTGATCTCATCCATTTATAATGATAAACGCGATTACCAGGTAGTAAATACCATCAATAATGGGCATATTACTGATTTACCTGATGGATGTGCTATAGAAATTACATGTCGTATCACAAAAGATGGTCCGATGCCTGTCCATATTGGCAAATTACCCGTACAAATCAGAGGTCTTATTCAAAGTGTCAAGGCATATGAAGAATTATTAGCAGATGCGATTTATGAGAAGAATTTAGATAAAGCATTATTAGCTCTACAAATTCATCCATTAACAAAGTCAACCAATGATGCGAAAAAAGCATTTGATGAGCTAGTTATCGCACACCGTCCTTATTTAACATATTACGAAGGGTAGGCAGTCATGAAGATTAACCACTATAATGAAAACAAAGATGTTATAACCTATTATAAGACGAACAAGGAAGTTGAAATTCCAACTATCTATCACGAAAAGGAAGTTCGTGCTTTTTGGGTTTCTAATGTCTTAAATATCGATTTACCAACGGTTGAAGATATCGATACATATCAACAAAAGGTTTTACGCATGCTTGATACTGCCGTTGAATATCACATCAATACCCTCTTTTTCCAGGTGAGAACAACCAATGATGCATTTTATAAGTCTAAGTTAAACCCATATAGCAGATATTACACAGGAAAAGAAGGAAAAGAACCACCTTTTGATGTTTTTGCATGGGTGATCAAAGAAGCTAAGCAAAGAGGTTTATCGCTTCATGCTTGGTGTAATCCTTATCGGGTCTCTACAAACGGTGAACTTACAAAAGAAGCTTTTTTTGAAACATGTGATGATTTAAACTTTGCTAAACAACATCCTGAGTTGATTGTTCTTGATAAAAAGGGTGCGATCATCTTAAATCCAGCTAAAGAAGAAGTGAAGCAATTCATCGTTGACTCCATGGTTGAAATTGTAACCAACTATGATGTTGATGGTATCCATTTTGATGATTATTTCTATCCCTATGCAGGTTTAGATGATGTATATAATGATTTAAAAGATTACGAATTTAGAGAAGATGAATCTTGGTCTTTAGGTGATTTTAGAAGACATCACGTCACTGATGCCATCAGACGTGTTTATGAAGCATTAAAAGAAGTGAATCAAAACTTGCAGTTTGGTGTTTCACCATTTGGCATTTGGAAAACGGATCAAAATGATCCATCAGGTGCACATGTCGATCCACGCTGCAGTGAGTCATACTATGGGCAGTACGCAGATAGCGTCACATGGGTCAAACAAGGTATCATTGATTACATTGTGCCTCAAATCTATTGGGATTTCGGACATTCACTTGCTCCATTTGCAGATCTTGCTAAGTTTTGGATTGATTTATGCCAAGACAGCAAGGTCAAACTCTATATAGGTCATGGACCATATCGCTTAGGAACTGAAGGTAGATACTTAGATCCTAATGAAATTTGTTATCAAGTAAAATATACGAACCAATACAAATCAGTGAACGGAAATGTGTTTTTTACGTATCATACATTTATCGATCAAGATCGTGTAAAAGAAGGTATGACCAAACTCAAGAAGATGCTTAGAGGGGAAGATTGACATGCATAAAGTATACAGACGCATAAGTATATTTATCGTAATGATTATCATGGCGGTTGCCATGAGTTTAACACTTTTTGCAAGTGTTCCTCTTGTTAATTTAACACGAGGTGGACAAACTGTTTTTCACTATAATACAACAACCCCTGTTACGATTCCAGAATCATACCAGGAAAGTGATACAGAGTTTAGAGCTGTATGGGTAGCAACCGTTTATAATTTAAATATTGCAACCCACACGAGTGAAACACAATATAAAGCAGCTTATCAACAATTGATTGCTGATGTTAAAGCCAAAAATTTAAATGCGATTTTATTTCAAGTAAGACCTAATAATGATGCATTTTATGATTCTGATTATGCACCATGGAGCAGATGGTTAGCAGGATCTGAAGGAGCAGACCCAGGTTGGGATGTTATGCAATACTTAGTTGATTATGCTCACTCACAAGGTATTCAATTCCATGCATGGATGAATCCTTATCGTGTGCAAAATACAGCACTTAGTAAAGAGGCGATGTTATCAGCTCTTCATGATGAAAACTTTGCTAAACAAAACCCTAATTTAGTGATAGCGGGTAATTATTCAAATTCAGTTTATCCTTATATTCTTAATCCAGGTGAACCCGCTGTTAAAACATATATCAGAAATGTGGTTAAAGAATTAATGGGTTTATATGATGTTGATGGCATTCACTTTGATGACTATTTTTATCCTTATTCAGGATTATCAAGTGATACACAAACATATGACACTTATAAACTTCCAGGACAAGCCATTGCAGATTGGCGTAGAGAGAACGTTAATGATGTCATCCGTGGTGTCATGGAAGATGTCACTGAACACAATACACTTCACGGAAAAGATATTCGTTTTGGTGTCTCACCTTTTGGTATTTGGCAATCTCAAGGAGAAGGATCAAATACATGGACTGGAACATCAGAAAGTTATCACGATCAATATGCGGACAGTAAACGCTGGGTCGAAGAAGGATGGCTACATTACATCTGTCCTCAGGTCTACTGGAGTTTTCAACATGAAACGGCACCTTATGCAGATGTTGTTGATTGGTGGGCGAGTGTTGTTCGTGGAACAGGTGTAGATTTAATTATAGGTCACGGTATTCATCACACCGAATGGGCAACCGATGAAATACAAACACAACTTCGTTATAATCAAAAACATCCAGAAATTAAAGGATCAGCGCTTTATAGTAAATCTTATTTATCAAGCACACAAATGAATTTAGTTAAAGATACCTATTGGACGACAACGCCATTAAATTATTGGGCAGAAAGTGCAGTTGCTGCACCAACAGTATCCTTATCAGGAACTTTAGATGGTTCAGTTTATCGCAGTGATGTTACAGCAACATTGACATCTGATCATACGATTTATTACCGTATTGATAACGCTGAATGGATTTTATATGAAAACCCCATCGTATTTACTGAAGAAGGAACACATACACTTCATGTTAAAGCAGTGACAACTGAACTTACTGAATCACTTGTTGAAGGGTATACCATTGTCATTGATAAGATCAATTCAGATGTTCCTGTTATTACGATCAATGGTGATATGATTGGTACAGCTTATTTAGTTGGATCAACTGTCACATTGACATCTAATGGTGCCCCCATATGGGTAGCTATTAACCACGGTAATGTGGGTGAATGGCAACTTTATACTGGACCAATCGTTTTAGATGATACAGGTAATTATTATATACGAGCAAAAACCATTAATAGTGAAAATGTTGAGTCGGCTGAAGTTAATCGTTTAGTCAGTTTGACCGCACCATGTTACAGCCAACCAGAAATCGATATTTTAGGCACAGGAAATCCACCGTATTACCGTGAGGTGACAGTGTCGATCAATGGTGAAACTGACATTTTAGTTCGCATCAATGATGGCAATTGGACTGCATATACCGATACACTCACTTTTTCAACTGATGGTACCTATGTTATTTCATATAAGAATAACGATGCATGTGGTACGGTTTATCAAGAAACTATTTATCTCGATCAAACAAATCCAACTGAGCCAACGATCGATATCGTCGGTGTATATGATGGTAGATTCTATACTGAAGAAGTTTTAGTTACCTTAACAAAAGTAGATGAAGATGATGTCATTTATTATCGTCTACACAATGGTAAGACATGGTCATCATGGGCGATTTATACAGAATCACTTGAGTTAACAAAGAGTGTTAATTACACCCTTGAGTTCTATGCGACTGATCTTGCAGGAAATGTATCGGATACGATGAGTAACTTGATACGTTTAAATATACCACCTGATGAACATAGTTTATATGTTGAAAGAGATGGTGAATATGTCACCTATTACAACACAACAACATCTATTGAACTTGTTACAAATTATGTGGAAAAAGAAGCCGAAGTTAGAGCGGCTTGGGTTGCTACTGTAGGTAACATCGATATTGGATTACACACATCAGAGGCTACTTACAAAGCTACCATTATCGATATGTTAGATCGTCTCGAAGAACTTCATTTTAATACAATCTTCTTCCAGGTAAGACCTATGAATGATGCTTTCTATCCATCTGATTATGCACCTTTTTCTAGATACTTAACAGGTACTGAAGGTGTTGATCCAGGTTGGGATGTCTTTGAATTTATCATTCGTGAAGCACATATCAGAGGCATTGAAGTACACGCATGGTTAAATCCATATCGTGTATCTAATATATCAGGTGATAAATCTGAGCAACTAGAAGCACTACACGAAGATAATTTTGCAAAACAACATCCAGAATACGTCTTGCAGGATTTATCAGGCAAGTTGATTCTTAATCCGGGTGAAGCCGAAGTTAGAAACTATATCAAGAATGTCATTGATGAAATCATGACCAACTATGATGTTGATGGCATCCACTTTGATGACTATTTCTATTCATACAATGGTATGGATAATGCACAAGACGCACAAACCTACGAAGAGACTAAACTAACAGATCAAAGTTTAGCAGATTGGCGTAGAGAAAATGTCAATGTTCTCGTTAGAGATATCTTTGAGATGGTAGAAACGCATAACACAGAAGAAAGTACAACGATCAAGTTTGGTATTTCACCATTTGGCATTTGGAAATCAGGTGGAACTGATGGTTCAAACACATCAACATCTACCATGCAAAGTTATAGTGCACAGTATGCAGATACAAAAAAATGGGTCGAAGAAGGTTGGCTACACTATATCATGCCTCAACTTTATTGGCCATTTGACCACAGTCTAGCACCCTATGCTGATTTAGTCGATTGGTGGGCAGAACTTTGTGATGCAAATGATGTTGATTTAATCATTGGTCATGGGTTCTATCGTTATGCAGAAACCAATGGTTGGACATATGAAAGTGAGTTTTTAGAACAACTTCGCTATAACCAACACTATGACATTATCAAAGGTAGTGCACTATTTAGTTATAAGACACTCAATCTATCCAATGCACTTGTCACAGGTGCTTTGGATCGACTTGAAACACATTATTGGACAGACTATGTCACATTCCCTTGGGCAAGTGATGTAGCACCTTATGAACCACTTGTTTGCCAACCCAATCAAACCGAAGTAAATGGTGTATGTGTGGACAATCCACCGACATGTGAGGATAACGAAGAATGGAATGGTAGTGCATGTATCCCTATCATCATTCCTGAAGAACCAGTAGAACCCGAAAACAATACGGTTGTTACCATAGCGATTATCGGAGGTTCAGTTTCTGGTTTAGCTATTGCGATTTATCTTGTTAGAAAGTTTGTATTAAAGATATGAAAGAACTCGATGAGATCTTATTAAAAGCGATTGAAGAAGGCTCCTTCCCAGGAGCCTCCTACGCTATTGTCAATGAAAGCGGTTTTATTGAATCAAACACGTTGGGATATTTCAGGTTATTGCCTGAGAAAGAGCCCAATAAAGCGGATGTCATCTATGATGTAGCATCCTTAACGAAGGTTATTTCAACAACCACGATGATCATGAAACTGATTGAAGATCATGTTATATCATTAGAAACACACGTTAGAGATATCCTACCTTCATTTAAACACCAAGATATTCGAATCTATGATTTAATGACGCACACATCAGGATTGCCGGCTGACATTCACCGCGCTTACACATTATCAAGTAGAGACGAAGTTATTAATAAAGTATATGAAGCCGAATTAATCAACCCTATTGGTGAAAAGATTGTCTATTCAGATATAGGTTATATCCTTTTAGGTCTTATCATTGAAAAACTAACTGGTAAACATTTAAGTGAATACGCTGATGAAGTCATTTTTCAACCTCTAGGTATGAAAAGCACTTCATATCACCCAAATCGTGATTTAGCAGCACCAACTGAGTTTCGTCATGACGATGTTTATCAAGGATTTCTACAAGGATTGGTTCATGATGAAAAGTCGTTTGCGATGCAGGGTGAAGCAGGACATGCAGGTTTATTTTCAACCGCTCACGATATTGGACTTTTCATGATTGCCATCTTGAATCATCAGTTTGTTTTACATGATGATACGGTTGATATGCTTTTCCAAGTTAGAGAAGAAAGAAAAGATCAAGATTTAGCACGTGCATTAGGTTGGGATAAACCAACAGGTAGATCAAGTGCAGGAAGTTTGGTCGACTTTGATCAAACTATTCTTCACACTGGATTTACAGGTTGTAACATGTTTATTGATCGAAAACACCATCTTGGATTCGTTTTACTATCCAATGATGTTCATCCATCGAGAGAAACGAAAGGTATTTTAAAATTACGACACGATTTAGCTAATCTTGTTGTTGCTATGAAAGCAACCGGTGAATATGTCAAGTGACAAGAAAAATAAAAAAAATCACGAAAAC
>ERZ795053.1995-NODE-1995-length-25240-cov-7.920270_pt1 | contig 25240 bp, 24 predicted proteins | sample MGYA00375137_ERZ795053 | MGnify/ENA primary metagenome ERZ795053 (study PRJEB30182, sample SAMN05720284) | activated sludge metagenome | isolation source: Anaerobic digester | place: Hong Kong | collected 2014-12-17 ...
TTTTTTCCTACTTTTACTTCGCTCATTATATCCCTCCCCTCATATGACCAGGCTATACAAGCACCTAAATATTGTACAATCTAATCATGTTTAAAGTCAAGATTATTCAGGGGGCCAACCCATTTCTTTTCCGCCCAGCAAATGGTAGTGGAGATGAAAAATTGCTTGTCCTCCCCCGACACCGCAATTGTTTACCAGACGAAAGCCCTGTTCGGCAATACCCAGCGATTCAGCCAGCTGAGCAGCCAGCAACTGCAATCTGCCCAGGATTTCTATCTGTTGCTCTCCAACATGATTTAAGGAGGTGATATGCATTTTGGGCATAAGCAGAAGATGGACCGGGGCCGCGGGTTCTATATCCTTGATTGCAATCAAGTAATCATCCTGATAGACGATTTCCGACGGGATTTCCCCGTTGATAATCCTGCAGAACAAGCAATCTGTTTGGCTCACAGCTTTCACCTCCTCAATGCTGGATAGCGTTCTTGACAATAAATCCGTATAACCTATTTTATCAGAATTTCTAATAATACTAAATGTATTTTTACATCCCGGAGCGACTGTCTTTCTGCCTGGCAAAAACCCTACAGCTGCTGGGATACGACCTGCTTGTGCAGGTGTTCGCTGCCGGCGATGGCTGACAACATTTGGGCGTCACGCAGATATTTTTCCGCCGGATGGCCGACGGTAAATCCCATCCGGCCGATGATCTCCACCGCCTGGAAGGTCGTCCACTGGGCTACACGCGTGGCGTAGATTTTGGACATGTATGCGGCCCGGGAATAGTTGTCGTCTGTATCAACATAATGGGCGGCGCGCATTACGGCCAGTCTGGCAGCATCAATTTCGGTTGACATATCCACCAGGGTAGAACTGACATATTGGTTCACGGTGGAGTTGCGGTTCAACATCTGGTTGGTGCGCACCACCTGCAAGGTTAATTCGTACGCAGCCCGGGCAATCCCGACACCAATCGCAGCCACCAAAGGCATGTTGCGGTCAAAAATCTGGGTGAACAGAAAATACCCGCTGCCATCCCGTCCAATTCTGTATTCCAGCGGAATACGGACATCCCGAAAGGCCAACTGCACCGTGTGACTGGAACGCATGCCTACTTTATTTAAAACCCGGTTGGTTTCCAGACCCGGAGTCCTGCCCGGCACCAGATACATTTGCAGATGCGACTTTTGTTTGGATTCCTTGCTCCTTGCCAACACGGCAACAAAATCCGAAGCGCCTCCGTTCATGACAAAGTCTTTGATGCCGTTGAGGGTAATCTGCCCGTCCTGCGCTTCAGCTGTCGTGGTAATCCGGGTAATATCCTCGCGGGGACGGCTGCTGCGATCCAGGTCATGTTCGGGTGTGATCTCACTAATCGCCAGACATGCCAGGTGCGGTCGTGACTTGCACAAATCGGGCAGAAATTGCTCCTTCAATGCATCGCTGCCAGCAATCAGCAACGGGGTAAGCGCATACATGTTCATCACCACAATTGCAGCTGCCCCTGCACAGCCCAGGGCAATTTCCTCGATGATGGAGGTAGCCGCCATCATGCTTAATTCTCTGCCTCCATATTCTTTGGGCACAATGGGGGCCAGCAAATTCATTTTTGCCAGATACTCCGGTATCTTCCAATCTACCTTGTCATCCCCGACGCGATCCAAGTAAGCTCCGCGTTCAGCGATTTTGCTGATGGACAGCTCATGCACCTCGCGAATGAGCTGGTTTTCTTCTTTGCTTAAGGTAAAAGCAGCCATTGCTTTGCTCCTTCCTGTTCATCAATGATTTATAACTGGGCAGCTATCAGCGATTTATGGAACTGCTCACTTCCATCAATGATTGAAAGCATTTCCGCATCCCGCAAATAAATCTCAGACGGATAGCCTTTGACATAAGCCCTTCCTCCAACAATCTCCATGGCTTTGCTGCTGATATCATGCGCAGCTCGGGTGGATAGAATCTTGGCTTTGGAGGACGCCTGGGAACTGTCCAATTCCTGGTCAATCAGCCAACTGGCCAGATAGACACTTTGACGGGCAGCATTCAATTGAGCTGCCATGTCAACCAGGGCAAAACTGATGGCGGTTTCCTCGAAACTGGGACGGCCCATAATATAACGTTTCTTCGCGATAGCCAGCGCCGTTTCATACGCTGCCCGGGCAACGCCCAGCGACATGGCACCGACATAGGGTACCATACGATCAAGGTTTTGCATAAAAATCAAAAAGCCGCTGCCCGGTTTGCCGACAATATACCGGGGCTCGACTTTCACATTTTCAAAAATAACTTCGCATGAATTGCAGTATTTTAAACCTATTTTTTGTCGGACCGCGCCGGTACGAATACCTGGCAATGACAGCGGAATGACTACGATCTGCAGTCCGGTTTTTTTCTCAGGTCCGTCCAGGGTAACCAGAAGGGTAATAAAACTTGCCACCTGGCCGTTTAATACATAATCCTTGAACCCGTTCAAAATCAGGCAACCTTCCTGCCAGAATCCGGTTACCGAGGAGTTGATGATTTCTATCTGGGCGTTTTCCACCAGTATATTCAGGTTGGGACGATTTTCGGTCATTGCCAGCGAACCCAGGCATGCTTTTCCGCTGGTCAGCAGGGGTAATACTTCCTGCCGCTGGGTTTCGGTTCCGGAAGTCACCAACGGACTTACGGCATGCATGTTGGCCACGGCGGAGGCCGCAACTCCGGCACAGGCTACCGCAATTTCCTCCACAATCATGGCAGCGCTTAGATGGCTTAACCCCCGGCCTCCATATTCAGGCGATATACTGGGGGCAAGCAAATTGTGTTCGGCTAACAGATCGATGGCTGACCAGTCGAAATTTTCATTTCCCTGGGCATCATAGACAACCGCTTTGGGCGCAATTTCCTGACGGACCAAATCGCGCACCATCATCACCAGGTCCCGATCCTGAGCGGAGATCGTACTTCTAAACATATCATGTCCTCCTAGTTGCTACGAGTCTTTTGCCAGATGATATAATCCATTACGGAACGCCTCCGCTCCCGCGGAAGTGTATAAAGCGTATTGATAATCTGCAGCAGTTCCTGATCATCATCTTCCGAACTGGCAATATGATTGACCGCCGGCGTTTCTGTATGACTGGAGGAACTCTCCATGAAATACTCGATCGGCTTGTCTAAAAGCTCAGCAATATTTTCCAGCTGAGTAAGATACAAACGACGTTTGCCTTTTTCATAATTGGACAGCGTTGATTGTGCACATCCCAACATGTTGGCCAGCTGTTCCTGGCTTAGACCGGCTTCCTCCCGCGCCAGCTGAAGTTTTTTCCCAATCTCCTTAAATCCCATGGAGCGAACCCCTTTCAATTGTTGTAGAATAATTGCTCTCAATCCTGATTAAAATAAGTATTCAGTTATTGTGGCGGCTCTATGCATATATTTCCCCTTAATCCAGTGGAATCAGCAGAAGCGATTTCAACTGCCACTGACTGCCCGCACAAATCATGATCTGATTGGACCGTTACTTCCAAATAATTATCAGTCAGTCCTATATATTTATCTTTACCTGATTTTTCTTCGACAAGCAAGTCAAATCGTTGCCCCAGAAAGCATTTGGCAAATGCCAGCTTCTTGTTTCTCGCTATTTCGAGCAGTTTTTCGCTGCGTTGATTTTTTTTTGGTTCAGGGATCTGCCCGGATAATTCTGCTGCTTTGGTTCCCTTGCGCCGCGAATATTTAAAAACATGTAAATCCACCAAAGGCAACTCCCCGATCAATTCGAGGGTATCCTGAAAATCGCTGTCCGTTTCTTCTGGAAATCCTACCATAACATCGGTTGTAAAAGCCATCCCGGGAATACGATCAGCCGCTGTCCGGATCAACTTCCGGTAATCATCACGGTGATAACGTCGCCCCATGGCTTGGAGCACTTTGTTGCTGCCGCTCTGCAACGGGATATGCAAATGTCTGCACATGCGCTGATCAGCTGCGACGAGGGACAGCAAGCTGTCATCGACTTCCAATGGTTCGATGGAGCTTAGCCGGATCCGATATGTACCGGCGATTTCCTCTAAAATGGCGTTCACCAGACGACTGAGGGTCCAGCCCGGCAAATCTATTCCATAAAATCCGGTATGGATACCGGTCAACACGATTTCCTTGTAACCAAGACGGATGAGCTGTTCAACTTCCTGCAAAACCACAGCCGGTTGCTTGCTTCTGACCGGCCCCCGGGCCATCGGCACAATACAGTAGCTGCAAAAACTCTGGCAACCGTCCTGGATTTTTACAAAAGCCCGGGTGCGCTGATGCTGGCAATGGTATAAAATCTTCTGGGGCTGGTCTTCCCGCCGGATGGGGTTGACGATGATTTGCTGATCAGATCGGTGCTGCCGCAAATAATCTTCAATCAGCGATGCCAGATTATGCTTGTCGCGATTGCCAACCACCAGTTTAACGCCTTCAATGGCGGCCAGTTGGGCGGGATCAACCTGGGCGACACATCCAGTCGCAACCACCAGTGCACCTGGGTTACGACGCACGGCTCTCCTGACCATGGCCCGTGATTTACGGTCGCTGACATGGGTCACAGTACAACTGTTGATCACATAGATATCGGCGATCTCATGAAAATCCACCACCTCATAACCACGGTGACTGAAATCCTCGATTAAGCCTTCGGTATCAACCTGGTTGACTTTGCAGCCCAAGGTATGGAATGCGATTTTTTTCATGCTTTATCCTGCTTCATCTTGTTTGTCCCGTTTATCCTGTCCAATTTCAACCCAGATCAGCCAGTTCATACAACACGATGGTCAAGGCGGCCAATCCAGCCGTTTCGGTGCGCAGTATGCGCGGTCCCAGTCCGGCAGTCATCACTCCCTGGGAACGGGCCTGTTCTACCTCGGTTTCAGCAAAACCGCCTTCCGGACCAATGATTAAAAAAAGCTCCTGTTCCCCCAACAGGTAAGGGCACTTCTCCTTCAGCAATTCCTTGAACCCTTGTTGCTTTTCGTTTTCATAGAGCATAATCGCTGGTTGGGCATCAATAATCTCCAGCATGGACGCCAAAGAAAGCGGCGGATACACCTCGGGAATACGGTTGCGGCGGCACTGCTTGCAAGCCTCACGGGCAATCACCCGCCATCTCTCCTGTTTTTTCAGGGCTCGCTCTTTCTCCAGCTTCACCACCGCATGTTGGCTGCTCAACGGGTAGATGGCATCCACGCCCAGTTCAACCGCTTTTTGAATAATAAAATCCATTTTATCGCCTTTGGCGATACCCTGTACCAGTTTTACCCGCATGACAGGTTCATCGCCAACCGGCAGCCTGCGGATGATTTCCCCCTCAGCCTGCCCGGCCACCACCCGGCTTAAAACAACTTCATATTCCCGCCCTAATCCGTCAAAAACCATAATCCGATCTCCAGGAACAAAGCGCAGGACCTTTTCTATATGGCGGCTCTGCTCCTGATCCAGACGGACTTGATTCCCCTTGATTTCCTGCGGATTTACGTAAAAACGATGCATATTGGTTGGCTTTCCTCCCGGGAAAACGTCTATTGCCTGCGGGCAGCGATCCCCATCCATTCATTCTCCTGTAATACCCGGTCAATGATGAAACCATGGTCTTCCAACTGTTGCCGAACTTGCGGCCAGCGGCTTTCAATAATCCCGGAACAAAACAGATACGCCCCGGCCGACAGCAACCTGGCTGCCCGGGGAATCATCAACGATACTACTTCTGCGGTGATATTGGCAAAGATATAGTCGGCTTTAAATCCGGCCAGATCTTCGGTAATATCACGTACTTCAACGGCAATGATGTCTTCCTGACGGTTCATTTGCACATTGGCCCGGGCAATTTTCACCGCCAGTTCATCAATATCCATGGCCAATACCCGGGCGGCCCCCAGCTTGGCAGCGGCGATGGCCAGAATCCCAGAGCCACAGCCAGCGTCAATGATTCTTTCGCCGCCCCGGACATGCTCATCGATGAAATGCAGACAAAACCGGGTGGAGGCATGACTGCCGGTTCCAAAAGCCATGCCCGGATCAAGCTCAATTACCATCTCACCGGGCTGGGGCGAATATTCCTCCCAGGAGGGTTTGACCACCAAACGGTCACCAACTTTAAAGCAATGGTAATATTTTTTCCATGACTCTTCCCAGTCTTCTTCCTTGACTTCATTGAGGAGCAACTGGCAAACGACGTGAAAATTTTCTTCCACCCGGTACAATGCTTCCTGCAGTTGGGCATCTATATCGCGCGCTTCAGGAAAATAGGCTTTGACCGTGACCAAATCATGTTTCCCATACGCAGGCAGGGCAGGAATATCGCTGGTTCCGGCGATGATTTGCCCTACATCAGAGTGAGCGGGAACAATGCTGACCCCGCCCGAACCGAGGTTGTGCAAAATGCCGGCTACGGCTTCCACACACTGGCCTTCTGTAATAACCGCATATTCTTTCCAGTTCAATCGATTTCTCCTTTATCCCATGGCATCCTTTAATTTATTGATAATTCCTTTTTTTCCGTCTTTATTGTCATGATCATCATAAAAACCCATCAGCAATTCTTTTTGCCGCTTGGTGAGTTTGGTGGGGATCTTTATTTTCAAGTAGACTTTCAAATCACCATTGCGCTGGCCTTGCAGATGTGGAATCCCTTTCCCCTTGATGGTGAGCACATCACCCGGCTGACTGCCGGAGGGAATTTCCAGTTTATGGCTCATCCCTCCCAGCAACGGAATTTCTATTTCAGCCCCCAAAGAGGCCTGTACAAAATCAATTTCCACTTCCGTAATAAGGGTATACCCTTCACGCGCAAATTTTTCATGGGGCTGGACCACGATCATAATATAAAGGTCGCCGGAAGGACCTCCGTTGTTCCCCAGTTCGCCTTCGCCCTGCATGCGCAAACGTGCCCCGGTATCGATGCCGGCGGGGATTTTTACATTGATGGTGCGTTTCTTTTTCACTTTTCCGGTCCCTTTGCAGGCGGAACACGGTTTTTCAATGATTTTGCCTTCACCCTGGCAGCGACTGCAGGTCTTGACCGTTTCAAAACGGCCAAAAGGCGTGCTTTGGGCACTGCGCATCTGACCCGTGCCTTTGCATTGGGGACAGGTTTTTATGGGAGATCCTGGTTCTGCTCCATTACCTTTGCAGGTTCCACACTTTTCAACGCGATGAAGGTCGAAATCTTTTTCACTGCCAAAAACGGCTTCCTCGAAATCGATGTCCAGCCTTACTTCCCGATCGCTGCCGCGCTGCGGACCACTGCGCCTGCGTTGCCCACCGCCGCCGGCCGTTCCAAACAGCAGATCGAAAATATCGCTAAAGCCACCCATGCCTTCACCGAATCCACCAAAGCCCCCTGCGCCGCCCCGTGTTGGATCGAAAGCATCGTGTCCGAAACGATCATACGCCGATCGCTTTTGTTCATCGCTCAGCACTTCGTAGGCTTCGGCAACTTCTTTAAATTTGTCTGCCGCATCCTTGTCATCCTTGTTGACATCGGGATGATATTTTTTAGCCAATTGGCGATACGCTTTTTTTAGCTGATCTGGAGTCGCATCCCGTGATACCCCCAGCACCTCATAATAATCTCGTTTATCGGCCATTCTTCCCCACCTTCCTGCCTGCCGAATACTCTTTCTGGCGCTATTCCTGAAACAGACTAACACGGATTGAGCCAACCGCCGCTTGCGCTGTGGTTTTATCGATGCTCATCCGTGTTAAACCTGATTGATCTGCAGCTATGCAACTGCTCTAGTCTTCATCCGGAATATTGTAATCAGCGTCAAACACCCCATCATCGGCCGTATTGCCGGGATTGGCTTTTTCATATGCCTTGGCGGAGACAGCATAGATGGCATTGGTCAGGGCTTCGGTTTTGGCAGAAATATCATCAATGTCACTGCCTTCCAAAGCTTTTTGCAAGGCTTCCCTGGCTTCTTCGATGGAACGCTTATCCTCTTCGTCAACCTGCCCGGCAAAGTCCTTCAATGTCTTGTCCGCCTGATAAATCATGCTGTCAGCCGCGTTGCGGGTTTCAATTTCCTTGAAACGTTTTTCATCCTCTTCGGCATGCAGTTCCGCTTCTCTTACCATGCGGTCGATTTCATCGTCGTTCAGACCGCTGTTGGCAGTGATGGTGATGCGCTGTTCCTTGTTGGTCGCCAGATCTTTGGCTGTTACGGATACGATGCCATTAACATCAATATCAAATTTAACCTCAATTTGCGGTACACCGCGTGGTGACGGCGGAATGCCTGTCAACTGGAATCTGCCCAGGGTCACATTATGTTCGGCCATCTTGCGTTCACCCTGCAGGACATGGATGTCTACTGAAGGCTGATTGTCACTGGCCGTCGTAAACACCTGACTCTTCTCCGTCGGAATGGTGGTATTGCGTTCGATGACCCGGGTAAATACGCCGCCCAGAGTTTCAATCCCCAGCGACAGCGGAGTTACGTCCAGCAGTACCACATCGGTAATATCGCCGGTCAATACGCCGCCTTGGATGGCAGCTCCCAGACCAACGACCTCATCCGGGTTGATGCCTTTGAAAGGATCCTTGCCCAGGAATCCCTTGACCGCATCCTGCACCGCCGGTATCCGGGTCGAACCGCCCACCAGAATAATTTTATCAATTTCAGCCGGTTTTAACCCGGCATCCTTCATGGCCTGTTTGAGCGGCCCCATGGTCTTGTCAACCAGATCAGCGGTCATCTCATTAAATTTGGCCCGGGTGAGCGTCCGTTCCAAATGCAGCGGCCCTTCCTGGGTAGCAGTAATATAAGGGATGTTGATTTCCGTGCTCATCATACCAGACAACTCATGCTTGGCTTTTTCAGCTGCCTCTTTCAATCTGTGCATGGCCATTTTGTCATTGTTTAAATCGATACCGTTGGATGCCTTGAACTCCTGATTAAGCCAGTTGATGATGCGATCATCGAAGTCGTCTCCGCCCAGGCGGTTGTTGCCGCTGGTCGCCTTGACTTCAAAAGTTCCGTCACCGATGTCCAGGATGGATACGTCAAACGTTCCGCCCCCCAGGTCAAAGACCATGATGGTCTGGTTCTCTTCCTTGTCCAGTCCATAGGCCAGAGCGGCTGCGGTAGGTTCATTGATGATCCGCAATACTTCCAGTCCGGCTATCTTGCCGGCATCCTTGGTGGCCTGGCGCTGAGAATCGGTAAAATAAGCCGGTACGGTAATGACTGCCTGAGTGATTTTTTCCCCCAGATAAGCTTCTGCATCGGTTTTTAGTTTTTGCAGAATCATGGCGGATATTTCCTGCGGAGAATAGGTCTTCCCCTCTATGTTTACCTTGTAATCAGTCCCCATTTTTCTTTTAATTGAAGTAACGGTCCGGTCTGGATTAGTGATGGCCTGTCTTTTGGCCACCCGGCCTGCCAGCCGCTCCCCGGTTTTGGAAAAGCCAACCACCGAAGGGGTGGTTCTTTCTCCCTCCGCATTAGCGATAACGACAGCCTCGCCGCCTTCCATAATGGCTATTACTGAATTGGTTGTACCCAGGTCAATTCCAACAACTCTTCCCATTTTCAAGGACACCTCCACAAATTTTCTCAAGTATTTTGGAAACCGCTCTACGCTGTTTCCGGTTCTATGATAACAACCATCTCCAACGGGTTTGGCTGTGATCTGACTATTTGCCGCTGACTTTGACCAGACTGGGTCGGATCACCCGGTCATGCATGACATACCCTTTGTTCAATTCTTCCAGGACGGTGTTTTCCGGATGTTCATCACTGCTGACTACCATCAGGGGCTCATGATACTGGGGGTCAAACGGTTTGCCGACGCACTCAATGGCCTGCACCCCTTCCTGACGAAGCAGATCAAGCAAATTGCGGGTGGTAATCTCCATTCCTTTTTTTAGCCCTTCAAAATCCTGGGCAGCACTGGCGGCTTCCAGTCCCCGATTCAGGTCATCAATGATGGGCAGCAGCTTTTTAACGATCGACAATTGTGCGAACTTCACATATTCTTCCTTGTCCCGTTGACTGCGTTTCCTTATATTTTCAGCTTCGGCCAGACTTCTTAAATACTGGTCGTAGTATTTCCCGGCTTCCTCGGTTTTGCTCTGTAATTGTTCCTGCAGTATCTCCAGTTCACTTTTTTCGGAAGCGTTATTCTCTTGCACAACTTCCTCGTTGCCGTTGGCAGCTTCACTTTGCAGCGTTATTTCCTGCGCTTCATATGAATTATCGTTGTTCATTTCATCACCCCTATTCCATTTCAAGCAGCTTTCCTGTCTCAACTTCTGTCATCTTAATAATTGTATTAATTTTCAGGATCGCCACAGTTACGTCAGCAGCGGTCTTAATGGCATGCATCTTCACCCAAGTCGGGTCAACAATTCCAGATGCCATGGTGTCGATCATTTCTCCACTGTCGCAGTCGATCCCCGCCGATGCTGAACCGGTCTTCATCTGAACGGCAACGACTTCTTCCATCTTTTCCAAAGGATTAAAGCCGGCATTCTGGGCAATACAATGAAAAGGTTTGAGCAGTGCTTCTTTTACACACAACACGCCATAGGAACTCATGCCTTTTAATTCCCAGGCCAGTTCATTCAAATGCTGGGCCGCCCAGATTTCGATCGAACCGCCGCCGGGAACAACTCCTTTCAGGAGGGCAGCCTGCACAGCGGCAGCAGCGTCGCGGGCAATACGTTCCCTTTCCTCAACCAGTTCCGCTGTCGCAGCTCCGATCAAGATCGTGGCCATACTCTCACCACTGCCCTGATATATCAAGGTATGTCCGGCTTTTTGATCGACCTCAACTTTTTCGGCAAAGCCGAGATACTTTTCCAATTGTTCTGCTTCTTTGGCCAGCGCGCTGCGTTTTATTTTACGAGCCCCACTGCTTCTGGCGATCTTCTCCATTTCGACACGAGAAACCCTATGTATGGCAATGATCCCGGCGTCGCTGAAGATCTGTTCGGCGATATCATCAATGCTGCGGTCAGTCAATACTAAATTGATTCCCAGGGCAGCGATTTTATGTAGATTCTGTTGGTATTGCTCCTGACTGTGCAGATAATATTGAAATCCATTTTCGGTCCCCCGGGCTTCGCTGTCAATTGCCTCCGGCGCCAAGGCATCATTGAGCAGCAAGATCTTGGCTTTTTTAAGCGATGTCGGCATTTCCTGGTTTAACGGTTCCCGGTTGATCAGCACCCCGGTAAACACCTGGCTTTCCACCGCTTCCCGGGCTACGACGGTATCACAGAACTTGAATTCCGGAGCAAACATTTTGTCTTCGCCAACGATTTTGGCACCCTCAATGACCAGTCGGGCAACTTCCATATCACCGCGTCCGGCAATGAGGGCGACATCCAATAGCTTCTCATCTTCCAGGGTCAACATCCTTACATTCTGTGATTCGATCACTTCCAAACAACGCTCGGTTCCGAGGGTAATGCCCTGAATGACTTTCGTCACCGGCACGCCTTTGAGCACCTGCTCGGTCCCCACCGATATCATGGCGCCTGCCAGCAAAGTAGCGGTAGTGGTCCCATCCCCTACCTCATCCTGCTGGGCTTGGGCGGCGTTGATGATCATGCGGGCGGCAGGATGGTTGACTTCCATCAGCTTGAGGATGGTCGCCCCGTCATTGCTGATCACCACGTCGCCAAATTTGTCGACCAGCATGATATCCAATCCTTTGGGTCCAATCGTCCCTTCAATGGCCTGGGATATTACCCGGGCGGCGTTGGCGTTGCTCAGCAGCGTTTGAAATTTTTGATCCACTTCACCGTTCACCAGATGGTTGTCTTTCATGCCATACTCCTGTTTAATTGCGTTTTTTCAACAAATCTTCAATAAATGTCCGTACGGAATCAAGGGTTCCAGCGGCTTTCCAGTATTCCATCCTGATCGGTCCGATCAGGCCCATTTTCCCCATGTCTCCACTGGTTTGGTAACCGGTAAATACGAGACTCATTTCCCGAATATCTTCTGACTGATTTTCCTTGCCGATACGATAATCAACGTTCTGGGTAATACTTTCCGGCAAAATATCGCGCAACAGTTCATCCTCTTCGAGGATGGTGAGGATGCGCTTTAATTTGTAAAGATCCTTGAACTCCGGTTCATTCAATATATTCAGGGCACCACTGATCAGTACCTTTTCTTCGCCGGAATTTTCCAGCAGACTATCAATGGCATCCAGTGCCTTGTCGATCACCCGGCGTCGATTTTTCAGATCATCCCGTAATATCTGCAAATGACTGCGTTTCATTTCTGATAGCCTTTTCCCCCGGAAAACCTGATTAAAAACATCGGCTACCGATTGCAGATCACTAACGGTGATGCCTTTGGGAACATCAATCTTGCGGTGCAGCAAAAGTCCAATGTCGGTCACAACAAGAACCAAGGCCTGCCCCTCTTGAACGGGGACCAGGTGCAGATATTGAAATTGAGTAAACTTAATGGAAGGAACGATAATAAAGGAAGTGTAATTACTAACCTGAGCCAGAAAATTGCCTACGCCTTGGGCGATATCGCTCCAATCACGAAGATTTTCATGTAATAGCTTATCCAATACTTCCATTTCCTCATCACTGAGGCTTTCTTTTTCCATCATCCAGTCTACATAATAACGGAAACCTTTTTCAGAAGGAATCCTCCCCGCAGAAGTATGGGGCTGCTCCAAATAGCCCATTTCCTCAAGATCAGCCATTTCATTGCGTACCGTGGCAGCGCTTACATTGAGTCCGTGTTTTCTCACAATGGCGCGCGACCCAACCGGTTCGGCTGTCTCCACATAATCTTTGATGATTGATTCCAGAATCAGCTTTTTTCTCTCATCCAGGTTCATTCTTCTCACCACCTGCTCTGTTAGCACTCGCATTCATTGAGTGCTAATTGGTGTTTATTAAAAAATATCATCCGCCCCAATCTTTGTCAAGTCGTATCGTTCGCGAAGCCAACAATCCTTCCGCGGATTGCGGGCACAGAAGGCTTCTATAACAGTTCTGCCATGAATTGATTGGACAGGAAATAGCCGCGGCGGCTCAAGTATAGACGATCCTGCTCCATGATTAACAGGCCATCCCGGCGGAACTTCTCAAGGATAGCATGATACTCCTGCGCAAAATCTATACCGAACCGTTCGATGAATTGTTGTCTGGAGATGCCTTGCGTCAAACGCAGTCCCAAAATGACGGCATCTACAAAGCGGTCGTGCTGGTTCATGCTTTCCAGGATTTCAATATCAATCATGCCGGAGTCCGACTCGTCTGGCAGTCCGCTCACGGTTTCCCGGTTTTTCCATCTTTGCCCGTCGCGGAAGCTGACTGCTCCCGTTCCCAGACCAAGATACTCTCCGGCTTGCCAATATATAAGGTTGTGCCGGCATTCGCTGCCCGGCTTGGCAAAATTGGAAATCTCATAATGATGAAAGCCTTGTCCGATCAGGGTGTCCACCGTTGCATCATACATGTCGGCTTGCAGATCTTCCCCGGTCTCTGCGTACCTTCCGGCACTGATTTGTCTGGCCAGCGGGACAAAAGGTTCGAGTTGCAGCAGATAGGCAGAAATATGCCGGGGCTGACAATTCACGGCCGACTGTAAATTATACTGCCAGTCGTCCAGATTCTGGCCGGGGATGGCGTAAATCAAATCCAGATTGAAATTGTCAAACCCAGACGCAACAATATCCTCCACCGCCTGCCGGGCTTCCCGGACACTGTGGATTCTTCCCAGTATTTTCAGTTCTTCATCGCGAAAGCTCTGTACGCCCAGGGAGATGCGATTGAGGCCGGCACTTTTCAAGGCCTGCAGTCGGCTGGCATCAAGGGTGGCGGGATTGGCTTCCAGGGAGACCTCCGCCTGCGGCAACAAGGATAGATGCTGCCGCAAACCCTGCAGTATCCTGTGGATTTGTTCCGGCTCGAGCAGACTGGGGGTTCCGCCGCCAAAAAAAACGGTGCTGAAGCAGCGGTTTGCCCATTGGCCAGCCTGTTGCTCGATTTCCCGCAGCAGCTTGCTGGTATATCGTTCCAAATCGTCCTTGTCGGGCAACGGCCGGGAATAAAAATCGCAATAGCTGCATTTCCTGACGCAAAAAGGCACATGGATGTAAATCCCTGCCTGGTTGTTATTTGTCACTTTCAATGTCCATCACTGACATGAAAGCATCCCGTGGCACTTCCACTCGTCCGATCTGCTTCATCCGTTTCTTGCCCTCTTTTTGTTTTTCCAGCAACTTCTTTTTGCGGGTGATGTCGCCGCCATAGCATTTGGCCAGTACGTCCTTGCGCATGGCCTTAACTGATTCTCTGGCAATGACCCGGTTGCCGATGGAGGCCTGAATGGCAACCTCGTACATCTGGCGCGGAATAATTTTGCGCAATTTTTCCACCAGGGCACGGCCCCGGTAATAGGCTTTTTCCTTGTGGGCAATGGTGCTGAGTGCATCAACGGCTTCGCCATTCAGGAGAATATCCATTTTGATCAGATCTGACGGCTGGTAGCCATGCAACTCGTAATCCAGGGAGGCATAGCCCTTGGTCCTGGATTTGAGTCCATCAAAGAAATCGAACAAAATCTCGGCCAGCGGGAGATAATAGCTGATCAGCACCCGATGTGGCGTGATGTATTCAATATTGATAAATGTGCCTCGTTTTTCCTGACACAGCTCCATAATTGTTCCGACATATTCATTGGGAACCATGATGGAAGCCTTGACAAAAGGTTCCATTACATGTTCAATTCTCTGCGCATCAGGCCAGCGGGAGGGGTTTTGCACGTACACTTCGCTGCCGTCTGTCAGCTGAATCCGATAGATAACGCTGGGCGCAGTAGCCAGCAGGGTGAGATCATATTCCCGTTCCAGTCTTTCCCGGATGATTTCCATATGCAGCAGCCCCAGAAACCCGCAACGAAAACCAAAACCCAGGGCATCTGATGATTCCGGTTCGTAAAGCAGGGACGCATCATTTAATTTCAGTTTTTCCAAGGCGTCTCTCAACTTGTCAAATTCACTGTTTTCCAGCGGATACAGTCCGCAAAACACCACCGGTTTGACTTCCTTGTAACCGGACAGGGGCTTGGCGGCAGGCTGGTTGGCGTTGGTGATGGTGTCGCCCACCTTGGTATCAGCTACGTTTTTGATGGCGGCTGCCATGTAGCCGACTTCGCCAGCCTGCAAAACCTCAACCTGGGTCATGTACGGAGAGATAACGCCGATTTCGATGACTTCATACTCCTTGCCGGAGGACATCATGCGGATCATATCACCTTTGCGCAATTCCCCGTTGGCAAGCCGGATATAGGAAATGGCTCCTTTATAGGCATCAAAATAAGAATCAAAAACCAACGCCTGCAAGGGTGCCTTTTCATCTCCCCGCGGAGCCGGAATTTGAGCTACAATCGCTTCCAGTACATCTTCGATCCCGGTTCCCAGTTTGGCGGAAATGGGAATTATTTCATCCTTGTCAATTCCCAAAACGTTTTCCATTTCCTGTTTGACCATATCCGGTTCTGCGCCCGGCAAATCAATCTTGTTGACCACCCCGATGATTTCCAGGTTGAGATCCATGGCCATATAAACGTTGGCCAGGGTCTGGGCTTCGATTCCCTGGGAAGCATCCACGACCAGCAACGCCCCTTCGCAGGCCGCCAGACTGCGGGACACCTCATAGGAAAAATCAACGTGACCAGGGGTGTCAATAAGGTTTAAAATATAGGTCTTCCCATTCCGGGCCCGGTAATTAAGCCGCACCGGCTGAAGCTTGATGGTGATTCCCTTTTCTCGTTCCAGGTCCATCTTGTCCAGAAATTGCTCACGCATTTCCCGATCCGATAGGGCACCGGTGAATTGCATCAGTCGATCCGCCAAGGTGGATTTGCCGTGATCTATATGCGCAATAATGCTGAAATTTCTTATTATATCCTGCAATCTAACCCCTCCAGGCTGCTCTTGATTGGTAATCAACTACCCGGCTGTATCAAACAATTGTCATTCATTATAACGCAAAACCACCCGGTGCTTCAATCTTATCCTTTGTCGTCAAGTCATGGCAACTGGTTCAGACAATCGTTCCTCCCCCGACCACCACGTCGCCCTCATAAAAAACAATGGCCTGGCCGGGTGTTACTGCCCTGACCGCTTCTCCAAACTCCACCTGCACGCTGCCGTCGCGGCGGGGGCGAATCATCGCCCGGGTCGGCTGAGCCTTGTAACGAATCTGCGCCTCGACTTCCAGCGGTTGGGTCAGGTTTTCCACTGCAATCCAATTCAATTGCACTACGCTGCAACCGTTTGCAAAAACTTCCTCATTGCGTCCCACAACCACTGCATTGCGCCGGGAATCAAGGGCCAACACATAAACCGGATAACCCTGGGCCAAGCGCAGACCGCGCCGCTGTCCGACGGTATAATGAAGGAGGCCTCGATGCTGCCCCAGCACTTCCCCCTGCCGATTAAGAATCGGTCCGGGACGGGCGCTGCCCGGATAACGATCTTCTACCAGGCGGGCATAATCATCATCGGTCACAAAACAGATTTCCTGACTCTCGCTTTTTTCAGCCACGGTCAATTCCATTGCCCCGGCTATGGTTCTAATATCAGCTTTGCTGTATCCCCCCAAAGGAAACAGACTGTGGGCCAGTTGCTCCTGATTCAGTAAATAGAGAAAATAACTCTGGTCCTTGCTTCGATCCTGTCCACGATATAAAAGATAGCGCTGCCGCTGTCTATCATATTGAATGCGGGCATAATGTCCGGTAGCCAAGTAATCAAAGCCCATTGATTGTGCCTGGCGCAGCAGATCCCCGAATTTGATTAACTGATTACACCTGACGCAGGGATTGGGTGTCCTGCCCTGCAAGTATTCCTCACAAAAATAGGCAATTATCTTTTTTTCAAAGGCTTCCCGATCATTGAGTACATAATGGGGGATTCCCAATTGGTCAGCCACCCGGCGGGCATCTTCCACCACGGAGCCGTCACGTCCTCCAGCAGGATTATCCTCCCCCGGGTCGGACAAGAGCTCCAGGGTCGCTCCCACCACTTGGTAACCGGATTGGATCAGCAGCAAAGCCGCTACGGAACTGTCAACCCCGCCGCTCATCGCTGCCATCACTTTGCCCGCGCCCATATTTATCCCCCTCATCTCTGGTTGGCACCCCATCCGGGAATTCTGTGCCTGACCATCTTCAGAACCAGTTCGGTTTCTTCCATTTTAAAGCCATAGATAATCAGCCCGTATATCGCAGCTCCGAGCGATACACCTGCTGTCACAGCCAGCAGCTGATTCATTTTGTCAGCCCAGGGCAACCAGGGCAGCAGCAACTGGATACTATAGTTTACCACAAAATACATGGCGGTTGACCCCAGGAGCGCCACGGTCAGACTGCGCATCAGCACCCTGCCCCCAATTGGGCCGGCTTTCAATCGCAAGGCAGCCGCCAAAACCAGGCAATTAAAAATGCCGGCCAGAGAAATCGCCAGCGCCAACCCTTTTACTCCCATAAGGCCTGACAAATACAGCGAAAGTACAACATTTAAAACAATGGTTGCACCAGCAGCCATGAGCGGAGTCAGGGTATCCTTCATGGCGTAGAAACTTCGGTTTAAAACCATTATTCCCGCGTAAGCAGCCAATCCTGCACAAAAGTATAATAAAACCTGAAAAGTCGTGTGCGCCATGGCCGCTGTAAACTGACCCTGCTGGAACAAAAGCTTGATTAACGGTTCACCGATCGCTGCCAGACCAAACGCCGAGGGAATTGTAACCAGGAAGATGGCGCGCAGGCCCAGCGAACTGTGACGACGAAAACCAGCCATGTCACCCCGGGCAGTCATTGCAGTCAAGGTAGGAAAAACTGCTGTAGCGATGGCTGCGCCGAAAATACCGACCGGCAGGTTCATGATTTTCTGCGCAAGATTCAAGGCGCTGATCATGCCCGCACCAACCGACGAAGCCAGATTCTGGGTCACAAAAAGATTCAGCTGGGCAACACTTAACCCCAACAGGACTGGGATCATTAAAATCATGATCTTCACAAACCCCGGATTTCTACAATTAAAAGTAAAATGATAATGAACCCCCACCCGGCGCAAGGCCGGAATCTGCACCGCAAAATTAAAAACCGCGCCGACCACCACACCTATTGCAAAAGCACGGATACCCAACTGCTGAAACAAAGCAATTCCCAATATAATAATGAAAAGATTGTATAAAACACTGCCCAACGCCGGGGCGGCAAATTGATTGTAGGAATTCAAAATGCCCTGCGAGATGCCGCTCAACGCCATAAAAAAAGTCTGGATAAACATGATATGGGTAAGACTAACCGCCATCGCAGCATAGGCCGGCGGAAGTCCGGGAGCCAACAGTTTGATCAGCGGCGAAGTAAAGAAATAAGCTGCGGCAATCAACACCAGCAGCAGCAAGACGATATAATTAAAAACTACACTGACCGCTTCCCATCCCTCTTCCTCCCGGCCGTTGCTGAGATAAGTTGTGAATACCGGAATCAGTGCGGCGCTAAGCGCTCCTCCTACCAACAGCAAATAAATAAAATCCGGGATGGAAAAAGCAGCCCGATACGCATCCGTCAGATAATTCTGGCCAAACAGGGTCATCATAACCGCTTCCCGGGCAAACCCCAAAACTCTTGCTACAGCGGTCATGAGCATCATGAAAAGGGCGGCTCGGGCGATGGTAGCGCCGGCATTTGTCAATCTTTTCAACTCCCTTGGCGACGGCTGTTGTCATGAGCCATTGTGAGATGAACAATATTATAACGGTATACGTAAAGAAATGAAAAAAATGACAGGAGCCCGGACCCCTGTCATCGGCAGTTTATTGTAAAAACAAAACGTCGAAAATGGTAACGATCTTCTGCAGATAATCAACGCAGGAACAGTATTGCTGTCTGACATCCCGCAGCACGGTCTGCCCGGTTTTACTGATGCCCTCCGGTGTCAGGTGATATTCTTCTCCCAAAGCAATAATGTTGATCTGCTGTTTTTCGATCTGTAAACCCAGCACCGGTTTACGCTGCTCCGCGGTAAGGCTGCTGATCCCTTCACTGCTGGTATTCAGACCGGCAATGACCAGACCAAGGACAATGATAATCAGCAGGGAACTGAAGATTTTATTCATTGAGGCTGGATTTCCTCCTTCAAGACCTGAATGATGACATCGGCAAACAATTCAGCCGCATAATTGGCTTCCTCCAAAGTATTATAATCGCTGCCCAATTCCAAAAGCAAGGCCCGGGAATGAAATTCCTGGTTGTATGTCCCGGCTTTTGTGGTAACCCCTTTAATCAAACCAGGATACATCTTTTCCCCCTGGGCTTGTAGAGCCTGGGCAAAAGCCAGATTTTTCTTCCATTCAGGATGAGGTTTGCGTTCATCCGTTCCCACGATGATGAGAACGCGGGCACTTTTACGTCCGTCTGCTGTAATGGTAGGCGCTTTGGTTGTACCCGGCAAACTGTCGCGATGAACATCGAACAACGCCAGGATCTCCTTATCCGTCTGCAGAATCTGCTTGACCGTCTTGCGTGAATTGGTATAACTCTGGTCATAATCAGGATAATCATGAATCGTATTGACAAATTCAGCCGGCAAGCCCTGCTGCACGAGCGCTTTTTGCAAATTCTCAGCCACCTTGTTTATCAAACCACGTTTTCCGTCCAGACGGGCCTTGCCGCTGTCGGGTATGTAGCTTTCCGCACTGTGGGTACAGTAAATCAATACTTTTTTGCCTCGAAACAACCCTTCGGCGACAGTTTTTTCTTCCTGCTCCCTGGAAGGAACTGCCTCCTGGTCAGAGGAAACGTCCTGCGGCAAAGCCGGTTCAACGACTGGCGCAGCCACCGGTGTGGCATAGGCCAGTACTTGCATATGTGAATCGATCATGTTTTCTGCAATACTGGCGGTCTGCATTTGCTCTGCTCCCCAATCGACAAAATGTTCCGTTCCCAGCATCGACAAACAGGTTTCCCCCAACAACCATTCGGCCTGATGCTGGTTGATGGCTATCCCGGAAAAAGGCACACTGACTTTGATGATCCGCAGCCGGGGCAGAAAATCCACAAATCCGCGGTGAAAATCCACCGTCAGTCCTGCCGCCACAGACAGTATAAAAAGTTGAATCAGGAGTAACCCTTTTAAAAAAGATTTTAAATGCTTTTGTCTCATCCCTGTCCACCCCATTGAGCCTTCACTGCTATATACTATGGCAGGCTGGCCAGGCATAGAACCGCTTGCATCTCAATTGTCCACCGTTCTTGCCGGGAAACCCTTTTCATGATATAGTTTTTCCCGTGGGCAAGAGGCTATCCATATTTGCCTCAGACTTTTATTGCAATTTAAATAACATAGTGATATAGTAGTTCTGTTAGCTTTACATATCCAAGGAGGTGAAATGGTGGCCAAAAGTAAAACACCTGCTAAAAGAGCCCGTATAGCAGAAGACAATCGACTCAGAAACAAAGCCCAGAAGAGCAAGCTGAAAACCAGCATCAAGCATTATGAAGCTTCATTGACTGGGGATAATGTTGACGCAGCCAGAGAAGACTTAATCAAAGTAACCTCTCTGATAGATAAAAGCGTTACCAAAGGTGTTCTGCATAAAAACACCGCTGCCCGCAAGAAATCAGCTTTAGCCAAAAAATTCAACAGCCTGACCGGCAATTAGCATCAAAAAAACCTGTCTACAGACAGGTTTTCATTTTTTCTGCTGCTTTTATGGCGCGGTGCGCTGACGCACTGTTATCGCTGGCAGAAGTCGGTAATCAGGATCTCCATTAGCAAACGAGGATCCTTGCTCTGGTTTTTCATACTGATATCTACCTCCAGCAGCTTGTTGAACAGGGCTTGAATATCCTGGGCAGAAAAACGGCTGCTTTTTTCCTGCATTTTACGGATGACAAAATCTTTCTGTTTGCTCATTTCTGCGATCTGATTGAATGAATAGCCAGCTTCCTGCCAGAACTTGATCTTTGCCAAGGTCACCAGCTGTCCGGTGATCATATGCAGCATGAGCAAATAGGGCTGACCTTGTTCCTGCAATTGTTGAAAAGCCTCCAGGGAAGCAGCCGTGTTCCGGTTTAGAAGTGCGTCAGTGAGTTTGAAAATACTTGTTTCCTGGCGGCTATCCAGTTCATCGTTCAGATCGGAGACTTTGATACTGCCGTTTTTAACGATCAACGAAACTTTTTCGATCAGGTTCTCCAAATAATACATATCCTGTCCGCTGGAAACCAACAGATTCAAGGCAGCCGGTTCTACGGTCAAACCTAGCTGGTTGCACTTTTCCTTGATCCAATCCCCCAAAGCCTTGGCACCGGGCGCTTTAATGTTTTCCCCTTGGGCCTGTCTGCTCAATATCTTGGCAACCGGGTTGGCAGCAACATGCTCGGCGGCACAGATAACCAACGTCTGTCCAACGGGGTTCGAGACCAAATAGTCCTCCAGCAGATGCGCAATTTCTTCTGCTTTTTTGGCTTTACGGCTATTTTTTCCCAACCAAGCAGGATTCTTGATGATCACCACCCGCGCGAACGAAAACAAGCTGCTGGCTTGCAGGGTTTCTCCCAATTCACGGGAACTCATTTCATCCCCGTCCAATCGCACAACTTCCGGTTCTTCACCGTTCTCTTTCTGAATGCGGGCAAGCAGATCCTTAATCTTTTGCTCGATCAGGTAAGGCTCGTCACCCCAAAAGTAATATATTCCTCGTGCTTGTGCCATCGTTTACTGCTCCCTGTATATTTTACTGCCTGTTATGGTTATTATATCCTATGCCAGTATCCATCTGAAGGTAAAGACCGACAAATTTATGAATATGGTATAATCTATCCGGATAGGTTTCATAGACTGTAATAATATTCGTCTGTTGCAGACGTTTGATGAAGGAGGCGCTATGCTATGACCGACCGTTATGACGTAATTATTATTGGAGCAGGTCCCGCAGGAATCTTTGCCGCCCGGGAGCTTTGCCGCAACAGTTCCGCCAAGGTGCTGCTCCTGGAAAAGGGACGTTTGGTGGACAAACGCAGCTGTCCGGTCAGCGAAGGCGCAGATAAATGTATCCATTGCCAACCCTGTTCAATCATGAGCGGTTGGGGCGGCGCCGGTGCTTTTTCTGACGGCAAACTCACCCTGACCACCGAATTCGGGGGTTGGCTCAGTGATTATATCGGCAAACAACGTTTGGCCGAATTGATCGAATATGTCGACCAGGTCTATCTCCAACATGGCGCATCGGACACCGTCTACGGACAAAATGAAGAAGAATTCGAAACCATGCGTCTGCACATGGCGCGTGCCAACTTAAAACTCCTGCCCGCGCGGATCAGACATATGGGCACCGACAACACTCTGAAGGTACTGCAAAATTTAAAAACCGAACTGGATCCGCATATCACCATTAAAACCGGGGAAGCCGTGGAAAGTATTTTGGTGGAAAGACATCGGGCGAAAGGGGTACGGACCAAACGCGGCAGCTATTATGCCCCCCGCATCATCTGCGCGCCTGGCCGCGATGGGGCGCAATGGTTTTCCGAGCAGATGTTGAAACTGAAAATTCCGCTCAGCAACAACCAGGTTGATATCGGTGTCAGAGTTGAACTGCCGGCGGTTACCATGCAGGATTTTACCGATAAAGTCTATGAACCGAAAATCGTCTACAATACCAAGGAATTTGATGATTTGGTCAGAACTTTCTGCGTTAATCCCAATGGACACGTGGTCATGGAAAACACCAATGGAATCATCACCGTCAATGGTCATTCTTATGCAGGAAGCAAAAGCAACAACAGCAATTTCGCGCTGCTTCTAAGCCAGGAATTTACCGAGCCTTTCAATCAGCCGATCATTTATGGACGTTGTATTGCCAGTTTGGCCAACATGCTGAGTGGGGGGATTATCGTGCAGCGTTTTGGAGATTTGAAACGCGGCCGACGTTCCACTAAAGCCCGTATCGCCAAAGGCCTCGTCGAACCCACCCTTAAGGCGGCAGTACCCGGCGATTTGTCGCTGGTATTGCCCCATCGTTATATGGTCGGCATCAAAGAATGTCTGGAAGCGCTTGACAAAGCAATCCCCGGTCTGGGAGCAGATCATACCCTTCTGTACGGCATTGAAACCAAGTTTTATTCAGCCCGTCCGCAATTAAGCAGCAGCCTAAAAACCTGTATTGAAGGGTTGTGGGCTAGTGGCGACGGGGCCGGCGTGACTCGCGGATTAATTCAAGCCAGCGTATCGGGAGTTGTTTCCGCCCGGGAAATCCTTTCAGAAATATAAACCAAGCCCCTGCCGCTATCCAGTGGCAGGGGCAAATCCCGGCAACGATACACTTTTTGCCATGTTACCTTAGTTCGGTAGGGATAAAGGCATCTACCAGACCGATTACGAAAGCTGCCAGCAAACTTCCCAGCAAAGATACGGACAAATAATTGGGAATGATATACTGCGCCAGGTAAATGACCGCGGCTGCGACAACAAATCCAACAATACCGCGGCTGCGCGGGGATACGTTCTCGCCCAGAGCCATTTCTATCAGGTAGCCTATGATGGCGATAACGACGGCAGCTATCAATGCCCCCCAAAAACCTGATACTCTGATGCCGGGCAGCAGATAACTGATCAGCAGCAGCACAATAGCCGAGACAACAAACCGAACGATGGTGTGAACCATAGAGAAACCTCCTTTTATTGATGCTAGCATTCATTGGCTATAGCATAGTTTTACCCAAGTAGGAACGGAAACATACATGCAACTGCAATGTCGGGAGGCAAATCATGCGACTGGTAAAAATCAATGGCAACAGTTATTATATTCCTGCCCCGGCCAATATCGGGGTTTTTCAATTTAAAGACAAATATGCCCTGCTGGTGGATTGCGGCGACAACAAACAACAAGCCAGACGGATCGACGAAATCATAAAAGAACAAAAGCTTTCCGTAAAATATATCGTCAACACCCATAATCATATCGACCATTGCGGTGGAAACGGATATTTTCAGGAGCGGTCACCCGGACTGGAAATTCTCACTTCAGCCACCGAAAAACAATTCATTGAAGATAACCACCTGTTCAGCAACCTCCTGTACGGCGGACAGGCACCGCATGAACTGCGCCGCCATTTCAGCAAAAATCCTGCCCTCACGGTAACTGACACGCTTGTTCCCGGAACCTGCAGAATAAATGACGAAAAATTTGAAATTCATTCCCTGCCGGGGCACAGCCCCGGTCAAATCGGCCTGGCTACCCGCGATCGGGTATGTTATCTGGGCGATGCCCTCTTCAGTGCAGAGAAATTGCGCAAATACAGTCTGCCGTTTTTGTTTGACATCGCCGCCCAACTGGAGACCTACCAAACCCTGTCTCGGTTGGAATACGACCATTTTGTACTGGGGCATGCGGAAACTGTCTATGACCAACCACAGTTGCTGCAGTTGGTTGACCTCAACCGCTCCCTTCTGCTGGAATCTATTGAACTGGCCCGGGAAATTTTAAGTCAGCCCAAGACCCGGGAAGAATTGCTGGAAGAAATCAGTATTTTAAGAGATCTGCCGTTGGACTTTAAGGAATATTATTTCTCCCTCTCGACCGTCAGCGCGATCATAACCTATTTATATGATCAAAAACAGCTGGTTTATCAGGTGGAAAACGGAAAGCTTTATTATTACACCGGGTAACCCGGTTCACCATTTCAGCCAGGAAAGAAAGCGTTCTTTAAAATATCCCCGGCGCCGCAGCATTAAGAAAGTATAACGCCGGCGCTCCTGCAATTGTTTCCACAGGTTGACAAAAAAGACGACGGCCAACAGGGCCGACAATAATTCCGTCAGGGAAAAGGCCAACCATACCCCTTGGAGCCCCAGAAAGTGGGGCAGAATCATCAAAGCCGGCAGGAAGATGCCCAATTGTCTGAACAGCGAAAGCCACATGGCAGCAGTCCCTTTGCCCAAAGCCTGCAGCACATGGCTCAGAACAATAATCGGTCCCATCACCGGTAAAAAAAGGGTCGCCAGTTGCAGGCAATCAACGCCCCTATCGATCAGAAGCGGATCACGAGCAAAGAGGGTGATCAGTGCCCGGGCGTGATGATGCAGTATCAGCCAGGCTTTCCGGACTGCAGCCGAAGCCCAGCAACAACCTCTCCAGGTTGACCAGTCCCAGCCAGGAAAAGAAAACTCCGTAAATCACAGCGATGATCAATCCATGCCAGGCAATATTGTCAGCCTCGGC
>ERZ795053.1997-NODE-1997-length-25216-cov-14.737053_pt1 | contig 25216 bp, 20 predicted proteins | sample MGYA00375137_ERZ795053 | MGnify/ENA primary metagenome ERZ795053 (study PRJEB30182, sample SAMN05720284) | activated sludge metagenome | isolation source: Anaerobic digester | place: Hong Kong | collected 2014-12-17 ...
AGCAAAATGATTCCAGCTACAATTGAAAACACACTAAAAAATATAAAAACAAATACGCAGTGACTCCGCGTTTTGCTTGCACGTCCCAAGCGGGCGCCACCCGATGCTGGCGAGGTGGCGCTCAACCTCCATCGAGATGGTTTCGCAAGCCTCAACCACGCTGCATGGCGACCCATCGGCAAAAGCCCCCTCGCGAGTACCATGCCACCCCAGCTGGGCAACGCGATGCATCTCACTCAATCGTCCGATCAGTTGCTGACAGAGGTGGTGACGGGCGAAGTTCGGGGTTTTTGCGAGTTGGGGTGGCAAGTCCGCCAAATAGTCCTGCAGGGAAAATGGGGACGCCTGATCGCCTGGCAAGAACGACAGGAGCAGGGGTCCTTTGCCGGTTACGGCAGCCAGGGCCGCGGCAGCTGAACGAGGACAATCCTCCCGTACGGAGACTTGCGTGAGCTCCGCAACCAAGCATCGGATCTCACGACAAATTGAGGGAGGAAGGGCAACCGGTCGATGTGGCCATTCGGGCCCAGCCTTCTTGTCCGAGAGAGTGGCTAGCCCCGTCTCGAGATCAATTCGTTCGAGGGTGATCCGCTCGATACCGGAGCTAGGCCGGTGGCCTGCAGCGGCAAAAACTCCGTGGACCAGATTTCGGGTTCGGTGCGATACGCGTCCCAGCAACCCACCAGTCAATTCATAGCCCTTCGGCGCGCGAATACCCGCAAGGAGATTCGCGACTTCCCGCGCATCGACGAGGATTCCGGAGCCGAGAATGTGTTCTGGACAAGATTTCGACAAGAATCCAGCATTGTCCCCGAACCAAGGAAACGTGACGCTGGCCACCACATACGCCAGGCGGTTCGCAGAGATTCGTTCGTAGTGGAGCGGCGCTGTGTCCAGCCCGAGTGGATCGGACGTTGCTATCTGGGCAGTAGAAATTCCCAGTGGCTCGCATCGAGCCAGACGACTGACGAACGTTCTTCGCAGACAAGACGGGTTTATTCCGTCGAACGAGTTAATGGAATCCCGTAAGAGTGGGAAAACCAGGCGACCGCGTTTTTGGGATTCACCTACGTGCCGGCATAGCACCTTGGCTAAGCTCGGAGGTATTGGAATCCACGGGTGACCCAGCCTGCTCTTAGCTGCAGAAAGTGGAAGCGGAGGCCGTATCAAGAAGGCGAAGTCGATGTCGACTGTGACGCACCCATACTCACGGACGTCATCTGGCGTGCCAAATCGGAGTTGCCGAACCTCGCGATCGGAGGCACCGGTTGCCAGTTGGAGCGCTCTTGCTGCGGCGCTCTGGAGTACACGTTCGTCGTTTCTGCAAGCTGCATCATTGACTAGCGATACAAGCCGAGCTGCAACCTCACCGCACTCGATGTCGTCCAGAAACAGCGTCGATGAACATGTCAGGCTATGCAGGCTCAGCCAGGTTGCTCCCGCCCGTTCGGCGATCAGGCGAAGTTCACCCGGCGAGTAGCCCGGGTCATCAAGTGCCGGGATCTCATCGTCAATCAGGAATGCCTCGACCCGCCCACCAAGTTCCTCGGCGGCGGACTGCACGCTGACGACACCAGACTCCTGATCCTCGCCGTCGTCGCCTCCCCAAGGCGTTGCTGACGAGTAATCTGGAGCTGAGGAGGCAACCCGTAGCGAAGCCTCCCGGAGGGTTCTGATCCACGCTTCCTTCACCACATCTGACAGCTGTCGGCTGCCCAGACCCTGACAGGACATCCAATCGACCAAGTCCACCAGCGAACCTACTTGAGGCATAAGCGGAAGAGCAGTCGGTGACTTTGACAGTTTTTGAATGTGGCGCCTGAGGAAGGAAGACAGGATGGCAAGGTCTCTCCCTTCCTGGCCCGCAGCAAACTCGGGGCTCATGCGAAGCTCAGTGACCAGGGCCGCAAGAAGTCGTCGGGCCTCAAAACCGTCCAGCTCGGGAAGGAGTGAATGGTTCGAGATAGCCACAAGCATGACTACGACGTGGTCAACGCCCTCGGCCAGCAAGCCCCTCGTGGACAGGGGACCGCTCACGCGAGGCGCTGATTCCAGAATGGCGTTCTCTTGCATGAACCCGATGGTTCTGGAGAAAGGCCGCGCTGAATGTGGAGCGGAGCGGATCGCGACCAATGCCGCGGCAACTCGAGAAGCGATCGGCGGCGTCAGGTCGGAGAGGCTCGGAAGCACGATTTCCAGTCTGGGGGACTGCGAGAAATGTAGGCTATTACTCTTTATATATCAACACTTTGTGACATGAAATGCACAAATATGAATTACATTGAGTTGCACTAATCCACATTCACAAGCACTTGCTATGTCTTGTATATCAATATGTTAAGCCTATTTATGACCAGATATACATCACTCTATGTTGTTTGAAACATCAATATATTGATGTTCAATTCTGTTCTCCGAAGGTAACGGCGGTGCCGATCACGACGCCGTCGCACTCGACCATCATGACTGGCCGTTACCCCCTGGCTCATGGAGTGCGCGACAACGGCTTGTTCGTGCTTGGCGACGAACAACAGACTCTCGCCGAGATTCTGCACGACCAGGGGTATGCCACCGCGGCTGCCGTCGGCGCCTTTCCGCTGACAAAGCAGTTTGGTCTGGATCAGGGATTCGATCTCTACGACGACCACCTGACCGGGCTCGAAGAGGATTTCACCGGCCACCGCGCCGTGGCAAAGGATCGCCTGTTCTTCGACGAGCGGCGCGCGGCACAGGTCAACGAAGCCATCATCCCATGGCTGGACCAGCGCGGTTCGGATCCTTTTTTCCTTTGGGTGCATTATTTCGACGCGCATCAGCCTTTCGAGCCGCCACCACCCTACGACCAGCTGTATGCCGACAACCTTTACGACGGAGAGATCGCGTATGCCGACTCTCGTCTCGGGTTCCTGTTGGACCACATGCGTTCACTGGGCCTGCTGGACCACACCCTGATCGTGATGGCGGCCGACCACGGCGAGGGTCTGAGCGAGCACAACGAAATCACCCACGCGATGCTCGCGTACAACTCCACGCTTCATGTGCCTCTGATCATGCGCGCCCCACCCGGTAGCGAGCCGGCCGGCCGTGTCATCGAAACCCGGGTGGGGACGGTCGACATCCTGCCAACGGTGCTGGATGCCCTGGGGATTCCGATTCCGACCCAGGTTCAGGGCCGCTCCCTTCTGTCGACATGGCGCAACGGCGACGGCTATTCGGCACCACCGCTGTATGCCGAGAACCTCTCACCACGGTTGTCACATGGCTGGGGCGAGCTACGCGCCCTGATCGATGGCGACCTGAAATACCTGCACGGCCCACGTCCCGAACTGTTCGACCTTGCCGTCGATCCGGGCGAGATGCACAACCTGATCGACGAGCGCCCTGAAGACGCCACGCGCATGCGTGCCGAACTGTCGCAGTTCATGGCTGAACACGCGGTCGCCGGAGCGAGCAAGGCCAACGACCTCGACGACGCGGATCGCGCGCGGCTGGAAGCATTGGGGTATCTGCACAGTTCAACGGCTGACGCGACCGAGATCGTGGAGAAGTTGTTGGACGACGGCACCCCGCCGCAGGATCGTGTGGGCCTGCTCAATGATCTCTCGGGCGCCAAGCACCTGCTTTTCAAGGGCCGCGCCAATGACGCCCTGCCTTACACCCGGCGACTGATCGCAGCATCACCGGACAGCCCGACCTTCCTCGAGCTGCATGTTTCCGCGCTGGCGGGAGCGGGCAGGCTGGATGAGGCCTGGCAGGCAGCAGAGCACCTGCGCGAATCGGGAGCAATCTCCGAACCCTTGCTGCTTCAGCTGGTGTCCAAGCAGTACGCCGCCGGTGAAAAGACGGCGGCGCTTACGCTGCTCGAACAGCGGCTCGCCGATGCGCCAAGTGCGCGCACAGAGTGGCTGATGGCCAAATTCAAGCGCCAGGCCAACGATGCCGAGGGCGCGCTGGAACATCTGCGCAAGGCTGTGGAGCTTGACGCTGGCCTGGCACCTGCCCGCGTCGATCTGGCGATCAATCTGGCGGAAAGCGGCGCCAGCGAGGAAGCCGAAAGTGAATTCCTCCGCGCCTTGAAGGACGGGCCGTATTCGCCCGAGGCATGGTTCAACTACGGAACCTTCGCACTGAAGGATGATCGATTCGACGAGGCCACTCGCAGTTTCCAACGCGCGATCGAGCTTGACCCTCGCTATCTGCGTCCACATCTGGCCTTGGTCGTCTCCCAGATTGCTTCCGATCATCGCGGCGAAGCTCAGGATGCTTTCGCCGCCCTGGACAAACTCGCCCCGGACAGCGCAGAGGCCAAGACCGCACGTGAATTGCTGGACACACTATAGACAGTCCCACCAAGTTCACAGAGCCTGCTGCGCCAAGCCGGAGTTCAAGCAATCCGCGACGGCTTCCATGCTCCGGCTTGGCGGGTGGTTCGGGTTACAGCTGTGCTTGCTTTTGCCCGGCCTGGCTTGGAGTCAGGCGCTTCCTCGATTCAAGATCCAGATTGAAGACACCGGCGCCTACAGCCTGGGCTACGCGGATCTGGCCGAGGCCGGACTTGAAAGCGAGACGCCCAGCGCCTCGATCGGAATGTCTTCTGGTGGCCATGACGTACCGATCTGGCTCGACGATGGTGGAGATGGCGTATTCGGCCCCGGCGACCGGATCGAGTTCCTCGGCGAAAGACTGCACGGCGAGTACTCCTATTCAAGCGAATACACGCGCTACAACATCTACTACCTGAATCTCGACCAGGCAAATCCGGCTCGCATGCGCGCCACCACGGCGTCACGATTTGCGCGCCCTCGCGCGGCCACCCTGCGCAACCGCGTACATCTCGAGCAGGACTCGCAGATCCTGCGACTTCCGCCGGAGAAGAACGGAGATCCCGAAGAGCTCTGGTATTGGGCGAAACTGACCCAGAACCAGCCGGAACCTTTCTCCCTGCCGCTGGAACTTGCCGACCGCGATCCTGCGGACGACGAAAAAGTGGATATCGTCGTCAGTTTCCGGGGCTGGTCGCGACCGCGCAATAAACCCGATAGCGACGCGTTCGACCATCAGGTCAAACTCTCGATCAATGGGCATCCGATCGGTGGCGCGCAATGGAATGGCATCGACCCATACAAGCTTGAGCTCAACGGGCTCGACCCGTCCCTTTTCGGCGCCGACGAAAACGTCCTGAGCATCGAAATTCCGAAGCGGCCGAGCAGTCAGCCGAAGCGGCCGTTGATCGATGTCATCATGCTGAATTGGGTTGAGTTCGAGTATTCCCGCGCACCGCGCGCAGGCAAGCGGCAATATCAGGTCCGCCTGCAGCTAGACCCGGAGCGACGACAACCCACTGCTCTGCGTTTCGAGCACGTCCCAGATCGGCAGCTGCGCTTGTACGGCGATGATGGCACGCGCTCGGTTGCCGAAACCCGAACATCGCGTTCGGGCGAGTCCTTCGAGCAGATGCCGATTGGCGACCACGCAAAATCATTCGTTGTGGCGCGCGATGATCAACTGCGGAGCCCGGTTGCCATCAATATTGATACGCCATCAAGACTGGCGAGTCCCGATCAGCAGGCGGACTACATCATCATTGCCCACCCAACACTGCTGGACGCGATTCAGCCGCTGGCAGCCATGCATCGCAAGCGCGGCTTGCGCGTGCTGGTAACAAGCATCGACGATGTCTACGACGAATTCAGTGACGGCGTGGTGACTCCCCAGGCAATCCGCGATTTCATCAGTAACGCCCATGCCAACTGGCGCTCCCCAGCACCCCGCTTCGTGCTGCTGGTGGGCGATGCCAGCTGGGACGGAAAGAACGAAGACACCGCCGACAGCCAGTATGCCGACTGGACCTACCGTCCCGGCGAAATACAGCGCTTTGGGAAGAACGGCAGCACGCCATATGCCGAAAAATCGGAGCTGAACCGACGGGACCTGATTCCGACCTGGAACCATGCCACGTTCGAGGGGCATGCGGCGAGCGACAACTATTTCGTCACCGTGTCCGGTGATGACAATCTTCCCGACCTCGCCATCGGCCGCCTGCCCGTCGTCGAGCCAGAAGATGTGACCGCAATCGTCGACAAGACCATCCGCTACATTGATCACCCGGAGGTAGGACCCTGGCGCAGCGAAGCCCTGCTGGTAACCAACGAGCAGCGCGGGTTTCAGCGGCAGAGCAACCGCCTGGCACTGCAGCTGGCCGATAGCGGAATTTCCGCCGAGAAGATCTACCCCTCGTCTAACGAGACCTCAAACGACCAGAACACGCGCAGGCTTGTGGATTCGTTCGACGAAGGCGAATTGATTGTTCATTTCCTCGGTCACGGAGGGCGATACATCTGGCGTACGGGACCACCCGACCTCGCCAAGAACCATGATCTCTTCACCCTCGACGACCTCTCCGGCCTGGCTCCCTCCTCACGCCTGCCGATCGTCCTGAGCATGACCTGCTACTCAGCGCCTTTCGACCATCCGAGCGCCGACTCCATCGGTGAAAAGCTGATTCGCCTGGATCAGCGCGGCGCGATCGCCGTGATTGCCGCATCCTGGCGCAACAGTCCTTCGCCTGCCTGGGGCCGGGTGCTGGCCACCGAGCTACGGCAGCGAAACAGCACGATCGGTGAAGCTCTCATGCGGGCCAAGCATCAGATCCGCAGCACACAGTTCATTGAGACCTACAACCTGCTCGGTGATCCTGCAGTGCCTGTCGCTCTGCCTGCCGCCGACCTGCATCTAACCGCCACGTCCGACGAGGCAACCGAACACAGACTGCATGTGACTGGCGATACGACCCTGGAAGGATTCAAGGGAAGGGTCAGACTCAAGGTTGTATCCAGCGATGGCGACATTATTCGCCGTTTGGACCTTCAGACTGATACGCCAACCTTTGCCATCGACATTGAGCTGAGCACCGAAGAGCGCGAACAGGCCGCACTCGTCACCGCCTATGCCTGGAACGAACAACAGGGTAGAGACGCCATGGGTTCGGCGGAACTGGAATCGGCTTATGATAATGGGAGCCAGGGGACCGGCGGTCAGAAAAGTCGCTAGTAGACCGCGTCGAGAGCATCGTGATCCATCGGGCCGCGATCAGCCGATCTTCGGCATCCGCCCGGGTCTAGGCCTTAGGCCGGTGATTCCCTGAGAAGTTGCATCAACTGCCTAAGTCGCTTTCAAGCCTCATTCTACCAGCCTGTCGAATGATGTTTGGATCTGAGCCGATGTCACGCAGGCGTTTCCAGCTGCTCGACCCAATATTTCGTCTACCAGAAGGTCCATGTCCGAGGGACGCTCGTTCCCGGGAGTTTCCTCCGGCCTGAGCCGGCGGGACTGGCTCCCGGCCTCAGCGGTACCTGCGGGTCCGACCAGATTTCCCGAAAGACGCTCGCCATCTTTGCTGGCAAGACAGGATTCGACTACCGAACGATGGAAAATCTCGGATGGCGAGGGCTGAGGCAGGTCCAAGTTGTCCAAATCACGGACGATCTCCGAAAACTCCGTCGTTTCGTTGGCTTCGGGATTACCACAGCCGCCGGCGACACAAGCAAGCCAGCCGTGCTCCTGCATGGTCAGCACCTGCCGCGCAAGGTGCTGTCGCGGGATCGCCTCTCCTGCCTCCACGAACATCACGTATTCAGTCGTAATCGCGCCCATCACTCTCTTCACAACGGAGCGAGGTGATTCCGCGGCAGGGACACCGAGCCTGCGCATGATGCCCCGTTCATTTGGGGGGTGGATGCCCGATTGGATGGGGTACTCGGAAGATTGGTAAACAAGCAGTACTTCAACTCGAATCCGTGCCTCGGCGGCTATCACTTCGAAGGCATCTGTGCTGGTCGAATCCCGCTCCAATCCCAGCACCACGATCGAAAGAGATGTCTCCTCCAGCAACGAGTCCGCCCTTTCCACAGCCCACTGTGCGGCAGCGGGACAAGCCGCGCGCTCTGCAAAGAAGTTCGCCATCTCCCGGAAGAAGCGGTAACGACTACCAGAGATCTCCACCTGTTTTTCAGGAGGGGTGGCTGCGGCAATTCGCGGCCAAAGTGCTTCGCTTTCTTCCGTCAACGACGCGGTTCGCGTGGTTTGCTCATCATGAAGCCGATAGGAAACCAGCCTCAGGGGCACGTGCAGGAAGTAGACTGTTTCCAGCAAACGAAGCCAGTAATCATAGTCCTGGGTAATTCGCTGGCTCTCATCAAAGCGGCCATAACGGTCGATGAGATGGCGCGGAATCAACAGGCCGCAGCCATTCATGTGGCCCCGTAGCAGGGATCGCCACCCGAGGCCATCCCGTCCACTATGCATGAGAGCATCATCCAGCCTGACACCATAGCGCTTTGGCCTGTCCGCGGAGAACACCTCGTAGTCACAAAACACGACGACGTCGTCACCGCCCCACTGTTCGGCAACGGATACCTGCAGCTCGGTCTTGAGTGGGTGGAACACATCGTCATGGCTGAGCCAGGAAAAATATTTGCCTCGCATTTTCGAAATGCCGACGTTCAACGCGCTGGATACACCACCGTTCGACTTTTCAAAGTAGCGGATATGTTGGTCGTATCCCCTGGCGATGGCCGCCGTCCTGCCATCGTCACTGGAGCCATCGTTGACGACGATGATCTCGCACGCCGGATACGTCTGCGCAAGGGCGCTCTCGATCGCCTCCGCAAGGAAGTTGGCGCCGTTGTAGACCGGGATAATGACGCTGACAAGCGGATTGGCCTGGCCTGTCATGAGAACCCACCTTCTTCCGAAACGGACAGTTGGCCACAACTCGATCCTCTCGACCAATGTGGCATGACGAGGGAATCATAATGCAACAGCACATGGGCAACGGCAGCAATGCTGCAATGCTGCAATCGGCGTCATTACGCTGGCGCAACCGATGTCTGGCGTGTGACGATGATCGCTATTCCGAACCGTTCACGTTGTTCATCGTGTTGACCAACGCTGCCAGCGTTTCCTCTCGCAGGCTCTGTGATCCCGGAGCGTGTCTGATCCAGTTCTGGGGCTGAACATTCATGCGAAGTACCGCGCTGGTTGCGTCTCGGGGCATCCAGCGCACGAATAGTAGTGGGCGCTGCTTACAAGGACCGGGTTCTCCCGGGAGACCCGTCATGGATCAAGATGGCGATCGTTGACCAATCAAAGCTCTCGACATGATCTCTACGGCACCCACCGAACCCAAGCCCGTTCTCGCCATCGATGCCACGGAATCGGTTGTCGGGAGAGCGCTTCTGGCCATATCTTCCCTGTACTTCGCGGAAAGCTGGTTGCACGGTGTACAGCTACGTTTTACGGGAGCCCCTGATGCCAATGTCCAGATCGCCATCGGTGCCCTGCGGTCTGACCTTGGGGTAGAAGCAGCCTTCCATGCCGATGTCGACAGTGCCTTGGCAAATGCCGACCTGTTTGCAGCGATTGCATTCCAAAATGCCGCCCACCTTCCTCTGAAAGCCGTCCATTGGTACCGCATGAAAGCGGTCATCGCGATTCAGTATCCTGACCCCGAGTGGGCGGATCTGGTTGCCGGACAGGATCCGGTTCTTGCGTTTGATCCGAGACGATTCGCTCAGTGTCTTGAAGCCACCCTGGCACAGAGAACGGGGCACAAATGACCGTCTTCGAGACAACAGGCTCCGAAACCCGAACGGTCCTGGTGGTGGCCATGGCAAGCAGCGTTCACACGGCAAACTGGCTCAACTGCGTCAGGGTTCCGGGACTGCGTTTTGTTCTGTTTCCCGTCTATGAGAGTCCGGTGAGTTCCGTGCTTGCTGACTGGCAGGAGGTAAGCAGTGCGGTCGAGCTTGATGCACTGGCCAGGCACGAGGTGGGCGTCTTTCGATGTGGCTCCATCGCCGACACCGACATTCAGCATTCGAATGACGCCATTGGCTACGCGACATGGCTGCCTCCGTTCATGCCTCCGGAAACTGTATTCAGACAGCCACTACAACTGGCGACTGCGATAAGACTGCTGAAGCCTGATCTGGTCCATTCGATGGAAATCCAGATGGCAGGCTATCTTTGTCTTGGTACACGACGCCTGCTTGGCGAAGAATTCCCTCGATGGCTCTTGTCGAACTGGGGTAGCGATATCTATCTGTATCGAAAGATGGACGAACATCGACACCGGCTCGCCGAGGTGGCTTCAACCATTGATGTCTACCAGTCCGAATGTCGTCGCGACATCGCATTGGTCCGCGAGCTTGGCTTCATGGGGGAGTGCCTGGCGCCGATACCGGCCTCTGGCGGTATGCGCTTCAATACTCTTCCGCGACTCGATGATCTGCCGACAACGTCGACACGCCGAGAGATCCTGATCAAGGGCTACCACGGCTGGTCAGGTCGTTCATTCCATGTTCTTGCCGCACTTCAACTCGCCGCCCCCTCACTGCGCGGCTATCAGATCAGGATCAGCCTGGCCGGTTCCGCAGCACACCGGTCAGCGGCCGCGGCGCTAGCCGACGCGACGGGGCTGGATGTCAGGTGCTACCGTCACCTGCCCCACAAGGAGGCCTTGGACATGTTGGGTCGGGCCCGGGTCATGATCGGCGCCGGTATTTCCGATGGCATTTCCACCACCTTGCTGGAATCCATGGCCATGGGCTGCTTCCCGATCCAGTCCAACACGTCCTGCTGCGATGAGTGGTTCGAGGATGGCGTCGGTGGTTTCCGCTTCTCACCCCACGACGTGGCCCAGCTTGCCGCGCTGATCACGTGCGCCATGTCGGACGACGGGCTCGTGGACGCTGCGGCCAGGCGCAATCGCGCCGTGGTCGAGGAGCGTTGGAACGCCGAGGTCAATGGCGCGGCGATGGTGGCAAATTACCGTTCTCTCATCGGCGTGGAGCCGGCGTGATCCTCCGCCGGACGGCACCGGGTCAACGCAGCAACTCCACTGAAGCGTCGATGCCTGTCCGGTCGGCTGTCAGGCCGTGCAGGCGCAACAGCTCGAAAACCTCGTCGTAGGACATCAGGTCCTGGCTTGATGAATAGGATGGCTCCTGTATGCCGAGTGGCACCCCGCCAGCTCGTAACTCGGGCAATAGCGGCGCAATGACATAGTAGCCGTGAACGATTCGGGTGCGGGCTGCCTCCTCCTCGGTTACCAGAACTTCGTGCAGCTTCTCGCCAGGGCGAATGCCAATCGTGCGGATCTCGATGTGCAGGTCGCCAACCAGCGCCCGAGCGATGTCCATGACCCGTGCCGACCGGATCCGCGGCACGAAAATCTCGCCCGGCGCCGCGCCATCGATGGCAGCAAAGATGCAGTCGACAGCCTGATCCAGGCTGAGGACAAACCGGGTCATTGCATCGTCGGTGATGGTGACAGGGCCACCCTTGCTGATCTGCTCGAGGAACAGGGGGATAACCGAGCCCCGGGAGGCCAGCACGTTGCCGTAACGGACCAGAGCGAAGCGGGTATCGGGAAGCTCCAGATTGGCCCGCGTAAATACCCGCTCCTGCAAGGCTTTGGTCATGCCCATGACGTTTACCGGGCTTGCTGCCTTGTCCGTGGATATTCCGATGACCGTTTCCACGGGCAGCCGGAATTCGCGAATCGCGCGGACGATGTTCTCGGCACCGAGAACATTGGTCTGGACCGCCTCCACGGGGAAGTACTCGCAAGTAGGGACTTGCTTCAGGGCGGCGGTATGGAGAACGACATCGATGCCGCGGAGCGCAGCAGCGACGGAATGAAGGTCCCGGACATCGCCGATCCGGAATTCGATCAGGGAATCGAAGTTCTCATACAGGACTTCATGGGTCGGGCTTGACCGGTCCAGATACTCGGCCCGCAGTGAGTACTGCTTGGACTCGTCGCGGGAGAACACAACAATTCTTGCGGGTCGCCCGGCTTCACCAGCCAGCAATCGGCGCAGCAGCACCTTGCTGAGAGAACCCGTGCCCCCGGTGATGAGGATCTTCTTGTTCTCCAGATTCAGAAGCTTCACGTAGCAGTCTCCGGATGGTCGCGCTGGCTGCCTGGTCCATAGCATCGCGCATGCCTATGGAAGTCCTGGTACATCTCATCAACCATGACGGGCCAAGCCTCGGCCCGCCAACCAACCTCGCCCAGCAGCTTCGATGCGTCAAGGCTACGGTCACAGCGTACCTGTTCGTTGCGCGACAGCTGGATGCCCAGTTGATAGCGATCATTGATGGCCGACAGCAGGTCGAACTTGCTGATTCTTTCCGATGCCACATGCCTCAGTCCTGACAGATCGCGATGATGATCCACGATCTCGTTGACAAGGCGTGCGATGGCCAGCGTCGTCAGACCGCTGAAGAAGACCTGACTGAAGCCCTCTGCCTGTTGCCCTTTGCGTGAACGGAACCATTCCAGAAGGCCGAACTGACCTCGCAATTCATGGCCAATTATGGAAGAACGCAGCACCAGGCAGTTGTCGAGCTCCGGTTCGCCCAGGAGCTTGGAGCGACCATAAAGGTCAGTCGCATCTCCCGCCTGCAGCTCGGAATACATGCCTTTCCGTCCCGAGAAAACGCAATCCGTACTGAAGTGAATCAGGCGCATCCCTCGCCTCCGCGTCAGCAAGGCGAGGCGACGGGGAAACAGCGCATTGGTTTCAATGACCTCAATGGGGTCCATCGCTGCCGGCTGCTGCTTCACGATGCCGGCGCAGTTGAGCACGATGTCTGGCGCGGCCCTGTCAATGGCCCGTTCGAGTTGCGCAGGGTCACGGACATCAAGTCCGGTGATCTGCTCACAGTTTGGAGCGATGGTCGCGATGGCTGAAGAAGGCTCCGGACGGCGGAGACATGCGACAACGGAATGCGCGCCACTCATTTCCTGGACCAGTTTGTGGCCAAGCATCCCGGTTGCTCCGAGTACCATCAGTCGCTTTGGAACCTGGGTGGCAGGCACATCGCGATCTGACGACGATCTTTCGGGCACGCTCAATCCTGACGCTGTCATGGAGACCTGCCCGACGACCATTCATTGAGCCCTTGCCATCGACGCGCAAGGCCGGTCAGTCCAAGCACCAGTCGAAGCACGCGCTCAGACGTGTTGCGGATTTCGTATTCAGCCGGCGGCAGCGGCGCAGGCTCACCCCGTTCCTGGAGCCTGGCGACGTGCTCTACGCAATCCAGCAACGCTCCGCTTTCCACGCCGCAGATCACCACGTTGCCGCCCTCAAGAGCTTCGGGGCGTTCCATCGAATTTCGCATGGTGACAGCAGCGAACCCGAGCATCGAGGCTTCCTCACTGATGGTTCCGGAATCCGATATGACGCAACGTGAATGCTGTTGCAGGGCCACGTAGTCGAAGAAACCGAATGGCTTCATGAACCGCAACCACTGCGACGACGAGGGCGTGTTCGCCTGCGCCAGCCTTTCGCGGGTTCGCGGATGCGTACTCACGATGACGGGAAGCCCCGTCTTCTCCGCCAGCGCCTCCAGCGAAGACACGACCGCGGTGAGTGGTTGCTCGTAGTCAACGGTTTCCTGTCGGTGGAATGACGCTACATAGTATTGACCTCGCTCCAGACCCAGCGTGTCGAGTATCCGGCTTGACTGGATCTGCGGCTCGTAGCGGGTCAGCAGTTCCCGCATCGGCGAGCCGATGAGCAGCACACGTCTCGCTGGAAGCCCCTCCTGCAGCAGGTTGCGGCGAGCGTGTTCGGTGTAACAGAGGTTGAAGTCCGCCGTATGGTCGATGATCCGCCGATTGACCTCCTCCGGAACATTGAGGTCGAAAGAGCGATTGCCGGCTTCGAGATGGAAAACCGGAATGCCATTCTTCCTCGCGGAAATTGCCGAGAAGCAGGAATCGGTGTCGCCCAGCAGCACGACCGCATCCGGGCGGTGCTCAACGAACAGCGTGTCCGTTGCCGCAATGACGTTGGCGATGGTTTGGGCCGAGCGGCCACCAGCCGCCTCGAGAAAGTGGTCCGGGCGTCGGATCCCCAAATCGTCGAAGAAGACCTGGCTGAGCTCATAGTCATAGTTCTGCCCGGTGTGGACCAAGCGATGTTCCACCACTGCATCGAGCGACTGGATGATGCATGCCTGGCGAATCCACTCCGGCCGGGTCCCGGCGATTGTCATGACCTTCATGATTGGCAAATCTCCTTCGGAGTCGGCTTGCTGCAATCAGCCCGAAGCCCGTGATCCTCAGTTCCCATCATTCAACTGTGAACCGATCGGGTGCTCCTTGAACCGCTCCAGCAATGCGTCAAAGTTGGCTATGACCTCACGTTTTGGCAGGGACCTGGAACGGATCGTTGCAGACTGCAGCAGGCGCGGTTCCACGTCGAGGAAGTTGCAAAGCCCGTCGTGCCCCTGGCCTGACGCAAGGTTCTCCCAGGTAATGGCGTGCATCGGGAAGCGTTCGCACATGCGTTCAAGCAGATAGTCAATGTGATTGAAGATCGTCCACCCCCGGAGCAGTTCGTCCGGATCAATTTCCAGATGCTGCTCGGCATACACCGATCGGGAGTCCCAGTTGTCGTTGAGCTGTGCCAGTTTGACCGAGAGGTGCTGATCGACCTTGTTGCGCCTTCGGAGGAATATCAACCGGAACTTCATCTGTCGGAGGAACCCCCAAACCTCCGGATACACCAGCAGCCAGTCCCAAGGCATCTTGAAGCCGACCACGGCGGCATCGTTGCCCAACCGGCTGGCGAGATAGCTCCCAACGGCGTCAGCCCCTTCCATCCCCGGGTCCTGGCCATTGAGGGCCAATCGACCCGGGCTAAGCAGCTCACCCTGGAAAGTGACGTCGGGATGCGAGTCCAGCAGGTGCTGCAGATAGGTGGAGCCACTCCGCCCCTGCGAAATGATCACAGCCCGCATCTTTTCGTCGGCTGATAATTGTTCAGGATCACCGCTCAATCTGGTTGCCTGCTGGTGGTGGAAACCACCTGGCGATAACGGTCCAGCTGGTAGAAGCCATCATGGACATCTCGAATTCGGTGATACAGCTGATAATCCTCGGCGTTGGCCTGCTCGAATCGTCGTTGTTGTTCGGGAGAGATGATGCCTTCGATCGAGTGTGGCCTGCTTCCGCTCGCGATCTCTTCGGACAGATCTGAGCGCGGTGCAACGAGCCGGGAAATGATTTCCGGTTTGTCGCTTCCGGAAAATCCCTCCATCCTGCAAACCGACCCGACAAAACGTTCCATCTGAATGGGGGTGGCCACGATGAAGTAGCTTTGCTCGATCAGCCCCCAGGTCGCGGCAAAGGACGCTTCACCACTCAGGAAGCGGCACCGGAAGTTGTTGAACTCGAAGTCCATCTCCTCTCTCGCCGCGTCGCAGAAGTCCTGGAATCCCAGTTCGCGTGCACGCTCGCCAAACCCGGGCATGGCATGCGGGACACGTCGCAAGTAGAAGTAGTGCGAGATGGCCCGATCCAGAGGATCCCGAACCGTGGCAACCGGCCGTTGGTTCTCGCGGGGAACACCCAGCAGGCCCTCGACCTGTTCGACAGAAACATGGCCACCGATGTAGCGGAGTTTGGATGCATCGCCGCCCTGTTCAAGGAACTCCATCAGCGATCGATCGCCCTTGATCGCAACGATGAACTGACCGTCCTCATAGTGTTTCCGCATGCTGGCTGAAAACGTCGACCCGGCAGTCTTTGGCACGTGGGTGAAGACAAGCTTGTGCAAACCGGTTCCCTCGTTTCGGCAAGAATGAGCGTGGCACAACACGGTACGGACAGACGCCAGCCAATCGGGCGCCCCAACCAGATATTAATCGTTTCATGCGACGCGGAAGGCGCGACGGTATGGGTTTCTACCGAAAGCTCATGAAGTGCGCTTTACAAGATCCGGCGGGGTGAATCGCCCGCGTTGGCCGAGGCGGATACTATGCGGTGCATGCAGACCGAAGCCGACAACGAACCGAAGGCATGGCCAATCATCGTGGGTGGTTCCCATCGATCAGGAACCACGCTGGTGCGGCGGCTTCTCAACGCCCACCCCGACATCTTCTGTCCGGGTGAAATCAAGTTTCACAAGGATCTTCTTCGACAGTTTCCCAATGACCCGCTGGCTATCGGTCGTCTGGGGGCCAGTATTTCGTCATTGGGACTGGATGCGGAGGAGTGGCTGGATACGTTTGGCCAAGCCTTCATTGCGTTATACCAGCGCGCCACCGCGAAGGCCGGCAAGACGCGATGGGCCGACAAGAATCCGGAAAATTGTCTGAACATCGGGCACTGGGATCGCCTGCTTGATGGCAGGTGCCTGTTTGTCATGGTTGTTCGCCATCCCTATGACATCCTGTGTTCGATGCAGGAAATTGGCATGCCCAAGGTGCTGCCTTTGGACGTTTCGGGAAGATCCCGTCACATAGCGTCCTATCTGCAGAGCGGACAGGCATTCTGCGAGATGAACCCTGACCGATCCTTCGTCCTCCGCTATGAGGATCTTCTCGAAAATCCGGATGATCACCTGTCGCGGCTGTTCGGGTTTCTGGGAGAGAGCAAGCCGCCGGACCTGATGGCGCAGGCGTTCAATGGCGCCAAACCTGATGGACTTGGCGATCCGAAGGCCGGGAGCTTTGGTTCGTTGGATCCTTCGCGAGTGGGGCGATGGCGGGCGGAGTTGTCTGCCTCGGACATCGCGCTGGTGCAGGAGCCGCTCAACTGGATCCTGCATCGATGGGGATATACGGATGCCTGAGTCCGCCACCGAAACGACCATCCCGCATGACGGGAACCCGCGAGGAGGCAACCCGCTTGCCATGCTCAGTCAGCTGTTGATCGACGGGGAGTTCGAGGCCGCCAGACAGTGCTTTGGAGAAGTAATGGCGACGAGTCCCGATCATTTCGAGACCTGCCGCACCGCGATCGAAGCCGCCCAGGATGACGCTGGCAGAGATGCGGTGCGTGGTCTGGTTGATTCGGCGGGTGAAGCGGATCCCAGCGATGAGCTCCGGTTCCGCGTCACCGGTTGCCTGTTGGCCCGGTATGGAACCGACGAACAGCTTCTCGAGTTTCTGGCGAACTGGGCGGTAGACTCACTCCACCCCTTGCTGCGCAAAAGCGTACTGACGGATCTGCTTCGCTGGGCTCGCTACCGGGTGGTGGAAAGCTGGATCAGCCAGTCGCTTGAGGGCCCCGCGTTTGCAGAGGACCTCTGTGTCAGCTATCTGCGGGCGGTTCAGCTGGGGCATGGCACCGAGCGGTACCGTAAAGAGCGCGATCGACTGTTCGCCGGCCTCGACGCCAGTACACGGCAACGCTTGCTGCGCGCGATGCCACCAGGGCTCTGCCGTCCGCATGAGGTGATTGAGCAGCTGCAGGCGGCCGTGGAAGTCGGCAGGGAACATGAGCTATCGAATCTCGCCAGAAAATTCCTGTTCTATCGCGATGAGAGCGTGGACCGAGAGCTGCACGCGCGGCCCCTACCGGGAACAGACCTGTTTGTCCGTTACCTCAATGTGGCTGCCCATACACGGGTGGCTGAAGCGGTGGATCCGTGCCCCGAGCCGCAAGCCGAATGGACAAAGAGGTCGCAACAGGCTGAATCTGGTTTGACCCGGGGGCTTGCCCGGCAGCGGGCGGCGATTACCAGCGAACCCGGTCGGCAGAATCTGAAGCGTGCCATTCAATGCACGGACCTGATCAGGTCCCACTGCGGCTCGACGCTGCTGGAAACTAGTGTCCTTGAAGGGCAGGCGGCAACTCTTGCGGCGTGGCTCAATGGACGGATTCGCGGTCGCAAGCCGACTTCGTTCATCCGGCTGGGTGACGGCGAGGGTGCATTCCTGCCCTATCCGGCTGCGTTGGCCGACAGCCAAGTGCGGGATCGGTTGGGTCATCAACGCGACTGGTGGGGAGGTTGTGGCTTCTCCGCGATCCGAAGCGAAGAGGCTGCCGAGCTATTGGTCGATGCCATCCGGCATGCCGATTGTCTCGGAATTCCGCCTTACTCGCGCTGCCTGCATGCCTTGGGGGAGGAGGATGTCCCAACAACACCGAACCAGCGCGGCGTGCTGGCGGTGCTTGATCATGTTTCGGGACTGCCGGAGCCCACCCTGGCCAACAAATTGATTACTTCCGCCCACGCCCACATGGACATGTTCGAGCAGAATCTGTATCGCGATGTGTTTCGCGGGGTCGATGCCGTACAGGTCATTGGATGCCATGACCTTTCGCGAGTTCTCCGCACGACGATAGGCGTGGAAGTCGCCAAGTGGTACGCCACGCCACCTGAATACAAGTTCCGACAGATGTTCGGCCTCTCGCGAAGCGCTGATTCACCTGGCGATTACGTCAGGCAATTCGACACCGTGGCGCGGGAAGTCCGAATTGAACCAGCGCCGGTTTTTCTCGTGGCAGCCGGTTTCATGGGGAAACTGCTGTGCCATCGTGTTCGCTCTCAGGGGGGAATCGCCATCGACATTGGCTGTGTTGGTGACTACTGGAGCAGCAAGCCAACACGAATCCAGCCCCTGCCCGAAAGGCCGTTTCCTCGGGCGACCGATGCTGAGACCCGGGGCACATGAACCCAACGGTTTCCGTCGTGATCCCCGTGTACAACGGCGCCCGTTTCGTGGGCGAGGCGATCGAGAGCGTGCTTGCCCAGAGCTATCGCCACATCGAAGTGATCGTGGTCAATGATGGCTCGAATGATGGAGGTGGAACAGCAAGGGTCTGTGCGAGGTATGCAAGACACATCCGCTATTTCGAAAAGGCAAACGGCGGTGTTTCCAGCGCTCTGAACATGGGCGCAAGGAACATGCAGGGCACCTACTTCAGCTGGCTGAGTCATGACGACACCTACGTTCCCCTGAAAACCGAATTGCAGGTCGGTGTGGCCGAGCGGCATGGTTCGGACCGGCTGGTTCTGCTGGGTGATTGGGAAAACGTCGACGAAGACGGCAGGCATGTCCGCTTCAAGCGCCTGCCAGACATCCCGCCGGACCCGCTGGATGGTCATGGCTGGCGTTGCATCCTGAGGGGGCACATGAACGGCTCCACGATGCTGTTTCATCGAAACCAGTTCCAACGCCATGGCTACTTCGACGAATCACTGGTCTACGCGCAGGACTACGATTTCTGGCTTCGCCTCCTCACGGACTCCTATTTCCTCCGGCTCCCATACGTTCTCACACAGAGGCGACTGCATCCCGCTCAGTTGACCCATGCGGCCGGTGCCTTCCCAGAAGAGGATTCGGCAATCTGGCGACGAATCCTCGAAGAAGCCCCGGAGTCCGCCCAGATATGGTCCGCGGGGAGCCGGAGCCGGTTTCTGGCGGACATGGCGGACCGCCTGGACCGCAATGGCCGGAAAAGCGTAGCCATCTGGGCGAGGCAGACGTCCCATGCGGCCCTCCGTCGTTCTCTCGTGTCAATCATCGTTCCCGTAGCCGATTCCAGCCCTGCAGCGGCTGATTGCCTGCGCGAGGCCATTGCGCAGACATACCCGGAGCTTGAGATCGTCGTTGTCGGAAGCAAGCCGGTACTCGATGCCCTAGCGGAAAATTTCGTGAACGGAACTTCGCTCCGCTTCATTGTCTCGGCCAGCATGGAGCGTGGCGAGGCACGCAGCGTGGGTGTTGAACACGCGCGAGGTGAATACCTGGCATTCCTCGATCCCGGATTCGCCATGGATCGGGGGAAAGTTGAGAGGCAGGTAACGGCCATGCAGAGCGCCGGAACCCTGCTTAGCCTGGTCGGGTGGACCTCAGACGCAGCTGGCTTCGAGTCAAACCGGAACGTCAGCCCAAGGTTGCCGAACAGACCTGCTTCTCAGCTGGCTGTTGAGGAAATGCCAGGGTTTTCCGCACTCATGCTGCATAGATGCCTGTTGGCCACCAGCACCCAACCTGGCCCCGGCCGATTCTGCGACGCTGAGGCGTGGGTACATGAATTTTTCGGAAGTGTCGAAACGACTGTCATCTGCGAACCGCTGGTCTTCGCGGCAAGGCCGTCGGAAGAGGATTGTTCCATGCAGCCACAGTCCAACGGCGTCATGATGGCGGTATTGACGGATCCGGCCTTGTATCAGGCGCCGCACTCCCGTCTGGAGGATCTGGAGGCATTGTGGGATGTTGCGGTGAAGACGCGAGAAGCCCTCTCGTCCCAGGCCGCGAAGGCAGCATCTGCCTCATGCGGTGTCGATACGGGCAGCATCTGCTTTGATGGCGATCCGCACCCGCCTGTTGATGGCAGCAACCCGGATCGAGATTGATGATCCGGGCGACCGCCATTCTGGCTGTTGGCGAGGACGAGGATTACCTCTCCAACTGCCTGACCCACCTGATCAGGCAGGGTTTACGCTTTGCCGTTCTCGACAACAGCGCTGGAACAATGGTCCGTTCCACATTGGATGCACCGCTATTTCGTCAACACCTTGACTGCTATCGAAGGATCGACCGTCACCCGCAATTTTCGCTCGAGGAACAGCTGCTGGCGAAGGATGCCATCGCGAGCTCCCTGAGCTGCGACTGGGTGGTCCATCTTGATGTGGATGAAATCATGCATCCTTTCATCGAAGGCGAAACCTTGCTTGAGGGACTTGGGCGAGTCGACGAGGCCGGTTTCAATGTCGTCAACTTCGATGAGTTTGTTTTTCTGCCGCTCAACGTCGACTACGAGCCCGATTCGCGCGCCCCGCAGCCGATTGAGCATTACTATTTCTTCGAACCCGAACCGCTAAGGCTGATGCGGGCGTGGAAGCGAAATGCCGGGTTTTCCGCTCTGTCGAGCGGAGGTCACGTGCTGCGCGGCGCGAACCTTCGAGTCGCCCCTGAGTCCATGGCGCTGCGACACTACATTTTCCGTAACCAGGCGCATGCGATGTCGAAGTACACGACGCGCCGGTTCGCCACGGCCGAGCTGCAGCGCGGCTGGCACCGAAATCGTCATGGTTTCCAGCCGGAAGATTTCATGTTTCCGCCGCTTTCCGCACTGGAACGGATGGGCGATGTAGGTAGTGTGGCCTTAAGCCGAGAAAGACCGAGGCGCTCCCACTACTGGGAGTGGAGGTCGGCCCAGAGTCATCCGGACCTTTCGCGTGTACCGCAAGCGACATGAGTGCGTGGTGTGCGGACTCCCGGCCTGCCTGTGAGTCAAACGGAACGGCACGCGGGGCCGTCGCACACTCCGGTTTCGGTGACGTCACATGGAATTAACGAATGTAATCGTGTATCTCTGGCGCCTTGCCATCACTCCTGGCCAGGCCGATTCAATGTCTTCATCTCAACGTCTCAGCTCGCGCCACAGTCTTTTCCGTGTCCTGATACTGCTGGCAATGGCCTTCGCGCCGTTGATGGCTCTCGCCGAAGCTCCCAATCCGGATGATCTGTATCAGCGAGCATTGGCGGCCATAAATGACATGCAGTACGAAGAGGGTGCGAAGCTTTTCGACCAACTCATCGCGGCTCGAGATGATGAAGAAAACGACTACTACAACGCTGCCTGCGCCTACGCACTGGCTGGTAACAAGGACGCTGCGTTCGACCGATTGAGCTCGGCGTTGCAGCATGGCTTTTCCGACGAAAAGACCCTGCAGTCCGATTCGGACCTGAAGTCCCTGCATGGTGATCCGAGATGGCAAACGTTTGTGGCCAGCGTTATGCAAGCGCGTGCAGCTGATCCGGCGGCCAGGCTGCTCGATCTGCTCCGAAATACCCGCGCCCCATCCGCTGAGCTCTATATGGCGGCGCAAAAGGCCTTGCGCGATGGCGCACGATTCAGCAAGGAAACCGACTGGACCCTCTCACAGATGTACGCCACCGTTTCCACGTTCGCAGGTGACTACATTTCGGCCAACGCCTATTACAGCAACGGAGGGTCCAAGGTTGACCCCGTCGTCTCCGGGTACACGCGCGCGAGACCGGCACTGGACAGCTTGCTGAGCTTGACCAAAGACCGGCGCGCCGTGTTTCTCAACGAATCCCATGCGCAGGCCGATACCCGGGCGGCCAACTTCGCATTGCTGGAGCCGCTGCGAAAGCAGGGCTTCAACTACCTGGCACTCGAAGGCCTGAGTGTGAAGAAGAACGCCACCGATGGCTGCCAGGCAGACGTGATGACGGACGAAGCGCTGCAGGAGCGAGGATTTCCGACCAGGGACACGGGTTACTACACGCGTGAGCCTGTCTTTGCCGAGTTCGTGCGCGAAGCCATCAGGTTGGGCTACCGCCTGTATGCCTACGAGGCCATGCAATACGACAAGGCCAAAATACAGACTCAGGCCATGCGCGAGCAGGGTGAAGCCGACAACCTCGCCTGTCTGTTCGCCCGAGATCCCGAGGCAAAGGTTCTGCTCGTGGCTGGCTTCAGCCATATCGCCGAAAATCCGCTGCTGGCAGATGATGAGCAGGGTTGGATGGCCTACCGGTTCAAGACCAAGACCGGCATTGATCCACTGACCATCGATACAACCATGCAGCTTCACCGTCAGTTTGATGGCCTGGAGTATTCGTCGAAAGAAGGCGACAGTCACAACGTCGGCGCCTACACGCTGGCCAATGACGCCGGTGAACTGCTGGGTGATGCAGAGAAGGGTTTCGACATCACCCTGTACATCCCGCCGGCCGTGTCCCGAGATGCAACACCGAATTGGCTGGAGCTGGGTGGTGCGCGCCTCGGCATCACGGTTTCAGACGAGCTCTGCCGCGGCAAGCGCCCCTGCCTGATTGATGCGCACAAGGTGGAGGAAAGCGACGAAGCCGTGGCATCAGATCGCTGCGTCTTGCACTCGCCGGACGAAGCCAGCTGCCGCCTCTACCTGACGCCAGGGTCGCATCGCCTGCAGTTCATGGACGAGACGACTACCGTCATTGGCGAACAGACGGTTCTCGCCATGCGCGGAACGGAACAAGTCCAGCCTTGAAGGCTTGACGCAGGCAAGATTGCCTCTTTCCTGGCATGCCGGGGCCTAGTTCCCGGTCGGCCGGAAGGGCCGGCGCGTCAGAGCACCAGGCAGCTGGCCCTGGCTGTCAGTCCAGAAAAGTGACATACCCCCGCCTGTATTGGTCGAAACTCTGCTACGGTGGGCACAGGCGGCCATCGTGGCATGCCTGTTGTTTCCGACTGGACCCCTCTACACGTAGCCAATATCACCATGTGGGTAGCACTGACCGGCGCCATTCTGATCGGCATCACCCTCGGGCTGCTGGGCTCGGGCGGTTCGATCCTGACGGTGCCGGTGCTGGTCTATCTGGTGGGACAGCCGGAGAAGCTGGCGATCGCGGGTTCGCTGGCCATCGTTGGCGGCATCGCGCTGGCCGGGGCCGTTCCGCGCATGCTGCGACGCGAAGTCGACTGGCGCAGCGTGGTCTGGTTCGGCATCCCCGGCATGGTCGGCACCTTCGCCGGTTCAACCATTTCGAAATACGTGCCCGGCATCCTGCAGCTGTTCATCTTCGCGCTGGTGATGCTCATCGCCGCGGTACTGATGTTCCGGCCATCGCGCCGCCGGCCGGCATCCCTCGCGCCACGCGCGCGCCATCGCATCGTGATCGACGGCCTCGCCGTGGGTGTGATGACCGGCCTTGTCGGTATTGGCGGCGGATTCCTGATCCTGCCGGCGCTGGTGCTGCTGGGCGGGCTGGCCATGCATCGCGCGGTGGGCACCAGTCTCGCCATCATCGCCCTGAATGCCTTCAGCGGTTTCGCCAAGCATGCGAGCCTGGTTGCGGCCGCCGGCATGACGCTGGACTGGAAGCTGATCGGCTTGTTCATCGCCGTCGGCGCCGTCGGCAGCCAGATCGGCCTGCGCCTGGCCAACCGTTTGCCGCAGCAACGCCTGCGACAGGTGTTCGCCGTTTTCCTCGTGCTGATGGGCGTGTTCATCATCGTGCAGACCGCACCCGAGCTGCTGGGAATCGCGGGCCGCCCGTCAGCAAGCCAATGAACCATCATCCGAGGTGGAGCACATCATGAGAACCGCACAGGACAAGGTTGCCGACGCCAAGACGCGCATTCGCGAGATCGGGCATGAGGAGATGCTGGCACTGCAGCAGCGCGGCATACCCATCGTCGATGTCCGCGAGCCGGAGGAGTACCGGGCTGGACATATCCCCGGCTCGATCAACATCCCGCGCGGCGTGCTGGAGTTCCAGGTCGACGGACACCCGGCCGTCAACTGCGAAACTGATCCGGCGCTCTCCCACCGCAGCCAGCCCATCGTGCTGAGTTGCCGCAGCGGCGCGCGCTCCGCGCTGGCAGCCGATACACTGCGTGACCTGGGCTTCGTCGACGCCTTGTCGCTGGCCGGCGGTTTCAATGCCTGGGCACAGGCCGGGCGACCGGTGACGCCCGGTGACTCACCGTGACCGCAGAGTGATCACTACCCATTCCCATCCAAGCGGAGCCAACCATGCGCCATCTCAACGCCATTCTCGCCACCGGCCTGCTTGGCCTGATGCTGCTGGCTGGTGGGGTGATCGGCTTGGCGAGCAGCAAGGCACTGGCACAGGAAAGCACGAAGGCGGGCGTGCAGCGCAGCGTCGTCTATCACATCGATGACGTCGCCCGGGCGATTCCGATGATCCGCAACATCGGCAACCACCGGAAAGCCGACAAGGACATCCACATCATCGTCGTCGCACTGGGCAAGGGTGTTGATTTCCTCGTCGACGGCGCGATGGATGATCGCGGCAATGCCTACGATGCGCTGGTCGACACGCTAATGATGCAGGGCGTGGAGTTCCGCGTCTGCAACAACACGCTGGAAGCGCGTCACATCGACGTCAAATCCCTGCTGCCCGAGGTGAAGGTGGTTCCTTCCGGCGTGGCCGAGGTGGCGCGCCTGCAGATCGAGGAACATGCCGCCTACATCAAACCCTGACCCTGCCGGCAAGCGACAGGGTCAGGACCAGGGGCATCAGTGGCCGAAGTGGTAACTGAACTCGATATCGAACTGGTTCATGCTGAGTTCGATGGTCTGCGCCGGATCCAGCGGATTGACGCCACGCACCTTCTTCGACGGCGCGTACATGCCTGAAAGCGTCCAGCGGTTGCCGCTCTCGGTGAGCTGCGTGTAGCCAACCGTGAAGTGCTGCTCGACCACGCCGGGCGCCAGGATGTTGAACAGCACCTCGCTGGAAGGCACTGGCTGGCTGGTCTTGCTGTAGCCGAAATGCAGCTTGCCGCGATCACTGGTCTTCACGCTGCCGCCGAACTTGTAGACGGTCATGTCATCCCAGCCAAAGCCCGGGCCACCATCGGCTCCCAGCGGCGCGGTCATCAGGTTCGGAAACATCGGGTTGGCGATGGCGTCGACGC